>Ga0315544_1000818_pt1 | contig 26658 bp, 23 predicted proteins | sample SalMarSW160130MG_2_FD_202543 | JGI IMG/M metagenome (GOLD analysis project Ga0315544, IMG submission 202543) | Salt marsh sediment microbial communities from the Plum Island Ecosystem LTER, Massachusetts, United States - Salt Marsh Sediment SW1601-130 ... | reverse complement strand
AAAAGCCTCCTTATCTCGGCGCCACATTCGGGGCATCTTTTGAGCGGTTCATCGTTTATCCCCTGTCTGACCTCGAACCTGCCTTTACACAGCCTGCAATGAACACCGTCTACTGCTTTATATTCATAAATTGGCATTTTACCCTCCTCCTTCGATAGAACAGTTACTCTTTCATAACTCCCCTATCCCCTCTTATCTTAAGAGGGGGATTTTCGAACTCCCATTATTTGCCGCAGCAATGCTTGTATTTCTTGCCTGAGCCGCACGGGCAAGGGTCATTGCGCCCTACTTTCTTGCCTACCGGAACTGCCTCCTTCTTCTTTTGTGGAGTTTCTTTGGCGATACCGACGTGGTAAATGCTATGGACAACGTCATGCTGAATGCCGGCTAAGAGGGCTTCAAAAGAGGCATGACCTTCCCTCTTATATACCATCAGCGGCTGTTCCTGGCCGACAGCCCGCAGACCTATTCCCTGACGCAGATGCTCCATGTCAGTAAGGTGGTCCATCCATAACCGGTCGATAACTCGCAGCATTACCAGTCGCTCCGCTATGCGCATGTTATCAGGACTTAGCTCCTGCTCCCGCTGGTTGTAAAGCTCAATGGCATAATCAGTCAACTTTTCTGCGATTTGCTTGTCGCTGAGTTCGGAAAGCCCGTTGCTTCTGAGCTGTTGCGGCAGGGGGAAGATGGTGGATACATCCTCAAGTAAGCCGGATAAATTAGATTGCTCCTCTTCCTGCGCATAGCTAACGCTGCTGAGACGCTTGGCTACCAGGCTTTGGATTTCATCCTGGACCATGGATATTATATTTGCCTTAAGGTCGGCGCCACTGAGGATTTTTCTCCTCTCGGCGTAAATCACCTCGCGGTGCTTGTTGATGACGTCGTCATATTCCACAAGGTGTTTACGAATATTGAAGTGATAGCCTTCGGTCTGGACCTGGGAATTGGTCAGAGCCTTGGTAGCGAAAGGATGCTCAATGGGGCTATTTTCATCCATACCTGCCCACTGCATAATTCCCTTAACACGTTCACCGCCAAAGCGGCGAAGAATTTCATCTTCTAGGGAAGCATAAAAACGGGAACTGCCAGGGTCCCCTTGCCTTCCTGCCCTTCCCCGGAGCTGGTTATCGATGCGCCTGGCTTCGTGGTGTTCAGTGCCTACAATGTGAAGTCCGCTAAGCTCGACCACCTTATTATGTTCTTCCTGCCATTCTGCTTCATCACGCTCCTCAGGATTGCCCCCAAGTATAATATCCACACCCCGCCCGGCCATGTTTGTGGCCACAGTGACCGCCTCGAGACGCCCGGCTTGAGCAATTATAGTTGCCTCCTTTTCATGATGCTTGGCGTTTAACACTTGATGAGGGACGCCATTTTTCCTCAGGAGGTCGGCTAGATACTCTGATTTCTCAATAGAGGTGGTACCGATAAGAACAGGCCTTCCCTGGTCGTGTAATTGCTTGATTTCCCTGGCTACGGCGGCAAATTTGGCTTTCTCGTCTTTGTAAATCTGGTCAGGATGCTCAATGCGAATCAAGGGCTTGTTTGTGGGTATGGTTACCACTTCCAGCTTATAAATCTTGTGGAACTCCTCGGCTTCAGTGACAGCGGTGCCGGTCATGCCCGCCAGTTTTTGATACATGCGGAAGTAGTTCTGGAAGGTGATGGTAGCTAAGGTAACTGATTCTCGCTGAATCTTTACCTTCTCTTTGGCCTCGATGGCTTGATGCAACCCCTCAGAGTACCTCCTGCCGAACATCAATCTGCCGGTGAATTCATCCACGATGATGACCTGTCCATCCTTAACCACATAGTCCTTGTCCCTCTTGAACAAGACACGAGCCTTAAGGGCGCTCTCCAGATATTGGGTGAGAAAGTGGTTAGACGGGTCGTAAAGGTCGGGCGCTTTGAGTAAGCCTTCCCGCTTTAGCATCTTCTCCATCTTGGTCATGCCAATCTCGGTAAGGTTGGTGGTGCGCGTACGCTCGTCAATGGTATAGTCCTCATCTTTGCTAAGGCGGGAAACTAACTGGGCGAAGGTGTAATACCTTTTGGTTGCTTCCTCGGCAGCACCGCTAATAATGAGTGGTGTACGGGCTTCGTCGATGAGGATATTGTCAACTTCATCGACGATGGCATAGTTCAAGGGACGCTGCACGCATTGAGACAAATCCAGGACCATATTATCTCTGAGGTAATCAAAGCCAAATTCGTTATTGGTGCCATAAGTTATATCTGCCTCATAAGCCTGGCGGCGGGTGGCAGGGCGGAGAAAATTCCACTTCTGGTCTTCCGACTCATAGCTGGGGTCATAAATATAGGAAGGGGCAGTTTGGCCGACTGTTTGCTGGGCATTGATGCAAGCCACGCTTACTCCCAGGGCATGGTAAATAGGGCCCATCCAGTGGCAATCCCGCTTGGCAAGATAATCATTGACGGTAACCAGATGGCTGCCTTGTCCGGTGAGGGCGTTGAGGTAGATAGGTAAGGTGGCGACCAGAGTTTTTCCCTCACCGGTTTTCATCTCGGCTATCTTCCCCTGGTGAAGGATGATTCCCCCCATTAACTGGACGTCGAAATGGCGCTGTCTTATGGTTCGCTTGGCTGCTTCTCTAACAGCAGCGTAAGCCTCCGGCAAAATCTCATCCAGGCTTTCACCGTCGGCTACCCGAGCCTTAAACTCATCGGTTTTCGCTCGGAGTTCAACGTCGGTGAGCTTTTCAAGGTCAGGTTCCAACGAGTTTATGTGGTCAACCAGAGGCTGAAGGCGCCTCACTTCTTTCTCATTGGAATCAATCAGATTGCTAAGCCACTTAAACATTGTCGATAAAGCCCTAAATCCTAATTTCTAAGCTCTAAACAAATTCCCTTGAAAAGCAAAAGGCAAAAATAAAAACGCAAAATTACAGAGCAAAAGTTAAAAAGTTTGCATTTCGAGTTGTCATTTTGATTTTTTAACTTTCTACAGTGCTCAGGATTTTGGGTTTCCTAGCCTATCTTTTGACTTCGGCAAGTTGTTACTCAAACATTGCGCCCACTGATAAGCCGGTATGAATGCGATGAATGGCTTCGCCGATAAGCGAAGCTATAGGCAAGACGGTGATCTTGTCCTGTTTCTTATCGTCATTAACGGGTATGGTATCGGTAACGACTACCCCTTTCACCGGGCTCGTGGCTATCCTCTGGATAGCGGGACCAGAGAAAACTGGGTGAGTGCAGCAAGCATAAACCTCAGTAACGCCGTGTTCTAAGAGAGCATCCACAACCCCGACCAGAGAACCAGCGGTATCAATCTCATCATCAACCGTCAGGGCACGCATTCCCTCAACCTCACCAATTATGTTGAGGGTTTCAGTGGCATCGGCATTTCCCAGGCGCCTCTTTTCAATGATAGCCAGGGGGGCTCCAAGTTTAGCAGCCATATCACGGGCTACCTTGGAAATACCAATATCAGTAGCAACCACCACCAGGTTATCCAGAGCCTTTTCCTTGAAATACTGAGCTAAGATGGGCCGAGCGGTAAGCTCATCCACAGGTATGGTGAAGAATCCTTGAATTTGAGGGGCGTGGAGGTCTACGGTGAGCAATCTATTAGCTCCAGCGGTAGTAATCAGGTCGGCAATCAAACGAGCAGTGATGGGAACCCTGGGTTGGTCTTTTTTGTCAGTGCGGCCATAGCCAAAATAGGGAACGACAGCGGTAATTCGTCCCGCTGAAGCTCGCCTGAAGGCATCGAGCATGATAAGTAACTCGACCAGGCTTTTGTTAACCGGAGAGCAGATAGGCTGAATGACGAAAACGTCCCGTTCACGGACATTCTCGAGGATACGCACAAAGATGTTCTCATTACTAAACTCAAAGACCTCAACCTCCCCCAGGGGTATGCCCAAGTAATCGCACACAGACCTTGCTAAGGCAGGGTGAGCAGTGCCGCTGAATACTTTTAATTCGTCCATCATCACCTTTTAGCCGTCTTAATACTAACTCGATTATAACATGAAATCATCGTCGTTTCTTGGCATATTTTTCTTTCGTCCTATGATTCCCTGCCTTACTTCAGATTTTCGTCAGAAGGTTATACAGTGTGGACTTTAAAATATCGGAGGTGCGAAAAGATATTACAGAAATTCCTTACGCTCTTCCCCACTCGATTCTGCTTCTCTCAACCGGAAATAGACAAGAGTCAAGGCTGTTATAGTGAATGGATTCACAATCAAGCCAGAGAGAAAGCTTCCTATTAGCGGTATCTGGCTGATAATTGCTGACATCACCCCAAATATTAGGACGATTGCGAGAAGCCTCCACCAATTCCCCTGTACCAATTTCCAGCTTGTTTTTAGCCCAAAATTATTTTCAAGGACGCATGCCGGTGCATAAAGGCGTAGCCTTATCGCAACGTAAAGTCCAATTATGAATATGAAGCCCATTGCTACTCGAAGAACGATGGTGGAAGGTCCTACGCCCTGAACTAGTGGAGACATTCCTATAGACATGTAATTAATGAGCGCTATCATCAAGCTAGTATACAGTAAGATGTAAATCGCTAAGCCTGCGATGGCTGGGACCAAGAGCCTGGGGACTTTTTTAAGTCCTCTAGATAAGGCTTCTTTCAACCCCAGTTCACTTCCTTTCTCAAGCTCCGTTACTTTGAGGATAGCCGCAGCCGATGCCCATACCTCTAATAGGAAGCCGACGATAGAAAAAAGGATGGCAAGAAGGATGGAAAGCAATTGAGGGGTATTTTGGGGAGTCCCAAAAAGGATGAAAGTGCTTAGATAAGTGGTGATTATGCTTGTAGTCGGAAATATCGCAGGCAGAATAAAAAGTGCTATGAGGGTGGGATCCTTTTTGAGAAGGTTGAAAGACCTTTTTATCGTATCGATTATTTTCAATTTGGACATTGTCCAGACCTTCGATCTTAATTACCTTAGCACAGTCAAAATTTTTTGACGATAGCCAAAAACACCAAAACCCTTTACCTTTGAAATAGTTCCAGCCGATGTATATGTCCAGTTCCTGCTTCTTTGCCAAAAACAGGTAGAGGTATTAATCCAAGTAAAGAAATTAAGCAGGGAAGAGGCGTCTTATGCCAGCCCAGGAATGGGGAACCGTCGGCACATCTCTCGTATCTCCTGGCAGACCTGTTCTTGCGCACGCTTATCCCCTGAATGGGAAAGCACTTTGACAATGAGAGAAGCAATGTGCTTCATCTCCTCTGTGCCAAAACCTCTCGTGGTCACTGCCGGGGTGCCCAGCCTGATACCGCTTGTAATCAGTGGTGGCTTGGTGTCAAAAGGTATGGTATTTCTATTTACCGAAATTCCCGCTGCCCCTAAAGCTTCCTCGGCATCCTTGCCGCTTATCTCCTGAGGGGAAAGGTCAACGGGGACAATGTGGTTATCTGTGCCCCCGGAAACAATACGCATCCCATGTCTCTGGAGTTCGGAAGCCAAAACGCGGGCATTCTCCAGCACTGACTTCTGGTAATCGACAAACTCGGGCTGCATAGCTTCAAAGAAGCACACGGCTTTGGCGGCGATGATATGCATGAAAGGACCACCCTGCATCCCGGGGAAAACTGCAGCATCAATAGCTGAAGCCGTCTCTTTACCGCATAAAATAAAGCCCCCCCTGGGTCCCCGCAAGGTCTTTTGGGTGGTGGCAGTAGTAACTTGAGCATGGGGTATGGGGGAGGGATGAAGTCCAGCGGCTATTATCCCCGCTATGTGAGCCATGTCAACCAATAACTTGGCACCCACCTTATCAGCTATATGGCGAAGCCTCTCAAAATCAATAATACGAGAGTAACTGCTCGCCCCGGCTATTATTAACCTAGGTTTATGCTCCAGAGCTAACCTTTCAATTTCGTCGTAGTTAAGCATCTCGGTTTTGGGGTCGACTCCGTAAGGGACAAAGTTATACCATTTCCCGGAGAAGTTGACCTCAGAGCCGTGGGTGAGATGCCCGCCATGGCTGAGGCTCATGCCCATAACAGTGTCTCCGTGTTCCAGTAGAATTGAATAGGCTGCCATGTTGGCTTGACTACCGCTGTGAGCTTGGACATTAGCATGCTCGGCTTTAAAGAGCTTTTTAGCCCTTTCGATAGCCAAATTTTCAATTTCGTCTATGTAGACACAACCGCCATAATAGCGGTGCCCGGGGTAGCCTTCAGCATATTTGTCAGTTAGCACCGAGCTTTGGGCCTCAAGCACTGCTCGGCTGGCATGGTTTTCAGAGGCAATAAGATTTATGGTACTTGCTTGCCTCTTTGCTTCCAGGCTTAGGATTTGAGCCGCTTTACTATCACGTTGTGCCAAGGAAAATGCCTTTGCGGTTTTCACATTTGTGTTATAATAGTACTCAATATTTCATTCTCGGTCAATAAGAAAAACCTATCAAAGTGGGTCCCTGCAGCATCATTGACAGAACATGTTTACAGTGATAGATTAATCTATTTAGCAATTAAAAGGGGAGAGTGCTAAATGGCTTTAAGGGAAAGAAGCGAAACTGTTCTCAGGGTGATAATTGAAGATTATATCAGTGGAGCAGTACCGGTAGCTTCAAGTGCTATCGTGGGAAAGCACGGCTTGAGGATAAGTCCGGCTACCATCCGCAATGATATAGCATACTTAGAACAAGGGGGGTATGTTATCCACCCTCACCGTTCGGCCGGAAGCGTACCTACTGATAAGGCTTACCGCTACTACGTGACATTGATAGGGGAAGGTATTGAACTTCCCCGTGTTGAGCATTATCTAATTCACCAAATATCTCAGGAAGCAAAAGAAGAGCTAGAGAAATGGCTAAAGACGGTGGCAGCGCTTTTGGCGCGCCTTGTTCACAACCTGGTAGTAATAACCACTCCCAAAGCTGCTCACTGTCGCTTTAAGCATCTGGATTTGGTAGCCTTGCAGGATTTCATGGCTTTGCTGATCGTGGTTTTGTATGAAGCAAAGGTCAGACGGCAGGTCTTATCTTTTAGTAGAAAGGTTAGCCAGGATGAGCTAACAAAACTAGCTAACAAACTTACTTCTATTTACGCCGGTATGACCAGCAGCGAGATCTTGGCTAAAAAAGAGGGACTGTCCTTTGAGGAAAAACAGATATCTGAATGGTTAGCAGAGATAGTAGCTGCCGAGGATAAGCTGGAATATGGTGAGCCTTATCTTGAAGGACTATGTTTGCTGCTGGGTCAACCAGAGTTTACAGACAGCCTGAGAATGCTTAAGATTTTAGAAGTGCTGGAAGGTGGGGATTGGCTTAGGAATATATTTTGCCAGGAATTTAACAGGGGAGGGATAAAGGTAGTCATTGGTGAAGAAAACCCAGAGCCAGCATTACAGGACTTGAGCTTAATAACTAGCCAGTATGGAGTACCTGATAAGGCCAGTGGCATAGTGGGCGTGATTGGGCCCAAACGAATGGACTACGCCAAGGCTATTTCTTCGCTTAACTGCCTCTCAGCATTGCTAAGCAATTCAGTGGCTGAATACATCTAAAGGGGGTCTAACGTTGGCTGAGGGTGACGAGGCAATTGAAGCAGGATTTGAGCAAGCTGAGGATATCCCGACTTCGTCGGGACAGCAAGCCCTAGCTGAGGAACGGGAAAAGGCAGAAAAATATTTGGCCAATTGGCAAAGATGCCAGGCGGACTTTGATAATTATAAGAAACGTAGTGAACAGGAAAAAGGGGAGGTTATTGAGTTTGCCAACAGCGCGCTTATTTCTAACCTGCTGCCTATCATGAATGACTTGGAGAGAGCCTTCGCTTCAGTTCCTGCTGAGCTCGGCGAATCAAATTGGACTGAAGGTATCAAGCTCATTTATAATAAATTTAAGGCGACTCTGGAGGCACAAGGGCTAACCGAGATTGAAGCTGAGGGAGAACCCTTTGATCCTCGCTTGCACGAAGCTGTAATGCAGCAGGAAGGGGAGGAAGGAATGGTTATTGAGGAAATACAAAAAGGCTATAAATTTAAAGGAAAGGTAATTCGTCCTAGCCTGGTTATAGTTGGTAAGGGGGGAGGGGAAGGGGAAAAGAGCAAGCAAATCGGAAGGAGAAGTAGAAATGGGAAGAGCGATAGGAATTGATTTAGGTACTACATTAAGTGCAGCAGCGGTGATGGAGGGAGGCGACCCTAAGATCATACCCAGTGCTGAAGGTGGCAATCTCGTTCCTTCAATGGTAGCGATAGGTAAAAGTGGGGAAAGATTAGTAGGAGAGTTGGCCAAGCGCCAATCAATAGTCAATCCTGAGAATACTATATTCAGCATAAAGCGTCTTATCGGTCGTAAATTTAAGAGTCGCACTGTTCAGGACGATATGAAGCGCCTGCCATATAAGATTACCGAGGCTTCCAATGGCGATTGCCGGGTGGTAATGGGGGGCAAGGAGTATAGTCCCCAGGAAATATCAGCCATGATATTGCAAAAGTTGAAGGCTGATGCTGAGGCTTATCTTGGGGAGAAGGTCGAAGATGCTGTAGTCACCGTGCCAGCCTATTTCAACGATAGCCAGCGAAATGCCACTAAAGATGCTGGCGCCATAGCCGGGCTTAACGTTTTGCGTATTATTAACGAGCCTACAGCATCATCACTGGCTTACGGAATGGACAAGAAACAAGATCAAACCATTGCCGTCTATGACCTTGGTGGTGGAACCTTCGATATTTCCATCCTGGACATAGGAGAGGGTACCTTCCAGGTTAAGGCAACCAATGGTGATACCCACCTCGGTGGCGATGACATCGACCAGAGGATTATGGACTGGGTATGTGATGAATTCAAGAAGGAGCAAGGCATCGATTTGAAGCAGGACAAGATGGCATTACAGAGGCTGAAAGACGCTGCTGAAAAGGCGAAGAAGGAACTATCTACGGTGGCTCAAACAGAGGTCAGCCTTCCCTTTATTACTGCCGATGCCAGCGGTCCCAAGCATCTTAGCATGACATTAACTCGGGCCAAGCTAGAACAATTATCCGCTGATCTGATAGAAAAGAGCATCGAGCCTTGTCGCCAGGCCCTGAGCGATGCCGGGCTCACGGCAAGCCAAATCAATAACGTGATTCTTGTCGGTGGTCAGACAAGGATGCCCAAAGTTCAGGAGACCTTAAAGCAATTCTTTGGCCGGGAACCTGTCAAGGGAATCAATCCCGATGAAGCGGTAGCTTTAGGTGCCGCCATTCAGGCTGGAGTGCTCAAGGGTGAAGTCGGAGAAGTCCTTCTGCTCGATGTCACCCCACTCACTCTGGGGATAGAAACGCTAGGGGGGGTAGCGACGCCGCTTATTCCTCGCAACACCACGATACCCACTAAAAAGAGCCAGATTTTCAGCACTGCTAGTGATAATCAACCAAGCGTTGAAATACACGTTCTTCAGGGGGAACGTCCTATGGCTGCTGATAACCGAACGCTGGGACGCTTTATGCTTGATGGCGTTCTGCCAGCGCCACGAGGTATGCCCCAGATCGAGGTGACTTTCGATATAGATGCCAATGGCATCCTTAATGTTAGCGCTCTTGATAAGGGCACGGGGAAAGAACAAAAAATTACTATTACCGCCTCCAGCGGATTGAGCAAGGAGGAAGTGGAGAAGCTGAGCCGAGAAGCTGAGCAACATGCTGCCGAGGATGCTAAACGTAAAGAAGAAGTGGAGGTGCGCAATTCTGCTGACAGCTTGGTTTACACCGCAGAAAAAACTCTCCGGGATCACGGGGATAAGATACCCGATGATGTAAAACAGGAAATAGATGCGAAGATAGCCAGTGTAAAGTCAGTTCTTCAAGGACAGGACATAAATTCCATTCGTAATGCTGTGCAGGAGCTGTCACAGACTATGCAGAAGGCCGGGACATCGACTTACCAGCAACCGGGGCAGCCCCCGCCTAGTGGAGAGGAACCTGGTGGAGGAGGAGAAGAGGGGGGAGACGAAGGCACGGTGGAAGGGGAGTTCCGCGAAGTCTAAGCAATCCCGACGAAGTCGGGATTAGCAACTAGTTCCTGGAAATTGGAAACGTAAAGTCGCATTTCTCCCGAGGAACATAATGATGCCGTTTGAACTGGAACAATTTGCCATAACTGCCAATAGAATCTGGCAAAAGGCGCGAGAGGAAAATCGCTTGACCCATAACCCCGCTGACGAGGAATTGAGAGGGCTCGTGGGAAAACAGCCGGGGGTTAGGAAAACGATTTATGGAAACTTTGTCGCCCAAAGTGAGCCTACTTCCAGGTCAGCAATGTTCACCAAAAACAGTGTTGACCATCGCTTTGGCAAAGATGAACTAAAGCTATTAACTCAGTGTGAGGAGGCTTTAGGCAAGGAAAGATTGATTTCCGTAGACAGAATCGTGGGCAATGAAAATAGTAACACCACGGTGAGGTTAATTGTTCCTGAGCGGTTTGCCCATGTTGCCTACGGAGGCGGGAACCTTTTTATACCCCCGAAGGGGGAAGTCGAGAAGCCAACCTACCAAATCTTATTCTTCGCTGACGAGGCTTTTGAAACTAACCAGTCAAAGCCGCTCACCGAGAGAGATATCACTATCAGATTGGCTATGCTGGATGACGGTAGGTTTGTCAAGATAATTAGGAATGGTAACTACATAGGTGAATATAAGAAGGGGGTTTTCGCCGCTGAGGATTGGGTAGTGAAGACGAGAAGGGGGGGAATCTTCTTACATACTGGCTGTAGAGAGGATTACCTTCAATCAGCACACGGGGACTATCGGATGGCGAGGACGCTACTTGTGGCATTAAGTGCCAACGGGAAAACAACTACAACCTGCAGAATCCTGGCCAGAAAAGGGAAGGAGAAATCCTGGCTGATTCAGGATGATGGGGGGACTCTCATGCCCGATGGTTCCTTTTATGGCTTTGAAGCCGGGGGAATATTTGTAAAAACAGAAGGAGTTAACCCCGGGGAGCAAATCGAAATATTTTACGGACTGTTGAAACCGGAAACTGTCTGCGAGAATGTCTATGTAACCGAAGACGGAGATTTTGACCTTTTCAATTTCGAAAGAACATCCAATGGCAGAGCAGTGGTATTAAGAAGAGATTTTATGCATGCCAGTCCCTATATCGATGTGGATAGGATTGACAATCTGATTCTTATCACCAGGGGGCCGCTGATTCCGGCAATATCAAAGCTAACCCGGGAGCAAGCAGCAGCCTTGATGGTTCTGGGACAGGCAATGGAGTCCTCGGCTGGTGACCCAACCCAGGCGGGGAAAATTAGGAGAGAGTTTTTCTATGACCCCTTTGTCGCCGGAGACCTGGCCGAGCATGCTAATATATTTTATGAGATAATAAAAGGTATTCCCCACCTAAATTACTATTTGATAAATACTGGAGGAATAGGAGAAGGGGAATATTACAAAGATGTAAGATTGGAATTTACCATGGCAATACTCGATTCTTTACTGAGAGGAGGTTTAGAAGATTGGGTAGATTCCCCCACGGGCTTTAAGGTGCCTAGGTCGATAAGATATGTAGATGAGATTTACTTGCATCCCGAGAAGCTTTACTCCAGAACTGAATTTGAAGAAAAGCAGAGGAAACTTAACAAAATTAGATGCGAATCCGTGAAAGAACTCGGAGACTCTTTACATCCTGATATAAGGAAACTTTTTAGCAAGCCCAACTCCGATGAAATCGGAGTATAGTAGAGCTGCAAGTCTCACACAGTGCGTGTGGAATTTTGGTGTAAGATAGCTGTAAATCATAGGGAGGACAAGAAGTGGTAGAGTTCGCTGAACTTTATGAAAGGTTAAAGAAGGAGAAAGTAGAGCTGTTAGAAAAGATAGAACAGTTGAGAACTCTCGGTCAACCATCGGCAGAGAGAAGGGAAGGCAGTCCGTTTGGCAAGAGGGAAGAGGGAGCTGATGAAGCCTCCGAACTAGAGAAAAGACTGGCCCTGGAAAACAGGCTGACGGGGTCTCTTAGTGAGGTTGAACATGCCTTACAAAAATATGAAGCCGGCACTTATGGATTGTGCGATTCCTGTGGGCAACCTATAGAGCAAGCGCGCCTTGAAGCCATACCTCAAGCAAGCTTATGTATGAAGTGTAAGGCTCAGCAGGAAAAGGAAACAAAAGGGACGAGATAAAGGGCGCTCGACTGCGTTGTGACCCGACAAAATCGGCGACTTTATTGTGGACAAGGAAAATTCGAAACTGCCTTTGCGTGACATCATTAAAAAAGCAGCATTATGTCTCCTCGTTATTGCTTTGGTGAGCGCTTCAGATCAACTGAGCAAGCTATGGATCAGGGCTCACTTAGAACTTGGGGAATCGCTCTCAATAACTGACCGCTTAAGTTTTATCTATATTGAAAATACGGGCTCTGCCTTTGGTTTACTTGCCAATCAAACCTTTCTTATTATCATCATAAGCATAGCTGCTTTGCTCTTTATCTTGCTGTTTCTTCGTTACTTATCCCCAGCTACTACCCTGAGCATAGTATCTATCGGTTTGATTATGGGTGGTGCTGTCGGTAATCTTATAGACCGCCTCCGTTTCGGTTATGTCACTGACTTCATTTACTTCCGTTTGTGGGGCAACTTCCATTGGCCTGCCTTTAACATTGCTGACGCAGCTATAACGGTGGGTGTCTTTGTTCTCATTTATTCCTTTTATAGGTCGGGGATATTTAGAAAGGCATATGAACGCGACCACGGACCCAAAAATTAAGACATTGCAATTCAATTCACCTGTTCCTGATATCCGCCTTGATAAGTATTTAACCCGGGTTCTTCCCCAATTCTCGCGCGCTTATTTACAGAAATTAATTGTGCAAGGTCATATTCTGGTCAACGGGCAAAGAACAAAGGCGAACCAGAGATTAAACAAGGTCGATAGGATAACGGTCGAGCTTCCTTTCTTACCTGTCCATCCTTTAGCTGAACCAATCCCTTTAACTATAATTTATGAAGATGAGGACATATTGGTCATAGATAAACCTGCTGGATTGACAGTACACCCTGCCCCGGGGCATCCCAGCCATACCTTAGTCAATGCTGTCTTAGCTCATTGCCCCGGCCTGGCCATGAGCAACGAGCCAATGCGCCCGGGCATAGTTCACAGACTAGATAAAGATACATCAGGGCTCATAGTTATTGCTAAAAACGACTTTGCCCGAGAATATTTAGCCGCACAGTTCAAAAGCCGCACTGTGACCAAAGGATATCTTGTCCTTGTTAAAGGAAGGCTGTCCCCGGAGCAGGGGATAATTGAAGCGCCTATCGGGCGAGACCCTCATAGTAGACGGAGGATGGCAATAGTGGAAGCAGGGAAAGAGGCTCGCACCCAGTATCAAGTCCGGAAATACCTGGATAACTACACCTTAGTCGAGGTCACCCCCCTGACAGGGCGCACACATCAAATCAGAGTGCACCTGTCAACTATCGGCTATCCAGTCGTCGGTGACCCCACTTATGGAATAAAATCGGCTCATCTTAACAGACAATTTATTCATGCCTATCGCCTTGGCTTTCGTCTACCCTCAACTAAGCAATACCAGGAATTCACCTCGCCATTACCTCTGGACCTGGAGGACGCTTTGGAGTACTTGGCCCGAAATGCCACTGTGTAGGTACAGGTCATAATTGCCCTTTTGAAGCGCAGGTTTTTCGAATCGCTACTCAGGTGAATGAGCGCAGTTTCTTGCAGGATGAAGTCTTGTTTGGTATGATTGGGGAGATAGGATGGACAAAATAGAATTAGAGGTTACTAACCGCGAAATTCTCGGTAAAAAAGTCAGGCATTTGCGCCGTCAGGGAATTACTCCGTTGCATCTTTTCGGGCATGGTATCAAGTCTCTGGCTCTACAGTGTGACACCGATGAACTTGAAAGAGTGTTAGCTCAAGCTGGGCACACAGGGCTTATCGGCCTCAAGCTCGACAAGGAAAAGAAGCCAAGGCCCGTTGTGATTCGCGAATTTGATAGAGATTGGCGGAAGGGGAAATTGCTCCATGTAGACTTTTATCAGGTAAAAATGGAGGAAAAGATAAGGTTGGAGGTTCCTGTCGTCTTGGTCGGAGAAGCACCAGCACTGAAGTCTAAAGATAATATGCTGGAGCATGAGCTTGAGGCTTTGACTGTAGAGTGTCTTCCGGCAAAAATCCCCGCTAGCCTGGAAGTGGATATCAGTTCCTTCACCGAGCCGGGGCAAGCGATAAGAATTAAGGATATCGCCCTAGATAAAGATATTACCGTTCTTAACGACCCGGAGTTGGTTGTGGTGAAAATTAGTTGGCGACCTGTGGAAAAGATAGAAGAGGAAGTGGTGGAGGAAGCGGTCGAAGCAGAAGAAGCGGTTGGAGAAGCTGGAGTTCCCGAAGAGGCTCCACCAGGCGAGGAGACAGAAGAGGCTTAATCGTCTGACTTACCTGGCAATCGCTTCTGTATCTATACGAATACACTGGATTTGACATGCCGTCAAACCCCTGATATAATACCCGAAATTAAATGCTAGCTCTCTCCGAGCTGTCTTGCCTAAAGAGAATCCATGGCAAGCAGCCGGCAGGCTAAAAAGCCTCGAGGGCACAGAGAGAAATGTCTGTGCCTCCCGTGCTAGGAAAGGAGGGAATATGAAGCTTGGTTTTTGGACGGCACCGTTTTTGTAGCGGTGCTTTTTTGTTCTCTTTTCCCATCCTAGTACTCTACACCATCCTGCCTATCGTGCCTCACTTGTTTGTGGCGGGTCTCGAAACCATCTTGTAATGAAGTTTGCAGGCGTTAGCATGCAAAGGGGCTTAGGAGCAAATTATTTATATTGATTTTGCGGCTTTTGCCGCGGACGGAGGAAGGATATGACTAAAATGAGTGGTTGGAAAAAACCAGGTAGTATGGAAATAGTTTTTATCCTGCTTGGCGCAATTATGCTGCTCTTCATTTTTGCTCCTCCGCTTAAGACAGTATTTTCTTCCTCTCCCGGGACTTTGTGGAACACTCTACTCGAAGAGGATGTATACTCATCTGTTCTGCTCACCATCTTTGCGGCATTGACAGCTACCCTGATAGGGCTTTTTCTTGGCGTTCCCTTAGCTTATGTTCTGGCACGGCATCAATTTCGGGGGAAGAGGTTTGTAGAGGCGATTATAGATGTACCTATCGTAATCCCTCACTCTGCTGCTGGTATTGCCCTCCTGTTCGTCTTTGGCAGCAATTTTCTCTTCGGCAAGGTTTTGAACGGCATAGGCATCGGCTTCTTTAGATCTTTTACCGGAGTGGTCATAGCCATGATGTTTGTCAGCGTTCCCTTTCTTATTGACGCGGCTAAGGAGGGCTTCAAAGCCGTGGACGTCAGATTAGAGAAGGTAGCCAGAACCTTAGGTGCCTCTGCATGGAAGTCGTTCTTTCGGATTTCATTACCTCTGGCCTGGAGAAGCATCTTCTCTGGTTCAGTGCTCATGTGGGCTCGGGGCCTATCTGAGTTTGGCGCAATAATCATCATAGCGTATAGTGCCTCCTTTCTGGGATGGAACACTAAGGTCCTCCCTGTCTTGGTCGCTAATCGCTTCGATTTTGGTTTAGATTACGCCGGGCCAGTAGCAGCTATAGCAATCCTTATCTCTCTTATCGCCTTCATCGTGCTCAGGTCGATAGCCTATAGAGGTGAAAAGTCATGATTGCCATAAAGAACCTGAAGGTTAATTTAGGTGATTTTCTCCTTCAGAACATTAACCTCGATATTGAGCCAGGGGAATACTTTATCGTCCTTGGACCCACTGGGGCAGGGAAGACCGTGCTACTTGAGGCTATTGCCGGGCTCTATCCAGTCCTTGAAGGGGAGGTCTGGATCGGCGACAAGAAAATCACTGGCCTGAGTCCTGAGAAAAGGGAAATTGGGATTGTTTATCAAGACCAGGCGCTGTTTCCCCATCTTTCCGTGGAGAAGAACATCGCCTTCGGATTGAAGATGAGAAAGTGCCCTAAGAATGAGGCAAAAGCAAAGATAGACGCTATTGTTGAGGTAGTGGGAATTTCGCATCTGCTTAAGAGGAGTCCTGCTACTTTGAGTGGTGGGGAGAAACAGAAGGTGGCTCTAGCACGGGCACTGGTCACCGAACCCAAGGTGCTCTTGCTGGACGAACCCTTAAGTGCGCTTGATCCCGAGACCAGGGAAAGGATGCAGAGGGAGTTAAGGGAAATACATAGCAGGATTGGGTTAATCGTCATCCATGTCACTCATGACTTTGAAGAAGCTATAGCTCTGGGGCGTAGAGTTGCCGTGCTGAACGATGGCTGTATAGCCCAGATAGGGACACCTGAGGAATTTCTACGCCGGCCGAGTTCGGAATTTGTGGCTCGATTCGCTCTCACAAGAAATATCCTCTCGGGCAGGGTTATGGGGATAGAGGATGGCTGCACTCTCATTGACATCGGCGGCACACAACTCAAGGCGACGACGGAGGCAAAGGGTGAGGTGCGCCTTTCCCTCCGCCCTGAAGATATCTTCATTTCCAAAGAGCCGCTCCAGTCTACTGCGAGAAATTGCTTCCTGGGTGTGGTCAGTGACATTGCCGACAGAGGCTCAGTCATCTACATCACCGTGAATCTGCCGCCAGATTTCGTCTGCATCATTACCCGCCAGGCCTTTGATGAACTTAAATTGAGAAAGGGGGTGGAAGTATGGATTACATTTAAGGCTTCGGCAATTCATGTCTTTTAAAAAGGTTTCTAGAGATAAAAGGAGGTTTTGAATGAAAGGAATTTTGCTTAAGATAGCTTCAATTGTTTTGGTTCTGACAGTGCTCGTAACGGTTCTGGGCTGTACGGGCGAGCAAGGAACAACGCTGACAATTTTTCACGCGGGAAGCCTGGCTGTGCCGTTTGCGGACTTGGGAGCAGAGTTTGAGGAATCACATCCCGATGTTGATATTGTGTTTACATCGGGAGGAAGTGCTACGATAATAAGCAACGCGATAGCACAAGAAGACGCCGGTGAAAGCCCACCCGACATAGTCGCCTCCGCCGATTACAAGCTTATTCCTGACAGGATGTATGGAGGTAACTACTCTGATTGGAATATCGCCTTCGCCAGAAACACGATGGTGCTTTGCTACTGCGACAATGCAACCGGTTCTGATGATATAGTAAATGAGAACCGCACCTGGTATGATGTGCTCAGGAATGAAGATGTGAGCTATGGACACAGCGACCCCGACCAGGATCCCTGTGGCTATAGAACACTCCTGGTTGTCCAGTTAGCCCAGAAGTATTACTATGATGACGCTGCAAGCTTTAACGTTACTCCAGACGAAGATGCTGATGGGCTATATGATGCGCTTATTCCTGGAAGCGAGCATGAAAGAGGCAGAATCGGTGGCACTAGCGAAAACAGAACTAGCACAGAAGTTGTGAGCGCAAAGTCGGTCGATCTTATTGTTGCCCTTGAGTCGGGTGACCTGGATTACGCTTTTGAGTATCGCTCCGTAGCTGTGCAACACGAGTTGAATTATATTGAGCTTAACGACTATATTAACCTATCTATGATAAATGAGGAACTTCCTGGCGTTGAAGATTTCTACTATGAGGCATCTATAGAGATTCTTACAGACCCCGGACCTCCGGCTGAGTATGCAGCTAAACATGGCGCGGCCATAGTATATGGCATTACTATACCGGTGCATGCTGAGAATGAGGAGCTTGCCGCAGAGTTTATTGAGCTCCTTCTTTCTGAAACAGGCAAAGAGATAATAGAGACTGAAAATGGTCAACCAATGCTTGACCCGCCGCTATGCGACCACCCTGAAAACCTGCCCGAATCATTACAGGATCTGTTCGACTAAAGGAGCATTATAGGAGGAGATTTAAGATGGGAGCTCTAGACGATTTAATTTCCAGCTTAACTGGAGACAGCGTAGTCCGTGAGGTATATACGTGCGTCTTCTGGACCGCAGTGCTAAGCAAGCACTGCGGTCTGGCCTCCACTTTCCATGAGCCACATCCATCTCACAGGCCAGTAAAAAATGCGGGGAACTTAATTGGACTATCTGCATTAGAGCTGGCACAATATGCCAGGTCGGACAATGTTCTGGAAGCATCTATTGGAATGGCAGCTATTAATTCGCTAATGGATATTGATGAAGCTAGATGCATTAAGGAAAATGCTCTGGATGTTCTGGCACGGAAAGGCAGGGGCAAAAATGTAGCTATAGTAGGTAGCTTCCCGTGGGTTCCAAAGCTGCGAACGATAGCAAGTACGCTTTGGGTCATAGAACAAAACCCTCGAGAGGGAGAATTGCCAGCAGAGGCGGCGGAAGATGTGTTGCCTCAAGCTGACGTGGTGGGTCTTACGGGGACTTCATTCATAAATCACACAGTTGACAGGTTGCTAGACTTGAGTAAGAATAGCTTTGTTGTCATGGTGGGGCCCACCACGCCTTTATCGCCAGTTTTGTTTGAATATGGTGTGGATATCCTCGCTGGAGTGAGGGTAGTCGAACCTGATAAGACAATTCATTCCATCAGCCAGGGTGCCATTTTCAGCCAGGTCGAAGGTGTGAAGCTTGTAACCATGGCTAAGGAGAGAAAGAATGACAGGACCTCTTGATTCTTTCGGACGAAGCATAAATTACCTACGGATCTCAGTTACCGACCGTTGCAACCTGCGCTGCATCTATTGTATGCCACCCGAAGGTGTTCCCCAGATATCCCATAGTGAGATTCTCTCCTACGAGGAGATTCGGACTGTCGTCCGGGCAGCAGCAGAACTGGGCATCAACAAGATAAGGCTCACTGGTGGAGAGCCTCTGGTTAGGGCTGACTTTCCCGAGCTCGTTAAGATGCTATCTCAAGTGGAAGGAATCGAAGAGCTATCGTTGACGACAAACGGGGCGTTTCTCAAGAAATATGCCCTGGAACTTAAGCAGGCAGGTTTGTCTAGAGTCAACGTGAGCCTGGACACGCTTAAACCCGATAAATTTCGATACATAACCCGTCTTGGGGAATTGAAAACTGTTCTCGAGGGCATCGAGGCGACAAAGGAGGCTGGCTTCGAACCTGTCAAGATAAACACTGTAGTCATGCGGGGCATAAACGATGATGAGGTACTGGATTTCGCCAGGACGACCTATGAAGACGGATGGCATGTCCGCTTCATCGAGCTTATGCCTTTCAAAGGTATGGCAGAGTTTGTACCTTCTATGGAGTTGCGACAAAATATTGGTCTACTTGGCAGGCTTGAGCCCTGTGCGTCCATAACTGGCAACGGACCTGCTATGTACTACCGTTTAGCGGGAGCCAGGGGCACTATAGGCTTCATCAATCCCCTCACCGAGCATTCGTTTTGCTCCCGGTGTAACCGCATGAGACTTACTCCAGATGGCAAGCTACGCCCCTGCCTTCTGAAAGAAGACGAGATTGACTTAAAAATGCCGCTACGCAATGATGCCTCGATGGAGGAACTAAAAAGCCTGATCCTAAAGGCAGTTGCTTCCAAGCCGGAGCATCATAATTTGGCGGAAGGCAGTGTCAGGCTGGTGAAGCGGAAAATGTCGCAGATTGGAGGTTGAGAATGGAGTTAGGGCAAATTCATATGATAGACGTTACCCAGAAGAAAGGCACAGAACGCCAGGCAGTAGCCAAAGGCAAGGTACAGATGAAACCGGCTACATTAGAACTTATCCGTAGAGGGGAATTAAAAAAAGGAGATGTCTTAGCCGTAGCGAAAACGGCTGGAATCATGGCCGCAAAAGAAACTCACCGTCTCATACCTCTGTGTCACCCTCTCCAGCTCACCCACGTTGCAGTTGAATTTGATCTGCCTGAAAACGGCAATTCTGTCGGGGTTACCGCCAGCGCTAAGGGGATAGGGAAAACAGGATTTGAAATGGAAGCGCTATTAGCAGTATCTGTGAGTGCTTTGACCATATATGACATGTGCAAAGCGGTGGACAAAAGTATGACCATTGAGGAGATTCGCCTGGTAAGGAAGAGCGGAGGCAAGAGTGGGGTTTATCTAGCCGACTAACTCCTGCAGCACCATCTTGACCAATTCGGGAATTGCCCGCTCCACCTGGGGTGTGCATTTCTCGCTAAAGCTAGTAATATCTTTGGCTTCTACAGCGAATATAGTGATTTTTTGGGGCATCGCCAGGTTAAGCGCATTCCCCAATTCCAGAGAAGTAGCCAGGTTTATTTGGTGGGGTAAGGAAAGATATTTAGCGGAGGAAAAATCCTGAGGTTCCATGCGATATATCTGGCCTGCTTGCCCCTTTTCAGTTTGAACGGCATCAATGATAATAACTTTATCATAGCCCACGATAGAATCTAAGAGGCGAAGCCCGGCTTCACTTGTTTCAGCTACGGTTATTTGGGGGTCATCGAGTTGCTTTCCTACCTCTTGGGCCACCCTAATCCCAGCTCCGTCATCAGATAGAATAGGATTCCCTAGCCCTAAAACAAGGGTTTTCATTTCGATTAGCGAAAATTTGTTATTAGATGCCCTGGCTCAGTTTCTTAATTTCGTTGCCTTGGGTATCATATATGGTCACCTCCAGGGGCAGTTGCCCGGGGAGAGAATGTGTGGCACAGGCAAGGCAGAGGTCATAGGGACGCCATGCCATCTCGATGCGGTTGAGCAATCCTTCAGTTATCTCTTTACCAGGTTTTATCAAGTCTTCAGCTGCCTTCTTAACCGACATATAAAAGGCGGCATAGTTATTGGTGGTGCCCACGATCAGGTTGCACTTCTTTATAATCCCTCTTTCGTCAGTAATGTAGTGATGGGTAAGAGTACCCCTCGGCGCCTCCACGATGCCTACCCCTTCATCAGGAGTCGCCGTCGGTATGTTTCGAATATCCGTGCTGGTTATCTCTGGATCTTGCACAAGTTCCACCATTCTTTCAGCGGCGTAAAGAAGTTCAATCAGGCGTGCCCAGTGAGTTGCCAGGGTGTAGTGGGCTGGCTTGCCTCCGAGAGTGGAATACATCTTTTCATATTCTTCCTGGGCCAGGGGAGTTGTCATACCATCGGCAGCATTCAGACGGGACAGGGGTGTGGCCCGATAAACTCCGCTATCCTTGCCGTCAACAAAACCTTTCCAGCCTACATTCTTAAGATAAGGGAACTTGAGATATGTCCAGGGCTCAACGTGTTCCGCCAAATGCTTCACATAGTCCCGAGGGGCATACTTGACAAATTCCTTGCCCTCGGGGTCAACCACCCGGACCTTACCATCATAAAAGTTGACCTTATTATTTTCATCAACCAACCCCATAGAATAAGTTCGCTGGGTAAAGGTATCGCTCAGGACCATATCCAGGTAGTCTTTGTTCTTGAGAACCACGTCATCGAAGACTTTGAGCGATAATTTGCCGAACTCCACCGACGATTTGGCTATTTCTTCTATCTTTGCTCTTTCCTCTTCATTTATGGCTTTGCTTACACCGCCGGGCAATCCGAAGCAGGGGTGTATTGGACGGCCACCAATTGTCTGGATAACCCAGTGATTTTCATGACGTGTCCTGATTACAGCGCCTCCCAGTTCCAGCCCCACTTTAGCGATTACTCCGAGAATGTTGCGCTCAGCAGGAGGAGCATCCGGCCCCATAACGAAATCGGGGGCAGCAAGGATATAAAAGTGAGTAGTATGGTCAGTTACGTAGAAGGCGCTGTAGAGGAGTTCACGGAGCTTTTTGGCTGCGCTGGTTGGTTCGACATGAAACAGGGCATCCAGGGCTTTGGTTGATGCCATGTGGTGGGCTTCAGGGCAGACTCCGCAGATACGCTGGGTTATCTGAGGCATGTCCTCGGCTGGTCGGCCCTCGGAGAATTTCTCGAAGCCTCTGAGTTCAGGAACCTGGAAATAAACATTAGCTACCCCACCATCGTCATTGAGAAAGATGGCGATTTTACCGTGCCCTTCAAGGCGGGTGATGGGGTCTATCATTATTTTTTTCATTTTATCCTCGCTCTCCTGAGTAATGAATCTGGAAGACTGTAGCGGTAGAAAGTGCCTGCCGGGTCGGGAATGTCGTCAATTATCCTTTGAATTTCCTCGGGGTCGTTGGAGTCAATGATAGATGCGAGAGCACTCAAAAAATGAGCTCCTTGGTCGACTACTCCTTCTACTGGCCCGTAACAGCCAGTGCAAGGCATATTAGCCTGAGGACAGAGAGCGCCACAGCCGCCTCGAGTAGCTATGCCATAGCATAATAATCCCTGCTCAAGCAGACACTTTTCCGGGTCAGGGATTATTTCGTAAGGCCTGTAAAACTTCTTGATCTTCTTTTCTTCTCTAGTACGAGGACACTCATCACAAAGAGCCTTCACCGAGTGACTTATGACAGTGCCTTTCGGTGGTAACTTGCCTTCAATCAAAGCTTCAAGTGCGAGCCACGTAGTCTTTTCTTCAGGGGGACAACCGGGGACGAAATAATCGACATCCACGGTTTGGGCTAGAGTCTTAACCGTGTCGTAGAACTCAGGAATTTCAAGCTCACCCTCAGGCACTTTAACTTTCGTCTGGGGAAAGATTTTCTCAGGATTATCAGTCGATGGTGTTTCGATATAGACACGGTCGAATGTCATTTGACGGTTATAAAAGTTAGACAGCCCTGGTATACAGCCTTCATAGGCACAAGAGCCATAAGCAATCATTATCTTGGACTTCGCTCGTAAGAGTTTGGCAATATGCTCGTTCTCCGAAGTCCGAATAGCACCATTAAAAAGGCAAACATCAATGCTTTGATCTGGCATCTTTTCTACGTCAGCATACTTGAAATCCATGCCTATCGGCCAGAACACGATGTCGGCGGCCTCAGCCAGCTTCAAAATCTTATCGCCTATTGCTAGTGTGGCAATGTCGCAACCGCCACAACTAGCTGCCCAGTAAAGAGCTATCTTAAGTTTAGCCATGCCTTGCCTCCTGAGAATTTTGTTTGGAAGGAGCTAATGAACTTGGCCCGAGGTTTTTTATGGCTTGAGTAAAATTACTAGTCACCTCCGCAAATTTTGCTCCTTCAGAAGCAGAAACCCACTCTAGTCGAACTCTTTCTTCCTCTATCCCCAACTGCTTCAACATCTTCTTAAGCAGCGGGACTCTGCGCATTGTCTTGTAATTTCCTTCAATATAATGGCAATCACCGGGATGGCAACCAAGAACTAATACACCATCAGCACCAACGCTAAGCGCCTTAAGGACAAAGAAAGGGCTCACCCTGCCGCTGCACATCACCCTGATTATCCTTATAGCAGAAGGGGACTGCATTCTCGAAGTGCCAGCCAGGTCAGCACCAGCATAAGAACACCAGTTGCAACAAAAAGCTACTATTTTCGGTTCAAAGTTGTCCATCTATCCTCCTGAAAAGGGTGGTTCCAATTCGCCCCCACTTGCTAATTCAATAAAACGGATAACTAATACCATTTTACTAATTTTTGCAAATGACTACAATAAACTATTCGACACTACCCGCTCAAATACTCATTTATATCCTTTGCTGCGCGGCGGGCAGCGCCCATAGCGCTTATTACCGTAGCGGCACCGGTAACTATATCCCCGCCAGCCCAGACTCTGTCCTTCATCGTTTTTCCGGTAGTGTCATCAGCCACTACCGTACCCCATCTGGTTGTCTTCAAATCAGGAGTAGTTTGAGCAATAAGGGGATTGGGACGGGTGCCCAAGGCAGCTATCACCATATCCACATCCAGGATAAACTCACTTCCTTCTTTAGCAATGGGGCGCCGCCGACCGCTCTCATCAGGCTCACCCAGTTCCATTTCATAACACTCTATACCCACTACCCAGTTCGACTCATTGCTGATATACCTCTTTGGGTTAGTCAGCAGCTTGAACTGGATTCCCTCCTCCTTGGCATTCTCAACTTCCTCACGGCGGGCAGGCATCTCTGTCTCTGAGCGGCGGTAGATAATGTAAACCTCGTCAGCACCAAGCCGGAGGGCACACCGGGCTGAGTCCATAGCCACATTACCACCACCAATCACTGCCACCTTTCTGCCCACCAACACCGGTGTATCATATTCAGGAAACTTGTACGCCTTCATCAGATTAACCCGGGTCAGGAATTCATTCGCTGAGTAGATGCCGTTTAGGTTCTCGCCGGGAATGTCCATAAACATGGGTGCTCCAGCACCAGTTCCCAGGAAAAGAGCATGGTAGCCGCTCTCCAGTAATTCAGCCAGCGTTACCACCTTTCCCACTACCGAGTCCAGCTCAATCTTCACCCCCAGGGAAGCGACATAGGAAACCTCAGCTTGCACAATTTCTTTGGGTAGCCTGAACTCGGGGATACCATACATCAGCACCCCGCCAGCCACATGCAATGCCTCAAAAAGAGTAACGCTATGGCCGAGCTTGGCTAAATCGGCAGCGGCAACCAGTCCGGCTGGTCCTGAGCCGACCACCGCCACCTTTTTACCAGTTGGTCTGGGTGGGTCCGCCTTGGGGTTCGTCGCCCCCCTATTAGCCCGCTCCCAGTCAGCCACGTAGCGCTCCAAGCGTCCGATGGCAATAGGTGCTCCTTTCTTAGCTAGCGAGCATGCTTGTTCACACTGTGTCTCTTGCGGGCAGACCCTCCCGCAGATACCAGGCAGGCTGTTCTTATCCTTGAGTATCCTTACCGCTTCGGGCATATTATCATCAAGGATAGCCTTGATGAAACCGGGGATATCTATCTCTACCGGGCAGCCCTCAGTGCAGGTATGCTTGGGACACTGAAGACAACGGCTTGCCTCGGCTTTAGCTTGCTCGGCGCTGTAACCCAAGGCAACCTCGTTAAAGTTTTTACCCCGCGTCTTGGGGTCCTGCTTTGTCATTGGCTCTCTGTTGAGATTCACATTGGCCATGTGTGTTGCTCAGACCTCCATTCAAGAACGCTTGCCCACCTGAGACTGCCAATGCTCAAAAGAGCGTTTTTCATCTTCAAGATAGGTACGCTGCCTGGCTGAGAGCAGATCCCAGTCTACCTGATGCCCGTCAAAATCAGGCCCGTCCACACAGGCGAGCTTGGTTACGCCACCAACGGATACGCGGCAGCAGCCACACATCCCGGTGCCATCAACCATTATTGGATTCAGGCTAACAATAGTTTTCACCCCGAAAGGCTGGGTGGTCAGGGCACAAAACTTCATCATTATGGTCGGGCCAATGGCAATAACTCGGTCAACCTTCTCCCCACTCTCAAGCAGTTCCTTCAGTGGCTCGGTTACGACCCCTTTGCGACCATATGTGCCATCATCAGTGGTAACTGTTAGCTGGTGGCTGACACTGCGTAGCTTATCTTCCCAGAAGAGCAAGTCCTTGCTCCGTGCCCCCAAAATGGAGATAATCTTGTTTCCTTTCTCTTTCAGCGCCTTGGCAATAGGCGCTATTGGCGCGGCGCCAACCCCTCCCGCTACACAAACTACAGTACCAAAGTTATCGATATGCGCTGGTACACCAAGGGGACCAACAAAGTCAGCAATGGAGTCACCGGCTTTCAGAAACGCCAGTCTAAATGTTGTCGCTCCCACTTCCATAAACACCAAGGTAACACTACCTTCCTTCCCATCCCAGTCAGCAAGCGTCAGAGGAATACGCTCGCCCCTTTCATCAATCCTGACGACAACAAACTGCCCCGCCAGCGCTTTTCTAGCAATTGCCGGTGCTTCGATTTTGAACAGATGAATTTTTGTAGCTAAAGTCTCTCTATAAATAATTCGAAACATTTGGTGAACTCCATCCCAATTCATTTAGCTAAATAAAGCTTCTACCTGAGCTAGAATTTGCTCATCAGTGAAGTGGTGTATGGAGATAGCTCCTGAAGGACAGGTAGCACCAGTTACAGGGAAACCCCACAATTTTGGGCTGAAAACCGTTCCTTTTCATACCAGTACTCCTTCTACCTGAGCGGCAATCTCTTCGTTAGTAAACTGTCTTGCAGTTATCGCTCCGCTAGGACATGTACCAGCACAAACCCCGCAACCTTTGCACAATGCCTCATTAATTTGGCAGATTTTCTTTTCCTCGTCGAAAGAAATGGCACTAAAAGGACAAAGATTAAGGCAGGTCTTACAACCTGAACACTTATCCTCATCGATTGCCGAAACGGCAGCCTCGAGTGTAATTTTACCTTTGCTTATCATTGCCAGGATCCTTGCTGCTGCTGCTGAAGCTTGGGCTACAGTATCGGGGATATCCTTGGGGCTCTGGCAGCAACCGGCAACAAAAACCCCCTCAGTAGGTGTAGCTACCGGGTCAAGTTTCGGATGCCTCTCCAGGAAAAAACCCGTCGCCTTTTGATTTACAGTAAAACGACTTGCCACTCCTCCAGCATCGGCTTGAGGCTCCAAAGCATTACACAGGATAACCATGTCTACCGGAATACGGAGCATTCTCCCTAGAAGGGTATCTTCAGCAACCACAATGAGTTTCCCTTTTTCCTCGTCGCTTATAGTCTGATCGGTAACTTGAGCTACCTTTCCCCGGACAAAGTTGACTCCTTCGTTTGAAAGGCGCTCATAAAATTCCTCATATCCATCCCCAAAACAGCGCATATCTATGTATAGCTGGTAGACATTCGTATTTGGCAACTCTTCTTTAATATAATTTGCTTGTTTTAGGGCATACATACAGCAAACACGGGAGCAATACTCGTGGTAATTCTTATCCCGGCTTCCTACACAATGTATAATGGCTACGCTCTCTG
>Ga0315544_1000817_pt1 | contig 26668 bp, 29 predicted proteins | sample SalMarSW160130MG_2_FD_202543 | JGI IMG/M metagenome (GOLD analysis project Ga0315544, IMG submission 202543) | Salt marsh sediment microbial communities from the Plum Island Ecosystem LTER, Massachusetts, United States - Salt Marsh Sediment SW1601-130 ... | reverse complement strand
CTTGATGTTCTCCCACAGCTCGTAGCCGTAGGGCTTGATGATCATGCAGCCACGCACGGGGGCGTTCTCCGCAAGATCGGCCATCTTGACGACGTCGGTGTACCAGCGAGCGTAGTCTTCGCTTCGGGGTGTCACGCCTTGCGCTGCCATGTGCCGTCCCTCCTTTTCTCAGGATGTGAAGAACGGACGGAGTCCGTTCTTCCTCTGTGCTTGGCGTTATCGTACGCCAAGCACGAAGTGTACCGGGTAGCGATAGGAGAAGAAACCCAAACGGCGTTCTCTCGCAGAGCACGCGAAGAACGCCAAGGAATTCAGGGAGAGGTACGAAACGGCAGAAGCATGCACCGCAGGGGGCGCCGAGCGTGAAGGGGGGCAACGTCCACAGGCGACAAGCCACAAGCCATTCACCATGAAGGGCATGAAGAGCACGAAGGGAGAAGCAGACCTGTCTCTCGCAGAGGCGCAGAGTGCGCGAAGAAGACAGAAGAGCAAAAGGCTGAAAAGAAAAACATCCACTGCAGAGGGCACGAAGTGACGCGGAGGAACGACCGCGAACCAACACGCTGTTCACTACCAAGCACGAGCCTAGCGTTTCTCTCCCCTTGGTGGGAGAGGGAGAGCCTTCCTCTTCACTTAGGTCAGGGGAGGCGAGGGTGAGGGGGAATCGTGCGAGCCACGAACTAGTTTTCCGACCTCGAAGTTCAGACGCGTCTCTGCCGAACCCAACGAACCCTTAAGAAACCCCATGAACCCACCAAGCCCGTTCTCACCCCGTCCTCTGCGGTGAATCGGTTCTGGCCTTCCTGCGTCCTTGGCGTGCTCCGCGAGAGCTGCTCTTGATCCTCGCTCTCTGTTTTTCTTCCTGCCCTTCATGCTCTTTATGGTGAGCGCTTGCACCGTCCTCAGCGTTCCTCCGCGACCTCTGCGGTGCAAAGGTTGAATTCGGTGGGGGTGTCGCTCTAGATTGGTCGGGACGAGGGACAGACATGGTCTGAGAAGGGGGGGATTGCCATGTTGCCGTTCGAGCGGATCCTCTGCCCGACCGACTTCAGCGAGCCGGCGTGCAAGGCGATCAAGGCGGCGGGTGAGCTGGCGGAGACGTTCTCCGCCGAACTGATTCTGATGCACGCGGTCGGGGCGATCCCCGCCCTCGACACGCCGACGGGGATGGTCGGGTTCGACGTGTCGGCCTACCAGAAGGAGCTGGCCGACAGCGCCGAGAAATCGCTGCAGGAGCGGCTGAAGAAGTACGTCCCCGAGAGTGTCAGCGCGCGGACGATGGTCGTTCACGGCGAGGCGGCGCACGAGATCCTTCGCGTCGCCGGCGAGGAGAACGTCGATCTGATCGTCCTGTCGACCCACGGCGAGGCCGGGTGGCGGCACCGGATTTTCGGGTCGGTCACGGAGAAGGTGCTGCGACACGCAGCCTGTCCAGTGCTAACAATTCACCTCGACTGAGCGATTCACAACACAGTTCGTGAATCGCTTTGGGAGAATGCTCTGCATTCTCCTGGCCCGAATCCGACGTGTGCATGTTGAGTCGTAAAGGGATCACGCGCGAAGCGGTTCCCAAGTGCCACGGTGCTGACGATCCATCTGGCGAAGTAGAAAGCGCCTCGCGGACTGCGTCCCCGAGCCGGACGAGAACGGCTTTGCCGTTCTCGTGGTGGGTGAGCGGCTGGAGCTGATTCCTAGGGCGAAGATCGAGGCACAGTGACTCCGCTACGGCACGACTGGCTAGCTGACGGACTTGAGCGACATGCCGCAGGTAGATGCTCTGGCAACTTCTTCCTTCGTCAGGAGTTGCTTGGCGAAGCGCTTTGCACTTCGCCGTGGGCGAGCCTGCGAACCTGAGCGACGTGCCGGAGGTAATGTTCGTAGGTGTTTGATGCGATCAGCCGCCACGGGACCCAGTCCGGGGGCATGTCGGTGAATCGACTCGGGTCGTTCATGTCCTCGTCGGAGAGCGTCTTGAGCGCCTCCATCATCCGCGAGTAGGCGTCCTCGGCCGTGGCGAGCACCTCGTCGAGCGGCTGGTCCTTGTACTGCTCGTAGATCCTGTCGTTTCGCTCGTCGGTCGGCAGATTCCACCACGGAGAGCCGACGAGGTCGCGGGTCTCGGCGAGCTCGATCATCTGTTGCTCGTGCCAGGCGACGTGCGCGATGACGTCCTTGAAGGACCACGCGTCGGGAGCGGGCTTCCGTTCCATCTTTTCCTCCGGCACGAGTCCGATCGAGTAGTCCCAGTTCTCGCGCGCCGCTTCGATCGCTTCGATGAGGCAGGATGCTTTCACGGGTTCTACCCTCCTAGAGCAGCCTGGGAACTCGCGCATGCGGCGCGAGTTCCTTGCGCGAACGCAGTAGGCGTTCGCGTGTTTGGTGAGGATTCGACGCTAGACCCTGGCGCGTCATAGGAGCCACAGGCTCACCGCCATGACCAGCATACCGATGACGACGCCGACGATGGAGAGATGCTCGTGCCCGAATGACCGGGAGACGGGGACGAGCTCGTCGAGGGTGATGAAGACCATGATCCCGGCGACGGCGGCGAGGATGTAGCCGAGGATCGCGTCGGAGAGGAACGGGAACAGCACGAGCGCCGCCACGCCGGCGCCGAGCGGCTCGGCAATCCCGGACAGGAACGACCACCAGAACGCCTTCCTTCGGCTCCCGGTCGCGGCCAGAATCGGCGCCGCCACGGCGAGCCCCTCGGGGATGTTGTGGACGGCAATCGCGACGGCGATGGCGATCCCGAGGGAGGGATCCTGCAGCGCCCCGACGAACGACGCCATCCCTTCGGGGAAGTTGTGGATCCCGATGCCGAGGGCGACGAACAGCCCCGTCTTGAGCAGTCGGCTCTGCTGCTCCGTCTGTCCGGGGTGAGCGTGCTCGGCCATGTACTCGTGCGGGATCAGCACGTCGACGAGGAACATCGCGGCCATCCCGGCAAAGAACGCGACGTGGGCCGGGCCGAACCCCGCCGACTCGACGCCGGCCTGGAGCAGCTCGACGAACGAGACGTGGAGCATCACCCCGCCGGAGAAGCCGAGCGTCAGCGCCATGAATCGGGGGCCCGGCTCCCTCGTGAGGAGCCCGAGGAAGCTTCCGATCAGCGTCGAAAGCCCGGCGAGCGTCGACAGGATCAGACCGAGTGCGAACCCTTCCGGCATCGTCTTTCCCTTCGGACGGCACAAGAGTACAGGATGTGGGTCTCCGCAGGATAGCCTCGGCTACTGCGCAGCCTCGCCTGTTCCCGCAGGGGAGGAATAGCCTCGGCTGCTGCGCAACCTCGCCTGTTCCCGCTTCGCGGGAATAGCGGATCGTGAGCCGGTTGCGAAGGACGACAGATGGACTGGCCGAGCCGCTTTGGCATCTGGTATTCTCCTTCCATGACCAAGAGGGGGATTGTCACACTGGCGGTGCTGGGGGCGGCAGCCGTTGCGGTGGTTCTCGCTCTGACGCTTCCGCGCCTGCTTAGGTCGGAGGAGCCGGAGCCGGCCCCGGTCTACGTCATCGCGCTCGACGCCGGGCACGGCGGCCGCGATCCGGGGGCCACGGTCGGCGACGTGCTCGAGAAGGACCTCAATCTCGAGATCGTCGAGCGGCTGCAGGCGCTGGTCGACGCGGAGACGGACCTCGTCGCCGTGCCGACGCGGACGCTCGACATCTTCGTTTCGCTGGAGGACCGAATCCGGATCGCGGAAGAGGCCGGCGCGGTGATCTACGTGTCGGTCCACGTCAACTCGTACTCGACGGACGAAGCCTACGGGGTCGAGACGATCGTCGCCGCCGAGCGTCCGTTGGACGACGACAGCTGGGTCCTCGCGGAGCTGATCCAGGACGGGCTCATCGACGCGACCGGCGCCCGGGACCGTGGGACCCGGTCGCAGGAGTCGTACCTGCAGCGCACCGAGATGCCGGCCGTCTCCGCCGAGGTCGGGTATCTGACGAACCCCGACGAGATGGCGAAGCTCGTCGATCCGGTGTACCAGCAGACGATCGCCGAGGGGATCCTCGCCGGGATCCGCCAGTTCATCGACTGGAAATTCGGTCCGGCGTCGCCAGCAGGACAGTAGACGCTTCTGGCGAGGGCTCACCGCGGACGAAGCGGCTAGCCCTCCGCGTGGCTCCCGTCGCAGAACGGCTTGTTCTTCGATTTGCCGCAGCAGCAGAGCGCGCCGACCCGGACGTGGCTGCAGCTGTCGGATCGATCGCCGCGGATCTCGGCCGATCCCTTGATCGTCAGCGGGCCCGGGTCGGCGACTCGGATCAGCAGCTCTCCGCCCTCCGATTCGCCCCCGGCACCGCGGTTAACGTGGGCCTCGGTCAGCGCGCCCTCGGCCCTGAACTCCGCCTTCTCGTGGCTCCCGTCGCAAAGCGGCTTGTTTCGCGAGCGACCGCACCGGCAGAGCGCGACGCGCGTGTCCTGAAGGATCGTCTCGCCGCCTTCGCCGACAACGTGGACGTCTCCCTTGACGTACAGCGGGCCGTCCGAAGAGACGACGATCTCGTTCTTCTCCGGCGTCCGTTCGGCGGGGCCGCCGTCGAGCCGTTCGTAGTGCAGCGCCCCGGTCGGGCAGCGCTCGCACGCCCAGGCGACCTTCTCCGCGGTGGCCCGGGTCGGGTCGACCCACGGACGGCGGTGGAAGTCGAAGACCTCGGGCAGGCTGCGGATGCACTCCTCGACGTGGATGCACCGATGGTAGTCCCAATGGACGACGATCTCTTCGGACTCGAAGCTGTAGATCCGGCTCCTCATGGCGCTCCTCGCTCGGCGGGTTGGGGTGATTATCGACATCGCCTTCCGGAGGGGCAATGAACCGCTCTCCGTGGAATCGAGAGAAGCACGAAACGCGGAGGGAGCTGAGGGGAACGAGAAGAAGCCTCAACCATGAACACCCCGTTCTCCTTCTCCCTCCCTCGGTGGGAGAGGGAGCGCCTTCCTCTTCGCCGTGGCAGGGAAGGCGAGGGGGAGGGGGAGGGGAGCGGAATACCGGTAACGCGCTTCAGGAAGGCTATGGAAACGCTGGGCCGTCACCCCCACCCAGCCTCCCCCGTCACGAAGGGGGAGGGGGATCATACAAGCCGCGAACTGGTTCTCAGACCTCGAACTCCGGACGCGTCTTTGCCGAACCCAACGAACCCAAGAAACCCCATGAACCCATCTAGTCGTTCTCTCCCCGTTCTCCGCGTTGAGACTGTTGCGGCTACAGCGGCTCGACGAAGATCGGCGTGATGCTGATCGGAAGCGCTGTCGACGGAATGACTTCCGGGGGCGCGACGATCGGATCGCCTTCCTCGTCGAGCTCGGTGACGATCCGCGTGACGAGGGCGTCGGTGCCGCCGAGGATCGGAGACGCGTCGACCGGGGTCTCCTCCTCATCGTCGCTCCAGAGGACGTACACCGGGTGCCCTTCGACGTCGAACCGGAACGCGCGGACTTTGGCGAAGCTGACGTCCGTACAGTCCGTGAAGCCGTCGAGCGCCTCGACCGTCAGCCGGAACGTGTAGTACGACGGCTTCCGGTGGTCGTCGTACCAGTCGAGGAGGCCCATCCCGCACCACGGGCCGTCCCAGTAGGCGTCCTCCCCCTTGATCCCCCCGAGGCCCCAGTGCTGTCGTTCGACCCCGGCGGCGGCGCTCATCGCGTGGAGCTTGACAACGAACTCGGCGTTCTCCTCGAAGCTGCCCCAGCCGAAGTACTCGTCGGCCGGCGAGTTGACCGCCGGATAGCCGGGGTAGTTCTTGTGCGGGCCGCCGCCCTCGACGATCCAGATCGGCTTCGGCTCGCCGAATCGGGACATCAGGTCGTTCAGGTAGGCGATCTCCCCCTCGAGGAACGACTCGATCGGGATGTAGGCGTGCAGGTCCATCACGTCGAAGGCGTCGAACGCGCTCTCGACCATCCACTCGTACCGCGCCTTCCGGAACGACCAGACCGGACTCTCGTTCATCTCCTCGCGCGTGAGGAGCGCGCCGTCGACGACCCCGGCGGCCGGATCGTCGATGAATCCGCCCATGAACGCGAACCAGTGGGCGTAGTTGCCGGCGAGGCCGGCGAGGATCACCTTCGCGTCGGGATTCTCCTCCTTGATGATCCCGTACGCCTGGCCGAGGAGGTCGATGTAGTCGCGCTCGTCGGGAAGCGACGGGGTCGGATACTCCTCGACGACGTGCCAGTTGCGGATCGCGAACCGGAGGCCGGGCATGTCGTTCGATCCGTCCCCGTCGTACCGGTCGACCGCGGCGCGAACGAACGCCCGCCAGAGCGGCAGCGTCTCGCCTTGCGGGTGGAGGCGGTACTCGCTGCCGACGCCCTGTCGCATGAAGTGAAGGAACGAAGGGTACTGGGCGATGACGTCGACGATCTCCTCCCGCTCGGCGCCGAACGCGTTGATCAGCGGCGAGAGGACCATCGTGACGTCGAGGCCGAGCGCCTGAAGGGCACGGACCTCCTCGTCGAGGTTCGACCAATCGTAGACACCGGGCTCCTTCTCGATCGCCATCCAGAGGACGTGTGGCTGCAGCGACAGCCAGGAGATCCCGAGGTCCTCGACGATGGCGGCGTGCCGGGTCGGGTCGATCAGGCTGAGGCCGAAGAACATGTTCCGGTTCTCGAACGGGTACGGAACGGGCGTCGGGGAGTCCGTCGAGAGGCCGGCCCCGAGCGCGGCGAGCGTCGCCAAGCACAAGCAGAGCGCGAAGAGAACGCGGCTACGCCTTCCGTTCATCGGCGAGGTTCTTCTTCAGTCGGTGCGGCAGGCCTTCGACGACCAGCTCGTACGACTCGTCGACCCACGACAGGATCTCCTCCTCGGGAACGCTTCCGTCGAGCAGGACAGTGTTCCAGTGCTCCTTGTTCATGTGGTATCCGGGGAGGACGGCGGCGTAGGTGGAGCGAAGCAGCTGGCTGTGCAGCGGGTCGAGCTTGATCGTGAGGCGGGGCGGCGACTCGTTCGGCGACACGTAGGCGAACATCTTCCCCATCACCTTGAAAACGGGAAGCTCCGGCGTGAACGGGAACTCCTCCACAGCAGCGGGCAACGACAGCAGGTACGCTCGAAGCCGTTCGATGTTCATCCAAGCCCCTTTGCCTGCCTGACGGGAGCATAGAGAATTCCCAGCGGACAGACAGAACTGTGTCATCTTACAGGAATGAGCGCGGGACTACCGCGGATTCCACGTCAGGTTCGGCGATCGCCGCGGCAAGGCGCGCCGGAAGGCATGTTTGGGATAGCCGACGGCCAGGACGACCTGGGAGGTCCTCCCCTCGGGGAGCGTGGCCTTCCTCCGGAACCTCGCGCTCTTCTCGAACGCGATCTGGAAGAGGCCGATCTGACAGGTTCCGAGGCCGAACCGCGAGGCGGCGAGCATCATGTTGTAGGCGGCGTAGATCGCGTCGTCGCGGCCGAGGTCGTTGCTCGCGGGGCTGTGGCCGAGGAGAACGACGGGGGCGTGGTAGAAGATCGGATCCTCGCCGTCTTCGTGCCGCCGAAGAAGGCGGTCAATCGAAGCCCTCTCGCTCCTCGCTCTCCGGGTTGCCTCGCGGCCGATCGCCAGCGAGACGAACGGTCTGAGGATCGGGTTGCCTGCCAGGTTGGCGAATCGCCGGAACTCCGACAGCAGGGCGTCGCTTAGCTCCGCGATCCTCTCTCGGTCGTCGAACGCGATCCAGTCGAGCGACTGGCTGTTGCTGGCGGTGGGGGCCCATCGGCCCAGGGTGACGAGATCGCGAACGACCTCTCGAGGAACCGGCTTGTCTTCGAACGTCCGGCAGGAGCGGCGCGCCCGGTACGCGGTCGTGAGCGCGTCGAGCGTCGGGACGTCGTTCTCGCCGATGATCGGACAGTCCTCGAGCGGGAATCCGTCGTGGTCGATGGCGTCGGTCGGGCAGACGGCGACGCACTGTCCGCACTGCCAACAGGCCTCCGGGCGAACGGCGGACGACCCTTCGTCGGTGAGCTCGAACACCTCCGCGATGCAACAGGTCTCGACGCACGCTCCGCAGCGGATGCATGCCTTTCGATCGACGCTGATGATGGCCATTTCCACGATCCTGCCGGATGTCCGTCGGTCGTGCCGCACTAGGGGTAAGACGGGGCGGGGACATTTCGCCCATCCGAAGCGGACTGCCGGCGGGCGGAACCGGGTCGGATTCCTCGATCTTCGTCCGCCGTCGCCGGCGTCGAGTGTGATGTGCGTAACGTCCGCCGGAAGCGGGTCGTCTGTCCGGTTCGCCGTCTCGGACGCGATGTAGGCTCGATCCATGGAGCCGAACGACTTCGTGGAGAAGCTCCTCGAGGAGAGCTCGCTCGATGCGATCGAGCTCGCCAGCGACGTGGAGAGGATCTTGGCCGAGCAGGTCGTCTACCTCCGCGACCTCGTCCGCGCGCTTCAGCAGGGCTCGGTCCTCGGCACGCACGAGGTCATTCGCCAGCTCTACAGTCGGCTCGATGACAAGGACGAGCAGATCGAATCCCTCCGCGAGGAAATCGGCTTCCTCCGCGGACAGCTTGCGGCCTCCGCCGGTTGAAACGGACTCCCCCTTTCCCGTACGTTTAGATCGTCATGTCTCCCCTTTCCATTCGCGAGAAGATCGATGAGGCCCGGGCTGAGCGATCCGAGATCGAGCAGCGCCTGACCGATCCGGCGGTGATCGCCGGGCCGGACTACCGCGACCTGACGCAGCGGTACGCCCATCTGCGCGAGCTGGTCGAGTTGGGCGAGGAGTGGGAGGAGTTGCAGTCCTCGATCGCGGAGGAAGAGGAGATGCTCGAGAGCGAGGAGGAGCTCCGCGACGAACTCGAGGAGGCGCTCGCCGAAGACCGAGCACGCGCCGCCGCGGTGGAAGCGAAAATCCGGCGGACGCTCGTCCCTCCGGATCCGAACGACCGGAAGACGGCGATCGTCGAGATCCGGGCCGGAACCGGCGGGGACGAGTCGGCCCTGTTCGCCGCCGACCTGTTCCGGATGTACGCGCGGTTCGCCGAAAAGCGCCGGCTGAAGACGACGCTGATGGACAGCCACCCGACGCCCCTCGGCGGCTTCAAGCAGCTGACGTTCGCTGTGGAGGGGGGCGGCGCCTACGGGCTCCTCCGCCACGAGTCGGGTGTGCACCGGGTGCAGCGCGTGCCGGAGACCGAGTCGCAGGGGCGGATTCACACGTCGACCGCGTCCGTCGTCGTCCTCCCGGAGGCGGAGGACGTCGAGATCGAGATCGATCCGAACGACCTGAGGATCGACGTGTTCCGCTCGTCCGGGCCAGGCGGACAGTCCGTCAACACGACCGATTCGGCCGTTCGGATCACGCACATCCCGTCCGGGATCGTCGTCACCTGCCAGGACGAGAAGTCGCAGCACAAGAACAAGGCCTCGGCCCTCCGCGTCCTCCGGGCCCGGCTGCAGGACCGCCACGAGCAGGAAAAGCAGGCCGAGCTGTCGGCCAAGCGCCGAAGCCACATCGGCTCCGGCGATCGGAGCGAGAAGATTCGAACGTACAACTTCCCGCAGAACCGGATCACCGACCACCGGATCGGATTCAGCCTCTACGACCTAACGGGCGTGTTGGAAGGGAACCTCGACCCGCTTCTCGATGCGCTTCAGGCCGCGGCGGAGCTGAGCGAAGAGGACTGAACTTTCGTTCACATCGTGGTTTCCGCCGCATTCGGTCGCTTGACACGATTTACACGGGCAGCTACCATTGCCGAAATCCCGGGTCTGTAGCTCAGTTGGTTAGAGCGCTCGCCTGATAAGCGGGAGGTCCCTGGTTCGAATCCAGGCAGGCCCATTCTTCATTTCGCGGTGCCATGCTGTATACTTATCGGATAAACCATTCCAAAGGAGGAGAGATGGCCGAACAGATCGAAAGCGCCGACGAAATTCTTGTCCGTGCCATCGACAAGGGACTCGGGAACCGGATCCACGTCCGCCTGTCGCGGTTTCGCGAACGCGACTACCTCGACATCCGCAACTTCTACGAGACCGACGACGGCGAGTGGAAGCCGACGCGCAAGGGGATCGCGATTCCTGTCGAGTTCTACGACGAGCTGATCGAAGCACTCGGGGCGGCGAAGGAGGAGATCGTCAAGCGGAAAAGCTCCGGGGCAGGCACCGAATCCGCTTGATGCACAACGACCGTTGCGAGATAATTGACGCGAAGTCCGGTCCCATCGTCTAGTGGCCTAGGATAGCGGGCTCTCATCCCGTCGACAGGGGTTCAAATCCCCTTGGGACCGCCAGTCGGAACGCTGTAGCCCTTCTGCGACCTCGCGGAAGGGTTTTCTGTGGTTGGGGGCTTTCAGTTCTAGTTACAAACCCCGTCAGGCGGGAGGGCGGAGGCTGATCCCTTGTTTGCCCTCCGTCCTCCGGAGGCATAGCATGGGGTCATCGGAAGCGCAGCGCGCGGGGCGAAAGGAGGGGGCCGTGCACACGGCGAACCGACAGCTCGAGGTGATCGTCGGCTGCATGTTCTCGGGGAAGACCGAGGAGCTGATCCGGCGGCTGGAGCGCGTCCGGATCGCGGGGCGGAAGATCCTCCTGTTCAAGCCGACGATCGACGACCGCTACGACTTGAAAGCCATCGTGACCCACTACGGACGCGAGTTCGCCGCGCACCTCCTCGAGCCGGGCGAGGAGACGATGGCGGCGCTGCGAAGCCTGGTCGGCGACGAAGCGCTCGATGAAGCGGCGGTCGTCGCGTTCGACGAGGGGAACTTCTTCTCCGAGCGACTGCCCGACCTCTGCGAGGAGCTCGTCCGGATGGGGAAGCGGGTGATCGTCGCCGGGCTCGACCTCACCTTCGCCGAGGAGCCGTTCGAGCCGATGCCGAAGCTGATGGCGCTCGCCGATCGGGTCGACAAGCTTCAGGCGGTCTGCGTCGTCTGCGGCGGGGTGGCGACGCGGTCGCAGCGGTTGATCGACGGGAAGCCGGCCCCGGTCGACGGGCCGGTCATCCAGGTCGGCGGGATCGGCAGCTACGAAGCCCGCTGCCGCGCCTGCTACGAGCGGTAGGAAACCACGGGACCTCTCAACCGCAGAGGGCGCAGAGCGACACAGAGGTAGGCAAGGACAAGACCCAAGCGTAGGGGATGATTCGACACCTCTGTAGTGGCCGTCGCTCCGTGGTTTCTGTCTTTTCCTCAGCGTTTCTCCGCGATCTCTGCGGTTGAGCTTTCCGGCGCGCCTTCGCTCCTAGATGTAGTACGTCTGGCAGTCCTCGCAGACTTCGAGCCCTTCGATCGGGTCGGGCGTTCCCATCATGTGGGTGGCGAAGACGCGTGTTCCCTGTTCGCGCAGCCTCTTCAACCAGTGGGCGACCGCGGGGGCGTCGAGATGTCCGGGGTCTTCGGACCTCTTCGGATGGGTCCACTCGAGGATCGCGACGTCCGCCCCCTCGAGGAGCTTCCCCAACTGCTCGCATTGGCCGGTGTCGCCGGTGTACGCGATCGTCCGACCCTTGTAGGTGAAGCGGTAGCCGAACGCGGTCAGGTTGAAATGCTCCATCCGAACCGCGGAGAAGGCGAGGTCTCCGGCCCGGTACTCGCCGTCTTCGGTGACCTCGACGTACGTGACGGGGACGCGGGGCACGAACCCGGCGTCGCGCATGTCCGGCCACGCGAGATCGCACAGCGTTTCCGTCCTTTCCTCGATCTCCGGAGGACCGACGATGTACAAGGGCCGATCCCGCTCGCGACGGACGCAATATTCGAGCAACAGGAACGGGAGACCGAACATGTGATCGGCGTGAAGATGGCTGATGAAGACGACATCGATGTCGGTCAGTTCGAGATCGAGACGCTGCAGCTCGACGACGGCGGTCGGCGGTAGGTCGAGGAGGATTCGGCCGTCGATGAGGAGCGAGTTCCACCGACGCCCGTCGGTCAGCGCCGCTCCGGACCCGAGGCACGTGAGCGGGATTCGATCGCTCAAGGGCGTCTCAGTCTGCGGCGTGGAGCGCCTCGTCGGTCGCGCGCAGTCTTCGAACGAGTTCTTCCAGCATCCCTTGTGCGATCTCGGGATGGTTCTCGATGAGGCTCTTCATGGCCCACTGAGTGATCACGAGGCAGCTCGTGTCGGTCATCGCGACGACGTCCGCCGTGCGGGGCGCGCCGTCGATCACGCCCAGCTCCCCGAAGAAGTTGCCGGCGTCGAGCTCGGCGAGCTTCTCGCCCTCTCGGACGACCTCCGCGGTGCCCGCGAGGATGAGGTAGAAGCCGACGCCCCCCTTCCTCTCTTCGACGATCTTCGTCCCGGCGGGGGACTTCTTTTGGACCGCCGACTTGAGCACGCTCTTGAGGCTCGACTCGTTCAACCTGGAGAAGATCGGCGTTCCCTTCATCAGGGAGATGATCTGCTTGTCATCCATTCGGCCGCTCCTTTCGCCGCCACTCGAAACCGGAAGCGATGATATAATACGCCGATTCGCTTTTCCAATGCGAGAGAGGGGGGGTCGATGTCGTGGAGCAGGACGCTCAAGTTGCGGCAGACGATCCGCGCCCAGCTCGAGGCCGGTGAGGAGATCGCCCTGTTGTTCAGCGACCTCCGCGGCTTCACCACGTACACGGCGCGCGAGGGGGACCGCGCCGCCTATCGACGGGCCCAGCTGCACGAGGAGATCCTCCGCGAACGGATCGACGAATTCGGAATCCTGGTCAAGTCGCTCGGCGACGGCGTGATGGCCGCGTTCGAGACGCCGGACGACGCGATCCGGACGGCGGGCGGGATCCAGGAGGCGATCCGCGAGCGGAACCGGGAATCGCCGGACGACCCGATCGACGTCGGGATCGGAATCTCCAGCGGGCTTCCGGTGATGACCGACATCGATTTCATCGGCCACGCCGTCAACCTCGCGCAGCGCCTCTCGGGGCTCGCCAAGGGGGGGCAGATCCTCGTCACCGAGCGGGTTCGGGAGCTCGCTACGCTCGGTGGGGGGCTGTTCTACGTTCCGATGGGCCCGCTGAACCTGAAGGGGATCGGCGCGGAGCGGGTGGTCGAGGTGGCGTGGATGAAGGAGGTCGCGCGGATCTCCGACGCGGCCGATCGCCTGACGCTGGTCCTGACCGAGCGCGGGACGATCGTCGTGGAGCTGGCGAAGGACGCGAAGCAGGACATCCGCGACGCCCTCGATCGGCTCCAGGAGGCCCGCGCGGAGGAGGAGGGGGCGTTCTCCGCCTTCCTGCAGCGAACGATCGCTCGCTTCACGCAGCGGCTGGTCGGCGTGTCGCTCGGCGTGTTCGGGATGAAGCGCGAGCAGGCGGTCGAGCGGGTGGCGTTCTCGCTTCGGGGGGACGTGCTGAGCGTCGAGACGCCCGACGGGACGTTCCGGCTCCGTGGCGTCGATCGCGGGGCCGCGGCCGGCTTCGTCGAGAAGGCGAAGGAGATCCGACCCGGAAATCCGTAGGCCTCCGCGACGCCTTACATCGAATCAATGAGACGTACTTCTTGTCAGAAAGTATCGGAAAAACTGCTTGAACCGCCTCGGGGCATGACCTAGAATGGCGGAAAGAGTCGAATTAGGGGGGAACATGGGCAAGCGGGAGGTCCTGGAAAGCACGCTCAAACAGATCAAGAAGGCGTACGGCGAAGGCTCCATCATGTGGCTCGGCGACGGGGCCCAGGTTCTCCAGGTCGAGTCCGTCCCCTCGGGATCGCTCGCGCTCGACATCGCACTCGGCGTCGGGGGGATTCCCCGCGGGCGGATCGTCGAGATCTTCGGGATGGAGGCGAGCGGGAAGACGACCCTCGCCCTTCACATCATCGCCGAGGTGCAGAAGCGGGGCGGGACGGCGGCGTTCATCGACGCCGAGCACGCGCTCGACCCGACGTACAGCCGGGCGCTCGGCGTCGACCTGGATCACATGCTCATCTCGCAGCCGAACTCGGGGGAGCAGGCGCTCGAGATCACCGAGCAGCTGACCCGCAGCGGAGCGATCGACATCATCGTGATCGACTCGGTCGCCGCGCTCGTGCCGACGGCCGAGATCGAGGGGCAGATGGGCGAGCCGACGGTCGGGCTGCAGGCCCGGTTGATGAGCCAGGCGATGCGGAAGCTCTCCGGCGCGATCTCGCAGTCGAAGACGATGGTCGTGTTCACGAACCAGATGCGCTCGAGGATCAGCGCGTCGCGCTTCGGACCGTCCACGACGACCTCCGGCGGCTGGGCGCTGAAGTTCTACGCGTCGGTCCGACTCCAGCTGTGGGGGTCCGGGCGGATCGAGGAAGGGACCGAGCGCGTCGGGCACAACATCAACGTGCGCGTGGTGAAGAACAAGGTCGCTCCTCCGTTCAAAGAGGCCAAGTTCGACGTCATCTACGGCCGGGGGATCGTCCGCTCGCGCGACCTGCTGAACACCGGAGAGGCGCTCGGCCTCGTCTCCCGAAGCGGATCCTGGTACTCCTTCGGCGATCAGCGCCTCGGCCAGGGGATCGGCAACAGCGCCGCGGCGTTGGAGGAGGATCCGGCGCTGGCCGACCAGCTCGAGGCGGCGATCCGGGCGAAGGCCGGACTCGAGGAGAGGGAGCCGGCGAAGGCCGAGCAGGATGCGGGAGAAACGGACGTCGAGGAGTGATCCGTGGGTCGACCTGACCCGCCTGCTCCGCGTGCGTCCGAGGAGCGTCCACGAGGCGCGGGAGCGACTGCGGCGTCGCGGGCACGACGAGGGCTCGGTCGGGAAGACGATCGGCGCCGCGCTCGACGCCGGGCTCCTCGACGATCGCGCCTTCACCAAGTTGTGGGTCACGGATCGGCTCTGGCATCATCCGCTGTCGCGCGCCGCGCTGGCGCAGGAGCTGCGGGACAAGGGGGTCGATCCGTCGATCGTCGACGCGACGCTCGGGGATCTGTATCCGAAGGTCCATGAGATCGAGATCGCGCGCGATCTCGCCGAGACGCGCTACGAGCGGCTCCGGGGGATCGGCCGCGAGCGCCGGCGGATCAGGACGGTGAACCACCTGATGCGACGGGGCTTCACGCGAGGGCTGGCCTGTGAGATCGTTCGGCAAGTCGAGCGGGGGATCGCCGATGAGTGAGCGACGGGTCGGGATCGGCTACGACGTCCATCGGCTGGCGTCCGGTCGGAAGCTCGTTCTCGGCGGTGTGGCGATCCCGTACGAGCTCGGCCTTCTGGGCCATTCCGACGCGGACGTTCTGACGCACGCGATCTGCGACGCCCTCCTCGGGGCGTCCGGCCTCGGCGACATCGGCGTCCATTTCCCCGACGCGGACGAGCGGTATCGCGGGATCTCCAGCCTGCAGCTGCTGGAGGAGGTCGTCCGGCTCGTCCGAGAGGCCGGCTGCGCGCCGGTCAACGTCGACGCGACGGTCATCGCCGAGCGGCCGAAGCTGATGCCGCACCTTCCCGCGATGAAGGAGGCTCTCGGTCGGGTCCTCGGGCTCCCGCCGGATCGAATCGGGCTGAAGGCGACGACGACCGAAGGCCTCGGGGCTCTCGGGCGCGGCGAGGGGATCGCGGCGATCGCCGTCTCTCTTATCGAAATAGCTTGACGATGTCCTGGTAGGTCACCAGGATCATCACGCCGAGCAGGATCAGGAAGCCGATCGCGTGGATCATTCCCTCCCGTTCGGGCGGGATCGGCCTTCCTCGCGCCCACTCGTACAGGGCGAACGCGACGCGGCTCCCGTCCAGCGCCGGGAACGGGATCAGATTCAGCAGCCCGAAGTTGATGCTCAGGAACGCCAGGAGGCCGAAGAAGACCGTCCCGCCCATTCGGGCCCCTTCTCCGAGGAGCCGCGCGATGCCGACCGGGCCGGCGATCGCTTCCTCCGCGGCGACCTCGCCGGAGATCAGCTGCCGCGCCCACGTGGCGAGGAGCCCGACGTTCCCGGCGAACTGCTCCCCGGCGAGTCGAAGACCCGCCAGCGGTCCCGGACGCCGCCGGACCACGCCCAGCTCCCCGAACGTCGCGCCGGAAAAGAGCTCGCCCGCCGTCGCTTGGGTCAGGGAGAGCGGCAGCTCGAGGATCTCGCCGTAGCGGTCCACGGTGAGCGTCCCGCCGACGAGCGCGTCCTGATCGTCGTAGTGGGTGAGCAGGTCGACCGCCGTGTCGACCGGTTCCCCGTCGATGGAGACGACCCGGTCCCCGCTGCGGACCCCGGCGAGTCGAAGCGGCGCCGAAGGAGCGAGGTCCGTCAGCTCGTTGGTGAAGGTGTTCGTCAGGAAGTACGCGCCGATGACGTATCGCTCCTCGTCCGCCTCGTACCGCGGCGTCACCGCCCGCCGGATCGCCTCGCCGTTCCGCTCCAGCTCGAGCTCGATCGGCGCGCCGCCGGAGCGCTGGATCGCCGCGGTGACGTCGTCGCGGTCGAAGATCGGCGTCCCGTCGATCGAGCGGACCCGGTCCCCGGGGAGGAGCGCCTCGGCGGCGGGTTCGTCGGGGATCACGTCGGCGACCTGGAGCATCGGCGCGCCGTACCCCCAGAGCACGAGCAGCCCGATGAGGAACGCCCCGATCAGGTTCGCCGTTGGCCCGGCGAGGCTGATCGCGGCGCGGACGTACGGCGGCTTGTTGTAGAGAACGCGGTCGGCGGCGATCTCCGCGTCGGCCTCCCTGCGATCCTCGCCGGCCATCCGTACGTACCCGCCGAAGGGGATCGCCCGGATCGAGTATCGGGTCTCCCTTCCTTGGTACGAGAGGAGACGGGGGCCGAACCCGATCGCGAACTCCTTCACGAGGACGCCGGACAGCTTCGCGGCGAAGAAGTGCCCCGCCTCGTGGAGGCCGACGAGCGCGACGATCGAACCGAGGAAGATCAGCAGGGTGAGAATCATGCGCGCTCCCTCGCTCTCATCGTCAGCACCCGCCGCGTGGCGTCGGTGATCCGGACCTCGTCGGAAAGGCGGACCCCGACGACCCAGACGATCTTCTCGCGGTCGCAGAGGAGCGGGACGCGATCGCGGTCGTAGTACGGCACGCGCTCGTTGATCAGGAGGTCCTTCAATTTGACGTTCGTGCCCAAGCCGAGCGGCGTGAAGCGATCCCCTTCGCGTCGGGATCGCACCACCAGCGGGAAGGCGATCCGATCGGCGTCGGCGAACTCGGTCCAGCGATCGGTCGCCACCGTCCGGGGGTCTCCCTCGCCTGCGATGGCGAGGTGGATCGTGAGCGGCGGATCGGGGACCACGGTCTCCCCGAGGTCGACCGGGTACGACCACGCTTCGGGCGGGGTTTCGTCGGCTCGCGCCAGGAGGATCTCGTCGGCCTGCACGCGGAGGTGCAGTCCGGGCAGAGACAGCTTACCGTGCGAGGCGCCTCCGGCGATCAGCCGGGATCCCGCTTCGACGTGGTCGTGCTCGATCCCGGCGAGATCCCCGCGCACCCGCCGCGCGCCCTCCCGGAGGAGGAGCTTCTGCACCGCATGGGGATACGTGCTCAGGACGTCCCGTCGCAGGGCCAGCCGGCCTTCTCCCTCGTCGGAGCAGACGCCTTCCCAGAGCGTCGCGATCAGGAACCGGCTTGCCTCGTCCGCCTCCGCGGCGAGGCGCGCTCCACGACGAATCGCCTCGCCGGCCCTCGGGTTGATCCTCTCCAGCTCCGGGACGACCCGATGGCGGATCCGGTTCCGGGCGAACGACGGATCGACGTTCGACGGATCGACGCGCCAGGCGAGCTCCCGGGCCCGCGCGTACTCGAGGATTTCCCTTCGCGTGGCCTCGATCAGCGGCCGAATGTAGGGAGGCCTGACCGACGGGATGCCGCGAAGCCCCGTCGTGCCCGTGCCGCGGGCGAGCCGGTGGAGGATCGTCTCCACCTGGTCGTTTGCCGTGTGCCCGAGGGCGATCCTCTCCGCCCCGATCTCCGCGGCGGCCGATTCGAGGAAGGCGGACCGCGCCGCTCGGGCCGCCCCTTCGGCCCCGTGCGCGCGATGCGCGGCGAGCGACTCGGGGTCGAGGCGCGACGCGCGAAGCGGAAGACCGCGCCCCTCGGCGAGCCGCTCGACGAAGCGGGCGTCGCCGGACGACGACCGGCGGAGGCCGTGATCGAGATGCGCGACGTGCAGCGAGACCTCGTAATCGGCCGCGATTCGCTGGAGCAGGTCGAGCAGGACGACCGAATCGATCCCGCCGGAGACGGCGACGAGGATTGTCGTTCCGGGACTCAGCATCCGGTACTCGTCGATCGTGGCGCGAACCCGTTTCAGGAGCATGGTTCCGATTGTGTCGACGCGAACCCGCGAAATCAACGCTTGGTCCGATGAGGCGCCGGCTGTATCCTCCGGTCGGAATGAGACGGTGGGGGCTCCTTTTCCTGTTCTGCTGCGTCGGCCTCGCGGTCGTTGGGGCGCCCCCGGAAGCCTGGTTCGGGCGATCGAGCGGGATGATCCTCCTCCCACCGGGGGCGACGCGGATCGACGTGGCCTGCGGCCCCCTCGGGCCGACGGCGCGCGTGGAGCGGATCGTGACGCCGCGGATCGGGGTCGCCGCGTCGACAGGGACGAGCGAGCCGTTCGGTCTCGGGGTCAAGGTCGTCCTCGTCGAGAAGCTCGTCCCACTGTTCGTCGCGGCGACGCTCGGGACCGACGACGGGATCGGCGTCGTCTCGACCCTCTTCTTCGGGCCGGTCCGGATCGATGGGGGCCGAACGTGGGGCAAAGCGCCCGACCGATGGGGAAGCGTGCAGCTTGCTGCGAATCCGTTCCTCTCGATGCTCGCCGGCGTCGAACGGCGCGGGAATCGGTTCGAGCCGTTTGGGGGCGTGCGGGTCTTCCCGGGCGGGCACGGGCTGTGGGAAATCGGGATCTCGGTCCGATTCGACGGGATCCGGTTTTCCGTGGGGGGAGCCTCATGGTAAGACGCGCGTCGATTCTCGCGGCCGCCCTGCTGATCGTCGCGCTCGGCGGCACCTCGGCTCCGCTGACGATCCTCTACACGAACGATCTCCATCTCCGTTTCGGCCGCCTGGCGTCGATCGAACGGCTGATCGCCGAGGAACGCGCCGCGGGCGCACCGGTCCTGTTGCTTGACGCGGGGGACGCGTGGCAGGACTTCCGCCGCCCGCTCGCTGCCGTCTGGGGCGCCGACGGGATGGTCGAGTGGATGAACCGCGTCGGCTACGACGGAATGGCGCTCGGAAACCACGACATGTATTGGGGCGCGGAACGGCTCGACGAACTCGCTGGCGCCGCGGGCTTCCCCGTCCTCTGCGCCAACCTCGTGCCGCAGCACCGTGCCGTACTGCCGTTCGTGCCTTCGACGCGGATCGACGTGGGCGGGATCTCCGCCTTGCTGATCGGTCTGATCACCGAGGAGCTGCTGCCGTACTCGGCGTACCCGGGACTTCGCCTGATGCCTCCGGCGGTCGCCGCAGCAAATGAGATCGAACGTGCGGCGCTCCCCGAGGACCTGATCGTCGTCGTCGCGCACCTGCCGGTCGCCGACGCGATCCGCGTGGCGAGACGGGTCCCCGAGATCGACGTCTTCGTCACCGGGCACTCGCACGAGGAGACGCGCGATCCGGTTCGCGTCGGGGAAACGCTGATCGTCCAGTCGGGGGCGTTCGGGGAGCACCTCGGGCGGCTCGCCCTCGACGTCGACCCGGGGACGGGGACGCACCGGCTGGTCGGCCACGCGCTGATCCCGACGGAGAAGGCCCCGACCGACGTCGGTCGGGGCCTTCTTCGGTTGCTCGCCGTCACCGCGGCCACCGTCGCGGCCGCGCTCCTCGTCCTGCTCTAGAAGTTGACGGAGAAGGCGAAGCCGTTCTCGACGACTCCGATCGTGAACCCCTGCTCCTTGGCGACGTTGTACGCGTCCAAGCCGCTGTACAGTCCCCACGCGAGATGCACGAGCCCGACGATCGGGTAGGTGTAATAGCTGAACGGGAGGAGCGACGCGGCGTAGTACGCGCCGATGTCGAGGGCGATCGCGATCCCCAGATGCAGGAACGCCTTGTCGACCTCCCCGTTGAGGAACTGCCCCAGCCCCGGAAGGGCCAACGAGGCGACACCCGGAATCCATGCTTGGTTCGGCTGCGCGGAAGCGCCGAACGTCAGCGCCAACAGACAGACAACCACACACACAACCCCCACACGCTTCTTCATTGGGTTCCTCCTTCCCAATCTTCCTGCGTCCGTCCTTCCCGTCTACGCATTGATCCTCTCGAGGACCTCGTCGTCGATGTCGAAGTTGGCGAAGACCTCCTGCACGTCCTCGTTCTCGTCGAGGGCGTCGATCAGCTTGAGGACCTTCTCGGCCGAGCCCTCTTCGACGTGCACGGTGTTCTTCGGGACCATCGTGACCTCGGATCGGATCGTGGTCACACCGTGCCTGCGGGCCGCGTCGCTCAGATCGGAGAGGAGCGACGGATCGCAGGTCGCCTCGATCGTGTCGCCCTGGTCGTCGATGTCGTCGGCTCCGGCCTCGATCAACGCCATCCCCAGCTCGTCGCGATCGACGCCCTCGGCCAGATCGGCGAGGACCACGATCCCTTTCCGTTCGAACAGCCAAGCGACGCTCCCGGCCGACGCCATGCTCCCGCCGTGCTTGCTGAAGATGTGGCGTACCCCGGCGGAGGCGCGGTTCCGATTGTCGGTCACGACGCGGACGAGGACGGCGATACCGTCGGAGGCGTACCCCTCGTAGGTCGCCTCCTCGTAGTTCACCCCGTCGAGCTCGCCGGTCGCCCGCTTGATCGCCCGCTCGATGTTGTCCTTGGGCAGATTCGCGGCCTTGGCGCGTTCGAGCGCCTGGGCGAGGCCGGGATTGTGCTCCGGGTTCGGATCCCCACTGCGGGCCTGGAGGGTGATCTCCTTGATCAGTTTGCCGAACAGGTCGGAGCGCTTCTTGTCCTGCCGCTCCTTGCGATACTTGATGTTCGCCCACTTGGAATGCCCTGCCATACGCCTCCCCCATCGCGCGGTCGGAATCGACACATCATAGCCACCGCCGTTGGCGCGGGCAAACGAGAGCCGGGGTCGCTTGACTTCGTCGGCCACGCTGAGGCAGAGTACGGTCGACCCGAATATTGGAGTGAGGGGGACGATATGAAGAAGCGAATCCGGTGGGTCCTCTGCCTTGGATTGATTCCCGCTTCGCTGATGCTGAGCGGCTGCCTGTTCAACATCTTTCAGACAGCGCGGATGATCGGAGCAGGGAACATGGCCGTCACGATCGGAGCCGGGCTGATGGACATCGTGGTCGACGAGGACCCGAATTGGAACCTCACGCCGCAGGCGAGAGTTGCGTTCGGCCTGTCGGACAGCGTCGATCTCGGCTTCCAGACCGGGGCGATGGTCCCGCTGTCGACGGGTGACTTCGGATGGATGGGCGCGAAGGGCGATCTGACGTTCTCGATCCTCGACGATCCCGAGACGTTCTCGCTGGCGATGGGCTTCGGCGCCGGCTATGGAGTCGAGTTTCTCAACTGGGGGCTCTTCGGCGAGGTCCTGTTCAACGTCAACGCGACGCTCCCGATTTTCCTCGCGTACCAGCCGACGATCCCGCTGCAGGGAGGGGGTTTCGCGGTCTGGCATCACGTCGCCGGCGGACTGGCCCTTCCGATCTCGGAGACGAGCGCGTTGATTCTCGTCGTCGACTATCGCAACGGGTTGTTCAGCTTCGGCCTTGCGCTGGAGGTCGGGTTCTAGGAGGAGCCGAGGTAGCACCGCACAAAGGTCGCGGTGTGGGCCGGATCGGGCGTTGTTGGGCGCTTGCCTGCGTGACGTCCCCGATTTGGCCGTCGAGGCACGCGGCCGGCGCGGGCTCTTGACGCGTCCCGTCCGCTGTCGCTTCGCCTTCGACATCGGGCACCGGCCGCCGGTTCGTGGTCCCGATTCGTGATAGCATCGCTTCGAAGGGATCCGGAGGAGACTGACTCGGTCGGAAGGAGTCGTGGGGATGGGGAAGCGTTGTCTGCTTCTGGCGTTCGTCCTGGTCGTTGCCTGGTCGGCGGGGGCCATCGCCTTCAACCTGTTCGAGACGGCCGGGCCGATCGGGGAACAGGTCGTCGCGTTGACATTCGGGTTCGGGCTCGCGACGACCGAGATCGGCGCCGGCGGCACGTGGCACCTCGTGCCGCAGGGCCGACTGACGATCGGCCTTCTCGAGGGGCTCGACCTCGGAATCCAAAGCGGCTGGTCGGCCGAGATCGGCACGGGAACGGCCGAATGGCTGGGGACGCTCGTCGACGTCAAGATCACGTCGGTTCACGTCCCGGACATGTACACCCTCGCCTGGGGAGCCGGCGGCGGATTCGGCCTCGACTTCCTCGGGAACGGATGGGGCGTCTTCCTGCAGCTCCTCTTCGAAAGCCACTCCCCGTTCTTGCCCGCCTTCGTCACCTATCGGTCGATCCTCCCGCTCGACACGATCACCGGCGGGAGCATCGAATTCAAAGGCTACATCGCGGGCGGACTGCGCCTCCGGCTCGCGCCGATCGCGCGGCTTCTCCTCGTCATCGACGTGTACGATGGGTCGGCGTCTCTCGGCCTCGGCCTCGAGATCGCGTTTTGAGCCCCGGCTGAACGACATTCAACGCAGAGGTCGCAGAGAAGCGACAAAGGAACCGCAGACGCCATAGGAAAAGACAAAGGCGAACCAGGCAGCACAGCCTCGTGATCTCCTCCTCTGGGGCGACGTTCTTGGCCGAATCCCCTTCCAACGCAGAGGTCGCAGAGGAGCGCTGAGGGGGACTTCAGACCCCGAGACCTCAGGTGGAAGCGGCCTCACGCTTGCTCGCTTGGGTCTGGCCCTGACCTTCCGGGATCTCTCTGCGACCTCCGCGTACACGCTCTGCGTTGATGCTTATTTTTGTGGAACGGCTCACCCACGCTGAGCGGCCAGGGCTTCCAGGATCTTCCGATCGGCGGTCGGAAACGCGTAGGCGTCCAGCTCGTTCGGGCGGACCCACGTCCAGTCGGCGCAGTCGATCGCCCGCGGTTCCCCTCCGACGTGCCGGCAGTGATAGGTGCGAAGGGTGATCCGGAAGTGCGTGTACGCGTGATCGATCTGCACGAACGGGGCGATCACCTCGACGGCGATCCCGAGCTCCTCGCGCAGCTCGCGGACGAGCGCCTCTTCGTGCGTCTCCCCCTCCTCGACCCGTCCGCCGGGGAACTCCCACAGCCCGCCGAGCATGTCGTCCGCCTTCCGCTTGGCGATCAGGTGCCTCGCCCCCGGGGCGAGCGGCTCGCCGTCCCAGACGATCCCGCCGACGACGTCGACGTGCGGGACCGCTCGACGGGCCGGCTTCTGGGGGTAGAGGACCTCCTGTCCAGTGTGATGTGCATCACACTGGTCCGCGACGGGGCAGTCGTGGCAGCGCGGGGAGCGGGGCAGGCAGATCCGCGCCCCCAGATCCATCATCGCTTGGTTGAAGCGCGACGCTTCGCTCCGCGGAAGAAGGAGCTCCGCCGTTTGTCGGAGCTTCTTCCGGGTGGCGGCCCTCGCGGGGTCTCCCCCGATGCGGTGCAGGCGGCTGAGGACGCGGACGACGTTTCCGTCGAGGACCGGCTCGTCGAGCCCGAACGCGATCGACGCGATCGCCGCCGCGGTGTACGGGCCGATCCCGGGGAGGCCCCGAAGCTCCTCGGCCGTCGTCGGGATCCGGCCGCCGCGGTCTCGGTCCACGATTCGGGCGGCGCGATGCAGGTTGTGCGCGCGGCGGTAGTATCCGAGCCCCTCCCACGCCTTCAGCACGTCGTCGATCGGCGCCGTCGCGAGATCCCCGATCGTCGGGAAACGCGCGAGGAACCGCGCGTAGTACGACAGGACGGTCTCGACTCGGGTCTGCTGGAGCATGACCTCCGAAACGAGGATCGCGTACGGGTCGTCGGTCCGGCGCCAAGGGAGGTCGCGCGCCTCGACGTCGTACCAGCCGAGAAGGCGCTCGCGGATGGCGCTCGTGCGGCTGTCGTCGGTCGTCATGTGAAGAGGAAAACCGCGGCCCGTCTGTGGCCCCTATTTGTCCCTCACGAGGAGCTTCATGTAGTCGCCGACGGTCGCGATCTCCTCCAACGCGAACGTCGCGTTGACGACCCGGTCCATCGCGCCGGCGGTCAGCGCGCCGGACGCGTTGGCGCGGAACTTGTCGATCAGCTCCTGATCGGAAAGCGGCCGCTCGGCGCGGCCCTTGGCGTGGTCCTCCTGGACCGTGTAACTCTGCCCGTCCTCGGTCGTGATCGTGACGATCGCCCGCTTGACGCCCGGGAACATCGCGTCGATCTCGGGGTCTGCAAGGACCTTGATCTTCGGCAGCGTCTCCCAGACGAACGGGTCGGAGAGCGCCGCCTCCTCGAAGTCGGACGGGAGGACGTTCCCCTTGGTGACGGCGACGGCGATGCAGTACGGGAGCGAGTGGTCGGCCGTCTCCTTCGTCCGCGGCTCGTACTTCGACGGGTCGGACAGGATGTCGGCCCCGCGCGTCGTGGTCTTGACCAGGACCTCGGCGACGTCGTGCGGGTCGATGTTGTTGGCGCTCATCACTTCGAGGGCCGCCGTGATCGGCTGATGGGTCAGCGCCTCGGTCGGGAACGCCTTGTAGCCGCAGTCGGTGATCAGAAACTCGGATCCGAGCCCGTCGAGCATCTTCGTCGAGTCCCACGCGACGTTGCGGACGACCTCGAAGACGCCCTCCTTCCCCTCGAACAGCTCGACCGGACCGGTGTAGCCGGTCGACGCCAGCATCGCGGCGCGGACGCCGGCCTCGGTGGCCATCGGATCGGCGGTGTTCTTCATGTTCGTCAGGTGGCCGGCGACGACCCCGCCGAGGGTGAAATGGCTCGAGCCGGAGATCCCGCACGCGGCGACGGCCTGGTCCTCGTTCAGGCCAAGCATCCGGGCGGCGACGAGCGGGGAGACGAACTGGGTCAGCGAGGCGTGGTGCCAGCCGACCTCGCGGACGCCCGGATTCGCGGCGAGGCAGAGCCGCATCTCGAGCTCGTAGCAGATCAGGATCCCGACGAGGAGGTCCTTCCCGCTGCGGCCCTTGTACTCGGCCGGTGAGAGGGCGGCCGGGATGACGTCCGAAGGGTGGGACGGGTCCTGCTTCCAGTAGATGTCGTTGTAGTCCATCGCCCGGATGAGAAGGGCGTTCATCAGCGCGGCGTTCCCCATGTTCGTCTTCGTTCCGTGGCCGAGGATCGACGCCTGCTCCGCGCCGCCGAGGCCGCGGACGAACTCGTACGCCTGCCGCATGTCCTCGTGGTCGAGCGCGGCGAGCGCGCAGCCGACCGAGTCGAGGAGGAACCGCTTCGCCTCTGCCCGCGCCGGCTCCGGGATCCGCTCGTAGTCGAGCGAAAGGGCGAACCGTGCCATCCCCCGGCTGATCGAATCTCCGGTCGTCATCTCAGGCCTCCTCGGCAGCGTTCGCGATCGCCTCGGCCATCTCGGTCGTCGTCGTCGTCCCGCCCATGTCGTAGGTCCGAAGCCGCCCCTCGCGGATCGTGTTCGCCACGGCCGTTTCGATCTTGCCCGCCATCTCCGTCTCGCCGAGGTAGTCGAGCATCATCTTCGCCGAGCGGATCGTCGCGATCGGGTTGACCTTGTTCTGCCCGACGTACTTCGGCGCCGAGCCGTGCGTCGGCTCGAAGACGGCGTAGTCGTCGCCGAGGTTCCCGGCGCAGGCGAAGCCGAGCCCCCCGACGATCTGCGCCGCCAGGTCGGACAGGATGTCGCCGAACATGTTCGAGCTGACAAGGACGCCGTAGTCCTGCGGGTTCTTGACGAGCCACATGCACATCGCGTCGATGTTCGTCTCCCACAGCTCGATCCCCGGGTACTCCTTCCCCATCGCGCGGGCCTCGCGAACCATCAGGCCGGAGGTCTCGCGGATGACGTTCGGCTTCTCGACGACGGTCACCGTCGGGTACCCGTGCTTCTTCGCGTACTCGAACGCGTCGCGGAGGATCGCCCGGCAGCCTTCGCGGGTGAAGATCCGGGTCGAGATCGCCAGGTCGTCGTCGGCGACCGACTCGAAGCGCTTCATCTTCGCGTGCGTGTCGAAGGCGGCGCGGACGTTCTCCGGCACGGGGTGCCACTCGACGCCGCAGTACAGCCCCTCGGTGTTCTCGCGGAAGACGACCAGGTCGATGTCGTCGCGGAGGTTGAGCGGGTTCCCTCGATACGCCTTGCACGGACGGAGGTTCGTGTGGAGTCCGAACCGCTGTCGGAGCCCGACGATCGGGCTCGAGTAGACGAGCTCCTCGCCCCGCAGCTCCGGAGCGAGCTCGGCCGCCGCCTCGTCCTTCGGCTTCGACGTGATCGCCCCGAACAGGCAGCAGTCGGTCCGCTTGAGCAGGTCGATCGTCCGGTCGGGAAGCGGGTTCCCTTCCGTTCTCCAGAACTCCCACCCGATGTCGCCGTACTCGTACTCGCCGTCGAAGCCGATCGCGTCGAGCACGCCCTTGGCCGCCTCCAGAACGTCGCTTCCGACGCCGTCGCCGGGGAGCAGCGCGATTCTGTAGGTCATGGAAGCCTCCCGCCCCGTTGCAGAGATGGCGGGATTATAGCCGTGTTGAGACTGGCTGCACGCGCGAAGTTGGCTGTGCATGCCGGATCGGCTTGCAGGCGGGACTTGTTCTTGCTGTTCCTCAGCTCGCTGGCTAGCTCGCCTCGGAATAGCCGTGTTGAGACTGGCTGCACGCGCGAAGTTGGCTGTGCATGCCGGATCGGCTTGCAGGCGGGACTTGTTCTTGCTGTTCCTCAGCTCGCTGGCT
>Ga0315544_1000810_pt1 | contig 26729 bp, 32 predicted proteins | sample SalMarSW160130MG_2_FD_202543 | JGI IMG/M metagenome (GOLD analysis project Ga0315544, IMG submission 202543) | Salt marsh sediment microbial communities from the Plum Island Ecosystem LTER, Massachusetts, United States - Salt Marsh Sediment SW1601-130 ... | reverse complement strand
CCTCTGCCCCAGCCCCGACCGAAACCTCGGCCAAAACCAAAACCTCGGCCAAAGCCAAAACCAAAACCTCTGCGAAGCCACGGATTGCCCCAGCCGCCATAAGGCATACCATAGCCAGCACCATAACCATACGAACCTGCACCGTATGGCCCGACTGCCGGCACGCCGGCACCGTAGAAACCAGCTCTACCCACAACAGGGTTCATATACCCCGGCACTGGATACCCCGCACAGAAACCAGCGGCTCTCCCAGTCATCGGACCCATACCGGCTGGACCTGTCCCATCTCCAAACGGCATACTAATCACCTCCTTTCCAGTATTTTCAAAATTCCTAAATTTTTGACCAACGGGTACACTTTGCAATCCCGCAAAACCTTTCAGCTGGCCCGGGTTTTCTTTCGAATTTGTCAAAACACAAAACCCAAGACCTCGCCCTGTCATCGGGCCTTGACCTAACGGCCCTGTACCATCAAAACTTGGCATCTATTCGGCCTCCTTAACTAAATCAACCGCATCTCTATAAGTTTGGTTTCTTCTCAAAATCATTTCGCCAACTTCACAGCCTAAGTCCCCGGCAATAACAGGGCACTTTGCCTTAAGTATGAAAAATATATTCTTATCTATATCGCTGAGAGTTTCGTAATTGCCCTGTCCCTTGGCTATAATCAAATCAGCACTTTCAAAGTGATTCCTAAAGGATGAGGAGCAGCTTTGCAGAATTGTTCCGGGTGCATCGGAGCCGTTATCGATAACATCCACAATCTGAGGCAAACCAGCAAGTAGCGCATCTTCCATTGTGGCATCATTTATGACGGGTTCACCCTTGACAACTACCGTAACCTTTTCTATTGGTATCTGCTCAATCAAAAGGCGGTCAAAAATGATTTCACCGGCATTGTCGGCAAGATATAGGATGTTTTCTGCTTCATTTACTGCGCTGCGAAAATCCTCCAGTTGCATATCTGAAAGCTCTTCAGAAAGACACTGGTTTATCGTTTCCTCCAGCTCTGTTTCCTGCAATTGGCTTTTGACTCCAAAATCGATGACGTTTCCCGCTATAGCCAGGCGAACCGCAGTTTCAAGCGGGTCTTCAGATTCGATGATTAAGTGACGCATTTTTGAATACAATTTCAGTGCCACATTATTAAACTGCTGCTTAACGTTATGATAAGGGTCTTCGACTCCCGCCAGTTTCCGAATAAGCCGATGTATCTTTTGTCCGATCACCGGTGGAGACTGACTCATATCCAAATTTTTTGATAAATCAAGTACCCCACGGACTACCTGCTCATGAACACGCTCATCGTCTGTCGCTAGTCTTGCTGCATCAAGTGCCTGACGAACAAAACAAGGAATACAATCTAAATAAATCTGCACAACTCTACTTTCCTGGCTTAAACTCTAAATCCAATGTCCTTCAACATTGGCCTGGTTTACTTCTTCTAACTTGCCTGCTTTGAACGACTCTAATGCTTCCTGAACCGTTTGTTTCTGTGCAAGGAATATTTTTACTCCTGCCGCATTAAGCGTCTTAAAGGCGTTCGGGCCTACGTTGCCGGTTATCACTGCTTCGACGCCCAGATTGGCTATATTTTGCCCTGCCTGAATCCCTGCACCCTGGGCAGTATTCAAGTTCGCAATGTTGTCGTGAGCTTCGTAATCACCTGTTTCGGTATTAACAACAATAAGCCATTGGGCCCGCCCGAATCTAAGGTCAGTTTCACTTGAAAGCTCTTTGCCCTGTGCTGTTACTGCAACTTTCATTTCTATTTTTCCTTTCCTACTTTGCGAAGTAGTTTCGTTATGTGGCACGAGTCTTCGCTTAGACTCCGTCCCCGTCGGTTGTGCAAAATATGCTCCAAATCTTAAACTATCGCCTACCTTGCCAACGATAACCTCGCCGCCATCGTCTAAAGCCTTTTCTCGCACCCGGCCAGCAGCCGGGCATACTAAACTCCGGCCTTATCAGTTGTCCGGCTATATATGCGCCAAGTACATTCTCAATGTTTCCGGTTATATACGGCAGAACCTCAATTCCAGATTGTGTAACCATATTGGCAAGCAACCGTGAGACCGCTCCGCAAATAAGTACATCCACTGTAAGAGTTTTTAATTTGTCTGCACGTTGCGGCAACGATAAGTTCTCTAATTCCACTTCAGAACGATTTGTTTCTCTGCCGTTTTCAATATCCACCAGCAAAAGCCTGTGGGCAAAATCAAACACGTTCGAAACGTAATCGCCATATACTGGTATCGCTATCTTCATTGTGTTATGCCTTAACTTATTTTTCGCCACCAAGGCGCCAAGAAACGAAGTTTTTAACAATCATTTCTTTTAGGGTCTTAGTGTCTTTGTGGCTGATGCAATTATTAGCAATTGATATGCCAGGAATGCAGACAGGAAAGACAGATTTTATATAAGTCTATGTATTGCAAAAGGTTATAAAAACAAGAAGTGTTTATTATTGGTGTAGAAATGGAGTTGGGAATTGCATATTGCAACGCCTGCTATTGTGAGACAATCGCAAAATGCCGCGATGTAAGCCTGCAACGCCTTGATGTAAGCTTACAATGCCTCAATGTAAAGCAACAATATCACGATGTAAACTTACGAAGCTGCATTGCAAACTCGCAACGCCGCGATGTCAAGCTGCGATTTCCACATGTAATTAGCTCGCCACGAAGAACACAAAGTTCACGAATTTAAGTTAAATAATCAAATATTTCTTCGTGTTCTTCGCGCACTTCGTGGTTGGCAAAACTCATTTGCAACGATGTAAATCAATTTTACCACGAAGTTCACGAAGTTAAAGAACAAAACGCTTGATTCCGGTCTTGAGAATTTCTACATTAAAGTTGATTAAAAGCCCAACTTTGACCTCGGAAAGCTTCATATATGTAAGTAACTGGGCCTTATGAATTTCCATTATTTTATCAACACTTTTAAGTTCGACAATAAGTTCATCATCTACAAATAAATCGATGTGATACCCACAATCCAGTTTTATGTCTTTGTATTTCACCGGCAGTGGCCACTGTAGCTTGGAAGGAATACCTGACTGAGATAATTCATATGCAAGGCATTGCTCATAAGTTGATTCCAAAAAACCTGGTCCCAAAGTTCGATGCACTTCCAAAGCGCATCCAATAACCTGGTTAGACAATTGATCAAATTCCATTTCGTGTCCTTCGTGCACTTCGTGGTTGGTAACTACTCAGAATAGATTTCGGGCTTGACATTGAGCGCTTTCATCTTGCGAAACAGCGTGCTTGTGTTGATACCAAGTTCTTTAGCTGCAGCCGTTTTATTGCCCTTATTTCGTCGGAGGGCCTGAGTCATCAGTAGAATTTCCATTTGCTTAATAGTAGCAGGCTTGCCAGCCTGTGTTTTGTCTAATTTGGAACTTGGGCGAATCGACGCAGGCAGGTGTTTGGCTTCTATTATCTCACTTTGGCACAGAACAAAACAATGCTCGATAATATTCTCAAGCTCACGTATATTACCCGGGTAATCGTAAGCTAACAAAGCTGTTGTCACTTCATTTGTAACACAACAGATATTTTTGTTGTGCAATCGGTTAAATCTGCCGATAAAGTGCTCTACTAACAGAGGGATGTCTTCCTTTTTGTCTCTCAGCGGAGGCAATTCCAGCTTCATAACATTGATTCTATAATACAGGTCATCCCTGAATTTACCCTCTTTAACGAGTGCGTCGAGTTTTTTATTTGTTGCTGTAATGATTCGAACATCCGCCTTAACGGGCGAAATACCACCAACCGGCTCATAAGTCTTGTCCTGCAGAACACGTAATAGTTTAACCTGAACGGAAGCAGAAATATCTCCAATCTCGTCTAAAAAAATGGTACCGCCTTCAGCCAGAGCAAATCGGCCGGGCTTATCCTTTTTAGCATCCGTAAAAGCACCTGCCTTATAACCAAACAGCTCCGATTCCAGAAGAGTATCAGGCAGAGCCCCACAATTTACCGCAACGAAAGATTTTTCTTTTCGGAAACTCAGATCATGAATAGCCTTGGCAAAAAGCTCTTTGCCTGTGCCGCTTTCACCCTCAATTAAAATCGTTGTGTTACTTTCAGCAATGTTCGGCAAAATAGCAAAGAGGTTCTGCATTTTATGGCTTTGGCTGATAATATCTTCGCATGAATACTGCCCTTTGATTTCCTTGCGGAGTTGTTCAACCATGCTCATATCGCGAAATGTTTCAACTCCGCCAATAACCTTGCCCTTGGAATCTTTCAACAAAGCCGTCGATATGGTTATCGCTCTTTTCTCGCCTTGAGCATCGATAATATGCACAGCCTTATTCATTATGGGTTTACCGGTTTGCATCGTTTCTGCCAGTGTGCAACCAGTTTCACAAACATCCGCCCGCAGAATATCTCTACAGTGTTGGCCAATAGCTTTTTCTCGCGGGATACCAGTAATCTCCTCTGCTGCATGATTAAAAGAGGTGATTCGCCAATCCAGGTCAACAGTGAAGACGCCTTCACTTATCGAGTCCAGAATAACATTTTGTTTTTTGGATTGCGTTCTACTTGCCATAAATTACTTGTACCACAAAAAGACAACTTTCGCAAGCGTTGTGGCAAATTGACTTGGACCAGAAATCCATCCGAAAGAACTTGCATCATTTGGCGGATTCAGGTATTATGGTATCAAATAAGCTCGGCGGTACAGTTGAGCAGGATTCACCCCGCCCCACTTGGGAGTTGCAGCTTAAAGAGGAGCGGGGTTCATTCAGCAAGGACAGGCAAAAGATAGGTTACTGGAAGGAATAAGTTATGATTGCCAGGATTTTATTGGGAGTGTTGATTGGAGGTTCAATCGGTGCTGTTCTTGGTTATTTCGGCAAGTGTTCCTCCGGGGTCTGCCCGCTGACGGCAAATCCGTACCGCGGGGCCGTATATGGTGCGGTGATGGGGGTTTTACTGACATCGGTATTTTGGCAAAAATCACAAGAAAAACCCACGAGTTCAAACGTTGTCAACGTCAACAGCGAATCGGATTTGAATGCAAGGAAGCTCGAAGAAAATGGAGGTGGTCTTGTGGAATCCTTAACAAAAGAAAGCTTTTTACAAAAAGTTTTTAACTATGAGCAAAATAAAGAATGGAAGTTTGAAGGCAAACTGCCTTGTATCATTGACTTTTATGCCGATTGGTGCGGGCCGTGCAAAATGGTAGAACCTGTTTTACAAGAACTTGCTCGAGAATACCAAGGCAAGCTCAATATTTACAGAGTAGATACACAAGCTCAGCAGGAATTAGCGGCAGCTTTCGGCATTCAAAGCATACCCAGCATCCTTTTTGTGCCGCTAAATGACAAACCACAAATGGCACTGGGCGCCTTACCAAAAGAAACCCTTGAAAAAGCAATAAAAGAAGTATTGAAAGTTGAATGAGAACGAGGTGCAATTTTGCTTGGCTTCTTACTGATATATTCTTGCGGTCCTGCTTTGACAGGGATAACAAACCTCGAAGATAAATCGGCAACCGTCGAGCAGTTTCGTCCGGAATTTTGTTATGCTTCATAAAACCATCTGATTCATCGCCTAAGTCTATATTCATACGATTAAAGAGTTTAGAGTGGTTGTTATATATGTTAAGAAGATTCAAATATTCAGATACTTAAAATAATTTCAAAAAACTGTTGACACAATCGGCGATAAGGAGAAAAATGCTGTTTCTTGTGAAAGTATTCACAAGTATATATGTAAAAAACTCGGTTTCTAAATGCAGCAAAATGCTTACCCAACGTCTAAAAAGGTAAAAGGATTTACTTGGCTCTTGGTGGTCACCTTTGTTTTGTGGCTGGCTTTGAGTTCAGAATTAAACCAGCAGGAACTTGTTTGCGGAGGTGTGGTTTGCCTGATTGTTTCGCTTTTCGCAGCTCACATGTACTCGAAGTTAGGTTTCCCATCACTAAGCATAAAGAGGGTTTTATTTTTCCTGGTGTATATAATTGTGCTTTTTTGGGAGATAATAAGGGCAAATTTTGACGTTGCATATCGGGTCATCCACCCCAAAATGCCTATAAAACCAGGCATTGTGGTTATAAAGACTCGCCTTAAATCCAACATTGCAAAGCTGGTTTTAGCCAATTCGATTACCTTAACCCCGGGAACGTTTACATTAGATGTTATCGGTGATAAGCTCCTTATCCACTGGATAAATGTGAAAACCGAAGATATTGATGAGGCAACAAGTCTTATAGGCCAGAGATTTGAGAAATATTTAAGGGTGATATTCACGTAAACCAAGTCGGAATTTTCATAAGTAATCAGGAAAGAAAAGATTGAGGTTCAGCAGTGTCAGTAAATTACGAGAAAGCCAGTGATATATTAAAAGCCCTTGCTCATCCGGCAAGATTAAAGATTGTGACCGGCCTTTTCAAGGACGAGTGCAATGTTGGCCAGATCCAGAGGGTATTGAGACTGCCACAATCTACGATTTCCCAGCATCTTAGGATATTGAAAAATGCGGGTATCATTAAAGGTAGAAAAGAAGGGACCAAGACATGTTACAGAGTAATTGATAAGCAAGTAAGAAAAATTGTAGAAGTAATTAAAAAGGAGTAAATTTTTTAGCCGTCTTAAGCATATTATCCATATATGCAAATAAACTAATAAGTTATGACGTTTAATATGAGCGATTTTGTTTTTCTTGCAATCATAGTGACCGGTGTTGTCTTGTGCCTGTTACGTATGCTCAAAGGCCCCACTGCCCCCGACCGAGCAGTAGCGGTGGATACAGTTGCTACGATTACCACCGCTTTGCTTGTCCTTTTGGGTTCTATTTTTGAAAGATATGTTTATTTGGATGTTGCTTTGGTTTATGCGGTTCTAACCTTCATCGGTTCGGTGGCCATTGCAAGGTTTTTGGAAAAAGGAATCTAAATGCAGGTTATAGGGATTATCATTACAGGAATCGGGACAATATTCCTCTTGTTAGGAAGTTTAGGAGTATTAAGGCTGCCCGATGTATATAACCGACTCCAGGCAGGAACAAAGTGCACAACTCTGGGAGCCTTCCTGACCATCGTCGGCGTTGGGATAATGCATCCTGATTGGTTGCCGAAAACGTTAGTTATCGCTCTGTTTATCCTTATCACCAATCCTATCTCTAATCACGCCTTAGGGCGGGCGTCTCGCAAAAGCGGTGTTTCTTTGTGTGATAGAAGCGTTGTAGATAAGGCCAACGAGTTTGCTGAATATAAGGGAAAGCAATGACTCTTGTTGTTTCATTTTTAATAGTTTTAATGCTTGTTGGAGCCGTCGCAGCCTCTATTTTTAGAGACTTAATTAGCGCGGTAATTGCCGCAACCTTGGTAAGTTTGATTGCTTCAATACTTTTCTACTTTCTTCAGGCTCCAGATGTAGCAATGGCTGAGGCTGCTATTGGCGCAGCATTGACTGCGGCCATCTTTATTATTGCTATCAGAAGAACAAAGAGATATGAGGAATGAGAAGGACAGTCGCTATCCTTTTGTTAATAATATTGGCAGTGGGAATTAGCCTGTCGCTGGCAAAGATTCCTTTCGGCGTACCAAAGACAAAAGTAGGTAGGTATTATATTAATGAAGGCGTAAAAGAAACTGGAGCCACCAATATAGTTACCTCAGTGGTGGTAAGTTATCGCGGCTTCGATACTTTAGGCGAGGTTACGGTTTTATTCGTTGCTGCAATCGGCTTAGGTGCGGTCTTAACAACCGGTACAACGAGAGAGATTAAAAAGACAGAACCCGCAAGTTTAGTCCTTTATACGGGATGCAGGCTTCTGTTTCCTCTTATCTTGGTTTTTGGCAGCTATATTTTTATCCACGGCCACCTCACTCCCGGAGGAGGTTTTCAGGGAGGAGCGATTATTGCCTCCGGCTTTCTCTTAATTTATCTGGGCTGCCGAGAAAGAAGAATAAGCCGGATCGCATCTATTCTTGCAGAGTCTTTAGGGGGTCTGACCTTTGTGGTAATAGGCATGCTTGGTTTAGTTTTTGGCAGCTATTTCCTTTTAAACTTTTTACCTAAGGGAACAGCGAATGCACTCTTTAGTGCCGGCATTATCCCCATTATTTATATTGCTATCGGATTTAAGGTCGGTTCAGAATTGGCCGGTATTATTGACAACCTAATTGAGGAAAGTTAGCGACACGATGAGTTTTTTGAACAGTTACATTTATTATATAGGTTCCTTTGGACTTATATTCATTGGGCTTTATGTCATCCTGATTAAACATAATCTCATTAAAGTCATCGTTGGCCTTGGCATTTTGGATACAGGGGTGAATCTGTTTCTGATTTCCGTTGGTTATATCACAAAAGGAACCGCCCCCATTTTTTCGAGACCTGGTATAGACTCTGAGTATATGGTTGACCCGGTGCCACAAGCATTGGTGCTGACAGCTATCGTGATTGGCGTTGCAGTCCTGGCATTGGCCCTTTCGTTGGCCATCAGATTATATCAGCATTATGGAACACTTAACCTCCGCAAGATAAGGGAGCAAAGATGGTAAATCCCGTCCTTCTTATTGTAGTGCCTTTAGGTTTGGCTTTTGCCATTCCTTTGTTTGCCCTTTTTTGGAGACCTGCGGTTAAATATATTCCGCCGGCAGCGCTCGTGTTTAACCTGGTTGTCTCTTTGTTGTTGCTTGCCAAAGTATTGGAAAATCCTCTAATTGTTTCTATCGGTGGCTGGCGACCTCCATTCTCCATTAATCTTGTAGCTGGGCCGGTGGGCGTGTTGTTTTCTGCTATTATTGCTTTAGTAGGTCTTTTAGTTTCTGTCTATGCACTGGATTACATCAAGGAAGGTCCTACAGAAAAATACCATATGCTTTATCTGCTGCTACTTACTGGGGCTACAGGTGTTGTTCTTACTGGAGATATATTCAACCTCTTTGTCTTTTTCGAGATTCTCTGCATTTCATCCTATGCCCTCGTGGCTTACCTGAGAGAAAGGAGTGGAATTGAATCAGCGGTAAAATATTTGATTCAAGGGGCGGTCGGCTCAAGCCTTTTGCTCATTGGAATAGGTTTGCTTTACGGCCTATTCGGCACGCTTAATATGGCGGATATTGCTCAGAATATAAGAACAGTTAGTCCCATATCAGTTTTTGTTCCTATGGTCTTGATTGTTACCGGGTTGGGAGTGGAAGCAGCTATATTTCCTTTGAATGCCTGGCTGCCTGACGCTCATTCATCGGCCCCATCATCTATAAGTGCGATTCTATCCGGCATAGCTATTGAGGTGGGCATTTATGCTGTGGTCAGGGTAATATTTACTATATTCGGTGCTCAGAGCTTCTTATTGTTTCTGGCACTTTTAGGAATTTTGACTCTTTTGGTAGGTGAGATGTGCGCTTTTAGCCAGAATAACATCAAAAGGATGCTGGCCTATTCCAGCATAGGCCAAATAGGCTTAATCCTGTTTGCCTTGGCCTTAGCTACTTCCTACGGAGTAACTGGCGGTCTATTCCAGCTGGTAAGTCACACTCTGAGTAAAGCCCTGCTGTTTTTGGCAGCAGGGTATATGATTTATCGAGCTGGCTCGATGGAAATTTCGGCCTTGGAAGGAATGGGCAGGAAGATGCCACTTACCTGCTTAGCTTTTACCATCGGCGCATTCTCACTCGTAGGGCTGCCGCCCTTTATAGGTTTTCCCAGCAAATTTTTGATTGTCCGAGCCGTTTTGGCCACTAAAGAAATTATCTTCGTCACGTTTCTTGGCCTTGCCTTGTTAGGCACGGTGATTGAAGGGGCATATTTCTTTCGTGTTGTCCAGGTTCTGTATTTCAAAGGAGAAAAAAACAACCTGGGAAGCAAAGAAGCTCCTGTTACCGCCTTGCTCCCTATGTTTGTTATTGTGGCATTGATCATAGTTATCGGGATATATCCCAAACTTGTAACCGATGTTTTAAGCTCGGCTGCCTCAGAGCTTCTAAATAGACTGGACTATATTAGGAACGTTTTAGGATGAGTTTAGTTGCTTTACTTATAGTTGCCTTTGGTGGTGCATTTCTTACCTATTTCGTCGGTAAGATTTCGCCTAAGTTGCGCAATTGCCTTGCTGTCGTTGTGTCCTTGCTTTTAGTGGTGATTACCGCTTTGCTTTATGGTAAATCTCCGAATGTAACTTTTTATCCAGGATTTTTGGGTATTCCTCTTATTTTGCGACTGAATATGCTTTCCTGGTTCTTTGCCATTACTATCGTAGGTATCGGCCTGTTATCTGTCATTTATTCTTTGCAATATGTGAAAAAAGAAGAAAGGTTGGATTATTACTATTTTACTATGCTATTTATTAATGCCAGCATGTTAGGAACGGTAATATGTGGTGATTTAATATCGTTTTTTATCTTCTGGGAGATGATGAGCTGGAGCACTTATCTTTTAATAAGTTATAAAGGAGGCCGAGCAATTGCCGCTGGATTTAAGTATATAATCATGTCAATCATTGGCTCGCTTGCTATGCTGGTTGCAATTATCAGTTTGTATACCAGGTTTGACACCTTGGAGATAACCGCCTTGGCTTCTCAAATGCAAACAGCTCCTATTGATTATACACTTTTTATCTTGATTCTGTTTTCTATCGCTTTTGTCATTATCAACGCCTTTTGGCCGGTTCACACCTGGCTGCCTGACGCCCATGCAGAAGCTGTATCTCCGTTTTCCTCGGTACTTTCAGCAGTACTGGTAAGAAAAGGAATGTATGGACTCTATCTGTTTATGTATGTGATATTGGGGCTTAATATTTTGAATAAATTGTCAGCTGGAATTATAAGTTTTAATACTGTGTTTTGCTGGATAGGTGCTATTACTATAGTTTTTGCCGCACTTACTGCCCTGCTTAAGAACGATTCTAAAAGAATCCTTGCATGGAGTACAGTAGGCCAGGGCGGTTATATGATTTTAGGGGTTGCATTTGCTACGACTTTAGGTATGGCTGGAGGGACGTTCCATATACTAAATCATTGCATCTACATAGCTTTGCTTTTCTTTGTTGCCGGAGCAATAGAGCATCAGACCGGAGGCATAAGAGACTTAAATTCACTTGGCGGATTGATTAAAAGAATGCCCGTTACTTTTGTAGGAGGATTAGTGGGCATCTGCGGTTTAATTGGTTTACCGCTGACCAACGGCTTTGTTTCTAAATGGTTAATATACAAAACGTTAATTTTAGCAGGCCACCCATTTTTAGCGTTCGCCGCATTTTTGGGAACTTGGGGAACAATTTTGTACGGCTACAAATTTATTCACAACATATTCTTAGGTCAGCTGCCGGAAAAATATAAAGATGTTAAAGAAGTACCATTCACTATGCAACTACCTATCATCTTATTAACCATATTGGTTATTTTATTTGGTATCCTTCCCGGAATCCCTCTTAAGGTCGTAGACGCTATCGGGACATCTTTAGGCTTTGAATCCTTGAATGTAAGCATTTGGTGGGGCATTGCCTCGGAGAGCGGAACATTAAATACAATAAACATTTTTTCTGCCGTGTTAATAGCTGCAATTTTCGTCTGGATACTATTTCGGCTGGGCGCAAAATCAGTATCGGTTGCTCAGGATGATAGTTACGCAGCCGGGGCATATACGCCGGTGGATAAATATCATTACACTGCTGAATTTTACAACCCACTGTATAGAATGATAAAGCCCTTCTTGAGAGACGTGATAGATGAATTTTATTATTGGATTGCTTCTTTGGTGAGAAGTCTTGCTAACAGCGTAAGGCACATATATAACGGAGATGTAGGTTACTATGTAATGTATATAATATTATTCCTGACATTGTTAATTTTCGTTCAGGTGAGATGGAAAATATGGTAGCGAAAATTATTCAGATAATTTTGTCTCCCATTTTAGCACTGATAGTAGGGGTGTTCTTTTTAGGTTTAGCCAGGAAGATTATGGCAAGAATCCACTGGCGCTATGGTCCTCCGCTTGTCCAGCCGGTTATTGATATTATTAGATTGTTCTATCAAAAAAGCGTATCACACGGCCGTATGTTTGACTTGGGGATAGTCCTTTCTTTAGCTGGTTCTATTGTGGTGGTCTTATTTTTACCTTTCGGCCGAATTTGTCCTTTAAGTAGTTCAGGTGGGCTGCTGGTAATTCTCTACATTATGCTACTTGCCCCTTTAGGTATGGCCTTATCTGGGGGACAAGGAGCTAACCCAAATATTAGTATCGGCATCTCCCGCAAGCTTATCCTGAGTTTGGGGTATGAGGTGCCTTTGCTCCTTGTATTGCTGGCGGTAATGACGCATTATAAAACAATTTCTATAGTGGAAATGATAAACGTTCAGCAGAGTTCAAATTGGTCAATTATTTCTTGGCCATTATTTTTGTCAGGACTTTCTTACTTTCTTATCTTGCCTGCAATACTTGGGATTAGACCGTTTGATGTGAGTTCAGCACCTCAGGAGATTTCTTCCGGTTCGATGGTGGAATACGGCGGCAAATATTTAGCCCTGGCCACTATTGAACATGCCTTTGCTCTGTTTATTAGCATCGCTCTTTTCGTAAATTTATTTTTGGGAGGAGCAGCCAATCCGGTTATCTTCTTTGTGAAAATGCTGGTGGTGTTCGTGCTTTGCTTATTCATACACGCAGTCTTTCCAAGGTTTAGAATCGAACAGGCAATTAAATACTTATGGAGGTGGCCTACATTGCTGGCTTTTCTGGGTTTAATCATAGCTGCGGCCACAAGGAGTTAAAGTTGGATAGAAACAAGATTGCAAAATGGCTTAAAGAACCTGCTAAGATGGCAAATAAATATTCGTTGCACGTGATATATTTTTGCACCGGTTGTGGAATAATTGAAATTCCACCGGTTATAACCTCAAGATGGGATGCAGAGCGACTCGGTATAATCCCTGTTGCTACGCCCAGACAAGCAAATCTCTTCCTAATTACGGGGTATGTCTCAGTAAAAACCTTGAGGGCTATTATAAGGACATACGAGCAGATGCTCGAACCAAAATATGCTATCGGCTTCGGCTCTTGTCCTATAAATGGTGGGATGTACTGGGATTCTTATAACACTATAAAGCATTTGGATAAGTATATTCCTATAGATGGCTGGATTGCCGGCTGTATGCCCAGGCCTGAGGCGATATTTATCGCTGTAACCCACCTCTGGACACTGATAGATAAAGGAATGGCAAACGGCTATATCCGATACAGAGAAAATTATGAGTTTTACAGAAGAAACCAGGAGATGGCCTTGGGAAAACTTGACTGGCCGCCTCTCTATCAAATCCGCAGCGACGTCAAGGCAGTAGAAAATGAATGAATCTATAAAAGAACAACTTGAATGGACCTTTAAAGCTGTTGTGGTGACTATCCCTGAAGACACTCAGACAGTCGTGAGTGTAGAAAAAGATCAGGTCTTGGCAGTTTTGAGATTTTTGAAAGGTAGAGGATTTGACCACCTGGCCCTTGTTTCTTGCGTTGACTGGATAGAAGAGAAAGAATTTGAGCTGGTTTATATTTTAACTCGTTATATGCAAGGTGACGAAGAACGTAAATATCAGGAAAGATTACATCTAATTGTAAAGACCAGGATTTCAAGGCAAAACCCACAATTGGAAACCGTAATCGGCATTTTCCCAAATGCAGAACCCTACGAGCGCGAAATGCACGAGCTTTTCGGAATAAATTTTGAAGGTCATCCGAGATTGACCCCACTTTTGTTGGAAAGGGACTATAAAATTCCGCCTTTTAGAAAGGATTTCGATACCCGTAAATACGTCGAGGAAATTTTCGGTAATATTCCTTCTGTAGAAAATAATAAATGAGTCCAGAGGAAATTATGACTGAATTAACCCAAACGGACATAGAAGAAACACTGTCTAAAGTGATGCATCCCGAGATCAATCACAGTTTGGTCGACCTGGGGATGATTGGAGATGTGGTATATAAACAAAAGCACGTCTCACTTACTTTGAGCCTTCCATCTCCGCAGGTGCCTGTCAAGGGTATTCTGGTGGAAAGTATAAAAAAGACGCTGGCGGATTTGGATAGCTCAATTGAAGTAGAAATAAACATTGAACAAATGACTGAGCAGCAGCGAGAGAAATTTATGAAAATGGCTAAAGAAGGATGGAAGTTTTGACCAAAAATCCAAATAGTCAAAAAGGTGTTTCTACCAGAGAACTTGAGCTTTATTTTGGGCCACAGCACCTGGGCATGGTTGGTAATTTTAGCATTACCCTCAAGGTCGAAGGTGACCGTATATTAGAGGCACAGGCCAATCCTGGGTATCTTCATCGCGGATTTGAAAAACTGATGGAGTACAGAACCTGGATACAGAATTTTCCCATGGTGTGCAGGATAAACGTTGTAGAGCCCGATTCTATGGAAATGGTATATGCGATGGCGGTCGAAAAGCTGGCGCAGATGGAAGTTCCGGAACGGGCCCATTACATAAGAAGTATATATCTTGAGCTTGCCCGGGTCGCTTCGCATCTGTTCGGCCTGTGGGCCTATGCCAATATGCTCGGCTTTGATACCGTTGCTCAGTGGGCAATGTATCACCGAGACCTTATTTTAGATCTTTTTGAGGAGCTCACTGGCGGTAGAGTTTACCATATATACATTTGGCCGGGCGGCGTCAGGCGTGATTTCCCGCCAGGATTTAAGGACAAAATTGTAAATACGTTGCATTCCATAGGCGGCTGTGTGCCGGATTATGATGCTACGTTTTTTAACAACCGTTTGTTCTACGAAAGGGCAGGAAAAATAGGCCAATTAACCCAACAGCAGGCAAAGCAATGGGGAGCAACAGGACAAACCCTGCGGGCGACAGGGATGGCATATGATATCAGAAAGATCGAACCTTATGCTGCTTATGACAAGGTAGAGTGGGATGTCCCTATAAGGGGAGATGGTGATGCATACTCACGTGTATGGGTTATAAGGGATGAGATGGTCGAAAGTGTCCATATGATATTCAAGCTGCTGGATGCTATGCCCGAAGGCCCTGTTTATAACAGGATACCAAACCCGTTTAAATGGAAAATACCAAAAGGTGAAGCTTATGTCAGGTGCGAGTCTTCACGCGGAGAGTTGGGGCTTTACCTGGTCAGTAATGGCGCCGATAAACCTTACAGGGTGCATTTCAGAACGCCTTCCTATCCTAATGGCTTGATTATTTTGGAAAAGTTACTGAAAAATGCCAGCATTGCTGATGTCGGAAATATAATGATAAGTTTATATGTAGTTGCCCCAGAGATAGACAGATGAGCAAAAAAACAACAGATAAAAAGGGTAGTATCTTAAGCCCCTTCAAGGCAATTAACTATTTGTTCAAAAAGCCACGCACCTTGAGATATCCTTTTGAACCAAAAGAGCCGGCACTTAGATATCGAGGATTTCATCTCAATGATTGGGATAAATGCACCGGCTGTGGTAATTGCGCTGATATATGTCCCAATGAAGCAATCGAGATGGTAGAGATTCCTGAATTAAAGCCCGAACATGAGGAAGGTATAAAGAATGAAAGACCCAAGCTTGACTATGGCAGATGTTGTTTTTGCGGCTTATGTGTGGACATCTGCCCTGTCGGTTCCTTGAGACTATCCAGGGACTATTTCCACACCCACTTTGATACGAATACTTTTACTTTTTTGCCGAAAGATGAAAAAACAGATAAAGAGCATTTCCTCGGCTCCGGACAGTATTCTATCCTCAAAGCAAGTTTGACGCACCGCAAAGAAAACTACGAAGGATTTGCATCAGATCTGGACTACTCCTTGTTTGAGCCGCAACGAGTGCCTATGCCCGAGGTTCTGCCTGGGGAAAGGAAACTATCTTTTATTGAACAGGTTATAGGTTACAACAAAGAACAAGCCAAAAAAGAAGCCGCACGCTGTCTGGAATGTAAATTGTGTGAGGATGCCTGCCCGGCACATCTGAAGATTTCAGATTATATCAAGGCAGTTTACGAAGACAAACCCGATGAATCTTTAAGAAAAATATTTGAGGATAATCCGATCCCTTCTATCTGTGGAAGGGTATGTATGAAATATTGCGAAGCAGCTTGCTCACTAAGTATTAGAGGAGAAGCAGTAGCTATAAGGTGGCTAAAAAGGTTCGTTGCGGATTCTATTAAAGATTACAAAACTGCTTTGGAAGTCCGGGCGGCTGAACCTACCGGGAAGAGGATTGCTGTTATAGGTGCAGGCCCGGGCGGTTTATCTGTGGCTTATTTTCTTACCTTGAAAGGTCATAAGGTAGTTGTGTTTGACTCTTTGCCCGGCGGTGGTGGAATGATGCGAATAGGTCCACCGCTTTACAGATTGCCTATTGAGGCGATAGATAAAGATGTAAATCACATTGCTTCTCTGGGAGTGGAGTTTAGATTTAATACCACCATAGGCAAAGACATTTTATTTGAGGATATCCTAAAAGAATACGATGCAATCTATCTTGGCATAGGAACAATAGTGAGCCGTTCAACAAGGGTAAAGAACATTGAAAAAGCTCTTTTAGCCCTTCCTTTTCTGCAACAGAACAAGATCGGCTCAGGAACAAAAATAGGCAAAGAAGTAATCGTTATCGGCGGTGGAAATGTCGCTATGGACGTGGCCAGGGAAGCAATTCGTTTGCAGCATATTCAATATCCGGGACAAAAGGTGCTCACTAAAACAGTCTCTCTGGAAGACTGGGACGAAATGCCTGCGACCCAGGAGGAAATCGAAGAAGCAAAGGCGGAAGGGATTCAATTTAATCCTGGCCGGGGGCCAAAGGAAGTGCAAGTTGAAAATGGCAAAGTAAAAGGGCTGCTATGCGTGAAAGTCAAATCCGTATTTGATGAACAAGGCAGATTCAGCCCCACTTTTTACGAAGACAAGAAGATGTTTTTGGACGGGGATATGATAATCGAGGCCATTGGCCAGGCTCCTGATTTTTCATTCATACCGAGAAAGCTCCTTGAAGAACTGGAGTTTACGCCCCAAGGAAAAGTAAAGGTTGGCGAAAACGGTATGACCACAATTTCCAAAGTATTTGCCGGTGGCGATATAGTAAATCTGAATTTAGATGCAGTAACCGCTATTGCCGATGCTAAAATGGCAGCGGAAGGAATTCATAAGATGCTCTGTGGGAGATAGCTGACGGAAGTGCCGGTTAAGTATGAAAACGGATTTCGTTCTGCGGCTGCATGCAAAGGATATATTGTTACAACAGGATGCGGTGAGGATGGAAATCAAGAGCGAGACGGGATGTGGCCAGCTTAGTTCTTCGCCGGGCTTTCCGGCTATTGTAACAAGTCCTTTTTTTGGTTTTATGTTTGAACAGACGATGAACCAGCCGTCTTTTTCAATCATTTTGATGGCTGAGATACCTGTGAAGGCCTATAGCGAGATCGTATGAGAGGCAATAGATGACTTCGAAAGCCAAAACTGGAGGCAAATATGGAATAGCCCATTAATCATGGGGTTTTTCCGGTTTCATCTATAGTGTCCCTGCGTTAAAACGTCATTTGAGCTTTAATCCTAAAAACTATTGCGTTGCCGGCTGTTTTGGCACCACTTAGTTTTCCGCCAGCGTCATAAGTCTTTATTTTACAAGCATAAATAATTTTGTCACAAAAGCTTAGGAACGTCACTTTCGATTCAAGTGGTAAATTTCTTACAACTTGATGTTAAAGGGCCGGTGTCTCAGGCGAAGAAGAGTGGGCTATTTTATGGATTTTAAGCAGTTCGGTTATATATACGGATGGAAATAATATTAACAAAAGTTACTTTTTTTGGTTTTTGGTTGTTTGCAGCAACCCCATATCAACAAAGCAGTTAAATTAAAAATTTTTTGGTGTTTTGTTCCACATTTTATAAATGTGTTTGACAGATTCGTAAAAATGTTATATATTGTTTACTTTGTGAATGTGAACTCAAGTATTAAATAATCGTAGTATAAATTATGAGGTACCATAGGATTCCTGATGAGACTGTTCGGCGGCTGCCTCTTTATTTGAGGGGATTGTTGCTTTTGCTGGAACAGGGCCAACATAATATCTCGAGCCGGGATATGGCTGATTTTATGGGCGTAAATGCTTGGCAGATAAGAAAAGATTTTTCCTATTTTGGTGAGTTTGGTAAGCCCGGTGTCGGCTATAAAATCGACAGGCTCACAAAGGAAATCAAAAAAATTCTGAAGCTTCATATTGTTCGCAAAGCTGCTTTGGTTGGGGTAGGTAACTTGGGTTCGGCTGTTCTGGCGTATCCGGGTTTCAGGGCATATGGTTTTGACATCGCTGCCGCTTTTGAGGTTAATCCCAGAAAAATCGGTCGGAAGGTAGGCAATATTGTTGTTGAAGATGTTTCAAATTTACAGACGTTAAAAAAGCGAAAAATCAGACTTGCGATTATAGCAGTACCGCGAGATGCCGCCCAATGTATAGCCGATGTCCTGGTAAAGGCTGATGTAAAAGGAATCTTGAATTTTTCTCCCTGTTATATTGTAGTACCCAAAAGGGTTAAAGTAATCACTATTGATATTGCAATAGACCTTGCCCGTTTGCCGTATTATATTTCAGCGTGTTGAGTTTCAAATGGTATAATAATAAGATTTGGGAGTTTATCCGCCAGACGTACGGCGGATTAAAGTGAGAAAAATGGAAAAAGTTTTTATAAGTAAATTGAAGCCGTTTTTAGATGCTGTCGCTGAGCAGATGGACATTTATGTTCCGAAAAAGAGTGGGCAGCACTATGTATTCAGCAGATACGACCCTTCTGCATCAAGCGAAGTAGAGTTTAATAATATAAGAGCTTGTATGCCGGTAAAGGAATTTTTGTTTCCGCTGCGTGAGCTTGCTGCGGTTTTTCCCGAATCTTTGGAGCCGGAGGACATAAAACCGTTTGCTGTCTTCGGGCTTAAGGACTGCGATTTGCGCTCTATCGAAATCCTGGATAAGGTCTTTTTGGAAGACGAATTTGAAGACCCATTTTATGTCGCTCGTAGGCAGAAGATGTTTATAATCTCTTCCGATTGTTTTGAGCCGGGCGAGAGCTGTTTCTGCAATGTTCTTGACGGTCAGCCCTATGCTGAGAGCGGATTTGATTTGAATGTTTCGCAGGTTAAAAACGGCTTTATCGTTGAGGCCGATTCGCAAAAAGGCAGAGATTTCCTTGATAAGAATTCCAACCTGTTTACCGAAGTGCCTGAGAGTGCTTTGAATGAGCGGGATAAAATCAGGGCCGAGACAAAAAAGAAACTACAGGAGAATAATGCCGAGTTGAAATTTGATGCGACAATCAGAGATATTATGACGGAAACTCAGGACTGTGATGTGTATGACGAAGAGGCGAAGACCTGTGTTGAGTGTCAGGCCTGTACGAGGGTCTGTCCCACCTGTCACTGTTTTTATCTTTACGACACGAAGCAGAAGGATTATTTTGGCAAAATGAAGATGTGGGACAGTTGTATGCGGCTTACATACGCCCAGGTGGCCGGTGGTGCGAATCCGCGAAAGGTACTTGGAGAAAGATTGAAGCACCGTCTTATGCATAAACTTGCCTATTTTTTCGACAGATACGGTGTCAATATGTGTGTCGGATGCGGCAGGTGTGTCGATGCTGAAGCCGGGGATATAGATATCCGGAGAGTATTGAAGAAGCTGAATCAGGAACTTAAAGGCAAAGGCAGGAAAGAAGCGAAAGCTACAAAATGAACCGCAATCTTTACCAACCTGTTAACGGTGAAATTACAGAAGTTATAGATGAATCGCCAACGATTAAGACATTTGTCGTTGTGCCTGAAGAAAAAATGAAGTTTAAGACGGGTCAATTTGTGGAGCTTACCCTGCCGGGTGAGGGGGAGGCGCCATTTACGCCGTCCTCGTCTCCTGCTGTAACCGACCAGATGGACATTACTATTATGAAGGCCGGGCGGATGACGGGACAGTTGCATAGTTGCAGAAAAGGACAAAAGGTTGGTATTCGCGGCCCGTATGGTAATGGATATCCGATAGATGATTTTGTTGGCAAGGAGATATACATCGTCGGTGGTGGCGTGGGTTTAGCGCCAATCAGGTCGTTATTTTTAACACTGGTTGACAGGATAAAGGATTTCGAAACTGTTGTGTGCCGGTACGGGGCGAAGACACCGGAAGATTTTATCTATAAAAACACGCTTTTCGGCTCCTGGCAGAAGATTGATGGTGTTGATTTGAGACTTACAGTGGACAAGGCAAATGGCCAGTGGAAAGACAATGTCGGTGTTGTAACGACGATTCTTAAACCTGATGATGTGGATATTAAAAACGCCGCGGCTGTGGTTTGCGGCCCGCCGATTATGATGAAGTTCGCTACACTGAAATTGCTGGAGTTTGGGTTTGCAGCTAAAGACATCTATCTTTCGATGGAAAAAAACATGAGCTGTGGCTTTGGTAAATGCGGGCATTGTATGATTGGGAAATATTATGTTTGCAAGGATGGGCCGGTATTTACCTACGAACAGATAAAAGACTATCCCAACATCTGGGATTAGGACAGATGAGGTTTTGTATGGGAGCGAAGTTAATAATAGATTTGGCAAAATGCGCAACTCAAGGCGAGTCGGGCGTGCGGTGTTCGTATAAGCATCATCCTGAGAACAAGGGTTTTGATTCGCTTCTTGAGATGATTCGTTTCGCCCTGGTTTGCCGCAGGTGCGAGTCGGCACCTTGTATAAGTGCCTGCCCCCAGGATGCTCTGGAGAAGGTGCCGAGCAAAAATAATGATGCAGGCATTCTTAAGCGGGCAAATATGCTGTGCACTGGCTGCGGCACCTGTGCGATTGCCTGCCCATTCGGAACGATATACACCGACCTTATCCCTTTTCCGAGCAGTGTTTGCGATGTGTGCAAAGGTCGGCTCGAGCCTGGCGAGAAGCCGTTATGTGTTAATACCTGCAAAGATGGAAGTATAGATTATAAAGAGGTTGTTGTAGAAGGAGATTTGGTAGAGGTTTTTGAGGATATCGTAGTTAAAGTCGCCGGCGGCAGTACCTGGGAGCCGTTTTTGAGAGACAGTGAAAAGGCAAAGAGATGAGTGTTTCCTTAAATGTTATATTTTGGATAGTTGTTATTCCAGCTACTGTTATCCTCGGCCTGGTTGCTTCCTGGATAGTGCGCAAGGTAAGTGCCCTTGTTCAGTGGCGTGTTGGGCCGCCGTTTTTTCAGCCTTTTTACGATGTTGCCAAGCTGACGGGCAAGGAGATTCTTATTCCTGAGCAGGCCCAGCGGGCCGTCTTTGTTGGTGCGCCGCTTATTGGCCTGGCGGGTGTGCTGCTGCTTTCGATGATGCTCTGGCGGATAGCTGTCACACAGTCTGCGTTTCTTGGCGACATTATCGTGGCGATTTACCTGATGGTGCTGCCTTCTTTGGCATTGATTCTTGGCAGCAGCGCCAGCGCAAGTCCCCACGCTACAGTTGGTGCCGGCCGCGAGATGAAGCTGGTTATGGGTTATGAATTGTCGCTCGTGCTTGCTTTTATCGTGGTAATTGTAAAAACAGCCGGGCTGGTCGGGCCGGGCGAGCAGCTTAGTTTGGCTGCGATTGCTCAGCACGCACCGGCTTTCAGCATATCCGGTATGCTGGCATTTTTAGTGGCGCTATTATGTATTCAGGCAAAACTCGGATTTGTTCCGTTCGATATGGCAGAAGCAGAAACCGAGCTTGGAAGCGGTGTTTTAATAGAATATTCCGGGGCGTTACTTGCCGTCTGGAAACTTATGCAGGCGGTGATGCTTGTGGTATTGCCTTTGTTTTTGGTAATGGTATTTCTCGGAGGTTTGAGTGCAGAGTTTTGGGCAGGGCTTGCAAAGCCGGTAGGGGGTGTCCCTGTGGGAATAATAGCTTTGTTGATTTTTGCGGTAGCAGGTCTGTTGGCAAGATTCAGCAAGTATATAGACATAATGGCATTACTGGCCTTGATTGGAATATGTGTATTGGCAGGGCTCGGCAAGTATGTGCTTATACTGGTGCTGATTATTTTGATAAAGAATACAAATCCACGTGTTCGGATTGACCAGGCAATGAAGTTTTTCTGGGTTTATTGTGGTCTGTTATTGGCTTTGGCTGTTGTGTTGGCCTTGATAGGTAATACTTTGGGCTGCAATTGGTTATGAGCTTGCCTTGAGCCCGTTCGGTTTCGCTCAGGGTGAACTTCGCCGCAGGAATTGATTTATGGGTTTGAAAATGAAAGCATTGAAAAAGTCGGTATGGGTATTTCACGTCAATGCCGGCGCGTGCAACAATTGTGATATCGAAATCGTTAATCTGCTTACGCCTAAGTTCGATATTGAACGGTTCGGTATCAAGTTGGTTGGCTCTCCTCGGCACGCTGATGCTTTGCTGGTAACCGGTGTGGGCACACGCCAGGCGGCAATACGCTTAAGGGAAATATATCGTCAGACGCCGAAGCCCTGTATTGTTTTTTGCATAGGTGCCTGTGCCGGCGGGACAGGTATCTTTGAGGGAGGGTATCACGTTGCAGGGCCGGTTGATAAGATAATCAGGGAAGTGGACCCTAATGCCATTATCGCCTATGTGCCGGGCTGTCCACCGAAGCCGGAAGCTATGATATCGGGCGTGCTGAAGGTCCTTTCGACTCTATAGCGAGATAAGAAAATATGAAACAGGAAGAATTAAATACCAAACTGTTAGAAATAAAAGGCAAGCTTATAGACGTAGAGCATAAGCCGCATAACAGGATATTTCTTCTGTGTGAGTCGGAAAATGCCTATGCTGTCAACAAATTTCTGTTTAAGAACGTGGCTTTGAGATTTATTACTGCAACCGGAATCGATTCTGATGATTGTTTTGAAATTCTCTATCATTATTCAAATGACGAGACCGGCTGTGTGGTAACGGTGAAGGCGTTTATCCGGGGACGTGATAATCCTGCGATAGAGTCAATTACGCCGTTTTTGCCGGGCGCCGAATGGATTGAAAGGGAAATACACGACATATTGGGAATTGATTTTAAGAACCATCCGAATCTGAAGCGGCTTATTCTGGCTGATGATTGGCCGGAAGGTGTATATCCATTGAGGAAAGAAGCAAAGAAATGAAAGAGACCATTAAAAAACCTGTTCTTGCGGTTGGGCCGTTTCATCCCTTGCAGGAGGAGATGGAGTTTTTTCAACTTACTCTCGATGGTGAGAAGGTAACAGATATAGATGTGAGAATATCTTACAATCATCGCGGCATAGAAAAAATCAGCGAATCTTTGCAGTTTGACCAGGTCCCGTTTTTGGTATCCAGAGTTTGTGGGATATGCTCGGCCTCTCATCCTTTGGCCTATATAAATGCGGTTGAGGAGATTGCCGGAATCACACCGCCTGAGCGTGCTCAGTATATCCGTGTTATTATCAATGAGCTTGAGCGCATCCACAGCCATTTATTGTGGGTGGGCCTGGCTGGTCATTTTATCGGTTACGACACCGTCTTTATGTGGGCGTGGAAATATCGTGAGCCGGTTCTTGATTTGCTTGAAGAAATCACCGGCAACAGGAATAATTACGGAAATGTAAGGGTAGGCGGCTGCAGAGAAGATATTCCCAACGAGCTTGTTCCAAAGATGCTGAAAGAAATGGATAAGGTGGACAAGAAAACAGCGATGCTGACCAATGCTGTCCTTGATGACCCTATTATACACGCCCGGCTTAAAGGTGTTGGTGTCCTGACGAAGCAAGCCGCTATCGATTATGCGGTAACAGGCCCGACTGCCAGAGGCAGTGGCGTTGCAATTGACGTCAGGCGCGATGACCCGTATGCCGCCTATGCCGATTTGGACTGGAATGTGATTAGCCAGCCCGAAGGTGATGTTTTTGCCAAGGCGGTTGTGCGTCTTCTTGAGGTTCTTGAGGCCGTTAAGATAATAAAACAGGCACTGAAAAAGCTTCCAGATGGTCCTGTTACCATAGAGGTCAAGGAAATCCCGCCGGGTGAAGGATGCGGGCGCGCTGAAGCGCCAAGAGGGGAAACATTCCATTATGTTCGCAGCGATGGCGGCAACAGGCCCGTCCGCCACAAAATCAGGGCGCCGAGTTATGTCAATGTGCCTTCATTTAAGGCCTCCTGCATTGGAGAAGACATTGCTGATGTTACAATAACGCTCGCTGCGGTTGACCCCTGCTATAGCTGTACCGAGAGACTGGCCGTTGTTGACGGACACAACAAAATTCTTCATAACTATGAGAGTTTGTTGCAGATGAGTCACGAAAAAACGGCACGTATAAAGAAGGAAATCGGCGCACCAGAGTGGAAATTGGAGGATATATAAGTTGGAAATAAATATTCTGCCATTTATTGTCTTTTTTCCTCTTGTTGTCGGCTTTGTGCTGTTGTTTTTGCCGAACAGATTCAGACCGCTTTCCAGCGGCTTAGCGCTGATTATATCAATTGTCACTTTTATATTAGGCATTTTGATATTTAAGGTCGCCAGGGAATATCAGGTTAGCTTTGCCTGGTCTGTTTTTCAAATTGGCGATTTCAAACTTGACCTGTTGCTCAATGCTACGGCCCTTGGGACATTTATACTGATGTTTGCTATGGGCTTTGGATTTTTGATTACTTTATATTCGTTGAAATCGATGGCCGGGGCAAAACGATTGAATGAATATTATGGCGCCATTCTTATTACCATAGGTGGTTCGGCCGGGATATTGCTTAGTAATCATTTGCTGTTTTTACTTATATTCTGGGAGATTGTTACTGTTTCGCTGTATATTATGATAGCCACAGGGGGTAAAAATTCCAATTTTGCGGCGACAAAAAGCTTTGCGATGATAGGGGCGTCCGATGCCGCTTTTCTGCTGGGGATATTGATGATATGGTCGCTTTCCGGCACACTTGTTATCTCCGATATCGGCTTGGCGACAAATTCCGCACTTTCTATCATAGCATTCTTACTGCTAATGACAGCCGCCATTACCAAAGCTGGGGCATTGCCCTTACACACTTGGCTTCCCACCAGTGGTGAATACGCACCGGCTTCGGTGATGGCACTTTTACCCGCTGCAATTGACAAACTGTTGGGGATATATCTTCTGGTGATAATTGTGCGGGAAATATTTATATTAGAATCTGAAGTTTTGAGTTTCATCCTGGCTCTGATTGGTGCAGCTACGGTTATTATTGCTGTGATGGTTGCAATGGTCCAGCATAATCTCAAGAAGCTGTTATCGTATCATGCTATAAGTCAGGTCGGCTATATGGTGCTGGGAATAGCCACAATGACACCTGTAGGTATTGCCGGCGGTGTATTCCATATGTTAAACCACTCAATATATAAGTGTTGCCTGTTTTTATGTGGCGGGGCCGTAGAGCAACAAAGTGGAACAGCAGAGCTGGACAGACTCGGTGGATTGGGCAAAAAAATGTCGATTACTTTTGTCACCTGTCTGATTGCCGCCTTAAGTATTTCCGGAATACCGCCACTCAACGGTTTTGTTTCCAAGTGGATGGTTTATCAGGGCGTGATTCAGATGGGAACGATTCAGACCGGCTGGACAACCGAACTATGGCCCCTCTGGCTAACGTGTGCTATGTTTGGAAGTGCGCTTACTCTGGCTTCATTTGTAAAACTCATACACTCGTTGTTTCTATCCCGCCTGCCGGATGAGCTAAAAGAAGTAAAGGAAGTATCACCAGCTATGTGGATTCCAATGGTTGTACTTGCCTTTTTATGTGTATTTTTCGGAATATTTTATCATGTGCCGTTAAAAATGTTTATTTACCCGGCATTGAATACACCGGATAATGCTATTTTCGGCACCTGGCACTCAGGTCTTGCCACGATACTGATAATAATAGGTATAGTTCTTGGAATGCTGGTTTTGCTTATCGGCTCCCTGGCGAAAAAGGTCAGAATCGTGCCCACTTGGACCTGCGGTGAAGTGCAGACTAACGAGCAGATGACTGTATCCGGGACACATTTTTATAAAACTGTTTCGTCTATGGGTGGTTTAAAGCAGCTTTATACCGGCCAGGAAAAAGGTTATTTTGACACATATAACCAGGGTGGGAAATTGGGGCTGGCCTTGACAGGATTTTTACGATGGTTGCATTCCGGAGTTCTGCCAACCTATTTGACCTGGATAACCCTGGGATTATTGATAATTCTATTTGTCATTTGCGGGATTTGGTGAGGTTGATATGGCTGAGTTCTACATTTTGCTGCTGTTTATGATAATTGCTGCGGTTATTGCGGTAGAGACTACCAATCTCTTAAGCGCCGTCATTTGTGTTGGTGCAATTGGTTTTGGCGGCTCTTTGATGTTTTTGTTTTTGCGTGCGCCTGATATCGCCATAACCCAGATTGTGGTAGAGGTCCTGGGTTTGATTATACTGATTCGGGCGACCATTGCCCGCGACTTGACCTTTATAAGCGGCGACAGAGAATTTTTTGCTGTGGTTGTTTCGGTGGTAATTATCTTCGTAATTCTCTTGGCGGGGATAAGAGCGTTTGATACTTTGCCTGATTTCGGCACGCCTATATTTACGAAGGTTCCTGGAGCTGCCTCTCAGACCTATATCAGTGAAGGACTAACCAGAACTGGTGCGGCAAATCTTGTCGCCTCGGTCGTTCTGGATTTTCGTGCTTACGATACGCTCGGCGAGGCAACTGTCCTGTTTACATCGATTGTCGGTGCGACTGTTATACTGCGAAGAAAGCCCAAAAAATTGCTGGAGGATTTGGACCAATGAAAGGTATGACGAT
>Ga0315544_1000806_pt1 | contig 26792 bp, 19 predicted proteins | sample SalMarSW160130MG_2_FD_202543 | JGI IMG/M metagenome (GOLD analysis project Ga0315544, IMG submission 202543) | Salt marsh sediment microbial communities from the Plum Island Ecosystem LTER, Massachusetts, United States - Salt Marsh Sediment SW1601-130 ... | reverse complement strand
CGTCGTCCCTGGAATCGGCCCCATCCGATACGACCTCGCCTTCGGCGGCGCCTACTACGCGTACGTCGCCGCCGGGGAACTCGGATTCCGATGCGTGCCGAGCGAGGTCGACCGACTGATCGACGTCGGGACGCGGATCAAGCGGGCCGTCGCGGAGGCCGTCGAGATCGTTCATCCGGTCGACGCGTCGCTCGGCTTCCTCTACGGGACCATCTTCGTCGGACCGGCTCTATCGGACGGGGCCGACAGCCGCAACGTCTGCGTCTTCGCCGACGGCGAGGTCGATCGGAGCCCGACCGGGACGGGGGTCTCCGGCCGGCTCGCCCTCCACTACGCCCGGGGGGAGATCGGACTCGCGGAGGCGCACACCGTCGAGAGCCTCATCGGGACCCGCTTCGTCGGGCGCGTCCTCGAGGAGACGACGTTCGAAGGCCGCGACGCCGTCGTCACGGAGATCGAGGGGTCGGCGCACATCACCGGGTCGCACACATTCTGGATCGACCCGCACGACCCGCTGTCCGAGGGGTTCCTCGTCCGCTAGGCGTTCCACACGGCCCGGACGCCGCTCGCACGGGAGGTGCTCGACCCCGGCGCTTCCTGCTATGATGAAGCGACCGACGGACGCCGGTCACACACGAGGAGGTCCCGTGGAACTGGCGCAACTGAGCTGGCCCGACGCGAGAGAGGCGCTTCGGCGCGTCCGCCTGGCACTGCTTCCCGTCGGCGCGATCGAGCAGCACGGCCCGCACCTGCCGCTCGGCACGGACTGGTACATCGCGTCGCACATCGCGCGGGAGGTCGCGGAGACGGACGATCGGCTGCTTCTTCCCGGAATCCAGGTCGGCGTCTCCGAAGAGCACGGCCAGTTCTGGGGGACGCTCACCGTCTCCCCCGAGGCGCTGAGAGAGCAAGCGATGGCGCTGGCCCGCTCCCTCGCCGCCCACGGACTCAGGCGGACCGTGTTCGTCAACGGGCACGGGTCGAACGCCGCGCCGCTGGAGGAGGCGGCGCGCCACCTCCGAGCCGAGAATGTCTTCGCGTTCGTGTTCAACTGGTGGCAGTCGATCGCGTCGACACTCGGGACGCTGTTCCCCGATCCGACCGCCCACGCCGGTTCGATCGAGACGAGCGCCATGCTGGTCGTCCGTCCCGAGCTGGTTCGAACCGAGCGGTTCGACGAGGCGAGTTCGGCCGACCGATGGGGAAGCTTCGTCGAGGGCGTGCTCGTCGGCTCCGACGCCGCCGACTTCACGGAGCCGGGCAACGTCGGGGACCCGAGGCTCGCCGACGAGGCCAAGGGAAGGCAACTCCTCTCCGCCGCGTGCGACAGCTTGCGCCGGTTCTGCGCCTGGTTGGAGGAGCGCTCGGAGGAGGAGCTCGCCCGGCGTCCGCACAAGCCGTGACGGCTGGAAGCCGCCTCACTTTCACCGGCTCGCGCTTCTCCGTCGCTCCGTCTCGACCCGGTCGACCGCCGGCGGGTCCCCCTCCAGCGCCACGCCGTACACCTCGCGCGCGGTGATCTCCGAGATATACCCGTCGAGGACGTCCTCGAGCACCGCCGACGGTTCCCGCGTGCGCGGGTCGCCGTATCCCCCGCCGGAGCCGGTCACGAAGCGGACGACATCGTCGCGGGCCAGCGGCTCGCTCGAGAATCGACCGCGTCGCTCCACCGATCCGTCGGCCCGACGGATCTCCGCGACGTTCGGCACCCCGTCGGAACCGCCGGCCAACCCCCACGGTGGGAAACGGCTGCGGCCGAAGCTCGCCGTGACCTGCGCCGCCGAGTTGGTGATCCGGTAATCCTTGACCAGCCCGCGGCCGCCGACCCACCGGCCGTGCCCGCCTTCGGCCGTGTTCAGCGCGAACCGATCGACGAGGAACGGGTAGCGCGTTTCCGCGACCTCGACCGACAGGACGTACGTCTCGCCGTCGCTCGTGCAGACCAAGCCGTGCTCGCCGTCCTTCCCCCGTCCGGCGCCCCATCCGCCGGCGTTCGGCTCGACACAGATGAACCACTCCCCCGTCTCGTCGTCGATCCCGCTCACCGTCGTCCCGCAGACGCTCAGGAAGTGCCCGGCGGGGATTCGGTCGGGGATCGCGTCGGCGAGCGCCTTCCAGACGACGTCCCCGGCGTAGCTCGCCGACTCCCAGTACGTGCTGACCGGCGCCGGCCGCACCGGGTTGAAGACGCAGTCATCGGGAACGACGACGCGAAGCGGCGCGAAGAATCCCTCGTTCGGATCCGCATGCGGCGCGACCACGGCCTGGTAGGCGAACTTCGCCGTGCTCAGCAGGACCGACAACGGGCTGTTGATCGGCCCGCGGCACGTCTTTCCGGTGCCGGTGTAGTCGATGACGAAGGCGTCGTCGCGGATCGTGACCCTCACCTTGACGAGCACCGGCTCCCCGCCGAGCCCGTCGTCGTCGATGTACTCCTCCGCCGTGTATTCGCCGTTCGGCAGACGCTTCAGCTCGGCGAGCGCCTCTTGGCGGCCCTGCTCGAGGTACGCCTCGATCGCCTCGAGCACGGTGCGAAGCGAGTACTTGTCGCAGATTCGCTGCACCCGGCGCGCCGCGACCCGAAGCGACGCGGCCTGGGCGCGCATGTCGCCGAGCGTCATCTCCGGGATGCGGCCGTTGCGGGCGAGGATGTCGGCGATGTCTCGGTCCTCGACGCCCCGGTGGAAGATCTTCACCACCGGGAACTGGATCCCCTCCTGGTAGATGTCGGTCGCGTTCGGGGACCAGCTTCCGGGGTCCTTCCCGCCGACATCGTTCCAGTGCGCCTTCCCGGCCGCGAACATCACGAGCTGCTCCTCGTGAAAGATCGGCATCACCAACACCGCGTCGTTCTGATGCGTCGCCCCGCCCATGTACGGGTCGTTCGTGATCAGAACGTCTCCGTCCCCCAATCCGGCGGCCCCGTACTTGTCGAGCACGTCGCGGACCGCGTCGCCGAGCACGCCGATGAACGCGGGAATCCCGTTCGCCTGTGCGATCATCCGCCCGGAGGCATCGGTGAGCGCGCACCCGTAGTCGAGCACTTCGTAGATCACAGAGCTTCTGGCCGTTCGCCCGAGGGCGACGAACATCTGCTCCGAGGCCGAGATCAGCGCCCGCTTGATGACCTCAACGGTGAACGGATCGATCGGCCGTCGCGCGGTCATGGCGCGACCTCCGTGATCACCAGGTTGCCGAACGGATCCACGACCGCCCGTTGATCCGGGCAGACGATCGTCGTGCAGGCAGGCTCCTCGACGACGGCCGGCCCGACGATCGGCTCGCCCACCGGGAGGAGATCGCGCTCGAACACCCGACTGGGCACGGCCCCGCCGTCCTCGAACACCACCGGTCGCTCCCCCTTTTCCGCCGCGAAGAGGCCGCGGCCGTCCGCCTCCCGCGCGGCGATGCTCGGATGGTCGACCGCTCCCCACCCGACGACGTGGAAGTTCACGATCTCGACCGGGTCGTCCTGGCGGAAGGCGTACGCCTGCTCGTGCAGCCGGTGGAACGTCTCGAGCACGGTCTCCAACGCCCCGTCGAGACCGGACGGGGCGACCGGCGTTCGAACGGTGTGCTCCTGCCCCCTGTACCGGAGGTCGAGGAGCCGCTCCATCGACACGCGCTCCGCCGGGAAGGACTCCTCCTCGAACTGGGCCCTCGTCGCCCGCTCGAGGTCGCGGAAGGTCTCGCGGATCTCGCCGAGCGACCCGTCGTCGCAGGGCATGACGTGCGTCCGGATGACGTCGTGCCGGAGATCGGTCATCAGCATCCCCCACGCCGAGAACTGGCCCGGCGCCCGCGGCACGATGACCTTGCGCATTCGCAGTTCGCGGGCCAGCGTCGGCGCGTGCAGGCCGCCGGCCCCTCCCGCCGCGACGAGCGCGAAGTCGCGAGGATCGTATCCTCGCTCGACGGAGACGCGCTCGAGCGCCGCCTGCATGTTCGCGTTCGCCAGTCGAAGGATCCCGAGCGCCGTCTCCGTGACCGAAAGGCCGAACGCGCCGGCGATCGTCGCGACGGCCAGCTCCGCCTTCTCCGCGTCGAGCCGCATCCGCCCGCCGAGGAAGTAGTCGGCGCTCAGCCGCCCCGTGACCAGATTCGCGTCCGTGACGGTCGGTTCGCTTCCCCCGAGGTCGTAGCACGCGGGCCCCGGATCGGCGCCGGCGCTCCGCGGACCGACGTGCAGGGCACCGCCCGCGTCGATCCACGCGATCGACCCGCCTCCCGCACCGACCTCCACGATGTCGGCCACGGGGATCCGCAGCGGGTACCCGGCCCACGTCGCCGACTTCTCCAGGTGGTATTCGGTGTTGATTCGAATCTCTCCGCCTTCGATCAGGCTCACCTTCGCCGTCGTCCCCCCCATGTCGAACGAGATGATGTTCTCCTCGCCGACCTTCGCGGCGACGACGCGGGCGCCGATCACCCCGCCCACGGGGCCCGATTCCACGAGATGGATCGGGACCCGCTCGGCCTGGCGGAACGTCGTGGTCCCGCCGTTCGACTGCATCGCCAGCTTCGACCCGGAGAAGCCCATCTCCGACAGCCGCCGGTCGAGCGTCGACAGGTACAGCGCCGTCGCGGGCTTCACGAACGCGTTGAGCGCCGTCGTGTTCGTCCGCTCGTACTCCCGCCACTGCTGGGTGATCTCGTACGATGCGGTGACGGCCGCATCGGGGTGGACCCGCTCGATGATCTCCCTCGCGCGCGCTTCGTGATCCGGATTCGCGTACGCGTTCAGGAAGCAGACCGCGATCGCTTCGACGCCGGCGCCCCTGCAGCGTTCGGCGACCCGTCGGACCGCCTCCTCGTCGAGCGGCGTGAGGATCTCGCCTCGATGGGTGACCCGCTCCGGCACTTCGAACCGGAAGCGCCGCGGGACGAACGGGCGCGGCTTCTCGTACATCAGGTTGTACATGTCGGTCCGATTGGCCCGCTGGATCTCCAGAACGTCCCGGAATCCCTCCGTCGTGACCAGCGCGACCTTGGCGCCCCGTCGCTCCGTCAGCGCGTTGATCACGACCGTCGTGCCGTGCACGAATTGGGCCACGTCCCCCGCATCGAGGCCGGCCTTCCCCATCGTGTCCGTGACGCCGTCCGCGAAGTTCGCGGGGGTCGTCAGGGCCTTCTCCAGCGTGACCTCGCCGGTCGCCTCATCGAGGGCGACGAGATCGGTGAACGTCCCCCCGATGTCGATCGCCAGCCGCGTGCTCATTCACCCTCCCGTCTCAGCGACGGCCGTCGCCGCCCGAGCCGACGCCTCGTACTATCCCGGCTCATACAGATGGCACCGCACGAAGCGGCCGTCGTCCATCGCGCGCATCGCCGGATCCACGTCGGAGCAGATCGGCATTCGCTCCGGGCATCGCAGATGGAAGCTGCACCCCGGCGGCACGTCGACCGGGCTCGGGATCTCGCCTCGGGAGACGATCTTCTCCGGCTTCAACGACTCTTCTTGGTCCGTGACGACCGGGATCGACGACAGGAGCATCCGCGTGTACGGATGCTTGGGGGAGCGGAAGAACTCCTCCGTACGGGCGATCTCGCACAGCTTGCCGAGGTACATGATCGCGACCCTCGTCGCCACGTTTCGCATCAGGCTCAGATCGTGCGTGATGAAAAGGTACGTGAGGTCCAGCTCCTCGCCGAGGCGCATCAGAAGGTTGATGATCTTGCCCTGGACCGACACGTCGAGGGCCGACGTCGGCTCGTCCAACACCACGAAGCGTGGATTCGTCGCCAACGCGCGGGCGATGGCGACCATCTGCTTCTCCCCCCCGCCGATCGACTGCGGATGCTTGTACAGGTACTCCGTGGGCGGCAGCTCGACCGTCTCGAGCAGACGGCTCATGATGCCCAACCGGTCCCTCGGCGTTCCGATGCCGTGGACCTTCAGCGGGACCGAAAGGATCTGCTTGATCGTCCGCTTCGGGTTGAGGGACGATCCGGGGTCCTGAAAGACGATCCGGATCTTCCGCTTCAGCTCCTTGGGGCGGCGGGAGAAGGCGACGTCGATCGGATTCCCCTCGAAGGCGATCCGCCCGGACGTCGGGGGATAGATCCCGACGACGCACTGAGCCGTCGTCGTCTTGCCCGATCCGGATTCGCCGACCAACCCCAGCGTGTCGCCGGAGGCGACGAACAGCGAGATGTCGTCCACCGCGCGGACCACGCCCCGTTTCGTGGGGAAGTGCTTGACGAGATTCTCGATGTCGAGGATGCGGTCCGCGGTCATGTTTCCTCCTGATAGAGGTAGCAGGCCGCTCGATGGGCGTTCCCGATCTCGAAGAACGGCGGCGGCTCGACACTGCAGATCTCCATCCGATGCACGCAGCGAGGGTGGAACCGACAGCCGCCAGGCGGATCGAGGTAGTTGGGAATCCGCCCGGGAATCCCCTCGCTGATCCCTTCGCCGGTCAGCTTCGGGACGCTGGCCATGAGGCCCTGCGTGTAGGGATGCTTCGGGTCTTCGAGGAGCTTCCTCGTCTCTCCGGTTTCCACGATCGACCCCGCGTACATGATGTTCGCCCGTTGGGTCAGATCGCGCACCACGCCCATCGAGTGCGTGATCATCACGACCGACGCGTTGTGCTCGTCCACGAGCGCGTCGAGCTTGCGGAGGATCTGGTCCTGAATCGTCACATCCAGGTTCGTCGTCGGTTCGTCGGCCAGCAGCAGCCTCGCGTTCGTCGACAGCGCTTCGGCGATGCATACGCGCTGGCGCATGCCGCCGGAGAGCTGGATCGGGTAGTTGGTCATGATTCTCTCCGCGTCCGGCATTCCCGTCTCCCGCAGCGCGTCGATGCAGCGGGCCTCGACGGCCCGACGCGAGAGTCGCGTTCCCTGCCCGACGGCGGAATCCCTGACGATGTCGCGCAACTGGGTACCGATGGTGAACACCGGATTGAGCGACTGAAGAGGGTCCTGAAAGATCGCGGTGAGCTCGCGGCGACGGAGCGCCTGCACCTCTCTTCGCCGCATGGTCAGAACGTCTCGGCCGCGGTAGTCGATCCGGCCGCCCGTGACCCTCGCCGGCGGCATCGGCAGAACCCGCAGGATCGACTTCACGGTCGTGGTCTTCCCGCAGCCCGTTTCGCCGACGAGGCCGACGCGCTCGCCCGCGTCCACGGCCAGCCGCACGCCGTTCAGCACGCTCAGGTACCCCTCGAAGATCCGGAATCCGACGTGGAGATCGACCACGTCGAGAAGCGGTTCGCTCATGCTAGACCTCCTCGACGGCGAAGACGTCGCGCAGACCGTCGCCCACGAGGTTGAACGCGAGAATCACGACGACGATGGCCAACGCGGGGAAGATCGTCCCCCACCATTCGCCCGGGAGGCGTTTCGCCCCCTCGGCGACCATCGTCCCCAATCCCGGCTTCGGCGGTTGAACCCCGAGTCCGATGAAGCTGAGCGTCGCGCCGAGGAGGATGACGATCCCCATGTCCAGCGTCATCTTCGTCATCACCGGCGCCAGGCAGTTCGGCAGGATCTCCTTGAACATGATGTGCGGCTTGCTCGCCCCGGTCAGCTCCGCCTCCCGGACGAAGTACTCGCTCCGCAGCGACGACGCGAGCGCGAAGACCAGCCGGGAGTACCAAGGCCACCACACGAGGGCGATCGCCATCATCTGATTCGTCAGATTCGGCGTCAGCATGGCGGTGATCGCGAGGGCGAGGACCAGCGGCGGGACCGCGAGGAAGATGTCGGTGATCCGCATGATCACCGTGTCGATCCACGTCCCCTGATGGTAGCCGGCGATCAGGCCGAGGATCACCCCCGGGGCGACGCCGAGAGAGAGAACGACGATCCCGATCGTGAGCGAGAAGCGATAGCCGAAGATCACCCGGCTGAAGATGTCCCGTCCGACCCGGTCCGTCCCGAAGAAGTGCGTCCGGCTGGGCGGCCTCCCGGCGTTCTGGAAGTCGGTGTACGGCTTCGCGTGCTCGGGGTACGGCGTGATGTACGGCGCGAAGATCGCGGCGAGGACGATCAGAACGAGCACGACCAGCCCGAGGACCGAGAGAGGGTTGCGCGAGAACTTGTACCACCCCTTGGCGAAGCCCCTACGCTTCTGCCTGAGAGAGGCGAGAAGATCCGCCTTCAGTTGTTCGCGCATCGCTACGATCCCTCCCTACGAAGTCGGATCGTCGGATCGAGAAACATCGTGACGATGTCGACGAGGAGGTTCACCATGGCGAAGGTGAGCCCGATCACCAGCACGACCGCGACGATCGCGTTCAGGTCCTTGTTGAGCATCGCCGTGACCGCGTATCGCGAGAAGCCGGGCCACATGTAGACCATCTCGACCAGAAACGCGTTCGACATGAGGAACGCGAAGTCGAGCCCCATCACGGTCACCGTCGGGATGATCGACGGCTTGAGCAGGTACTTGAACACCAGACGCGACGTGCGGATCCCGTGCACCTTGTGGACCGTGATGTAGTCCTTCTGCATGTTCTCCACGATCGACGTCCGCGTGATCCGCCCCTCCTGCGCGATGTGGATCACGGCCAGGCTGATCGCCGGCAGGATCATGTGCTTCAGCGCCGTCAGCGCGACGTCGGGCCGCCCGGCCAGCAGGCCGTCGATCGTCATGAACCCGGTGACCCTCGAAGGCGGCGTCATCATGATCGGAAGCCGGCCCACGCCCGGCGCCAACTTCAGGACCTGGCTGAAGATGAACAAGAGGAAGATCGCGACGACGAAAGACGGCGTCGCGATCCCGAGGTACGAGACGAGCCGGGAAGCGCCGTCGAACCAGGAATTGCGGAAGTAGCCGGCGAGGACGCCCGTCGCCTGCCCGACGATCGCGGAGATCAACGTCGCGAAGAGGATCAGCTCGAACGTCGCGGGGACGTACTGAATCAGGTCCATGGTGACGGGCCGGCGCGTGTAGGACGACCTCCCGAGGTCCCCGTGCACCAGGTCACGCAGCCAGTAGTAGTACTGGACGGGGAACGGATCGTTGAGGTGCATCTCCTCGCGCATGCGCTCCACCTGCTCGTCGGTCGCAAGGTGACCGAGCGCGGCGCGCGCCGGGTCGCCCGGCATCACGCGGGCGATGAAGAAGATGAGAAGCGACAGCCCGAACAGCACGAACAGCGATTGGAACAAGCGTTTGCCGACGAATCTGAACATGGTCCTCTCATCCCGCTCGGTAAGAACACGGGGGCGGGCTCGACGAGCCCGCCCCCACCCTGCCTAGTCCCCGCGGAGTTCCTCCTTCAGGGTCAGGTTGATCCTCCACTTGTGCATGTTCTCGCTCGGTCCGACGAAGACGATCGTCTCGCTCGGGCCAACGATGTATGCCTGATGCGCGAACAGCGTCGGCTTCTGATACGGATAGAAGGCCAGCGCGTGCTCCGCGATCAACGGTTGGACCTGTTCGTACAGCGCCAGCCGTGCGACCGGATCCGCCTCCGCGCGGGTTGCCTGCAGAATGCTGTTGATTTCCTCATCCTCGAAGAACCAGTGGGCCTCGTAGATCCATCCAAGGCCGTTCGGGTGGTACATCATATAGGTGTAGTAGTCGTGCGCAGGGGCTGCTTGCGGGGCGAAAAGCCAGATGCTGAGATTCGGTGTTGTCTCCGGCGCAGCACACTCCCCCGAGTACTGCGGCCACGGGGGACCGGCCACCTCAACGGAAACGCCAAGTTGGGCCATGTCCGCCTGCAACTGCAACCCCACTTCCTCAGCAAAGTCCAGTCCGCCGCAGAAGTGGTACGTGACCGTGACATCACCCAGTGTATCAGCGTAACTGGACAACGCCAGCTCCTCCGCGGCCCTGTCGAGGTCCTGCGCCCGGGGCTGCGGCTCGATGGCCACGTAGCCCGGCATGTTCGGCAGGAGGATGCCCGTCTCGCCGTTGCCGAAGGCCTCCCACGGCCCGACGATCCCTTCGTAGTCGAACGCGTACAGGATCGCCTTGCGGAAGTGCTCGTCGTCTGTCGGCGGGAGTTGTGTATTCATCGACACTGTGACGTTCTGCGCCCACACCATCGAGAAATCCAGATTCGGATCCGCATCGATGTCCTGGAGCTGAGGCAGCGTCCAGCCCCCGTTGATCTCGAGGTCGAGGTCGCCGCTCCTCATCAGGGTCATCAGGGTCGTGTAGTCCGTCTCCATGATGAACACGAGGCGCTCGATCGGCACCTCGTCCGGGCCCCAGCCTTCGTCGCTCCAGCCTTCGAAGTAGTCGACGAACCGGACCGCGTCCAGCCGCTGACCCGGCAGGTGGCTCGTCATCATGTACGGGCCGGTGCCCGCGTCGTGCGTGGCCAGCCAGTTCTCCCCGTAGTCGCCGTACTCACCGTAGCTGCCGTCCGGGTCGATGTTCGCCAGGACGAGGTCCTTCTCGACGACGAAGAACAGCGCCAGCGTGTCCGGGAAGATGGCGCTCGGCGCGTCAAGCAGGAAGTCGACGGTGTACGGATCGACGATCTCCGCGGTAACCTGGCCCAGCGGTCCCGAGTTGCCACGCGCCATCGTGATGAATCGGGTCATGGAGAACGCCACGTCCTCGGCCGTCATCTCGTAGCCTGAATGGAACTTCACGCCTTGACGAAGGGTGAACCGCCAGTGCGTGTAGTCGCCACCGACCGCCTCCCAACTCGTCGCCAGGTGCGGTCGGATACCTCCTCCTGGATCAGGATAAACCAGGGGACTGTACAGGTTGTACATCGCCTCGGTGTCGTACCAGTCCGACGCTACAGCCGGGTCTGCGGTGATCACCGGGTACCCGTTGATCACCGCGACGTTGTCCACTTCTCCGACGGCCAGCCATCCCAGGACCAGGACAACCGCCATCGTGATCATCCATGCTCTCGTTCTCACGTTGCATCACCTCGTAGGGTTCCTTGCCAGTGTGATCTCCCGTCGCTGGTTCGAATTGCGGAACACCTCCTTTCTCCTCTGTGACCTCCTAGTGGTTCGGCGCATTCTCCCCCGGACGCTCATCCGCTCAGTCCACGCTCCTCAGCTCCCGCGGAGCCTCCGTCATCGACACGGGCCCGCCCTCTCCGACGACGACGACGTCCTCGATGCGGACGCCGAACTCCCCCGCGAAGTACGCTCCCGGCTCGACTGAGAACGCCATTCCGGCCTCCAGTTTCTCCCCGTTCCCCTCGACGATGTACGGCGGCTCGTGGACGTCCAGGCCGATGCCGTGGCCGGTTCGATGAACGAAGTTCGGACCGTACCCGGCCGCCGTGAGAACCTCTCGGGCGGCCCGGTCAACCGCCTCGGCCGGCGCGCCGATCCGCGCGCGCGCCACCGCCGCGTCGTGCGCGCGGAGGACCGCGTCGTGGACCGCCTCGACCTTCGGACCCGGCGCACCGCAGACGACCGTCCTCGTGATATCGGAGCAGTAGCCGTCGACACGACAGCCGTAATCGAGGACGACGACGTCGCCCCGCCCGATCCTCCGCGCCCCGGCGCGGTGGTGCGGGAGCGCGGCGTTCGGCCCCGATGCAACGAGCGTCTCGAACGCAATCCCGTCCGCCCCGCACGCGAGCATCGCCGTCTCGAGGCGACCGGCCAGCTCCCGCTCGGTCGAGCCGGCAATCGGCTCCGACAGCGCCGATTCCAGCGCCCGGTCGGCGAACCCGCCAGCGCGGCGCATCGCCTCGATCTCGTCGCGCTCCTTGCACGCCCGAAGCGGAGCCATCACCTCCGAGGCCAGCCCAAACCGGCGACCGGCGAACGCCTTCTGCAATGGGAGGAGGAAGGCCGCCCAGAGCGTGTCGTCGACGAGCACGCTCCCCTTGCCACGGACGCCGTCCGCGAGCCGGCGGACGATCGCCATCGGATCCTCTCCGTCGGACCACTGGTGGATCGACGCCGGCGGGGCATGGGCCTCCACCTCGTCCGCGTACAGCTCGGGGATGACCATCGATGCCTCGCCCTCGGCCGGCACCAGAAGGAACAGCGCCCGTTCTCCCGGCTCGTCAGTGAATCCAGTTAAATACCTTAGATTCTCTGACAAGCCTATGACCGCGGGTCCTAGCCCAGCGCCATTCATGGCACGTTGCAGTGCAGCGAGCCTGGAGCGGTACTCGCAACAGACCATTAGGATTCACCTCCCGCCGTTTGTCTCAAGACACCGCAATTCTGCTCCTTGCCTATCCTCGCTCGCCTATCGTGCAGCTGGCTCTCTGGCGCGGACCGGGTAGTCGTCGCATCAAGTGCCTGCTCACTCTCACCACGCGCCATCATGTCGCTCCCTGTTCACACTGCACTTCGCCTCTCGCTGGCAGGAGATTGGCGGTTGGAGTACTTGCCTGGCTTTCCTGGCCGACCCACCTCTTCCGCCAAGGTCTCCCTGCAGCATGTCTCCCGACTTCTCCCGTCAGTTCCCGCTCACCGCCGCCTTCGCTACTGCGCAGGCTTGGCTTGCGCGATCGCTTCGTGGATCGTCTCGGTAATCCGCGCTACTTCAGCCTCAGATACGCATCCTGAATCAACGTCCCATCCGTGAAGGCTGTAGTACTCATCAAGCATCTCATCCCAATCCTCCTTTGCTAGCCTCTGACCCTTCATGGGGCCGGATGGGATTCCCTCTTCCATCATGCGCTCAGGGGGGTAATCATCAGCTCGCTCGAAGCGAGCATGTATCTGGTTATAGACCTTCTCCAGCATCACAGCATCCTCGGCCATCTCGACGAACCTATCAGTGGGAATCATCTCTCCAGTCGCTGCGCTGAATAGCTCTGCGTAGTCCTCAAGCCCGGGAAAGGCTGCATGAACCCACTGACTCGGGATGTTGCACAAGCCTAGGCAGTCCTGCGCAGCATGCAGCCGCTCGGTGTGCACCACGCGTTCCGGCTGGCCTCGATACGCCGTTGGATCATACGGTTCGGGGAGCGGCGGTGTGCAGAACGGTAGTGGAGCACCCCGGGTATGCCCGCCACCTCGTGGCGATACTACACAACCAAGTGCCCATCCCTTCTCTGCTCGCAGTGGCTCGGCCAGATCCTGTCCCTTGATGTGGATTGCCCAGGCACCCGATCCCTTTCCCACCTTCTCCGCGGCCATCTTGCTTCCGTCCGCGAGCAGATCGCCGATACCCTTGCGGTCGGCTATTCGCTGGATCATCTCTATTACGGCCTCTACGTTGCCCCATTCCAGGACCAAGCCATCAGTGTCCCCTCTTGTAAGAACACCCCGTTGGAAGCTTTCAAAGGCCCATGCGATCGCTCCAGAGGTCGAGTCGACATCCAATCCAAGATTCGTGCACAGGGCATGCAGCTTGATGGTAGCCGCCGTGTCCTCTATTCCCAGCTTGGCTGCGAAGTCCCATTGGACATCCCCCTCTACGCCCGCCCACTTCGTACCCTTATACGGCCCATCCTGAATCTCAAACATGACGTCGCACTGAATCGGGCATCCATCAGACGTTCTTGCACTGGTCGTCGCGTGGCGAGCATACGCAGCACCGCCAAGTGCCTGTTGCCTATCCTCACTGATGTATCCGTCCTGGAAGTTCCTCACTGGGTTGAGCAGCCCCAGCCAGCCATCCATTGTTGCCGCGAGCCCCCCTGTCGAAATCCCGTTCACAATCGCGCTTTGGGATCGGATCTTAGCAAGCATCTTCCTGACAACCGCGCGGAAGTCCTCGGGGCGCTCGACCTCAACTACACCCTTGGAACGGGGAACGACGAGTGCTTTCAGGCGCATTGTCCCAAGGACCATGCCGAGACCACACCGCCCCTGCGTACGATACTTATCAGAACAGATACAAGCGGTCCTTGCACGATTCTCACCGGCCGGTCCGATGTAGAGAATCGCTATGTCATGTCCGTGTCTGGTTCTGAGCGCCCCATCGGTCTCCTCAACCGTCATACCCCAGAGATCCGATGCGTCACATAAGTCCACGCCCCGCTCCGTAAGGAGGGCATACTGCGGACTCCGCGCTCTGCCTTCGATGACAAGATGGTCTACACCCGCGAAGCGCATGTACTTGCCTATCCTTCCACCTATACTTCCTGATCCTATACCCTGATTGTACATATTACCTGAGTCAATTGTCGATCGCGTGGCACTTGGCGCTGTCGTCCCTACAAGAGACCCCGGACCAAGCACGATTCGTCTAGGAACACCCTCTTCGTCACGATCTGCGCCACGCTCCATCAAGATGCATTGGTTGGCCGCTCTCCCGCCAATGAAGTGCTGTACCAGGTTAGGGTAGTGGGCTACGCGATTGTCACCTGTCGCAAGATCGAGAGTTACCACTCTGGTCTCGCCAAAACGCCGATTCATTGTGTGCCTCCTCCTTTGCGTGCGAGGAAGACGCGCCGGCCCGCCCCTTTGCGCTTCTTGCAGAGCCGCCGCCTCACCTCTGGAGTCATTCGTCCGCTCCCTCGATCCCCGTGACGATGAGCCGTTCGACTCCCTGTTGCCAGATCCGCAGCCCGACTTTCTCGATCTCCGGCCACTCGTCGGGAGGAACCCGGGCGAAGACGTTGACCGGGAGGTACCCTCGGTGATCCCGCGTCACCTCGGCTCCGTAGTAGACCGCCAGCGCTTCCTGCGCCGCTTCGCCCATCTCCCACTCTTTCCAGTAGACGACGTCCCCGGCGTTGACCGTGCACGTCTGGCGCTCGCGCGGCACGCTCGCGGGACTCTTCACGGGGAAGTTGATCTCGCGGCCGGACCAGCGCGAATGGTAGACGGTCGCCTCCAGCGGGAGCATCGCCACGACCGCCTCCACCGTCTCCGGCGACAGGTCGGGGCACAGCCTCGCCGTGAACCCGCCGCCCCGCTCGAATCGGAAGCGCAGCCTCGTCGTCATTCCTCGGCCCGCCCTTCCCGCTTCCTCATCTCCGCCCTCGCTGCCTGGGTCGCCCGCTCGTCGACCTCCATGGAGGACGGGTCGATCGCGACGCCGTAGTCGCTTCGCGCCCTCTCCAGCGACACGTATCCGTTGATCACGTCTTCCAGTACGTCCTGCGGGGCTCGCTCCAGCGGGAAGCCGTACCCGCCGCCGCCGCCGCCGCGGAAGCTGACGACCTCGCCCTTCTTGAGCGGGAGGTTGGAGATCTTCCGCCAGCGCTCTTCGGTCCCGTCGAGGCGGTCGACGACGGTGATGTTCGTGCTCCCCGGCTTTCCTCCGAAGACCCCCCACGGCGGGGTGTACTTCACCCTGTCGGCCGTCACCGTGAGGCCGGCGTCGAACCCGAGGCGGTAGTCGCGAACCACGCCGAGCCCGCCGCGGTACTTCCCGGCTCCGCCGGAATCCTGCCGCAGCTCGAAACGCTCCACCTGCCACGGATACCGGACCTCGACGACCTCGGCCGGTACGTTGTACGTGTCGCCGAGCGTCATCGAGAAGAGGGCGCTCTCGCCGTCCTCGGTCGGTTTGCCGCCGTAGCCGCCGGCGTCCGCCTCGGCACAGACGTAGTACTTCCCCGAGGCGGGATCGATCCCGTAGATGAAGTTGGCCATCGCGTCGCCGAAGTGGCCGCCCCGGACCTGATCCGGGATCGCCGGCGCGAGGGCCTTCAGGAACAGGTCCGGGATCGTGGACGAAGGGGTGGGCCACATCGCGCAGGCGGCCGGGAAGCGCGGCTTGAGGAAGCTTCCGTCCGGGATCACGATGTTCAGCGCGCGGAAGAACCCCTCGTTGCTCGGGTGGTGCGGCGTGGTCACGATCTTGAACGCGTAGCGGGTGGCGGAGACGGTCGACGGCTCGGGGGTGTTCATCGGCCCGCGGTTCTGCGGCCCGGTTCCCGTGAAGTCGGCCGTCATCTCGTCGTCCTCGACGGTGATCTTCAGCTTCAGAAGCAGCTTGTCGTCCAGCGGCGCGTCGTCGTTCCCGTCTCCGTCGAGGATCGCCTCCGCCTCGTAGACGCCGTTCGGGATCCTCCGGACCGCGGCCCGGGCCAGCTTCTCCCCCTGCAGCAGGATCTCGTTCAGGGCGGCGAGCGTCACGTTCAACCCGAACCGGTCGATCACCTCGAGGAACCGCTGGCTCCCCTTCCGGACGGCGGCGACCATCGCCCGGATGTCCCCGAGAACGGCGTCCGGGACGCGGGTGTTGGCTCGGATCAGTCGGAACACCTCCTCGTTCGGCGTTCCCTCCACCACGAGCTTGACCGGCGGGATCCGGAAGCCCTCCTGATACACCTCGGTCGTGTCGCTGTACCACCCTCCGGGGTAGATCCCGCCCATGTCGACCGTGTGCCCTCGGAACGCGGCCCAGCCCCTGATCTTGCCGTCGTGAAACGCGGGACAGAGCGCCACCAGATCGGGGCAGTGGGTGCCGCCCCCGTTGTACGGGTCGTTGCACAGGACGATGTCGCCGGGCCGCAGGTTCTCCCGGCCGATCGTCTCGTACGTCGAGAGCACCGCGTACCCCAGGTTCGCCAGGAAGATCGGCAGCCCGGGCGTCTCCGCGATGAGGTTCGCTTCGCTGTCGAGGATGCCGCAGCTGAAGTCGACGACCTCGTACAGAATCGGGCTGTACGCGGCCCGCTCGATCGTCCGCCGGATGTCGCGGCTCGCCGCGATCAGCCGGTTGCGAATGACCTCAAGCGTGATCGGATCCGTTCTCATCGTCCCTCCTCGTTGACTGCGATGATCAGGTTGCCGTACGGGTCCACCCGGCAGATCTGACCCTCTTCCACGACCGTCGTCGCGGTGATCTCCTCGATCACCGCCGGCCCGCGGATGACGTTCCCGGCCTTCAAGAGATCCCGCCGATAGATGCCGAACGATCGGTACTGCTCCTTGCCCACGTAGACGTCCCGCGCTCCCAGTCCGGCCTCCGCCGGCGGCGCTTCGTCTCCCTCCGGGATCCGTTCCAGCTTCGGCTTGGTCACGTTGCCCAGCCCGATCACCTTGAGCGAGACGATCTCCTTCGGTTCCTCCGGGGCGTTGTGCCCGTACACGCGAAGGTGGTGGTCGTCGAAGGCCTTCGCGATCTGGGACTTCACGCCCTCGGTGAACAGCGCGGGCGTGGTCACGGCGAGCGTGTGCTCCTGGCCGACGTACCGGAGATCGAGCTCGTGCGTGACCGTGATCGCCCCCTCCTCGACGTTCTCCTTCGCGAAGACCCCCACGATCCGCTCCTCGAGCTCGCCGAACAGGTCGCTGACCGCGGTCGGATCCGCGCCGCCCAGCGGCGTAATGAACGTCTGGCTCAGGTCGTGGCGGAGGTCGGCCATCAGCATCCCCCAGGCGGAGAAGACGCCCGAGTACGGCGGCACGATGACGGTGGGGATGCCGAGCTCCTTGGCGATCGCCGCCGCGTGGATCGGCCCGGCGCCGCCGAAGGCGACCATCGCAAACTCCCTCGGGTCGTAGCCGCGCTTCACCGTCATCGACTGCAGCAGGCCGGACATGTTCGTGTTGACGATCTTGACGATCCCGAGCGCCGCTTCGTCCACGCTCAGGTCGAAGTGGTCGGCGACCCGCTGGATCGCTCCCCGCCCGAGCTCCGCCGAGATCTCCATCTCGCCGCCGAGGAAGTAGTCGGGATCCAGCAGCCCCAGCTGCAGGTTCGCGTCCGTGACGGTCGGCTCTTCGCCGCCGCGCTGATAGCAGGCCGGGCCCGGGTCGGCGCCGGCGCTCTGGGGGCCCACGTGCATCGCGCCGGCTTCGTCGATCCACGCGATGCTTCCGCCGCCGGCTCCGATCTCGCGGAGGTCGACGACGGGAAGCAGAATCGGGCGCCCCTCGACGAGGTACTGCTCCGTCGTCTCGGGCAGGCCGCCGGTGATGATCGACGTCTTCGCGGTCGTCCCCCCCATGTCGTAGGAGATGACGTTCTCGTGGCCGATCAGCTTGGCCAGCTGCGCCGCGCCGATGGCGCCGCCCGCGGGGCCGGATTCGACCATCGCGATCGGCATGTCGCGCGCGACGGACGCCGCCATCACGCCCCCGTTCGACTGCATGATCTGGAGCACCTGCCCGAATTCGCGTCGCTTGAGCTCCTCCTCGAGGCTGTCGAGGTACGTGCGCACGACCGGCATCACGTAGGCGTTCTGCGCCGTCGTGCTCGTCCTCTCGTACTCGTAGTACCGCCGGGTGATCAGATGCGAAAGGGAGACCGTCGTGTCCGGAAGCCTCTCGCGCAGGAACTCCCCGATCCGGATCTCGTGCTCCGGGTTCGCGTAGGCGTTCAGCAGGCAGACGGCGACCGCTTCGACCCCCTCGTCGACGAGGACTTCGAGCGTCTCTTCGAGCTCCGACACCGAGAGCGGAGAGACGACGCGGCCGCTCGCGTCGATCCGCTCGCTCACCTCGAGCCGGAGGAAGCGGGGGACCAGCGGGCGGGGCTTCCGGTACAACGCGTCGTACATCTCGGTCCGATTGGACCGTCCGATCTCGATGACGTCCCGGAACCCGCGGGTCGTGAGAAGCGCCGTCTTGGCCCCTTTCCCTTCGATCAATGCGTTGATGACGACCGTCGTTCCGTGCGAGAGAAACGTCACGTCCCGCAACGGGATCGAAAGCTTCTCAACGGACTCGATCGTGCCGATCGCAGGGTTGCGAGGCGTGGAGGAGACCTTGCTGACGACGACGCGACCCGACGTCTCGTCGAGCAGCACGCCGTCCGTGAAGGTCCCGCCCACGTCCGTGCTCAGTCTGTACATCAATCCCTCCTAGGACGCGACTTGATTACGACGTTGGACCGATCCGCGGGTTCCCCCGCCTTCTCGATCGTCTCGCTCCAGACCGCCTCCGCTTCCACCGAACCGGCCCCCATCTGGACCCAGAGGAGCTTCGCGTTCGACGAGCCGTCGACGCGGTAGCCCCGCGACGACGCCGCCGGGACGTGATAGCAGTCTCCGGCTCCGAGCGGATACGTGTCCGCGCCGACCGTGAACTGAACCCGACCCTCCAGGACGTAGCCGAACTCCTCCCCGTCGAAGACCGTCGGCGCCTCCTCGCTCTCCGCGGGGATCTCGGCCACGAAGACCCGCAATTGGGCGTCCGCGAGGTTCCCGCTCAGGAACCGGTAGCGGACCGCCGTCTGCGAGAGGTTGACGAAGGCCGGCTCGCTTCCGTTCTCCATCGGAGGCGGGGGGAGCGTCCCGATGGGAAGCGCCTCCTTCCCGAGGAGGCTCAGTGCACGCACGTAGCGCGCGGTCTGAACCCAGAGCACCTTCGCCCCCCGATCTCCCGCCTTGCAGGCGTGCGGCGTGGAGGCCATCAGGTGGTAGCTGTCGCCTGCTCTCAGCTCGTGTTCCTCCCCGTCGGAGACCAGCACCACCTCTCCTTCGAGGACGTAGCCGAACTCCTCCCCTTCGTGCGAGTGAGACTCGGTGTGGCTTCCCGGCGCCATCTCGCCGACCACGGCCTCGAAGCGGCGCCCCGGCAGGCCGGTGCTCAGGAATCGGTACTTGACCGACGCGTCCGAGAGGCTGAGGTGCGGTCGGTTGTCTCCCTTGGTGATCGACGAGTGGCGCGGGTCCACGAGGATCGCGTTCCCCGGGCCGTTCGACATGACGAGGACGTCGGCGAGCGAGACGTCGAGCGCCTGACAGACCGACCGCAAGGAAGAGATGGAGAAGGACGACAGCCCCCGTTCGATCTGCGACAGGAACCCGACGGACAATCCGCACGCGCTAGAAAGGGCACGAAGCGTCATTCGCTTCCGGCTACGGATGCTGCGGATGCGCCAGCCGACCTCCGCCAGCCGCTCGCTCTCCATGGCACCAGTATACGGTCGAGAGTGAACAGCTGTCAAACATGAGTGAACGATGTTCACTCAACGGACCGTGGATCCCACGCCGTCGCCATGAGCTGAGATTCGAGCGCGGGTGGATCGCGGGGTCCGCCTGACGCGCCGCGCTCGGCGAGGAGGCCGTCTACAGCTCCTCGTGGGCGGTCCGCGCGATGATCTCGTCCTGGAGCGCTCGATCGAGGTTGTTGAAGTAGTCGCTGTAGCCGGCGACGCGGACGATCAGGTCCCTGTGCTCGTTCGGCGCCTCTTGGGCCCGGCGGAGGGTCTCCGAGTCGACGACGTTGAACTGGACGTGATGCCCGTCCATCCGGAAGTACGTTCGGACCAGATCGCCGAGCTTCCGCAGGCCGCTCTCGTCGCGCAGGACGTCGGGAAGGAACCGCTGGTTCAGCAGGGTCCCGCCCGTCCGTACGTGGTCGATCTTCCCGACCGAGCGGACGACGGCCGTCGGCCCCCGCGTGTCGGCCCCCTGCACCGGCGAGATCCCGTCGGAGAGCGGGACGCCCGCCTTCCGGCCGTCCGGCGTCGCGCCGACCATCTCCCCGAAGAAGACGTGGACCGTGGTCGGCAGCAGGTTGACCCGGTAGCGTCCGCCTTTGGTGTTCGGCCGTCCGTCGAGCGCGTCGAAGTACGCATCGAACAGCGCCCGCGCGATCCGATCCGCCCTCTCGTCGTCGTTGCCGAACTTCGGAGACCGGTGAATCAGCCCGCCCCGCAACGCGTCGTGCCCGACGAAATCGGCGTCGAGCGCGTCGAGGAGCTCGGCCATCATCACCGTTCCGTCCGCAAAGACGTGCGCCTCGATCGCGGCGAGCGCGTCCGTCGTCGTCCCGAGGCCGACGCCCTGGACGTACGTCGTCGGGTACCGCGGGCCGGCGTCGTTGTAGTCGCAGCCGCGGTCGATGCAGTCCTCGACGAGGACGGAGAGGAACGGCGCCGGCATGTGTTCGGCGAACAGCCGCTCGATCCGACCGTTCCCCTCGATCTTCAGGTCGACGAAATACTGTAGCTGGGCCCGATAGGCGTCGAACAGCTCGTCGAACGAAGAGAACGCTCGCGGATCGCCGGTCCGCGGCCCGATCCGCTGTCCGGTCCGCGGATCGACCCCGTCGTGGAGCGTGATCTCGAGGATCTTCGGCCAGTTCATGTATCCGGTGAGGACGCAGCTCTCCTTGCCGAACGCGCTGACCGTCACGCAGCCGCTCGGCCCGCCTCCGCGTGCGTCGGCGAGCGACTTCCCGGCTCGGAGGAACTCCTGATGGATCGCGTCGGTGTTGAAGACCGACGGCTGGCCGAATCCCCGCCGGACGACCTCGAGGGCGCGAAACAGGAACCGGTCCGGGTTCACCTTCGACAGCTGAACGCACGACCCCGTGTACGGTAGCCGCATCTCCTCGATCACGTCGAGGATCAGGTACGACAGCTCGTTGACGGCGTCCTCGCCGTTCCCGTCGACCCCGCCGACGTTGATCAGCGTGAAGTCGTTGTACGTCGCGCTCTGCTCCTCCGTCACCCCGACCTTCGGAGGGGCCGGCTGGTTGGAGAACTTGATCCAGAAGCACTCGAGCAGCTCCTTCGCCCCGTCGACCGTCAGCCGTCCTTCGTCGATGTCGCGCCGGTAGAACGGGTAGAGGTACTGGTCGATCCTCCCCGGATTGAGGGAGTCCCACTCGTTCAGCTCGATCACCACACCGAGGTGGACGAACCAGTAGGTCTGCAACGCCTCGTGGAACGTCCTCGGGGGGTGGCGGGGAACCCGCTCGCAGACCTCGGCGACTCGGAGAAGCTCGTCCCGACGCCGGGGCCCCGCCGCGTCCGCCAGCTCCCGCGCCCGTTCCGCGTGCCGTTCGGCGAAGCGGACGATCGCGTCGCAGCAGATCGCCATCGCTTCGAGCTCCTCGAGCTTCTCGCCCTTCGCCGGATCGTCGGACGACCCGATCCGCTCCCGCGACGACTCGATCCACGCCTTGAAGTCCTCGAACCCGAGCCGATAGATCTTGTCGTCGAGGACGGCGTGCCCGGGAGATCGCTGCTCCATGAACTCGGTGAAGACGCCGGCCTCGAACGCCGCCTTCCACGCCGGGGTCATCGCGTCGAAGACGCGGTCCCGCATGCTCCGCCCCTCCCAGAACGGGATCACGTCCTCGGCGTAGAGCCTCATCGTTTCCTCGCCCACCCGAAACGGCGTTTTCCCGCGTGAAGGGAGGGCACCAAGGTCCTCGAGGGTGTGACAGCAGAGCTCCGGATAGGTCGGCGTCGCCTTCGGCGCCGGGCCTCGCTCGCCGACGATCAGTTCGTTCTCCCCGACGCGGATCGACTGATGCTCGAGGAGGTGCCGAAACGCGAGCGCCCGTTGGACGGGGACGGAGTGCGACTCCTCCTTCGGAGACCGGTAGAACGACGTCAACAGTGCGGCCCGCTCACCGCTCATGGACGGCTCGGCGTTAACCGACTCGTTCCGAAGCCGCTCGATCCGCTCGTTCATCGACTCAACCTCCCACCCGCACCGGAACGCTGACGATCCCTCGCAGGATCTCGGCCGCCTTGTCCGCGGCGACCGCCGGGTCCATCATTTCTGTCCTCGGCGAAGCCGGCCTCCCGAGCCGTTCCCGTTTCGCCTCCCCGCCGGCGTGGTACGGCAGCAAGTGTACCGCCTCGACGGCGTCCAGCTCGGCGACGATCCCGCCGAGCGCGGCGATCTCCTCGGGCGCGTCGTTCAGGCCCGGAATGACGGGAATCCGGATCCACAGCGTACACCCTTCGCCGTCCAGTCGGCGGAGGTTCTCCAGGATCCGTTCGTTCGGGACGCCCGTCAGCTCCCGATGCCGCTCGGCGTCCGCGTGCTTCACGTCGTAGAGGACCAGGTCGGCCAACCGGGCCACGTCCCGCAGAACCTCCCACTCGGCGTGTCCGCACGTGTCGACCGCGGTGTGGATCCTCCGTTTTCGACACTCCGTCAGAAGCGAGATCGAGAACGCGGCCTGCGCGAGCGGCTCCCCGCCGGACAGCGTGACCCCGCCGCCCGACTCGTCGTAGAACAGGAGGTCCCTCTCGATCTCACCGACCAACCGATCGATTGACCACACCTCTCCCACGATCGCGCGCGCTTCGGAAGGACAAACGGCCACACAGGCCCCGCACGCCGTGCAGAGCGCTCGATCGGTCACCGCCACACCGCGAGAGATCGAGATCGCCCCGTTCGGACACGCCGCAACGCACGCCCCGCATCCGACGCACCGTTCGGCCCAGAACATCAGCTCCGGCTCCGGGCTCTGGCTCTCCGGGTTGTGGCACCACGAACAGGATAGCGGACAGCCCTTGAGAAACGCGGTCGTTCGGATTCCCGGACCGTCGTGCAGGGCGAACCGCTTGACGTCGAACAGCATTCCCTTCCGAGACGCCCCGGCCGATCGGTCGTCCGTGGCGGAGGCGGCTCGCGGCTCGATCACGCTCATTTCGGCGAGGAAAGATAAACCCGCCGTGGGTTCGATTCAACCGCACGCCGCCAGAGGGAGACGTTCCTCGAGGTCGACGGATCGAGACCGCCGCGCGACCGGTTCGCGCCGCTTGCATCGGGGCACGCAGATGGGTACGGTCTTCCGGCAGCTCGAACGAAGGAGAGAGCATGCTCTACTCGAAGACCGCGAAGTACGCCGTGCTGGCGCTCGCCGAGGTCGCGGCGCGCGAGTCGGACGACCCGGTCGCGACGAAGCAGATCGCCGAGGCGACGTCGTCCCCCTATCCACTCCTCGCCAAGGTCGTCAACCAGTTGCACCGCGCGGGATTCATCGAGGCGACCCGCGGCAAGCAGGGCGGGATCCGGCTCGCCCGGCCGGCGAGCGAGATGACGATCAAGGACGTGGTCGTGGCGCTCGACGGGTCGGCGATCCTCAACGACTGTCCGCTGTACCTCGACCCCTGTGACTGCAGCGAGCCGTGCGCGCTCCACGCGATCTGGAAGCCGGCCCGCGATGCCGTGGTCGAGTTTCTCGAGAGGACGACCATCCAAGCCGTGGCCGACGCCCGCGCCGGGTCGAAAGCCTCCTCCGAGTAACGGAACCGCCTGTCCTCCGAGATCCTGAGATCGGAGCCGCGTGGCCGTCGGGCTCTTCGTGGTCCCACGGACGCCCCAGCACGGGTCGACTCGGGATCGCACCCACGTCCCTTCTGATTTGGACAGAATTCAGCAGGAACTGCCATGAAGAGGGCTACAGTCGACCCGAGCGATGTCAACACCCGAACGGCTCATGGAAGGGATCTACGATCACCTGATCGAACACGTCGTGCTCCAAGATGCGGAGCACCGTGTTCTTTGGCTGAACGACGCGGCCGCGAGATCCGCCGGCTCGCCGAAGGAGGATCTGATCGGAAGAGCCTGCTTCGACATCTGGGGGTCCGGACGGAGCGAACCGTGTCCCGAGTGCCCGATCACCGAGGCCCGCGAGACGGGGACGGTTTGCAGCAAGGAGACGACGACGCACGACGGGCGCGTCTGGAGGGTCACGGGGATCCCCACAGGAGACGGGACGAACGCCGATCGGGTGATCGAGGTGGCGCTCGAGGTCACCGAGCTGCGCGAGGCCCGGCGCAGGCTCGCGGACCGGTCCGAAAGCTTTCGAAGCCTGTTCGAGGACTCGCGCGATCCTGTCTACGTCACCACGCGAAACGGCCGCTTTCTCACCGCCAATCAGGCGATGGTCGACCTGTTCGGACACACACGCAACGAGCTGATGGCGCTTACCGCCGCCGAACTCTACGCGGATCCGGGCGACCGTCCGCGGTTCCAATCCTCCGTCGACCGCGTCGGAAGCGTCAAGGATTTCCCGGTGCACCTCGTTGCGAAGGACGGGAGGAGACTCGATTGCCTGCTGACGTCGAGCGCCCGGAGGGAGGGCGGAGAGGTGGCGGGATACCAGGGGATCATCCGCGACGTGACCCGCGAACGGTTGGCCGCCCGGTCGATCGAAACCGCGTTGCGCGGGACGATCGCCGCACTCGGGCAGACCGTCGAGATGCGGGACTCTTACACCGCGCTCCATCAACGACGGGTCACGGAGCTCGCGACGCGAATCGCCAGGAAGATCGGCCTGCCCGACGAGCAGATCGAGTGCCTCCGCGTCGCCGCGCTGACGCACGACATCGGCAAGCTGGCGATCCCGGCCGAGATCCTCGCCAAACCGTCCCCGCTCTCCGAGGCGGAGTTCGAGATCGTCCGGCGTCACCCCCAGACGGCGTACGAGATCCTGAGTCCGATCGAATTCCCATGGCCGGTCGCCGACATCGTCCGGCAGCACCACGAGCGGCTCGACGGTTCGGGATATCCGAGCGGTCTCACGGGCGACGCGATCGATCCGAGGGCGCGGATCCTCGCCGTCGCCGACGTCGTGGAAGCGATGAGCGCCCACCGTCCGTATCGCCCGACGCTCGGAATCGAACGAGCCCTCGACGAGATCCGCGTCCATCGGGGTTCCACGCTCGATGAAGAGGCGGTCGACGCGTGCATCGAGCTGTTCGAATCGAGGGAGTTCGCCTTCGCCCAGGCCATCTAGGACCCTATTTGCGCAACGCCTCCAGTTCGGATTCGACCCGCTGGAGCTCGCCGAGGAGCTCCTCCCGTCGGGCGAGGAGCGATTCGAGCTCGTCCGACGGCTCGGCGCCTCGTTCGCCGCCGCAAGAGGGACACGCGCAGATCCGGACCAGCATCCCGCAGCAGTCGGAGAGGGCCTGCGCGTCCACGGCGTACGGAACCCAGTACCCCCGCCGCTCCGAGGTGACCAAGCCGGCCGTCCGGAGGACGCGGAGGTGCTGCGAGACCGCCGGCGCCGTCATCCTCAACGACTCGGCGATCTCCTTGACGGGGAGCGGGCCCTCGCGCTTCAGCAGCGCGAAGATCCGCATCCGGCTCGGCGCGCCGAGTGCCTTGAACACGACCGTCGGTTCCGCTCTACGCACGCGTGACCCCTCGTAGGTAGTTAAGCATCCGTTTAATAGCCCGAGGAATCCGGTTTGTCAAGCTCGTCCGCTTCGTCAACCGTTCGGCACCGCCCGGAGCAGGCTACGCAGGGGACGCGAGGGCGAGTCCCCGCGCCACCCCGCGCGCCCAGCGGTCGACCTCCATCAGGCGCGACAGCTCGGGCGCCCGATCGTCGGGCTCGCCTTTCTTCTCGTCCTGCCAACGTTCCAGAACCGCGGCGAGTCCGCCCGCGATGCCGGTGAATCGGATCCCTCCTTCGAGGAAGCGGTAGACGAGCACTTCGTCGGCGGCGTTGACCGCGGCCAGCGCCGTTCCTCCCTCGAGGGCGGCCGCGAGGACCGTCGAGTAGGCGGGGAACCGGCGCTCATCGAACGGCAGCAGGTTGAGCTGCAACGGCGCGTCGAGCGGCAGCCTGGGGAGCCCCGTGTCGACCCGCTCCGGATCGATCAGCAGGTTCTGAATCGGGATCCGCATGTCCCTCGGCCCGAGCTCCGCCTTGATCGACCCCTCTCGGAACTCCACGAGGGAATGGACGTACGAGTCCGGATGGACGACGACGTCGATCCGGTCGTACTCCACACCGTACAGGTGATGCGCGACGACCACCTCGAACGCCTTGTTCACCATCGTCGCCGAATCGACCGTGATCCGACGCCCCATCGCCCACGTCGGGTGCTCCAGCGCCTCCCGCGGAGTGACCCGCTCCAGCTCCTCGGGGTCGGTGTGCAGGAACGGGCCGCCGGAGGCCGTCAGGAGGAGCCGTCGGACGTCGCTCGGGTCGTGCCCGTGCAGACACTGATGGATCGCGTGGTGCTCGCTGTCGATCGACAGGAGCCTCCCTCCGCGCTCGGCGAGGAGCCCGAGGATGAGGTCGCCCCCGATGACGATGCTCTCCTTATTCGCCAGCGCGACCGTCTTGCCGAGCGACAGCGCGGCGAGGGTCGGGGGGAGGCCGGCCGCTCCGTAGACCGCGTTGACCAGGACGTCCACGTCGGCGTGCTTCGCGAGACGGAGCAGTCCGTCCTCACCGCAAAGGACGTCGGTGCCCTCGGGAAGACGGCGCCGAAGCGGCTCGACTTCGTCCGCCGCGGCGATCGAGACGACCTTCGGACGGTATCGCCGCGC
>Ga0315544_1000802_pt1 | contig 26838 bp, 25 predicted proteins | sample SalMarSW160130MG_2_FD_202543 | JGI IMG/M metagenome (GOLD analysis project Ga0315544, IMG submission 202543) | Salt marsh sediment microbial communities from the Plum Island Ecosystem LTER, Massachusetts, United States - Salt Marsh Sediment SW1601-130 ... | reverse complement strand
TTCTTTTTCTTTCTGACAAACATTCTCTAAAGATAGCGAGACACCTAAAAAAGTCAAAATCAAACACCTATTTGACTCATATATAGTTAATTAAAAAAATAACTATGACACAGTGACGAAAACAGGAATTGGTAATTTTATTCCAATAAATTACCGCTGACGGCTGGGTGTATGCCGTCCCGATTCATCGGGATGGTGTATGATGCATTGTTATGTTTAGGCGATTAATATCATCCAATATTTTAACAACGAAAACAAAATATCTTTTATCTACTAATCTGATTATGATATTCTGTCAGTTGGATAGCTTCATTTGTTGTATTTATTTGCTCACAGTCTCCCATTAAGGACAAGAATTGTCTTTTATATTTTCTTCTTACATTGTCCCAATAATAACAATAATAAGTCAAACTCGCAATATCAGCTCCATGGCAGACTAATTATGAAAGCTTTCCATTTATAGTTCCTTATATCAATTCCGATTTTACATTTAACTGTTTCAATCACGTTCCAAAAAGAAATTCAAATAAATTTTAGTATCTGGCAATATTGTCACAATGTGTGTTTTGCTTATATAGCCCTCGCATTTGCCTGTAAAACAATACGTGCCACACTGGATATTAAAAGCATATTGACCAAAAGCATCGGAAATACCAAGCAAATCATCTCCTAAATATACCTCTCTGTTGCCTACAGGATAGTTCAGCCATTTCATTTGAATAGTAGCTCCTGTGGCAGCATCAAAAATTTGTTTCCCGTCCCATTCTGCTAATCCAGGATTTGTTTCGAGAGAATCGTTAAAAATGAGCATATCTTGAAATTCTCCAACCAGTCTGCCAGTAATATTATCAGCCTGCAACGAAAAATTATGTGTGACTGTTCCACCTCCAACTACTTTGACTTGCTCAATTGTATCCCGAAAATTCAAGGCAGAACAAATAAGTGTATAAGTATCTTCCTCGAGAGAAGAAATTAAATACTCCCCTGATTCATTTGTTGTAGCTAACAATGTGTCTTCATAAATAATATAAGCCGGATAGATAATTGCTTCTGTATTTTGTTTCAACTCTTTAACAACACCTTTTATATCACCTTCAGTTTCGTTGGATTCTTTTGTGCAATTCATATGGGAAAAAACTGCAAATACAATTAATACCACTACTACTTTGTAAATATTTAATTTACTCATGTTTTTTACGTTTAACATAAAATAAAAAGATTAAAAATGATAATGACCCCAAAAATCACCAGATCTTTGAGGTCCATACACAAAAAAAAATATGAATTATTAATTTACCTTCTTAAAATAAGTGTTCTGGATTGTTTAATCACCTGATTTTTATAAGTTGCTTCAAGGGTAAACAAATACGCCCCTGAAGGAGCCGATAATCCATTGTTCAAAGTACCATCCCAACTTTGTTGGTGCATTCCTGCTGCTTGTTCCATATTTACCAAAGTCCTTATCTTTTTACCATTTAAATCATAAATTGATAAGTTGACTTTTGAAGGTACCAAAAGATTATAGCTTATATTGGTATTTGATGAAAATGGATTCGGATAATTTTGTTCTAACTGGAATGTTTGATTCTGTGAATTGCTTTGTTCGAAAATAGAAGTGGGGGTGTATTCCGATACTAATTCAATCCCCTCGCTCATACCAAAATTCCTTGAATATAATTTGTCGGTTGCATTATTCCAGTGTTCGTGCACACCAAGACTGCTGCTAATAGGTGTTCCATCGCCTTCAGGATCATATTCAAAACCGGAAGGCCAGTTTTTTGAATCGGCAGCCTGGAGTATATAGTCGTCGGTTCCTGCAAAGTGAGGGTATGGGCCTTTATCACCATCCGCTGGAGATCCTTCTGTGGGATGGTCCTCATCAAATTCGTAAAATAAAAAGTCAAATGCAACCGATTCCATTGCTACCGGGTCCAGGGAAACAAACAAGGAATTTGGATAATCGTTATTAAAGGGTGCCATTCGCCATTTTATAGGAGGGTGTCCCCAGTTGGTCGAGCCCCAAATGGCATCAACAAGGTATAAAACCGTTTTACCACCCAAATCTTTGTGCCCCATAATGTCAACGAAACAACGATAAACGCCATAATCACCGTTTTCAGCAATCCCGGTTGCCTCAGGGCATGGCAACGAGTAGTGCAAATGCCAGGCCCCGCCTGTAAAGGCAGCAACGGAACCGAAATGATTTTTAGCAGTAAGGGTAATCCCTGCCCTGTGATGTTTCTTCAATACCGGTACATTAATCATATACTCGGCATCGATGTATGATTGGGGTAAAGGATTTGGATCGCTGCCATCGCTCCAAAATATGGCATCATTATGAGGCGTTACAGCAGTTCTGCCTCCACCCATCCCCCAGTAAGTTACATCGGGAAATGCTGCATTACATTTATTAAAAGTCGCATCGGGCATAGAGCAATTAGGATCCCCAATACTAATATCGCTTTGGGCAACGCCGACTACATTTATCAATTGACTAAGTAATGCGTAACATAGTTGTGGAGAAGTGTTTACTCCATTATCCCCATAATATATTGCATTATTGTTAATTTTAATCACGATTTTCTCCCCAGCTTGATAACCAACACTACCCTTACCGTGCTGAGTATTATAATATTTGAAAATTGTAGCCCATGCATTTTCATCAGTTTCTTTTCCAGTATATAGTTGCAAAACTTCTGACAACATATTATTTACTACAGTCTGGTTCGTATTTTCATTCTGAAACCAATAGTCATTGAAGTAATTTGTACAATTCTCATTTGTGGCATTTGCATTATGAACCCATGCAACCCTACCCGGAAACACACCTTTCCCGACACCTATTGGCTGATTAGCCCCTATAAAAGCAGTTGACATATATGATGCTCTTGCCTTTTGATTATTCAGCGTGGCGGTTATCAAACTTAAAGCAATTCCTATCAATAAGGTTATTGTAAATAAAACGTATTTAGCTTCCCACAGGAATTTTCTTGCTTTTTTAAACACATACATTGTTGACGTCAAACTCATCACATATAATACAAAGGATGCTGCCAAAGGCATGGAAGCCCTGATACAAGGATAATTTACCCGGCTGGGTTTAGGAATGACACGGATAAGAAACCAAATCAATGCTGCTAATCCTATAAAAGGGAATAATAATTTTTTAATTTTCTTTTTCATCTCAGACTTTCTATTAGTTAATAAATCAGATATATTGCAAATTTAATAAATTACTAGGTTAAAAATCTCTAATTATTCGTAATACTCTTAAAATAACTATTAACTACCGAAACTTATGAAGGAGCAAGTTACACAAAATGATTTTAAAGGAAAAAAATCCTTACAGACTTTAATAGAATTGTTAAAATATAACCATAAAAAAATTTTAGCTCTAAATAAAGAATTACGCAAATTAGCAGCTAGTGAACACTATAATAAATCAATACAATTACTTCGTAGCATACCAGGGATTGCTCTTTTATCAGCTATGGTTATAATTACAGAAATAGACAGTGACCGCTTTTTGTTCAGACAGATTAGTTGAAAAACAGAATTCGTTACCAAAATTGAAAAATATTAGGACGTGCTTTAGCTGTAAAACCTAATGGAAGACCTAAAATGAAATAAACCAGTTGCTGTCCCTAGTATTCTAAAATACACCAAGTCAATAGTAAAAAATTTTTCGCAGTAGTTCTATATCGTTTTGTATTCATAACTTTAAAATATTTTTTCTATAAATAGATTAACGAAATTTCTAAATGGTTGCGTTTATTCGCTTAAACATAACGTTTGGCATATGAAAAGTAGCGGCATTCCTGCCACGTTTTTATCCACCGTTGGTAATTTTTGCTATAAGATACAAAATTTCGTGACTCACCAATCCAGCTATTTTTTATATGCGACTTTATATTTGATATCACTTATTAACATAATTTATTTACAAATACAATGTAAATGAATGATTTTTATTGACAACAGGTTTTCTATGCAGTAACTTTAATATTTATTAATAAAATCAATTTAGCATAAGTTAATTAATTCTTAAAACATATCAAATAGTGACAATCGGCATGTTGTATTCGCCGTGTTACGGCAAGCGCAATTATTATCAATCAATAAATTAATAATGTTTTTTAAAACAATATATAAATCAATGCTTTTATCAGTTCAGTTATTAATCAACCGAACTGCTTATTTATATCAAGTTGATAGTTTTTAAAATTAAAGAATTATACTTAAATTTCTTCAAACAAACTCTATCTCATTATAATACTTACAAAACCAAAATCAAATAAGCTATGAAATCATCTTATATGTTAAATAAGAAATTAAACTTCTTCCTTTTTGCCTTATTAATAGCTCCTTCATGGTTTCTCGCCCTGGCTCAAAATGCCCCTTATAATTTGAGGAGTTTTGATAAAATTAATCCTGCAGGCACTGATGATAAACCATATTTTGGGTGGTACATGGACGATCCTGATGATAATGAAACACAAACTGCTTACCAGGTGTTGGTTGCTTCGGGTTTAGATAAGTTGAATGAACTGGAATCAGATTTATGGAACAGTGGCCAGGTAAATTCCGGTATGCAAAATTACGTGTTTTACCAGGGAAATCCACTGTCCGCGGGCTCCCGTTATTACTGGAAAGTGAGAATATGGGATAAAGATGGTAACGTAAGCCCCTATTCGGCTATTGCCACATTCGAAACAGGTTTGCTGACAAATAGTGACTGGTCCGGAGCTAAATGGATCAAGAGGGACAACAGTGACAATGAGGACTACACTTATTTTCGAAAAGAATTTTCCTTATCTGACAAAACCGTCCAGAGAGCCATAGTGCAGTCCATGACTATGAATTGTACTTAAATGGCAATCTGATAGGAAAAGGCCAGGCCTATCATTATCCTCAATATCAATATTATAATGCATTTAATATTACCTCTGCACTATCATCTAACCCGGATCATACTTTTGCCTGTCTTACACACTGGTATGGAGGAGGGCAAGGGAGACCGACAAGTGCAAGGGGTTTTCTTTTAAAAGCAATTATTGAATATACCGATTCTACAAAACTGATAATTGGAACTGATGAGAGCTGGAAACAAAAACAGGCTTTAGCCTGGAAAACCGGTCAATCCCAAAGGAACGGCGAAGGCATTGGTTTTGTTGATAAAATTGATGCCAGCCAAATTATTCCCAATTGGAATACATTAAATTACGATGATTCTGAATGGTCGCCTGCTGTTGAAATTGATACACATCCCGTTGCCCCCTGGACAGGACAACTTCAGCCAAATCTAACCCGCCTTATCGAGGAAGAAATCTCCCCGGTTTCTGTAACGAGCCTTGGCGATGGGACCTACGTGATCGATCTTGGTAAGGTCTACGCCGGAGTACCTAAAATCACTTTTTCCGGTGGCACCGCAGGCACTACTATATATATGCGGGGGGGATTTACCCTTAGTGAAAATGGCAAAGTTTCTGCTATAACGAATCAGCAAACCGACATGAGCTATTATTTTATTCTTGATGGAGGCACGTCTGTTTTTCAGCCTATGGTATATTTAGGAATGCGCTATTTCCAGGTAAACAATTCACCCAATGCATTAAATACCGAAAACGTCAAGTTCATATGCAGGCATTACGAGCTGGATCCTTCCCGATCGAGCTTCCATTCATCCAGCGACATGTTGAACCAGGTTTGGGATCTTATGAAACATTCGCTTACCCTGGGCTCACAAGAAAGTTTTGTTGATACCCCTACAAGGGAAAAGGGCGGATTCCTTGGAGATTCATGGTCTATAGCTGTTCCTGCTATGACTACCATGTGCGACAGGACGATGAACTTACGTATCCTGCTTGAATTTCTCGACTCGCAGGATCAATACTGGCCTGATGGAAGGCTTAACGCCGTATATCCTAACGTGGATGGAAAACGAGATATACCTGACTATACGCAAATGTATCTTGTATGGGCATGGGATTATTACATGCAGACAGGAAATAAAGAATTCTTAAAAGACAACTATGACAGACTAAAAAAGGTTGCCGATTATGTTGACACTTACAGAAATGAATCCACCGGATTGATCCATAACCTGGCCGGAGGCAGTGGGTCTTATCTGTATGGCATTATCGATTGGCCTGACCAAATGAGGTACGGATATGATATGTCAGTTGAATCCCGTACGGTAGTTGACGCTTATGCATACATCGATTTTGAAACCATTGCCAGGATTGCTGAAGTCCTTGATAGTAACGCTGATAAGGATGCATATCATCAAAAAGCTCTTGACATGAAGGAAGCTATTAATGACAAATTAATTAATGGCCTGGGTGTTTATGTCGATGGCCTGAAATCCGATCAAACCCAAAGCACACACGTTTCTCAACATGCCAACATGTTTCCATTGGCCATGGGGATCGCACCGGCAGCAAATCTAGATTCTATTATCGCCGAAATTAAAGAACAAAAAATGAGCGTGGGCATGGTGACACTGCGATGGTTGCCAGAGTCTATCGGTCAGGCCGAAGAAGGGCCTCATTTAATAGAATTGTATACAAACACTGAATGGGATGGCTGGGCTAAAACCATTTCACTGGGAGGAACAGCTACATGGGAATCGTGGAATGCCATTACAAATGGCCAAAGCTTATCACACCCATGGGGAGCAGTTGGATTATTAGGCATTCAGGAATATATCCTGGGGATAAAACCATTGAAACCCCAACATGAACTTATTCAAGTAAAGCCGCTGGAGTTCGCCCAGAAGCTAGAACATGCCCACGGTACCCTGCCCACTGACCGGGGTGATATTGCCATTGGGTGGACAAGGATCGATACGCTTTTTTCTATGACCTTAAATCTGCCCGACAATGTAACAGCAAACGTATACGTTCCAAAAAGCGGGACTTCAGGGACTACAGTGAAAGTGAATGGAGTGGAAACAAATGGTACTGAAGCAGGAAACTACATTTACATTGGGAAAATTGGTTCCGGAATTCATACTTTCGAGCGGGCTGCCGTGAAGCAAATAACAAAAATAGTAAATGAAAATGAAAATTCTATCATTAAAATTTATCCAAATCCAACATCCGATAATGCACTGGTTAACCTGGGAAAGGAATATCCCTCGGTTACTATTAAAGTTCAGGACATGTTAGGCTCAACTATTAAGGAAGAATCTTATGCTAACACGCAATTCTGCCTTGTTGAACTTGAAGCAATGAAGGAGGGGATATTTTTCGTCACGATTACAGCAAACAAGAATGAGAAAGTGACATTGAGATTAATTAAATATTAATGTATACAAAAATAAATGGATAAAGCCCTTAAGTTCCTTATTACCTAAACCAGAAAAATGTAACCCGCCACCAGCCTCTGCATCATACAACATGTTAGCAACCTGTTGTTTATTCTACAATAGCCATAATCTGCACAATTATATATGCATCTTCACGATATTCTATGTTTCTAAATCCAAGAAAACACTTTTCAATTAACTGGTTATCTACAAGCACTTTATTTGAACCATAACAATTACCTGTTTCGCACAAAGTCGATTCACTCTTGAAATATCCATCTGGTCGGAGAACAGTACAAAATCCATTATCCGATTGTAGAAACTCATTAGCTCCATCTTTGTCTAAAACTAAGACTTCTAGTTTTACAGCACCTTGCTTTCTAACACCAATCGTATATTTTTCATCTACAGTAATCCTGTCCATAGAGGAATCCGGCATAAAATCAGATTTATTAATATAACTAGCCGTTAATGCTTTTTCAATATTTTGTTTTTTGACGGATTCAAAATAGTAACACCAACGACTATAATTGGAAGGTAAATCGAATTGAAGTACTTTTCTGGATTTAACACTATTAAAACTTGATTGCTTTGGAATAAATAAGGTGTCTTTTAATGCTTCAATCATGCAGGTATCGAAATCTTTTTCCTGACTGAAGACAGGCATAAGATAAATGAAACTGCATATAATAATCAAAAGATTTCGCATTTTATTTATATACTGTTGGTAATAGAATTATTTTCTCTCTAATGTATAATCAATTTCATCTTCATCTACTCCGTAATATCTTAACCTAAAAAATAATTCGCCTGTTTCATTGTCTATTGTGAGTCTATGCAAATAATAGCATGTACTTATACACTCATATACTACTGGATTATCTCCGTAAACATCCCCCCAGCCAATCCAAACCTTGCCGTAACCAACATTATCATTAACTCCCTCAATTAATATTCTCTGACAGGGATAATTGGTATTTTCGTCGCAACCAATGCCATAGCCATCTTCATGCCAGTACCATGTGCCTCCGGAAAAAAAGATACTATTACAACCAATAGCGCCGTAATCATTTGTAACTTCTCCGGAACAATACCCGCTACTATCAAAACTTATATCAAGATCCCATTCCGGGCCCCAAACTCTAACCGCATGCCCTGTCCAATCCCCTGCCATCTTATAATGCAAGGAGGTTGGACTTTCTTTAATCAATATTTCTTTTAATGCTGTAATACTCTTATTATTGTCATATCCGATTTTAACCTTTATTATATAATACCCTGCTTCTTCAGGAGTCCAAAATATTATGGTTGAATCATTAAAATCATTTTTAATAACATGCCCATCAGAGGTCTCAACAGACCAGTCAAAATAATCTGCATAAACTCTGTCTCCATCAATTTCTGCATACTCCTCTACCCGTATTTTAATCTCTTCCAATGCAGAGGGGGATATATTATCTACCAGAATAGTAGGTGTTGTAATGTTTATCGATTTTTCACAACTTATCAGAAGTGAAATTAAAATTAGTATTATCCAGATTTTTTTTATTATTATTTAATTTTATGCTTTGTTGCTGGTTTCATATATTCCAGCTTGCTTTTATTTTAAATTTAAATATGATCTTACTATTCCAAAACCAATATAATTTGTTGACTTACCTGGTCCTATTAACTCTCTGTTTTTAATCGTCCAACCTGTAATCCATGAGCCACCTCTTACAACCTGAAAAATCTCATTTCCCACATTTTCAGCCGATGCTTTACCTAGCATTCCGTGTTAGCGTTTTGTGCTTTATTATTCAGCATCTTTTTTGTTTACTTTTTTAACACCTTTTTCAATACTGTATCTTTATCCAACTTCTTAGTACAGAAAAACCAGTCTTTACACTCTAATCCTTCTTCTTTCCCTTCCATTCTGTCTTTCGCAGCACCACAAGAACCAGCTGGTGAAATAATTACATCATCACCTGGTCTCCAGTCTGCAGGTGTTGCAATATTAAACTCATCTGCTGTCTGCAATGCAATTATAATACGATATAATTCATCAAAGTTGCGACCAAGGCTAAGAGGATAATAAAGTACTGTCCTTACAATACCCTTAGGGTCAATTACAAATACAGCGCGAACTGCTTTTGTATTACTTTCTCCCGGCATCATCATTCCATACTTCTTTGCAACTTCCATTGTAATGTCTTCAATCAATGGAAACATTACTTCTACGTTTTTCATTCCTTTGTATTCAATCTTTTCCTTGATAGTACGCAACCATGCTATATGACTATATAACCCATCAACTGAAAGACCTACCAATTTACAATTTGCTTCGTTAAATTGTTTCTCCATTGTTGCAAATGTAATAAACTCAGAGGTACAAACAGGGGTGAAGTCAGCAGGGTGACTAAAAAGTATTACCCAACTTCCTTTGTAGTCTGCTGGGAAATTGATTTCACCTTGTGTTGTTACTGCTTTAAATACAGGTGCAGGTTCGCCAATCCTTGGCATACTCACTGCTTTTTGTTCTTGATTATTTTCCATTTTGTTCTTTTTTAGTTATTATTAATTATTCTGTTGTATGTTCAGATTCTAAATTCTGACTCATCTCTAAGAATTGCAATGCAAGATAATTGTCTTAAATTTTTTCAGTTTTTCCGAAAAGTCATAACCTTGTTCATCGCAGTGAAAATGAAAATACATATATTAATTAATTGCCGATAATTAAGCAGCAATAGCATTGTTTAATAATTCAATACTCTTTTCTTTTATCTTTTACATTTTAACAATTATCAAATTTACCTTTGATTTGAAGGATGAATTCCTGTATTTCAAAACCAGGCAGTTTTTTATTTTCAAAATACTTACTCAACAATTCATCAAGTTCCTTATCGTAGTAATCCTCGATTACATCACATTCGGTACAATACAAATGATGATGGTTTTCCATAACACCGTCATATCTCATTACATCTTTGTCAGTTGTTACCTTCTTAATCAATCCATTTTCTATTAGTGTTTCAAGTACTTTATATACTGTGCCAGTGGCAATATTAGGATGTTCTTGTCTTATGTATTCAATTATATTTTCAGCTGTTGGATGATTATTTAAGGTATAAATGGCTTCCAGAATAATCATTCGCTGCGGAGTTACCTTCAATCCCTTTTCAACAAGTCTATTTTTTATGTCCCTAATACTAGTTTCCATTTGTATAATTTCTAAATGAGAATAATTCTCTTTTAAGAATAAACAAATTTACAAAATTCTATTAAGTTAAAAAAGTAAAATTTAACTTTTATGCAGAACATTTTCTTGGCATGAACGCTAACTAGTATATACTTACCTTAATTCAGCTCATTTCATTGTTTTGGGAGATAGAACTGATGATTATTTTTGATTATTATTTTCGAAGGTCTTATAAATTAATGTTATCAAATCCAATATTCCAACTTCTTATGGAAATATATCCAACATTTTCATAAATTCCCCCAACAATCATAAAAACTATACTATATGTCATTTCATTTAGAGATGTCATAATTTGTCTGGCTCTCCATTTGTACTTTAAAATATCTTTAGAATCTATTCGCAACTTGCATCAAATTGCAACCAGTAATAAATCAATTGTAAAAAAACCAATGAGGATAAAAAAAATACTGCCAGTTTGTTTTTTGATGATTTTGGAGATAAACCTTTGGGGCCAACCATCAACAACCAACTCAATTAAAGGAAATATTATTGAACAGGAAACCAAAGAACCCGTTGAGTTTGTTAATGTGGGCTTGTTTAATTCCAGCGATAGTTCACTATTAACAGGTGCAGTTACTGATAAAAACGGGGAATACCTCTTCACTAATATTAAAGAAGGGAATTATTATTTGCAGGTAAGTTGTATTGGTTTTGAATCCTTTAAAATACCGCATATTTCAATTAGCAGTGAAAGGCCACATGTTGATTTAGACAAAAGAACCATTAAAGTATCAAATTTTCTGCTAAGTGATGTAGAAATTGTCTCACAAAAACCTGTATTAAACAATTCCATCGACAGGAAAGTATATAATGTTGAAAAAGATATCCTTAGTCAAACTGGTTCTGTTAGCGATGTGTTACAGAACATTCCTTCGGTATCTGTAGATGTGGATGGAACGGTAAGTTTACGGGGATCTTCAAATATTATGTTTTTTATCAATGGAAAGCCCTCAGCCCTGTTGAAGAAAAACAGCGCGGTGGCTTTACAGCAAATCCCGGCTAATTCAATAGAACGGATAGAAGTTATTACCAACCCATCAGCCAAATATAAACCTGATGGCATTGGCGGTATCATTAATATTGTACTGAGGAAGAACACGCAAAAAGGTTTCAATGGCATAGTTATGGCCAATGCAGGAAACATGGAAAGGTACAACGCGAACCTGTTCTTAAATTATAATACCGGGAAACTTAATGTTTTTGGCACCTATGGTTTCCGTCAAAACAATAATCCTCGCACAACATCAGATTTCAGGATAAAGAGGGATTCCCTAATGAATGTACTTAGCTATTACGATAGCAAAAGCACATCAGCTTCACGGCCCTTCACGCACATTGGAAATTTTGGCCTGGAGTATAAACTGAATGACAATAATAAGGTGGAAATTTCCGGTAATGCCAATTTTCAGGATATGTACCGCACGCAAAATACGGCAACTGCATGGAAAGATGCCGGTGAAGTGGTAACTAGCGAATATTCAACCAACAGGATCAATGAAGAGTCAGAAATGGAATGGGAAACAAGCGCCATGTTTGAGCATCAGTTTGAAAAGGAAGACCATGTCCTTCAATTTGAACTGAACCTGACAGGTTATGATGAAACGGAAGATAATCATTATACCGAGACTTATGTTGTGTCCGGGGACCAGGAAGCACTTACACGCGTTTTAATACAAAAAGGGGGGCCGCAGGCTGAGTTTTATGCAGAGTATAAATTACCCATTAATGAAGAAACCGAAATTGAGGCAGGTTACGTGGGTGAATTTCTTAAAGATGATTTGGTATACCTGGGGGAAAGTTTTGATAGAGATCAGAGTATCTGGTTGAAAGACTACAACAAATCAAACCACTTTACTATAAACCAGGACATCCACGCACTTTATGGTATATTTTCGCACTCGTTCGATCAATTGAGTTTTATGGCAGGCCTGCGTGCCGAACAGGTATTCATCACTTCCAACCTGATCACACTCGATTCGATAGTGCCAAATAACTATTTTAAAATATATCCAACCCTGCACCTGGCTTATGAATTGAACGATAACCAGGAGCTACAATTGAATTACAGCAAACGCGTTAAGCGGTCTGACAGCGATGAAATGAACCCCTTTCCCGAATACAGTGATCCCAGGAATATGGAATCAGGAAATCCTAAAATAAAGCCTGAACAAATACATTCAGTTGAATTTGGTTATCATTTGAAAAACAAGCAATACTCAATTATATCCAGTATATATTATCGATATAAATATGATGCTTTTACGGAAATTAACAGGTATGTAAACGACACGGTGTTACTTACTTCCTTTGAAAATTTATCACAGTCGCAATCGACAGGATTGGAATTCATATTCTCGGCCAATGTAAAAAACAAATTAAACCTGAATATGAATGCAAATGGCTATTATTATATAATTGATGCTTCAAACTTAGGATATTCAGATAAGAAATCAGCCTTTTCCTGGGATACAAAACTGGGGATCAACATTCATTTTTCCAATTCATCATTATTGCAATTAAATTCCTATTATCGTTCAGTAAGGATTAGTGCACAAGGGAAATCCAACCCGGCATTCTTTGTAAATCTGGGACTACGTCAAGAGGTACTTAAAAACAGGGCTTCTGTCATTTTAACCATATCTGACGTGTTCAACACGTTAAGCCGTGTAAACATCATTGATACTCCCGAATTATATCAAAAAGAAAGCAGGAAGCGAAATTCACAGATCATTTACATTGGTTTCACCTATCGGTTTGGAAAATTTGTTAAGAAACAAACAGAAGAATTAAAGTATGATGATAGCATCTAAAAACTCAATAGTAACCCAACCATTTTTAAAGAAATTTATCTTAGTAATAAAGGCTTAATAAAAGTGCTTTTTGAAAACAAAAGTATTAATAAAGAAATGTATCAGGGGGGATACAAAGGCACAAAAAGAACTGTATGATACTTTTGCACCTAAAATGCTGAGTATATGCAACAGGTATGCAAAGTCAACTTTTGATGCAAAGGATATATTTCAGGAAGGTTTTTTAAAAGTCTTTGAAAACCTGAAAAAATTAAAAGATGAGAATGCCCTTGAATGGTGGATGAAAAAGATTTTTGTGAACGAAGCTTTAAAACTTTATAATAAAAATAAAATTACTATTTTGATTGATAATGCTAAATCGATAAGGCATCATCAATCAGATGATTTCAACGTGTTTTCAAAAATGGGAACAGATGAAATAACTGTCATTATCCAGAGATTGCCCGATAAAATGCGGCTGGTTTTTAATATGTATGTCATTGAAGGCTTCCGGCACCATGAAATTGCCCAATTGCTTGATATTTCGGTTGGCACTTCAAAATCGAACCTGCACGATGCAAGAAGAACATTACAAAATGAAATTGAAAAATTTAAAAAAATAAGGCTATTAAAATAATATGGAAGATAACATATTACATAACAATAATGAACTTGATAGCTTTCTAAAAGAAAAGTATAAAAATCATGTTACCCCTCCCGACCCTGAATTATGGGAGGGTATTAAAATGTGCCTTTACCAAAACAATATGAACAGGAACATGAGGCAGGTACAATCTTTAAAAATTGCATCCATAAGCCTAGGAGTGGCTTTGGTAGCGACACTTGCATATTTTGAATTTAAAATTAATAACTTAAAAAAACAGGAGCAAAAGAATAAGCCGGTTTTAAGCCTGGGCGAACAAACAAATTCAAATCAAAAAATCACTCCAATTGAATTGAAAATTACTTCCAATCAGGGAGAAAATAAAATTTTAAAAAAAAATAGCAATTATAATAATTTGCAAGGGATTGGAAATAGTCACACTCAAAAAATTAATTTAAAAAACAATATAATAGAAGTTGGACAACCTGAAAATGAGGGTTTATTAATCTTGCCCGATTCAGTTGATAAAAGAGAAAGGAAAAGTTTATTTTCAGAAAATATAAATAATATTGAAAACCAAGATACTGAAAAATTAATTACAATACTACTGACGGAAAATCCTGATACGGAAGTTGCAAATAATCATACCTTTAAGCCATTAGCCCAAATTAATGTTGGATCGAAGGGCCAACTGCCCAATAATCAAGAAATAGATAATTTGAAATCTGATATATCTGAGAATGTTCAGGAAAAACATGAACAAAATAGATATTTTGTAGAAGGATTTTTTTCGCCCGAAATTTCCTACCGCATTTTATCACTTAATCCGGATATTGAACAGCCAATATATAACAAAGCCTATTTTGGTACAAGGGACAAGGCCAATTTTACTTTTTCTGCCGGGATTAAAGCAGGGTATTTAATAAATGGTAAATGGGCTGTTAAAACTGGGATTTTCTTTTCACAATATGCCCAGAGGTTTAAAACTGAAGCTGTTCATGTGCTGTATAACAACGAAAACGGTTATATTTATACTTCTACAGGATTGGCCAAATTATCGATAACTTCTTCCGATACCATTGCTCCTGAAACATTTTTTAATTCTTCCCTTCGTTTCAATTATCTGAATTTTCCGTTGATGGTTGATTATAAGATTTCACATAATTATACAATAAGTTGTGGCTTAAATTTTAGTTACATATTGTGGCAGGGTTTAAACTGGCAGGCCGAAAACTATGATGGCGACAGTGAATCCAATTATGATGAAATTGAAGGCATAAAAACAAGGAGCATAAGCATGTTAATAGGTGTTTCTTATGAAAGGCCAATTACCCAAAATATTAAGCTTGTTATTAATCCATCACTTATAACACATTTAACTTCAATAAGCAAAACTTCACCTGTAAAAGCATTTCCTTATTCTTGGGGACTGCAAACAGGATTTAGGTATTACTTCTAAGATTGTTTTTTTTGAACCCAACCTTTTTAGGGTTTAAAAATCTTTTATAATATACATTTTGAGTGCAGGTAAATTAGGTTTATTCATCTAAATATAAAAAAATATGAAAGCAATACAAAAAATCAAATTTTTAGTTCTTATCACGTTGGTTGCGTTAATTGCGGCCAATTGCAAGAAAGACAATAGTATAACAACCAAATCGGCAAAACTGGCAGTGAATTTTTCTATTATGAAAAACTCTTTAAAAAGCACTAGTGCTGACAGTATCGGTTTTGAAGTAAATTCATTAAAAATCAGCATTGCTAATTTTGTTATTGAAGAAAACTCAGGAAATGATAGGGAACATGAAGGTGAAGAAATTGAAGGTCCAAACGATAGTAATGATAACAATGTTGAACAGGAAGGTGAACATGAAGGTGGTGAGGGTGACAATGAAGATGAAAAAGATGAAGGCTCTGAAACCGAACAGGATGATATATTATTGGCCGGCCCTTATGTACTGGAAATAATTGATAGCAATGCTACTATTGGTGAAGTTGATGTTTATCCTGGCACCTTTAAAAAGGTTGATTTTACTTTTCTGGTCAATGATGGGCCGGAATTCAATGGCAATTCAATTATGCTGAAAGGAAATTATACAACTGCTGATGGTACCATTATACCGGTTACTGTAAAATCAGCTTTTGACCAACAGGTACAGCTACAACTAGCCGATGGAGGGGTTACCATTGCATCCAATAATCTGGTTACCTTGTCGGTTGTTTTAGATGCCCAAACGTGGATGGAAAGCATTGACCTTTCAACAGCTATCCTTAAGGGTGGTGAAATACTCATTGACAATGTTAATAACCAGAAATTGTTGGCACAGTTCAATGCAGTATTGACTTTATATATTGAAGTTGAGGATTAAGGTATTTGTTCCTTGAATAACATATTAGTTTGATTCAATTTATTCAGGGCCATAATTAATTTCTACAAATATTCCATAATAAAAAGCGTCGGCTTGCAGGACCAGTCGGATTCTGACAGACGCTTTTTTAATGTTCGATCTAATTACAATTGAAGGACCATTAACTAAAGAAAAAAGCTCTTTCATCATCTCAGGCCGAAGAAGCTATATTGACCTTTTAATGAAACCTTTTGTTCCGTAAAACAAAATCACTACAAATTATTTTAGATTAATAAAATCTTCAAAAAATCTTTAGAATTAAATATTATTTTGCTTTCCTGATATAAAGATTACTCAATTAATAAACCAAAAACTATGAAATTAAACAGTCTAAAATTAAATTCTTACAGTTTCCATATCATATTATTTGTAACAGTTCAAATTTTATGGGGCCAAAAATGTCTTGCCCAGGACGATGGGTTTGATTCTGATATTGATTCGTCTAAAGTAAAAATAAAAGTAAAAAAATATAAGCCAAAAATTTCCGGGTTTATCCAGTTTCAAACACTTTGGCATTTCGATTCAAATGGAGATGGAGAAACGCTGCCCTGGCGTTTCAGGGTGCAAAGGGCACGACTCAGGGCCGAAGGCAAGATTACCAAAAAAATATCCTATCAATTGGAGATAGACCCCAGGGCACCAGAGATTACAGGGATTATGCGGGACGCTTATATTTCGTTAGGTTATATTCCCCGTCACAAGATTATATTGGGCCAGCAAAAAACTCAATTTGGATATGAAAACAGGATATCTTCTGCACGTCTGTATTTTGTGAACCGTACTGATGTGTCTGATAATCTTTCGCGTGGGACTAATTTACGTGATATTGGGATAGGTTTAAAAGGGTCCATCCCGCTTAATGAAAAATACCGGCTTGAAGATGCAATCACCCTGGTGAACGGGGCTGGTATGAATGTGCAGTATGACAATACCAAAAAGAAAAACGTTTGGGGAAGGTTTGGAATCCGTTGCAAAACTGATGAATTGTTATGGCGTTTCGGCCTTTCCGGAGGTTACGGCGATATCTTTGAACCGGCAGATACCATTGCCGACACAAAAGCATACATTGTGGATTTTTCCCGTTTGGGAGCAGATTTCCAGATTGAACATAAATGGTTCACCGTGGCAGCAGAATATGTTTTGGGATGGGATAAAGAGCCTGAAGGCAAATCGGAAGTGCCTGGATACTATTTTCTTCTTACCGGGAAAACTCCATTGAATTTTGGGCCTTTGGCCCGATATGAAAATATGGATGGTGAGTTTACCCGTTGGGTTTTTGGTGCTTACTACGGCATGCCGTCAGACAGGATTAGACTATTGGCCAATTATGAAATCAGGAATGTTGAAGCTGATCCCGAATTTCCGTTTGGAGAGGACAACAGGTTTTATTTGTGGTTGCAAATAAGATTTTAACCAAAAGAGAAATATTTAAAGCTAATCATTATCTTTTTCATCCTCTTTTTTTAGTTGCTCCTTTTTTACTATCTTACCATTCATATCAATGGTTGTTTCGATTTTATCTCTCTCTTTTTTTAGTTCAAATTCATACGCTTTTCCATCCGCGGTTTCAGATATTATAGATTCTTCAATTTTGTATCCTGCAAATTCTTTTTCTATGGTTGTTTTTACAACCTCAGAAATTTCGTCTGAACTGATTTCATATTCTGTTTCCATCCATGCACCCGTATTGTCAAGGTTCGCTGAATATTTTTTGCCATTCATTTTAAATTCGGCTTCCCACTCTTCATCGTCTTCTTTATCCCATTTCACTTCCGAAGCTTCTGGAAATCTTTGCGAAAAAGCGGTTTTAACATTAGCAGGAACATCTTTGCTTGTTTGTCCACAAGCGTTTGAATAAACTATTGCAGCAGCGGCAATAACTAAAAACAATGTTTTCATTTTACTAAGGTTTAAATGATTAATTCAATTTATCCTGGTAAAATTACAAACAGATTCTAAAGAGATTTTTAAGTTGTTCGATTTTTTTCTCTCGGTTTTGCCTCCGGAAAAATTGAGTTTATTTTTTTTCTAATTCCTGTTTATTAAAGATCAACCTCAATAAACTGGGCAATACAAAAAGTAATAATGACAGTGCTATTATTAATCCTCCAATAACAGCAATAGCAAGTGGTTGGTGCATTTGTGCCCCTGTACCTATACCAAGTGCTAATGGTGTGAGGGCAACTATAGCTCCAATAGCAGTCATTAATTTAGGACGCAGACGAGTAGAAATTGCAAAAGTCAAAGCATTGTTTACAGTGGAGTTTTTCAATTCAGAAAAAAATTGCTGTATGGTAAAAATCGAATTTTCACCAATAATGCCAATAATCATAATCAGTCCCGTGTAACTTCCCACATTTAATGGTGTGTGAGTAAAATACAAAGCCCAAAGACTGCCCGATATGCCGAGCATGCTGATAAAAATGACGACGAGCGATATTTTTAAGTTTTTAAACATAAATAAAACTACTGTAAATACCAGGAGGCCTGCAGTAATGAGGATTTTCAGCAGTTCGGAAAACGACTGTTGCTGTTCGGCATAGGAACCTCCATACACTATCTGATAAGAAGGAGGTAAATTTATTTTGGCCAGCTTATGCTGAATGTCTTTCATTACACTTCCTAAATCCCGGTTGTAAAGCCTTGCTGTTACAACACCCATAGTTTGAAGGTTTTCCCTCTTAATTTCAGAAACACCACTTTGGATTGTGAAATCAGCAAATTTGCTTATGGGTAAATAATCTCCCGACGAGGTACATATTTTAAACTGCTTTATTTTTTCAACAGGAGTTTTATTATTGAGCGGAAAAATTATCCGGATATCGGTAAGTTGTTCTTTTTCAGGTATTAAACCAATAACTGTTCCTGCCAGGTATGTTTCAATTTGTGCTTGCAAGTCAGAAGAATTGAGTCCAAATTGGTTTAACTTTTCTTCTTTTGGGACAATTTTCAACATGGGCCCGGCGATTACAATACCGTCAAAAACATCAGCTGTCCCTTTAACGGTTTCAACACTGTCTGCTACTTGCCTCGACAGCTCTTTTAATTTATCATGATTATCGCCAAATATTTTTACCTCAATAGGTTGTACACTTCTCATTAAATCACCGAGCATATCTGTAATTACTTGCCCAAAATCAGCGATAAGGGCCGGTAATGCACTTTCAACTTTTAAACGGATATCATCGGAAACCTCTTCGGTTGTCCTATTTCTGTTTTTATGCAATTCAATCAGGTAATCACCACTATTGGATTCAGTGATGAAAAACCCCATTTCTGTTCCGATGCGCCGCGAATAAGTTTTTACTTCAGGTATATTCTCAATGATTTTATCCACTTCATTGAGCATTCTGTCGGTTTCTTCCAGCGAGGTCCCGGGTGGAGAATTGTAATCCAGGACAATAGAACCCTCATCCATTTCGGGCAAAAATCCTGTTGGAAGTTTTGGCATTACATAAATAATACTCAATATCAATAACAAAACAAATGCTACACTAACATATGGCCTGATGATGAAGAATTCTATCCATCGATGGGTTTTCACATGACTTTTTTGCACAGTTTTTGCTAATGCTTCTTTTTTTGAAAGAAGCAGGTATATCAAAGGCAGGCCAAGCCAGGTAATAATAAATGAAGAGAGCAATGTAACTATCATTGTTTCAGTTAGAATTTTAAAATAAGCGCCGGCAACGCCCGTCATTAATTCAAAAGGAATGAGAATAACTATAGTGCTGAGGGATGAACTCACCATGGAGGGAAATAAAAAATTAATAGCTTTGCCTACTAACTCTTTGGGCTTTCGTTCGGGATATTCTTCGTGAGTGCGATGAATTTGCTCCACCACAATTATGGCATCATCAATAATTAAACCAATGGCAGCAGCAATAGCTCCTATGGTCATGATGTTAAAATCAGACCCAATAAAAGTAAGAAAGATAAAGGTAAGAGCCAATGTCAGCGGAATTGTAATTAATATTACAGCGCTTGCTTTTAACGAACGCAGGAAGATAATTACTGCTACGATTGCAAGCAGCAATCCAATCCAAAGCACATCAATAATACTTTTAATGCTACTATTTACAAATTCAGCCTGATTGTAGTATGGTTTCAATACAACTCCTTCTGGCAAAATATCATGTAATTCCCTGACTTTTTGAGTAACCTGTTCAGATACATCTATCAAATTGCTGCCAGGTTGTTTAAGTACCGCTACCAAAGGTATATCTTTGCCATCGGCTTTGATTTTAATATATTCGTTGCGTTCGGAAATTTCGACCTTTGCAATATCTGAAATTTTTATTTTGCGGATAGAGTTATCAAAAAGGACTAAACTTTCGAGTTGTTGCTTATTTTTAATGGTAGCATCGGTAACAGTTAAATACAACCGGTTATAATCAATGGTATAGCCGTTCGATTTTATGAAATCGGTCTGCTGGAAGGCATTAATAATGTCCTGGGGCCTAATTTTCAACAGGCTCAATTTTTGCTCATCTAAAATTATCCGGTATTCTTTTTCTTTTCCTCCAATTACATCAACCGAAGCTACACCTTTAATGCGTGAAAGATATGGTTTCACAATATACTCCGCTAACATTTTCAATTCCACCTGATTTTTGGTGGTCGATTGCAGGGAATATCCCATTACAGGCAAAATAGAGGGATTCATCTTCTCTATTATAATTTGGATGTTTGACGGTAAACTGTTCTTAATCTGAGCAATTTGCGATTCCACCTGTTGTTTATCCAGATCAATATCAGAACCCCATTCCATAAAAGCAGAAATTTCACAACTTCCCATACTGGTTATGCTGCGTATCAGGTTAATATTTTCAACTTTTTTGATGGCATTTTCGAGTGGTTTGGTAACCGTAACCATCATTTTATCAACAGGCTGTTCTCCGTTGTCGGCTATGATTTTAATTTTGGGAAAAGTAACATTCGGGAAAAGCGATGTCTTCATATTTTTATATGAGAACGCACCAACAATTAAAATAAGCAATAAAATAACAGCTATCGGACTTTTAAAACGGATATATATCTTTTCCATATTATTTTACAATCTTAACGACAGTGCTGTCAGGTAAGCCATAAGCACCTTCACTGATTACAAAATCGTTTATATTCAAATCAGATGATAAAATTTCCATAACACTATCGTTTTCAATCCCTTTTAATATTGGAATTTTAACAGCCAAATTGTTGTTGATAATTTTCATTACCCAAAATTCGTCTTGCGTTTCATTAGTTATTACCGCTTCTTTGGTAACTAAATAGGAACAACTATGTTTTGCATTGATAAATTGTACTGTCAGGTTTAGATTTTCAGGTAATTGCCTATTGGTATTTAGTTTTATAAGTACAATTTGTGTTTGGTCCGCCTCATTAATAATGGGCAATATTTTATAAACAGCACCATCGAATGAGGTATTGTCAGATAGAAATATTTTACATTGTGTACCTATTTTTATAAGAGCATTGTATTCAAAAGGTACATTTACCTGCACTATTAAATCCTTATTTTCAACAATACTGCATAGTAACCCACCTTCAACCACATAACCTCCGGTTTCATTTATATCTAACTCATAAATAATACCGTCGGAAGAAGCCACTACTTTGATAATACCCATGTTATCGTTAAATGTATGGGCGTTTTCCAATGCTTTATTTTCTTTGGTTTGTATCTCGAATAAAACATCATTTTTCTTAACTCTATCACCGAATTTAATATTCATCTTTACAACGTAGCCTGCAATAGGAGAAACAATCGTATTTTTTTTCAAATAAATTGTTTTGCCGTTTAAAATTACATTGTTTTCAATATCTCCTTGTTTAATGGGTGTTGTTTTCACGGAAACCAAAGGCGGTTGACCGTTTTGACTTGTGCTTTGTTCATTACAGGAAGATAACGCACATAGCAGAGAAACTGTTATCAATAAAATTGTTACGTATTTCATTGTTATTCTTTTAATAGTTCCAGTAATTATACGAATTGATTAACGCCTGCTTTTCCATTTTCAGTAGCAAGTTTTCCTGCTTTTTCGCGGCAATATCTTTCAATAAATTCTTGAAATCCATCACAGAAACCTCACCTTGCGAAAGTTCTTTGGAATAGACATTAAGTAGTTTATCGTATTGATTTATTTGCTCTTCGACAATATCTACCCTTTGATTGAGCGAATTAATCTGACTTAATATTTTATTTTTATAAATATCGTTTTGTGTTACGAAATTTTTCTTTTCAAAATCAAGTGTCTGTATGTTAATGCTTGATTTTTCTCTTTGAATTTTGCGTTGATTGCCATCAAAAATATTCAAGCTCAAAGTGATGCCGGTACTAAATCCAAGACGGTTAAACGAAGGTTGATAAACAGAATTTAAACCTGCATTGGCATACAAATCTAATTGTGGTTTGTATTTAAGTTCATTTATCGTTTGCTCAGCCATAATGTTTAAACTATCGAGTTTATAAGAAATTAAAAATTGTGAATGAGTAATGATATCGGGCTTTAATTGAAAATTAATTTCTTGAATATCAACCAAATTGGTATCATTAATTCCGCAAATAAGGTTCAAATCGGACAGGTTGTTTTTATATTCAGTCTGAAACATTTTATATTCACCCTTATAGTTCTGATATTCAATTTGTAATAGCATTAAATCGGTTTGTTTGTAAATAGCACTTTCAACCAATTTTTGCATTATAAGCAATTGTTCTTCAATTTCTTTTAAAAGCGACAGGCTGTTTTCTATTTGCATTCTTGATTTGAGACAAAGAATGTACTGATGACTGACAAGTTGCTCTAATTCATGAATGGTTAATGCTATACGGTTATCATTTATCTGACGTGAAATGTCTGCTTTATTTGAATAACTTCGATATTTTGAACCTGTCAAAAGGGGTTGTTTTACCGAAACGAATGCCTGGTATTGACCGCCATCGGTAACTGCCAAATCGTAACCTGTATAATTATTGACATCGGCGGACACCCATTCAAAACGGTTTGAATTATTGTCGTGCGTAACAATAGGGGCAAATAAAACATAAGATTCGAGGTTCACTTCAGGTTTTGAAAGGATACTCTTAATTTGTTTAAGATCAAGTTCTGAAATTTTATTTTCGTTTTTATTTTCATTTATTAACGGACTGTTTATTTTTGCCTGTTCCAAATAAAAATCCAAATTACGGTACTGGGCTCTTAAAATTCCCGGCAAAAACAAAATCAATACTGTCAGAATAAAAGTTTTCATTTCTAGGATTCTAAAATTTTGGATTGATTGTAAAACAATGGAATTCATTTTTTAGATAATGGATTTCCAGGTCGTGGGTTTCACAAATATTTTTAACAATGGCTAAGCCTAAGCCATAAGATTTTAAGTTGCCACTGGCAAAACGATTAAAAATGGTTTCATCCGTTAAGGAGTTAGTCTTGCCGGTATTGCAAATTTTTATTGTTTTTTTCTTAATGGATATTTGAATTTTCCCACCTTTTATATTGTGATTTATAGCATTCGACAATAAATTATTGACTAATAATTCAGCAAGCTGATCATTCATTTTTAACACAAAATCCTGCTCAATGTGAAACTCAACATTCAGCTTTTTTGTCTCAACAAGTGATGCAAATTCCTGTAGCTTTCGTTTTACTAAATCATTAAAAGAAATTGTCTTATCAGCTATAAATTGTCTATTTTCTATTTTTGTAAGCAAAATAAGACTTTGGTTCAGTGTTGAAAGCCGTTTTATGGCATTAATCGATGAAACTATTTTTTTAAAAATTTCCTTGGTTAAGTCTTGTTGTAAAACTTCCTCAAGGTTAAGCAAAACAATAGAAAGCGGAGTCTGTATTTCATGTGAGGCATTTTCTGTAAATTCTTTCAGCGAAAGGTAGTCGGTTTTTAACTTTTTGGTAAGATTTTTAATTACCTTATTTAATCGGTTAAACTCTTCTATATCAGATTTTAAGAGATAAATATTTTTATTTTCCTTTAAATTGAAATTTTCAATCTCCTGTAAATTGTGTTCAAAATCAGACCAAATAGTTTTATTCATTTTTTTGCTAATAAAAAACGAGATACCAAATGCAGATGAAAGCAAAACGAATAAAGTCAGGGCTAAAACGATTATTAAATCTTTATTTTCGAAGGTTGATTGACGTAGTTTTATTAAATAATAGGAATCGTTTATTTTTACCTTGTTTGAATATTCCAGAAAAGGCTCTAATTCATCTTCCAGTTCATCTTTAATATGAATTTTTTTAAATAAGGGTTTTTCAATTGTTTTACGATGAATTTTTTTTACTTCAACAATCGGATAAATCGTGGGAATTTCTCCCGTTTCCCTAATTTGGTTTATTATAAGAACCTCTTTCTTTAAAAGGGATTCTTTTGTTTCGTTTACAATAATAGCTTGTACAATAAAATATCCGCCGAATGAGGACAGTAACAAAATAAGCGTTAACAATATGAAGTAATTGCGATTTATTTTCGTTAAAAATTTCATCATTCGGTGAATTTATAACCCATACCGTAAATTGTTTTTATATAATCAGTTCCTCCAGCCTTTTTTATCTTTTTGCGGATGTTATTCAAATGCGTATAAATAAAATCGAAGTTGTCGGCCAAATCAATATTGTCACCCCATAAATGTTCTGCAATGGCTTCTTTTGTCAGTACTCTGTTCTTATTAATTAAAAAAAACAATAATAATTCGTATTCTTTTTTAGTAAATGTGATTTCTTTTCCTTTGACGGTGATAGATTTACTGTCAGTATTTAAGGATATTTCGTTAAATTTTAAAATGTTAGTTCCGTCAAATTGCCGTCGTCTCAGAACAGCTTTAATTCTTGAATTCAATTCAGATAACTGAAAAGGTTTAGTAATATAATCATCGGCTCCCAGGTCTAGCCCATTTATTTTATCGTCTAAAGAATTTTTTGCTGAAATTATAATTACACCTGATTTTATTTGGTGTTTTTTGATGGTTTTTAAGAGTTCCAATCCATTTCCATCCGGCAAATTAATATCCAGAAGAATAACATCATATTCATAAATGGATAATTTCTCGTCAGCCTTCCTCAAATTTTCAGCTAGTTCGCAGATATAATTTTCTTTAATAAGATAATTGCTGATTGTAAGTAGCAATTCGATTTCGTCTTCAATAATTAAAATTTTCATACTGCAAAATAATGAATTAATTCTAAAGGAAATCTAAAGAATTTTAAAATTTAATTTTTCGTTAGGAGGAATGAATTTACGGCAAGCGCGTTTGCAAGGATGGGCTGCTACACTCTTGCTTTTGTGCGTTGGCATTTTTCGTCTTTATTTTTTCGCATGTGCGGCTAAATAAAATTCCTTATCAAATTTGCACTGTCCTTTTCCTGCCTTACATATAACCGTCCTCAAATATGAGCCGTTGCCGATTCAAACTGTTTTTATTATCAGTACACAATTTACATAATATAGCGATACCAACAATAGCAAACCGCTTTCACGCAAATGGCTTATATTTGATGTTGTGTACAGGGCGATTATTATTTTCAATAATTTTAGTTTTTTTGCTCTATAATGTTATAGTCTTTTAATTTAATCGTCTACCTGATAAATGAATGAGTAAAAATTTTAACATACAAGTTTCAAATATAAAAGACAAAATTTTTCGCTTTGCAGTGAAAATTCTGAATAATAATCATGAAGATGCTCAGGATGTCGTGTAAGATGTATTAGAAAAACTCTGGAAAATGAGAAGTAATTTAAATCACTACAATAACCTGGAAGCCTTATCGATTAAAATAACAAAAAACCTTTGCCTGGATAGCTGGATAGATTGAAACATGAAAAGATAAAAGCTCAAAAAATAAATAAAATTATTGATACTATTGATTATATGTCTAATACCAGTAATTATGACGAAAAAAATACTTCAGAAATAATTAAGGAATTAATCGGCCAATTGCCTGAAAAACAAAGAATGATAATTCATTTACGGGATGTTGAAGGCTTTGAGTTTAGTGAAATAGCAGAAATAATGGAAATAAACATCAATGCAGTTCGAATGAATCTATCCCGGGGTCGCACAACTATTAAAGAAAAACTTATTAAAAAAATGAATTATGGACTATAATAAAATTAAGAATCTGCTGGAAGAATATTTTAATGGCAACAGTTCTTTGTTAGAGGAAAAAACTCTTAGAGAGTACTTCTTACAAAATAAGAATATTCCCGCCGACCTTGAATATGCCAGGCAAATGTTTTTACATTTTAAAAATGAATCTGTAATTAAATTTGATAAAACTGCCAAAAATAATACTCGGGGAATTAATACCCAAAGGATTATCCGAATATCAGGTATTGCCGCAGGTATCTTGATTTCCTGGAGCTTATACTTGAAGATGAATGGGCAGTAAGACAGAATAACGCTCATAAAAGAAGATTAATTCAATCAAAATTAAACCAGCAGAAAAGGCTGGATAATTATGATTTTTCTT
>Ga0315544_1000794_pt1 | contig 26990 bp, 21 predicted proteins | sample SalMarSW160130MG_2_FD_202543 | JGI IMG/M metagenome (GOLD analysis project Ga0315544, IMG submission 202543) | Salt marsh sediment microbial communities from the Plum Island Ecosystem LTER, Massachusetts, United States - Salt Marsh Sediment SW1601-130 ... | reverse complement strand
GTCGTGCCGGGAGGTCCCCTCGTTGGCGAGCTCCTTCTCGACCACGTTCTGGGTCGCAATTCCGGCGTGATCGGTCCCCGGAAACCAGCACGTCTCGTCGCCGTTCATCCGGTGATACCGGACGACGATGTCCTGGAGCGTGTTGTTCAGCGCGTGGCCCATGTGGAGGCGGCCGGTGATGTTCGGCGGCGGGATGACGACGGAGAAGCGATCCCTGTCGACGACGCCGACGGCGGCCCGGAAGAAGCTCCCCTCTTCCCAGAAGCGGTAGTTCTTCGCTTCGACCTCCGCCGGCTTGTAGCGCTTCGACAGCTCCATGATCGTCCTCCGTTCGATCGATTTCGCGGCGGTTTCGCTCCGGGCGCCGCTCCCCGGTTTCTTCTCTACATCCACTCCCGCATCGTCGGCTCGTAGTCGAACAGCTCGTCGGGTTCGAAGAACAGGCCCACCTCACGCTCCGCCGAAGCGAGCGAGTCGGAGCCGTGCACGAGGTTCTTCGTCAGGTCCAGGCCGAAGTCGCCGCGGATCGTCCCCGACGCCGCGTCCTGCGGATTGGTGACGCCCATCAGATTCCGGACGACCTCGACCGCGTTCTCGCCCTCGATCGCCATCGCGATCACCGGGGAGGACGTGATGAAGTCGCGCAGCTCCGGGTAGAACGGCTTCTCGAGGTGCTCGGCGTAGTGCCGAGACGCCAACGCCTCGTCGACGGCGAGCATCTTCATCCCCGCGATCTTCAGGCCCTTGCGCTCGAACCGCGCGACGATCCGCCCGACGAGCCCGCGCTGGACGGCATCCGGCTTGCAGAGAACCAGCGTTCGTTGGTTCGACATCGTTCCTCCTACGGCTTTCGAACGAAACGCCCTCCCTCGACCTCATCGATGAGATCCTCCAGTTGGAGCAGAAGCAGCACGTGCGACGCCTCGGTCGGAGAGAGATCCGCTCGCGCAATGATATCGTCGACGTGAACCGGTTCAAGACCGATCAGGTCGTAGACGAGACGCTCCCGCTCGGCCAGCTCCGGCTCCTCCTCCTCGCCCGGCTCGGCGGTCGACTCGTGCTGCTTCCACAGGTCGGGGAACTCGACGAGCACGTCCTCGACCGTCTCGACCAGCTTCGCCCCGTCCTTGATCAGCCGGTTGGTCCCGGCCGACGTGATCGTCGTGATGTTCCCCGGCACGGCGAAGACCTCCCGCCCCTGCTCGAGCGCCAGGCGCGCCGTGATCAACGCGCCGCTCCGCTCCGGCGCCTGCACGACGATCACCCCGCGGCTCAGGCCGGCGAGGATCCGATTCCGCTGCGGGAAGGTCCACTTGGCCGGGCGGGTGCCGAGCGGGTACTCGCTCAGCGCCGCGCCGTCCTTCACGAGCTGGGCGAGCAGCGGCTGGTTCCGTTTCGGATACGGGTAGTCGAGCCCGCAGCCGAGAACCGCGACCGTCCGCCCGCCGACGTCGAGCGCGCCTTGGTGCGCCGCCGCGTCGATCCCCGCGGCGAGCCCGCTGATCACCGTGATCCCTTTCATCGCCAGCCGACTGGCGAACCGGCCGGCGACCATCTTGCCGTACCGGGTTCCTCGACGCGTCCCGACGATCGCGATCGACCGGGCCGGATCGATCGGGAGCGCGCCGCGAGCGTAGAGGACCATCGGCGGGTCGTCGATCTCGCGCAGCAGCGCCGGGTACTCCTCGTCGACCAGCGTGACGATCCGAATCCCCAGCTCCTCGGCGCGGGCGAGCTCCTCGTCGATCGCTTCCTCGCTGCGGCCCGAGGCGATCGCCTCCCCGAGCACCGCCGAACCGAACAACGAACTGAAAGCGGATCCCGGCGCCTCCCAGATCGCCCCGAACGTGTCGAATCGGGCAAACAGCCTCTTCGTCCGCTTCGGGGTGAGTTGGGAAATCAGGTTCAGGCCCACCAGAAGCTCTCGATCGGATCTGGCCATCTCGCCGAAGACTATACCGTACCCGGAAGCGCGTCAATCCACGAAGGCACCGCGCGTTGTGGGCCCGAGCGCGGTCCGCTACCATCGCCCGGAGGTCGACATGCCGCTCCTTACGTTCGTGCTGCTCTGCGCCGAGATCGCCCTGCTGATCAAGTTCGGGCAGGCCGTCGGCGGCGGCCCGGTCCTCCTCGAGATCCTCCTCACCGGAGGGCTCGGGATCCTTCTCCTCCGGACGGCCGGCCGCTCCGTTCTCGAACCGGCGCGGCTGATCGAGCTGCTGACGCGGTTCCCGACCCGGAATCGGGTTCAGTCGCTCGGCCTCCTGCTCCTCGGCGGGATCTTGCTGCTGATTCCCGGCCTGCTGAGCGACGCCCTCGGACTCGTGCTCGTCGCGCGTTTCTTCCTCCACGGCGGACGCACGCCGCGCAGGAGCCCGGACGAACCGGACACGATCGACATCGAGTTCGAGGTCAAGGACCCTCGCGAGTAGATCGCGGCCGAAAACGCGTAGGCGATCAGGGCGCCGAGCCAGACGCCCATCCAACGCGGCACTTCGATTTGGGAGAACGGGATCCTCGACAGCGCGACGACGATCGCCTTCATGCCCTTCAGTACGAGCGAGAACGGGACGATCGCGTACGGCAGCAGGGACGTCCCCGACAGGAGGATCCCTCCGAAGCCGCACCAGAGGGCGAGGCCGGCGAGCGGGACGACGACAAGGTTCGCGGCGAGGGCGAGCGGGTGGATCGATTCGAAGTGCCAGGCGATGACCGGGGCGGCGCCGGCTTGGGCCGCCGTGGCGACCGCCGCGAGCGTCAACACCCAGCGGATCGGCCGGCGCGTGCGCCCGAACCGCTCCGCGTACTCCACGATTCTTCGATGCCAGTCGAGCGGCGGCGAGAAAACGATCAGGATCGACGCCGTCGCGGCGAACGTCAGCTGAAACCCCGCGTCGTACAGGGCCCCCGGCCGCATCGCGAGGATCGCGATCGCCGCCGCGGCGAGGCCGTTCGTCGGTCGAATCGAACGCCGGAGGATCAGGCCGAGATCGGCCAGTACGCTTCCCAGCGCGAGGAAGGCGAAGAGTAGACTGGCACGGACGAGGCTGACCCGCGGCCCGACGACCCACAGCGCAACGAGGACCAGCAGGCCGACCGCCGGGTACGCCCATCTCGGGCGCAGACCGATCCTCCGGCACGCCCACCACGCGCCGCCGAGGAAGATCCCCAGATGCAGGCCGGAGACGGCGAGCAGGTGCATCAACCCGGTTCGCGAGAAGGCCGCTTCGATCCCCTCCGGAAGGGCGGCCCGGTCGCCGAACAGGAGGCTTCGGGCCATCGCGCTCTCGTCCGGGGGGAGCCGGCGATCGAGCCGCGCAAGGACCGACTGGCGAACGCGGTCGCCCCAGGACAGAATCGAGGAACCGGCTGTTTCGGTCCGTTCGAGTCCCTCCTCGTCGACGGCCATCGTCGCGAAGATCCCCTGGCGTGCGAGGTAGTCCGGGTAGTCGAACCCGTCGAACGCCTCGGGGATCTCCGCCGATCCGGTCAGTCGTACGCGATCGCCGTAGTGAACCGCACCGAAGGGGGGAGCGTCGCGGAACCAGTAGACCCGGAGCCGTCCCGGAAGGACGTCCGGCCGCAGCGTGAACGTGACGTAGGACGTCCCGAGGCTCGGGTACGAAACGACCGTCCCCTCGACCTCCGTCAGGTTCGGCGTTCGGAGGGACAGCCACTCCGGAAACGGGCGGACGGAGGCGACCCGAAGGACGCCGAGGCAGACGACCGCCGCGAGGAGCGCGGCGCGCCGGGCGTTCGGCCAACGGCGAAGCGCAATCCCTGAAAGCAATCCGACGGCGGAACCGACGAGCCACGCCCACAGCGGAAGAGCGTCCGCGGCCCACTGTCCGACCGCGATTCCGGCCGCAAGTGAGAGGGTCACCCAGACCAACGTGTAACGCATCTTTTCCTATAGGATCTTATCTCCTCGGACTTTGTCAACCGGCGGTCGAGCGGCTACAATGACGCGTTGGTCTTTGACATGGGGGTGTACCGGATTCGACGGGGTTACCAATGCGAGGCTGCAAGCGGAGCGCCATCTCCTGAAACTGGCAACCCAAACAACAACTGCGAACAGCTACGCTTTCGCTGCTCCTTCCCTCAACTAGGGAGGGCCGTCCGGTGGGGCTTCCCGCGCGCCCCATACGGGCGTCAACCTAGCGGGTATACCGCGCTCGAGCGCTTCCCTCGGACGCGACGAACCTTCCGGAAGCTAAGCTCGGATCATCCTGCCCGCGGGAGGGTCCGTTCTGAAACCAAAACACGGGTCTAAGCTTGTAGACGCCGACCGGCGGTGGCTTCGGACGCGGGTTCGACTCCCGCCACCTCCACCAGATCTAGCTGGAACGCTGTTCCTGAGTAAGTCTTCGCGCGATCTCCCGAACAGATCCGAGATCCATGAATGGAGAACTAGCTGGTGTCCCGGCTTGGGGCACGTCCACGGAAGGCTGAGCCCCCAGTTTGCCATAGAAAAACCCGCACCGAACACACACCCTTTAGCGATTGGCCTATTGGACACACCCGGTGTGACGAATATTCTGTCGAAACATGGGCCAAAGGGAAGCTGAAGCGCCAACGCTATCTGTTCTAAAGGCGTATAGGCTGCCATCCTCAGAGCCGACATACATCACGCCATCTGCTCCAACGGCCGGAGACGAATTCAAAGAGGGGCCAGCAAAGAAGAGCGGGCGCTCAGTCTTGTATCGCCACCTGAGAGAGCCATCAGGGTTCAGAGCGTATACATAGCAGTCGAAGGAACTGAAGTAAATTGCACCATCTTTCCCTAGTGCCGGTGACGATCTCACCCACCAATCCCAAGCATCCTCGATTTCGTACCTCCAATCCAGAGTGCCATTGCGGTCCAGTGCGTAAAGGTATCCATCATCAGAACCGAAGTAGATCGTCCCATCTGCTCCGATCGCTGGGGAAGAACGTATGGGGAGCCCAGTCCTGTATCGCCACTCCAGCGCACCGCTTCGATTCAGGACGTAGAGGTATCCATCATCAGAACCGAAATAGACCATGCCTTCCTGTCCAATTGCGGGCGACGACCGCACTCCCCATTCTTCGACTTGGTAACGCCACTTCAGAGCGCCGTTTCTGTTCACGGCATAGAGGTATCCATCGTCAGAGCCGAAGTAGATGGTGCCATCACTGCCGATGGCTGGAGAGGAAACCACGGAGTCGCCAGTCTTGAATCGCCAGCGAAGGAATCCATTGCCTTCCAGAGCATATAGGTAGCCATCGTAGGATCCAACGTAAACCGTACCGTCCACTCCGATGGCCGGAGATGATCTCACCCAATCCGTAGTCCAGTACCTCCACTTGATAGTCCCATCTGGGTTAAGTGCATAGACGTAATAGTCGTCAGAACCGAAATAGACTGTACCGTCTCGGCCGATTGCGGGAGATGAAGTTACGAAATCCCCAGTCTCAAAGCGCCATTTCATTGTTCCATACTGATTCAAGGCGTAGAGGCATCCATCATCAGAGCCGAAGTAGACTGTGCCATCGGCGCCAATCGCTGGGGAAGACTCTATCCAATAATCTGTCTGAAACCGCCATACTGGCCTTCCGGACTCAGTTGTTGTTCTGTCCGGTGCTTGCTCTTGCACATCGGCTGCAGCAGGGATGCCCTTCTCCTCAAACGACGTGCCGAACTCCAAGGAGCCATCAGGACGCACATGGACACTCAGGATATCCCTAAGAAGGTTCCCATGTTCGTCGAAGTACTTGAACACCCACACGTAGTCGCGGTTCGGGATCACGCCCTCACATTGGATGACATACGTGAGCGGTATGGTAGAACCATCTGAGGGCCGCGATACGGTACCCCCCCAGTAGTCTCGTGTTGACTGGCAGTTGCATTTCGCACCCGACCCTACGTCCTCTGAGTCAGAGGCCTCTCTCATCTCGAAGTAGTCATGCAGGTGCTCGACGTATACCTTGCGTAGCACCTCTTCTTCACTCAAGCCGCTCAGGTCTTCCCAAGTGGCGACGATTCTTTTCATTCCATCTAGATCGCTCTCGGCATCACCAGCCGTCGGCACGGGATCCCAATAGAAGAGCAGCTGGAGAGGTTCTGGGCTGGCGGCGTCGTTGTCTCGATCCGGCTCTCCAACCCTCTCCAGAAACTCGATGTCCTCGGACGTCTCCGACCAGAAGACGGAGCTTGCCGCGCCGTACCGCGCGCCGCACCAGAGCCTGGCGAACCACTCATCAAGATCCCATCCACACGCGTAGTCGTATGCCTCTCGCAGGCTCGTTGCACCATCCTCCCCCGCGATACTCTTGTCTTCAGACAGAATTGCCTCAGCCAATCGCTTGGTGAACAGGGATCCACCGCCAGCTCCGTCCTTCGAGCATGTAATCTCCCCTTCGTGTACGGAGGCCAGGAGCCATGTCCTATTGGGACGTTTGCTTTGGAAGGCCGGGATCGCCGAACCAGCATCACATGTATCGAGTATGATTACTAGTTTCCCGGGCTTCGATGCGAGTCGATGAGCCCAGTGAGTATAGCTCAATATCCCCATGCCAGCTAACCTTGGCTGCAGGAGACCCGATGTTCCGTGCCCTGTGTAGTACAGGATGACAACATCTTGATCATCAACGTGTTGGAAGAGGGAGTCGATAGCGCTGAAGTAGTCGTCTAGCGAGTAGTCGGTCTGTCTGACAACTACCGGTGCATTGACGTGCCAACCATCCATGAGGGCTCCGACCATTCTCTCAATGTCTGCCTCGAAGCCCAGGCGCTCTCCATGGTCAGATGAATTGCCGCACAATAGGAGTGCGTAAGTCTCGGAATGAACACAGGGGTTCGCAGCAATCGTCGCTGCAAGACCCAAGAGCACTCCCAGCAGAGCTCTTGTCCACATGACGCAGCGAATCATTCGCTCCTCGCTTGATCGCACATGCCTGGCCTCCAGCAACCGCACTCCTGAAGTTAGCGCAATCGATCACGCTAGTGCAAACGCCATCGCCGGCGGGCCACCCCAAACCGTGTTCTCCAGGGGCTCTTGCCTCCGACAGCATGTCCCCTCAAGCTTGGCGGCGAGTCATTCCCGATGGGGTTTGGCAGTTGCTGGCTGGAAGACGGGTCCACCCAGCCGAGTGTCTCGAATCCGGCGTGCTCGATGTTGTTGCAAGGCCCAATCTCATGGATCACCTCTATCTCGTGCAGACCGATCATCGTCTCCACAACCGTGGTGTCGCATGAGTTGCAGACGCTGCCAACCGAGGACTCGATGCATGATTGCGCTAGGCGTTCTGTGCAATATGCGGAAGGGTACTGCGCGCTTCGGTTGCTTCCGGTGTACGAGATGCTCTTCGTCAGAACGATCGTAGAGAGTCAGTTCCGGCAGATGGAGTGGCGAATCGATGTGGAATGATCGCCATACGTGCTGCGCAGCAACGGCCTCCGATGAAAGGAGTTGGGCCAGCTGTCTCGACGTCTTCGGCCTCTCATGTGCACTTCGGTACGGACAGCTAAGCTTCCTTTCACAAGCGGGTTGCTGGATGCTTGTGAAGATGTCAAGAGAGAGTGCCACTCTGAAGGTACTGAGCGAACTCGGCGTTGCGTGTCTCGCGGTACTAGCGACGATTCTCTGCGTCAACCACATCGCGTCCCATGAACGCAGTAGCACTCTCGACTCGTGGGCCTTTTGCCTGGCTGTTGCGAAACAAGACATCCTGGAGGCACACGTGAACGTCGTGCGTCGCGCCCATGCAACCGATCGCAACTTTCCTGACAAACTGGTCATTAGCACTGTTTCGAGCGACACGCCGGGAGAGAAGACAGCGGTCTTCGAGGACATGCGAGGGGGAGGTAACGACTTCCTTCAGTACAAGCTCGAATCCGTAGAATGCCGGGACCTCGATGGGGATGGCATGTCGGAGATCATCGCGTACTGGGAGTCGGGTCCAATGTGCAACTGGTGCATCCTCTCCATGACTGCCTATCGCTATGATCCTGACACCCGCGCCGTAGCTCCCGTTCGTGTGCTCGCACCAGGGGGCGAGCTCCGAAGCTCCCTTCTGGGAGGATTCCGCATCACGAACATCGACTCAGATCCGGCACTCGAGGTCATGTGCTACACGCCGGTCTTCAGCAACGACGAAGAGGAAGGCTTCGAATGCATGGTTTGCCCTCACCGCTACAGCATCGCTGTCTACGAGTATTGCGAGGGGTGCCTCGCCCGTGATGGCGAATGGAATGGTGGCATGCCCGCGACCACCGAACTCAAGTTCTATCAGTCAACGTTTGAGGACAGGATGATGCCGATGTACCTCTCAAGCTCTCTGTACAACCGATCTTCGTCCGCCAAATGCGGGCCTATCGTCATCTCCTCACCGGAACCTGACGAGCTCCTCACTCCCCCGATCGAAGTTAGCGGGGAAGCACCTGCAGAGGGCACCGCCCTATTCACTCGCATCATGGATGAAGGCGGCAACGTGCTACACCTCGACCGCCTCCGGTTGCACGACAAGGTCGAAGGAGTGGGGGCTCGATTCCACGCTGTTGTCTACCCCGCTCGGCCCACCTCGTCTACTGGACTTGTGGAAATCGTCGCGTTGGATGGGACCGCGGTCAGCGAAGCTCTCGTCCTCGTTTCCGTTCCCGTACGGTTCGACACGTCGTTTGGAGAGAGATGTCTTGTGTACATGTACAAGGAGACTGGGTCTTGGAATGAGTCTGGGCCTCACTTCGTAGCTGTCGGCAGGTGGGTCCCTCCATCAAAGAGGGATGCCATGCTCGCACTTCTCGAAGGCCCAACGGAGGAGGAAGCCGCCTCGGGGATGCGCGGGCAAGCGTGTTCCTCTGTCATAGAGATTCGGGAGCTGACAGTGGAGGCCGGTCACGCAGAGGTAGCCCTCTACGGCACAGGCTGGGACCCCCTGCGACTAGAATGGGTATCGGAAGAGGATCCCGTGGATACTGCTCTACTGTCAGAGCAAATCGGACGTACCCTTTGCGAATTCCCGGGCATCACAAGTGTGACTACCACCTGCTTCGGAGGACCACTGGGAGATCACTCTCATTACTCCTACGTTCCCGCTGCCGCAGGCCGCTAGGCAGCAGTGAGCGATTGGGGGTGCGGTTCAGAAGCTGCACCACATGAGATGCCGGGTCCGCAGGCAGACAGGAGTTCTCCAAACGCTCACCTCGGGGCTCCGACCTCTCGGCGTTTGACCTGTGCTGTAGGACAAGGACAGCAACGGCGGGAACCTAGACTAGATCACCTGAGTGTGGCATACTCGGCATATGGACAAGGCGGGACGGCTTGTGCAGATTGCCAGGGCTCTAGATACTCTAACAGCTCTTGCTGTGGAGAGCGGTAATGACCTCGTGAATGCTCTACAGCGACACCTCATGCAACCTGGTGGCCATGCGCCTACGGAGGCCAGTACGAATCATCGGGCAAGCCAGCTGGCGGAAGTACGCCTAATCTTTGAAGACACGATGTACGGCATCTTGTGCGACGCACTCTCGCGATACGGCCTGGACCGCAGCAGAGCCGAGCTAGCGTTCCGCTCGGACTCGTACTGGAAGAGCGCACCCGTATTCCTCGTCGCCTTTGCCTTCTGGTTGAAGACAAAGGGCATAGCTAGATTCATCGACGTGCCTGAAGCTTTGATAGCGATCTTGACAGGAACAGTTGGGTATCGCGTAATGGATCTCCACTTCGACCATGATCGGGCAACCAAGGCAGAAGCGATGATGGGACTAGCTCTTGTGCGGGAGTATGAGTGGGCGATCCTCAGGCAGTTTGGCATCACAGAGGCGAATCTTGCGAGTCTGGCCTCGGCGAACCGCGAGTACTTCGAAGGAGAGATACTCGAGAAGAGCGGATCTCTTTCCGAGTGTCCCTATTCATTCGAGAGTCTTCACCTTCTTGCGCGGAAGGCTTCTATGGTCTTCTTCTTGTTCGAAGCTGGACTGCGGATTTGCGGAGAAGAACTCCACATTGATGCTTATAGGAATGCATTTGTCCGTATTGCCGCAGCTGTACAGATCCTTGATGATCTATCTGATCTTGAGGAGGACCTTTCTTCGGGTTTTCGCACGCTTCCGAGTCTAGGGTTTGATAAGGAGGTTCTGGCCCTCTCCCCGATAGAGGCCGCTCACTGCATCCGCGGATCCAAAGACGCAATGAATCGTCTTTACAGCACGTGCTGTGAGTTGCTAACGGAGGCCGCAAGAATACTTGAAGAAGAGAGGGAAGTGGTCCTGGGCGTGATGTGTCAGTACTACTTGCTTAAGGTACACAGAATGTTTCAAGGAAGGGAGGTCTTCTCAAGTGTACTTGGACTCAGATTGTAGGGTCGAGACCGTTCTTGGTTCGCTGCTCAATAGTCTCAAACAGTGTAACAGGCGTTTCGAAGACGCGGCTAGCAAGGAAGACGAGCAGACAGGCCAGAAGACCTACGTCATGCATGATAATGCTTGGTATGGAACAAGCTGGTTCAGCAACTGGAGCGATTTCTAGTCAATCGACAGCCTTTGAGGAATCGGTTGGCTACTTGATTGGCCGAGAGCAAGCTGGACGGTACAGTGTCGATTACTTGGAACCCATAGAAGTTGCGTCAGCCTCGCAGCACAAGGTTCGGTTTATTGTCTGTCTCGCTGACCTACCCCCAGACGTGCTAGGGTTCTACCATACACACCGCAGGTCGAAGCTCCCAAGCGTGCGCGACTTGGTCACGTACGCATCGGTGGTCAGGAATCTGGACAGGGAACTGCTCTTCGTGGTCTTCTCGTCGCTGACGGGCAGCTACTCCGCGGTCAAGGTATCTCCAGCAGCGCTCTTTCCGGTTCCAGTACGAAGCCTTCACTTGCCGCAGTTGCCTTGTAAGTCGCGGTAGGCCGCCCTACCGGAGTGGGACCATGGGCTCTCATCACCGATCCAGAAGCGCTTCTCGATGGCGATGCTAATCTTCCTCCGAGCTAGAAGCGCCTGAACTTGGTCTGCTACACGCCGCCGGTCCTCTACTGCCTGACACATCTTGGCACAGGTGGCGAGCAGTATCAAGAAGGCGGTGCATCGCTTGCTTAGCCATAGCGATACCCCCAGTTCTCCAAACGTTCACGTCGGGTCTCCCGCCTTCGGCGCCAGACTCGCATGCTAGCAGGAAGAAAGCGCTCTGTGGAAGGGGATTTCATGCCCACGAACACGTCAGAACGAAGGTTCTCCAATCGTTCACCCAGGCTCCATACGAACAGAAGGTTAACGTTGTCCCCGTCTGTATTTCCGCCCGGTTTCTTCGACAGACCCGAGGTTCATGAATGGAGAACTCGGGACGGGACATGAGCTAGCGGGCTCGACGAAGCCGGAATCCTAGCAGAACCGCCACCAGAATAAGCACTGCTACGCCCACCCCTATTAGCCAAGTGGGGAATCCACCCTCTGGTGCCTGAGACTCTGCAGGGGCTGAAGGTTGCAGAGAGTCGCCGTCGAAGTAGTCAGTACTTTGATGCGTCTCTTCGAACTCCCCGTCGCCAGCAGCATCCACTTGCAGCGTCATCCCAGCTTCCCCCTCGGCAATCGCGTCCCAGTCGACGCTGTACCTGTGCACTGAACCGGGCAGCGCTGGCATGTGTTCCGCAGCTACTGAGTAGTCCTGGCCATCATATACGAAAACCCCTTCTAGGTCGTAGGTCCCAGCAGCTGTCCCAACTACCTCACAGTAGTAGGATTCGGGTGGAGCAAAGAGGACTACCATGTCTTCCTCCGCGTCAAAGAGTGAATCCGGAATCTCCTCGCGGACTTGCCCATCTACCAGCCCAGTGACCCGTCCGTTTGCATCGCAAACCCGCAGCTCCCCTGGGCTCCGGAGCCAGTAAAACAGCCAGGACTTCAGCTTGAGGCTGTCGCTGCCAGGCATGCCCACCTTGAATCGCTCTGCGACGTCGCCATCATCAGCAAGATTGCTGGGCGGATGGCCGACTTGATCACCATTATCGTCGAGCCACAGATGTGAGATGTCACCCGGCAGGGTTCTGCTCTCGAACGCCGTACGCAGATCAGCTCCCTTCATCAGATCAGCCCATAACGTGTCGCTGCTGCGCACCCATCCCCACAGAGATCGGGGGTCATCATCGTGCGCTGAGGTCACAATGACACGGCCCATTGCCGAGATGCTGCCGCCACTGGTTTCCGTAGTTGTGATGAAGCATCCGGAGTGACACGAACCGACCACGACTGCACACGGGACCGTGTCATCGAATTCGGAGAGCAGCTCTTCGAGCCCTGGTATCCCGGGTACCTGACCAACCCATAGGAATCCGTTCTCGGAGTCATCTTCGTCAAAGACGAAGCAGTCCGGATTGCCGTGCCCAACTAGGTAAATGAGAACTGGTGTTGAAGTGCCTTCGGTCTCTCCTGCCAACTCATGGACAGCGTCCGAGAACGTCGCAAGCGAGGCTATTCCGTCCACCTCGTTGTCACCGTCACTGTCGATATCCTGAGAGCTCGCGGCATTGAGGTAAGTGATGTGATCGTCCTGGAATCCGAGGTTGCGGAGCGCCCTGTACGCGTTGTTCGCTGCGTGGTCTATGCCGCTCTTCTCCCGCCATCCCCCTTGTCCTGCCACTACGATAGCGTATCCAGGGTGAGCAAACACCGAGATCGAGCATTGAGCCGAGTTCCCACTTGTATCTCTAGCCTCGACCCACACTTCCTTCTCTCCTGGCGTGGCGAACGACCAGCTCATCGACTTCTCCGTTGAGGACCAACCACCCGACGAATAAGACCAGTTGTAGAACTCGGTCCACTCCCCAGAAGCCAGGCTGTCTTGAGCCTCGTCACTTGAGAACCGCACTGATACTATGCCGGTGTCGTCCGACGAATCTCCCAAGAAGATGCCGATTTGCCTCCCAACTTCCGTATCGACCCTAGGGCGGGTGGTACCAATGTCACGGAGTTCCACGACACACGCGGGGGCCTCGGTGTCTGGGAGCGCAACCGCGAAGTCAGCCTCCGTTCTTAGGTTCTCGCCGAACTCCAACCAATCACTGGTGTTGCCAGAGTCATCTATTGCCCGTGCTCTCCAGTGGTAAAAGCCTTCGGGAAGGTCGCGTGCGGCGCAGGTAAGTTCACTCCCACTTTGGCCATCAGAGCTTGTGATGAGGTCCCGCTCTGTGGTGTCGAAACTCTCGCCTACTGGACGAATGTCGACCTGAAGCCGAATGCGATCGCCGTCAGGATCCGAGACGACAGCACGGAGAAGGATGGTATTCTCGGACACCGTTCCGCCGACAGGGATTTCGGAGCGACTGACGAAACCAGATTGACTGGCGCTTGTCGGTCCATCCGGGGCCTCGTTCTTAGTTGAGGGACCGCCACCAGTGATGTCACTAATCTCCCAAAGCTTGACCTTGGCGTCATCTGCCCCCGAGGCTAGAAGAAGGCCGCTTGGGCTGAATGCCATAACTTGGACATTGGCGGTGTGTCCGGTCAGGGTTGCAAGCTGCTTTCCCGTCGATGTGTCGTACAGCGCGATGAAACTCTGGCCGGAGATGACAACGAACCGCCCATCTGAAGTGAAATCGACCGAAGGGGAAGCGCCGGACGAGTACCGAAAGCGGTCTAGCGCAACGCGGGAGATCTCCTCGCGCGATTCAACATCCCAGGTAATCACGTCTTTCCCGCCGGAAGTCATCAGGTACATGCCATCATCACTGAACATAACAGCTTTTACAGGCGCCCTGTGACCAGCCAGGGTTGTAACCCAACCTGTCTCGACCATCCAGAGCCTGACATCCTTGTCCGCAGAACCTGACGCTAGAAGCCGGCCATCTGGGCTGAACGCAACCGCTAGCACATCTTTTGTGTGCCCCTCAAGTACTCTGAGTGGTTTTCCTGATGGGATGTCCCAGAGCGTTACCTTGCCTGGCCCAGCATACTGCCCTTCACCCGTGGCCAGAACTGTGCCATCTGGGCTGAATGCAGCAGCGTACACCGAGAACAGATTCGGGTGCAGGCTCAGGAGTTCCTCCCCTGTCTCCAAATCCCACACCTTTGCTTCTCTGTCTACCCAGAGTCCCGCTGCAAGCAATCTTCCATCCGGACTGAACGCGATACAGTTCACGGAAGATGAGTGCCCTGGGAGCCTCTGCCTCTCCTGGCCAGAAGCCACATCCCAGAGAATGACATCTCCCTCACGGATCTTCTGCTGGCTACCGGGCCCTGAAGCGAGTAGCGTGCCATCAGGGCTGAAAGCTACGGAGGTGACTGAGTCATCTCGATGCCCAATCCGCAGTTGCTCCCAGTAAGAGACATCACCTGAGAGTGTGTTCAGTCTCCCCATGTACCTGTTCCCCTCAGCCCAGGCAACAGATCGACCGTCTGCGCTGAAGGCCACAGCAGACGTTCGAGAGTAGTGTTGTCCAAGCGCCTCGGCAATCGCCGTACCATCGGAGATGTCCCACACAACCACCGCTTGGCCCTTTGGCGAGAAATAGTCGGGTGTGGTTTCCCATACCCCTGCCGCAACGAGCTTGCCATCCGGGCTGTACGCAATCGACGTGACTCGGCCAACGTGCTCATCCAGAGTGCGGATTTCCCAGCCAGTTGAAACATCCCAGAGCTTGATTGCCTCCCCGCTGCCTGCTGCAAGCTGCGATCCATCAGGGCTGAAAGCTAGTGCAGCGACTCCGGACGGATTCCCATGGAGCGCGCGGATTTCTTGTCCGGTCTCCACATCCCAGAGCTTGATTGCCTCCCCGCTGCCTGCTGCAAGCTGCGATCCATCAGGGCTAAACGCAAGTGCTCCGCACGTAGTCCCATGGAGCACGAGGATTTCCTGTCCGGTCTCCACATCCCAGAGCTTGACTGTCTCCCCTTCGCCTTGCGCTGCAAGCTGCGATCCATCAGGGCTAAACGCAAGTGCTCCGCACGTAGTCCCATGGAGCACGAGGATTTCTCGTCCGGTCCCCACATCCCAGAGGCGAAGTGCCTTGTCCATTCCCCCCGATGCCAGCATCCGTCCGTCAGCAGAGAAGGACAGACGATTCACTGAATCCGTATGCCCCTCGAGTGTGTAGACAACCGTCCAGTTGCTGGTCTCGACCAGGTACACCACCGTGAGATCCCCGAATGCGACGTGCTTTAGATCCGGCGAAAACGCGGCAACTGAGGTTCTCGAGAGGCCAAGCGTCGACACCGGTAGAGGACCGTTCTGGGCCATGGCAATGCCTGTACGAATCACTACAACCATGAGAAGCATCCCAGTAGCTAGAACCGCTACTTGTAGCCTGTTTCGCCTGGCGGACAACGCTGCCTCCTTCCACTCGGCCTGTCCAGATCCTCCGCGAGACCGTCGAATCCTGAGGTAGCCTTTCCTCGCTGATGCAACCGGACTACGAGTACACAGCCAATCCTCCTGTCTTTTCAGTCAGCCAAACCGGTTCGTCCATACTAGCAGCGTTACACCGACTTCGACAAGAGCGGTGAAGCGCACAAGAGCGGGTTGTTCTAGGCCCAGGAGCAGCTCAAGACAAAGGTTCTCCAATCGTTCACCCAGGCTCCATACGAACTGAAGGTTAACGTTATCCCCCTCTGTGTTTTCGCCCGATTCACCAGACCGAGACAATGCGCATCAATGGAGAACTCCTGGACGGATACTCCTCGGGAGTGCGTCACGTGTCCAGCAAGCGGTCCCTTCGCTGTGGATTCCCGGGAATGCTCCAGTCAATCCAAGGTCCATCGTAGCCAACCGTTCGCAAGAACAGGCGATCCATGACGTGCAACAACCAGAAGTACTCCTCTTCCTTCGTGTCGTGAGGTCGGCAATTGCGCCGGTCCTCATCATCAGCCGTCTCGCAGTAGAAGCGGCATCTGTGAACGAGGCTGTTGCGGCACTTCACAAACAACCGCAGATCCTCTTCAGTCAAGGTAAGCCCGACTTCGCTGCATAGAGCTTCCACAAGACTGCGGAATGGAAAGCGATTAAGTCCCTGAAGATTGGCGTACGCAACGGCTCGCTCTGTGTTCTGCCAGCCCTGATCAACCAGGATCCCGTGCACAGCGGTTCGCAGAAGAGGAACGATTTCAGTGAACTCCGCTTTGGGCCGGACGAATTCACGGATTCCCTCTACTCCGATGATGCAAGCCTTCAGCATTTCGAGTGTGACGGCAAGCTTCACACCCCGTAGCTGGAGGAAGTCTACCTCGCTCTTCGCGTCGAGATAGGCATCAAGAAGACCCTGGTTCAGGTTCCATAACTCTCCGCGACGGAGAAACACAGGAAGCGCGACGTCCAGAAAGCGAGCGGTATCATCCGATCGGCGCGGATCGACAATCGGAAGCGCAACGTAGGGCTTAGTCACTAGTGAAGCATGATACCAGTGCGATGCAACCCCCGAAGAGGAATAGTCAACGCGTGAAATCCACTGCACTCTGCACCCCTGAGCAAGAGAGAGCAAGTTGCAGATGTCTTGGGCTACCCGGTTTCGTGGTTCCTGATTCGTTGATTCAACTAGCAGCTCAGATGTGACATCGACTGCCTTGCTGAACTGCAATCTCTTAGAGCGGTCGGCATACTCAGTGACCCGTACAGCTTGCGCTCGGGCAGCGGGATGGTTGATAGAAATAGCCTTCACGATACACAGGTTGGTCACCGCAAAACGGGACACCTTCGAGGAGGCATCAGACAGAGCATCTCCGACATCGATCTCGCGGCAGATATGGGCCCTACACACGACGTTGTTCTCTCCAGCGATTGGCGGCAGATAGGTTGTTTCGAACAGGCCGGTTGCAGTCAACGGCCGATCGTCTGAAGTCGCGCCTACGAGAGAGGTGGCAGTATTGAACTGGAGTGCGCGTACGGGGTCTGGATCACGAACCTCCGTGAGAGCAACGCAACATCCATCTCGCAGCTGGAAGACGCAGAAGCTGCATGACTCCTCCTCTCCCTGCGCTCCGAACAGTGTCCCTTCCCCTGAGTAGCTGGCATGGACTAGGCCGTACTCATTGATCGCCTCGTCCTCCCCCTTCGCTGGTCCCCCACCAAGTGTGGCATTCAAGCTACACCCCCTACGAACCTTCATCGGAGCTGTTGTGCAAGGCCTCCCCCAGTGACTTGAGCCTCTGAAACTCGTCGGACGTCACATCCATCTCAACTGTAATCCTGTGCGGCTTTTCCTTGGTACGCTCTCGATGATGTACTTCCATGCGCAGCTTACGTTTTCGTCCTACGACCCCTAGCTGATCTGTAATGAACCTGGCCTTCTCGTCAATCTGAGACGTAAGGTACTCCCGCAATGCCTGGAACGGCTCACTCTCCCGAACAGCTTCCTTGAATGCCTCGCCAAGCGTTGCCTTCAAGACCAAAGAGCGCCACAGCAGCGACTACCCCCTTCAACACGATCGACCCAGAGCGGACCTTATCGACTGCGAGTCGGGCGTTACGGTACCTCCTCAACCGCTCGAGGCTAGCATCTACAACCATCGCAGGGAGTTCGAGGGCACGGCCGGCGTTCTCAACGTCACGGCGATCTGACAGGTAGAGAGCATACTCAACAGGCGAAAGGCCGTTCAGCAGAGTTCTGGTATTCAGCCTTCCCTCGTATCGGATGCGAAGTTCAATCTGGATCTCAGCGGCCTCGGAATGCATCTTGTTGAACCTCCCTCCAACCACACTACATTCACGGATTCGATGTGGTCAACTGCCGGTCCGCCGGAGGCCATGTAGTCAGGGCTGGCTGGGAGTTCTCCAAACGTTCACCTCGGGTCTCCCGCTCAAAACGGAGCTCTGAGGAGCTGAACTGACAGAGTGCCCTGAAGAAGAGGCTTTTACGCCCATGAGCATGTCAAGACGAAGGTTCTCCAATCGTTCACCTCGGGTCTCCTGAATTGAGAGGTGAATTTAGCTAGTGGTGGGTGGTGAGTAGCCTGTAGAAGGCGATCTCAGGCCCAAGAGCAGGTCAGAACGAAGGTTCTCCAATCGCTCACTCCGGCTCCGCCAGATCTGGCTGTACACCTGTTCCTGCCTTTGTTTCCTCCCGATGCGGGCGGCAGACCTAAGGTTCATGAATGGTGAACTCGCCTGCGAGGGTTCTCTGCCCGCGGCCGTCCGAGCTGACGCTCCCGGACCGCCAGCGATACCTGGGCAATCTCGCCACGACGTCGATCTCTCGCCGAATTCGGTCTGCGGCCACCCGAGGCGGCTTACGGTCTTTCCACTGACCTCCTCTTGGACACAGGATGCTAAGCAACCGACTGTGGTAGACTAGCTATGGGCGGAACTCATAGGTAAGGAGGAAACTCGGTTTCACGAGAGGCGGTCGCTCCACTCGCGACCGACAGACTATGGGAATTGGCGATCGTCAGGTCTCGGACAAGGGAGTGCGCAAAGCAAGACGACTCCGTGTGGTGTTCGGACTGCTTGGACTTGCTCTTGCTGTCGTGGGCATCATCCTCTTCCTGGAAGGTGGAAGAACTGGCGCCTTGCCACCTGTCATCTGGTTCGTGCTTCTAATGTTCAGCGCTGTCTCCCTCGTGGGTGCCCTTGCCGGTAGGGAATCCAGGCGGCGAGACAAGCTCTACTTGTGGATCGTTGTCCCGATTGCCCTGGCCTCGATCTTCACGTGGTATGAGAGTCACTGTCTTGGGCTTGCGTTGTACGGAGCACAGACTGCTATGATCGTTCTTGCCTGGATCGACCTGTCAAGAAGGCGCGAGGTCGCCTGGGGGCGCGAAGTACTGGATGACGACAAGTTCCATGCGTTCTTGTCACTGGAAAGCGCGATTGATTGGGCGAAGAGCAAGTCATCCGCTCTTGTCCGGAAGCTGTTCGGACAAGACTAGTCTTGTGACCCTACCCACAAGCAGTGAACCGCCCCGCGTTGCCTGGAGGCCTCATCGCTTGAGTCCGGCAACCATCACGGGCGCCTCCTGCCCTACTACTGCCGTCAAGGCCGCGGAGTTCTCCAAACGTTCACGTCGGGTCTCCGACTCTAAGCGGCATGCGTGAGAACTAGAAGTGAAGAACGCCAGGAGAAAAGGCGGTTCTAGGCCCAGGAGCAGCTGAGAACGAAGGTTCTCCAATCGTTCACTCCAGCTCCACATGCACTAAAGGTCAACGCTGTTCTCGTCTTCGTTTCCGAATGATCTGCCAAACAGACCTGAGGTTCATGAATGGAGAACTGGCACCGCGGTCACTCAGAGATGCGTTCCTGGAAGGCTCTTGGCTACACAGCGTCGGCTCTTCGTCCTCCCATACACAGAGACCTGTCACAGCAATCGGAGCACCCCTAGTCCTGGAAGCGGACCTGACAAGTGACGCGCCAAGACTGATGTGTTGGCGTGGCGTTGCCCGTTGAGGCTAAGCGCTGCTATATTGGTTGACGGAACCTGCGGCCCCTAATCCGCCGAATGGGCATGCAGGACCTGTCCTGGCTCGGGTAGATGTGGACGACTGCCAACCTATCATGGGGGAGGATTCGTGGGCGACGGCCGACTGATCGGAATCGACTTCGGAACCACAAAGACCGCCTGCGCCGCTTGGCTAGACGGAAGTGCGCAGTCCTTGCCCGGGCAACGGGGTCGGGAGACCACGCCGTCACTCGTACTCATGCGTCGCTCGGGCGAGGTGCTTGTCGGCTGGGATGCAAAGGACGCTGGCAGGAGAGCAGACGAGGAGTGCGTTTCGATTGGCTCTGTGAAGCGCAAGATGGGACGCGCAGGAGAGTCGTCCTGGTCGTGGTGGAAAGGATACCCGCAGCTTGTGGCTGCGTATGTGCTGGCAGTGGCCAGGCAATGCGCTGAACGAGAGCTCGGCACGCAGGTGGATGGCGCAGTGATTGCAGTCCCTGCTCACTTCCACGCCATTCAACGGAGAGCTACTCTCGAGGCTGCGCGGATCGCGGGCATCCAAGCCGTGCGAGTAGTCAACGAAGCCACTGCTGCTGCCATCGCGTACGACCACCATAGTAGGCCGAACCAGGACCGCACTACGCTCGTGTTCGACTTTGGCGGCGGGACCCTCGATGTCTCTGTCGTGACGTCCGGCGAAGGTCTGTACGAAGTCGTCGCCGCGGCGGGTGACGGAAGCCTTGGGGGCGATGACTTCGATGAGCTAATCGCACAGCACATCTCCGACGAACAGAAGAAGAGGTTAGGAGGCCGCAAACTCATCTTCGGATCGGGGTCGAAGCACGAGCTGCTTGCGCTCGCTGAAGACGTGAAGAAACAGCTGAGTTCGGCTCAGCGAGGGAGTCTAGATATCCCCGGCTTCGTCAGGCAGGGAGAGGAATACCACGACTTGCACTATGAGTTGGAGCGAAGCGAGTTCGAGGCACTGACGGCCAAGTTGACGACACGGGCCAGAGCGCTCTTGGAGGCAGTTATCAGAGAGAGCGAGCAAACGCCTGAGGCAGTAGTCCTCGTTGGCGGATCTAGCAGGATTCCCTGCGTTAGAGAGATGGTCAAGTCAGTGGTCGGGCGAACCCCAATTGTGGGTGCCGAGCACTGGGTCGCCCACGGCGCGGCGTTGCTGGCAGGCGCGTTCGCCGGCGAAATCGACTCGGTTGTGCTCCTCGACGTCAGTCCTTCCACACTCAGCGTAGGAACAGCGGGAGGACTTGCCACTCAGCTCATTATGAGGAACACGGTGATTCCCACCGAGAAGACTCATACCTTCACGACCACTGGGGACAATCAGACCGCGGTCGACATCATGATCTACACGGGCGAGGGGAAGTTGGCTGGCCAGAACCAGGTCCTGGGCAAGGTGAGGCTGGATGTACTCCCCGAAGCCCGCGGGGTGCCGAAGATCGACGTCACTTTTGGCGTCGGCTTTGACGGCATGCTTCAGGTTCTGGCGAAGGATCGCGCAACCGGAAACAGCGCAGAGGCGACAGTCGACTCCCCGTATGCCCTCAATGGAGTTCAACTCACGAGGCTCAGCAAGCAGATCGACGAGTGGCTGGCGACGCAACTTGGACCGGACCTCATTGCCCAGCTAGAGGCACTTCTGAGAGACAACAGAGACAACATGGATGTGCTTCATCGCGACGTCGTGCGCAAGCTGGAAGCAGTACGTGATGAGCTCCGAAACTCTGTGTCTGCTGCACAGATCGAGAAGGCTCAAGCAGAAGTGGCCAAGGTGGATACCCTCTTGTCCATCGTTAGAGACATCGATGCTACCACAGCCGAATTGTGCAGCGCGTGGCGCTCTGAGTGGAAATGCTTGCCTATGGGACCCTCGCAAGCATCTGAGCTCGTGCGAGTTGAGGCGATGAATGGTAGGCTCACTGGCGAGTTGGCGGGTTTGATCAAGGAAGATGTAGACAACTACAGGCGCATCCTCAGCGAGTGCTCTAGGCTGAAGAGACAGGCAAGGAAACTCGCTGAGGTATCGAACCAGTCGGAGCCGAGTGCCTTGCTGGGCGAGGGTGAGAAGTGGTTGGCTCTGTACAACGGAAGCTCTCCGACAAGCTTGGATCAGGCACAGGCTCTTCTCGTGGAGCTGAAACACGCTTTCGAGGAACTGGCACTCTTGTTTCTGAAGCACGGCGCGGTGAGCCAGATTCCCGCCGAGGTGGCAGCGATTACAAGACTCTGTTTCGAACACCCAGAAACCCGAACCCTCATGCTGGAAGACAGTGAGTGGCAGGGCATTCGAGCGCGCGTGGCGGACAGCCTGCAGGCCACTGCCGAGAAGGAGGATGTTTCGAAGGAGTTCCTTCGAACGTTGCGTGATCTCTCCTCCAACCACAGCGTGCTTGTCGAAGTTGTTATGTCTAGCTGCAGGCCACTGACGAGGCGACACATCTTCGATCTGCTGCGCGAAGAAGCTGGGAAGACGGATGTGTCACGCCTTCTCACACTATTCCCGAAGATAGAAGGTGGACTCCGCAAGCCGCTCCTAGAGTGCCTCCGATCCCATGGCAAGCACATGACCGATACTGAGCGCCAGCTTCTCGGCTATGCCGAGCAATGGGTGGACGGTAGCGGTCTAGGGATGCGAAGGCGTCTGGCGCTGAAGTGGATTCGGCTACGCGCGCCTGAATACGCTGACTTGGTAGGTTTCCTTTCGCAAAAGCCTCGAGGTGACCAGGCGGCGTGAATCCCGATAGACAGTGGGTAGACACACAGCTGAACACGCTCGGGCAGGTACTCGCTCTGGACTCGGCGGCTCGTCCCTTTCTGTTCGAGCCTTCGCCAGGTTTCTATGGTCTCTTCGAATCCGGGGAGGATGAAGATCTTGAGCACGCAGTCGGACTCGCAGCGCACCACCCTCCCGTTGCCCAGCTCTTGTCAGGGCAGTCCCCCAGCGCCGCCTACTTGCCCCCGGCAACCGGGGAACTCGGAATGGCAGGCAGATTGGTTCGTAGCACGTCCTACGGTCCAAGGATCGAGGTGTCGTTCCACGTCATGGGCATACCAGAAGCCGTGGGCACTGTGATCGCCCATGAATTGGGGCACTACGTTCTCGCTTTCGCCAATCACTCGTTGGCGGAGACAATCGAAAACGAGCTGCTGACCGACCTCACAAGTGTCTTTGTCGGCTTTGGGAAGCTCCTTCTGAACGGCAAGCAAAGGGCCCACTCTCCCCATAGCCCTTTCGAACAGCATCTGGGATACCTGCCACTTGAGCTTACGACCTACGCGTACCGTAAGGTCTGCCGGGCAAGGGGAGTTGACCTCGCAACGGCTACCAGCAACCTCACGCCCGAGCTGCTGACGGAGATTCAGTCTGACGATTCTCGTCTGAGTAGCTTGGATGTCTGATGCAGGCACAACAGCCACGTACTGGGGCCCACGGACGTCTCTCCTAGGGCCTAGGAGGATGACCCGTGCTGCCGAAACAGGGCCCACAATGGCCTAGCACACTTGTGCTCATAGATCCTGCAGCGAAGGGCCCGCTGCTTGAGCTGCGTAGTCTGGAATCGCGGTGAGTTCTCCAAACGTTCACCTCGGGTCTCCCCCAGCAATCGGGGCTCTGAGTAAGCGAAACGCCGAAGTTCGTTTGCAAAGGGAGCTTTAAGCCCAGGAGCAGCTTAGGACGAAGGTTCTCCAAACGTTCACCCCGGCTCCACCAGACACGACCGAGCGGGGACAGACGTCCCCGCTTTCGCTTTCCATGCAGTCCGCCTTCCGCGTGTCACCGCGCATTGCGAAGGATGATGCGATCCTCCAGAATCTTGCGAATGCCGTTCGAGGCGTCGCGCGGCACCTCAACCGGGTGGTGAACTGCATGAGCAACCTGTACAACGACCATTTCTTCGACCGAACCATCGACCGCCGTTCCACCGAAAGCATCAAATGGAACTACTACGACGAAGACGTGCTCCCGATGTGGGTCGCGGACATGGACTTCCGCTGCGCGAACCCGGTCGTCGAGGCGCTGCGCGCCCGGGTGGAGCACGGGATCTTCGGCTATCCGGGCGAGCCGCCGGAGCTTCGCGAGGTCATCGTCAACCGCTTGAGACGTCGGTTCGACTGGACGATCGAGGCCGAGTCTCTCGTCTTCCTTCCGAGCGTGTACACCGGCTTCCACCTCGCCGCCCACGCGGTGGCCCGGCCCGGCGACGGCGTCCTGATCACGCCGCCGGTGTACTTCCCGATCCTGTCCGTCCCGAAGAACGCGAGCCTCCGCGGCCGGCTGACCGCGCTGCTCTGCGACGACGGGCTCCGGTACGGGATCGACTTCGACCGATTCGAGGATTCGATCGACGGGCGGAGCCGGCTGTTCGTCCTCTGCAACCCGCACAACCCGGTCGGCCGCGTCTACACGCGATCGGAGCTGGAGAGGCTGGCCGAGATCTGCGAGACGCACGACCTGATCGTCTGTTCCGACGAGATCCACGCCGACTTCGTCTTCGAAGGGCATCGGCACGTCCCGTTCGCGGCGCTGTCGCCGGAGATCGATCGGCGGACGATCACGCTGATGTCGACGACCAAGTCGTTCAACGTCGCCGGGATCCCGTTCGCGTTCGCGGTGATCTCCGATCCGAAGCTGCGGGAGCGCTACGAGAACGCGACGATGGGTCTCGTCCATGGCCCCGGCGTGATGGGCTACACGGCCGCCCTCGCGGCGTTCCGAGACGGCGACGAGTGGCTCGATGGCTTGGTCGCATATCTACAGGCCAACCGGGACGCCACCGCGGAGTACGTCCGCGAGCGCCTTCCCGGCGTCGCGATGGCCCCGCTCGAGGGGACCTACCTCGCCTGGCTCGATCTGCGCGTCGCGGGGATCGATGGAAGCCCGTACGAGGTCCTCCTCGAACGAGCGCGCTTGGCCACCGTCGACGGCGCGATGTTCGGCCCCGGCGGCGACGGGTTCGTCCGCCTGAACCTCGCCTGCCCCCGCGAGACGTTGATCGACGGCCTCGAGCGGATCGAGCGTGCGCTCGAGTCACGCCGCGTCTGAACTCATCGCATCGCGCCGGTGCCGGATCGGCGCGACCTCCATTCCGCCCGCAGCATCAGAAGCATCAGCGCTCCGGCGCAGACGATCGCCCGCACAGCGTAGACGGTCGCGAGCGTGCCCTTGCTCGACAGGAGCGAGAAGACCGGCGCGAGCATCAGGCCGATCCACATCACGAACGACTCGGTGTTCCGATCCGACCGCCACAGCCGCTTGACGACCGGGAAGTAGGCGACGACGAGGATCGACTGAATCGCGCTGTGCGCGGCGGCGTGCTGCCACGTGAGCGCCCAGACCACAAGGATCACGACGACGGCGCCGAGGCAGCCGAGGTCGAAGCGGTTGAAACGCGTGCTCCGGTCCCCCCAGACGGCGACGGCGATCGCCACCCCGCCGCAGAGCGCCAGGTCGGCCGTGTTGAGGATGTTGTCGAGAAGGCCGAAGTCGCCCTCCGCCAAATATGTCAACAGGCTCCCGACCACGGCGATGGTGAAGAAGACCCACATCGCGAGCGCCGGACTGATCCGACCTCTCCGGATCGCCCAGACGTAGTGAAGGCCGATGAACAGGTTGGTCGTCGTCACCGCGACGATGGAGAAGAGCCTCATCCCGCACCACCTCCCGCAGCTCGCGGCCACCCGGGGCCGAGGAAGCGTGAGAGTACGTCAGACCCATGAAGCATCTCAACGTGCCTTTCTCAAGATGTCCCTCCGCAGCCTCCTTCGATGACAGCCGTGGAATCCACAGGTACAATCCGCGGGATTCCGGTGGGGAGGGTCGGGCAATGACCGACGGAGAGTTCCTGAGAGTCGAGGGCGTCAGCAAGACGTTCGAGTCGGTCCGCGCGGTCGACGACGTCTCCTTTTCCGTCGGGCGCGGCGAGATCCTCGGCTTTCTCGGTCCCAACGGCGCCGGAAAGACGACGACGATCCGGATGATCCTCGGGATCTTCCACCCCGACTCCGGGACGATCCGCTGCTCCCTCGACGGCGAAGCCCACCACGCTCCCAAGGAGCGGACCGGCTACCTGCCCGAGGAGCGCGGCCTCTACAGCGACGCCAAGGTCCTCGACCTGCTCGTCTACTTCGGCGAGCTGAAGGGGCTCGCTCGGGCCGAGGCCCGAGATCGTGCCCGTGAGTGGCTCGAGCGTTTCGATCTCCTCGACTGGGCGTCGATGAAGGTCGAGAAGCTGTCGAAGGGAATGCAGCAGAAGATCCAGTTCACCGCTTCGATCCTTCACCGTCCGGACCTCGTCGTCCTCGACGAGCCGTTCTCCGGACTCGATCCGGTCAACCAGAACCTCCTCCACGGGATCATCGCCGGCCTGAAGGACGAAAACGTCGCCGTCCTGCTCTCGTCGCATCGGATGAACCTCGTCGAGGCGCTGTGCGACCGGATCTTCCTGATCCACAACGGCCGTCGCGTCCTCTACGGCGACCTCGAGGAGATCAAGGAGTCCCACGGCGAGCACGCGGTGCGGATCCGCTTCGTCGGCGACGGGTCGGCGCTGGCCGAGCTTCCTGGCGTGACGGACCTCCGGCTCGAGGAGGGACGCGCCGCGTTCACGCTCGAGCGACACGTCAGCCCGGACGCGTTCGTGCGAAGCCTCCCCGAGTCGATCGAGATCCTCGCGCTGTCCGTCGATCGGCCGTCGCTTCACGACATCTTCGTCCGGACGGTCGAAGGGAGGACCCCGTGAAGCTCGGCAAGGTGATCCGCTGGGAGTTCACCCAGAGCGTCCGGAGCAAGCAGTTCCTGATCATCACGATCCTGCTCCCGGCGATTGCGGCCGTCGCCGTCTTCGCGATCTCCCGCGCGATCGGCGACGACTTGAGTTCGACCGCGGATCCCCTGCCGCCGGCGATCATCGGGATCTTCCTCGCGCTCATCCTCTACCTCGGCGCGTTCATGTCCGGCGTGATGACGATGTACGGCGTGATGAAGGAGAAGCAGAGCCGGGTCGTCGAGATGATGCTGTCGTCCGTCTCGGCGTGGGAGTTGATGTGCGGAAAGCTGATCGGGCTCGGTCTCGCAGGACTGATCCAGGTCCTCGTCTGGGCAACGCTGGCCTACGTCGGGGCGTCGCAGTTCATTCCCGTCTCGTTGGCGGCACTGACCCCCGTCCACTGGATCACGTACCCGCTCTACTTCGTCCTCGGGTACCTGTTCATCGGCTCGATCTTCGGAACAGTCGGCGCGGCGATCAAGGACATCCACTCCGGCGGCGCCGTCGGGTTCGCCGGCATCATTCCGTACCTCCCGATGATGTTCACCGCGCTGATCGTCCAGAAGCCCGACACGCTGTGGGTTCGGATCGCCGGATTCATCCCGCCGTTCGTCCCGGGCGTGATGCTCCTGCGGATCGGGGCGACCCCGCTCGCTTCGGAGGGGACCCGGTTCGTCCCGTCGTGGGAGATCGCGCTCAGCCTCGCCTCGCTCGCCGTCGGGACCTTCCTGATGATGCGGTTCGCGACCAGGGTCTTCGAAGTCGGGATGCTGATGACCGGCAAGTCGGCGTCGCTGCGGGAGCTGTGGCGCTGGGGAAGACGGAGGATCTGACAGGGGAGACCGCATGCAGCTGCGCGAGGACTTCGAGATCGGGACGACGCCCGAGGAGT
>Ga0315544_1000791_pt1 | contig 27098 bp, 23 predicted proteins | sample SalMarSW160130MG_2_FD_202543 | JGI IMG/M metagenome (GOLD analysis project Ga0315544, IMG submission 202543) | Salt marsh sediment microbial communities from the Plum Island Ecosystem LTER, Massachusetts, United States - Salt Marsh Sediment SW1601-130 ... | reverse complement strand
ATATCTACAACCTCCGGACAGAAAACGGCCTAAGCCAAAAACAGCTTGCCGAACTAATCGGAACTACGCAGTCAGTGATCAGCCGATTAGAAGATGCTGACTATAACGGCCATAGCCTTGCAATGCTGAGGAAGATAGCCGTGGCTTTTCACCGTAAGGTACAAATTCAATTTGTCCCTGACAAAGCGTATCACACCTACGCTTAAAGAGCCAGGCCTCGGAAGTTGAAAAGTGCCTGTTGAATAAAGCCGACTAAACATGTTTTGATTTTTTTCAACAGTCCCAATGTCCCTAATTTATACCTAATTTATATAATTTTCTGTTTTTAGGTTTCTATGTTATAATAGTGCAATAGCAGGAAAGCAGGCAAATTGAAGTGTCTTTCTATCAGATGAAAAGAAATGGAGATAAAAATGAGAATATTGAAGAAATCGAGTATAGCAGGATTTATTCTTTTAGTACTGAGTCTTTGCTGTACCTCACATGTGGCAGTTGCGAAGGATTGCTGGATCGGCACGTGGGTAAGCGCCCAGCAGTTGACCGAACCCAGAAACCTGCCGCCTGCACCGAGATTATCCAACAATACACTGCGCCAGGTTATACGCGTCACCCTGGGAGGGAGCCAATTACGCATGCAATTTTCCAATGCCTATGGGTCCAGTCCGGTGACATTGAATGCGGTCCACCTGGCGGTGTCCAACGGTGGCAGTGCCGTTGACCCGAATACGGATAAGGCATTGCTGTTTCAAGGATCTCCGTCTGTAACCATTCCGGCCGGAGAGGCCGTTTATTCGGATACTATAAACTTTGATGTAACACCTTTGAGTAACCTGGCAGTAAGTATTTATTTTGGCCAAACGTCGGCTGATGTCACCGGGCATCCCGGTTCCCGAACCACATCCTACATCCAATCCGGCAATGCAGTGACAGCGACCGATATGGCGTCGGCTGTTAAAACAGATCATTGGTATATTTTGAGCGGGATTGATTTGTGGCTCGATGATTCCTACGCGTGTGTGGTAACGCTGGGTGATTCGATTACAGACGGCAGGGGATCCACCACCAACGGCAACAACCGGTGGCCGGATAATCTGGCCCGACGTCTGCAGGCAGACCCGAATACTGCAAAGATTGGCGTACTGAATCAAGGCATCGGCGGCAATGCCGTGGTATCAGGCGGCCTGGGACCGACCGCGCTCGAGCGGTTTGAGCATGATGTACTCGGTCAAAGTGGGGTGCGCTGGGCGATCATTCTCGAGGGGATTAATGACATCGGCGGCAGCCGCAGCCCAAAAGTGGCCACCGATTTAATTGCCGCGTATGAGCAGTTCATAGAAAAGGCCCATGCCAACGACATCCTGGTGTACGGCGTGCCGATACTGCCCTTTGGAGGATCCATGTACGACAGCGAAGACCATGAGGCCGCGCGCCAAATAGTCAGCAAATGGATTCGAACCAGTGGTAAGTTCGACGCAGTCATTGATATGGATGCTGCAGTACGCGATCCGGCGAATCCTGCCAAGTTGTTACCGGCATACGATACCGGTGACCATCTACATCTCAGTGTGGTAGGCTACCAGAAGATGGCCGAGGCCATTGACCTTGATTTGTTTAAGTAAGAAAAAGCCGTCAGTCATTAGCTTTCAAGCTTCAGTTGCTTTGAATCCTGCGGACGCAGGAGATGTTTTTGATTTTGCTTTTTTGAGGATTTAACGCGGGTATTTACTTCGTTCGTGTTTTGGCTCTTATTTTTTTCCCAGGGCCTTTTTTTTTCGGGAGAGTTTGGTATTTTTCTGCTGTAGTTTTTCATTGGCGGCTGTTAATTTGTCGTTCTCTTGCCGTAGCTTTACATTGTTGATTGATAATTCGGTGATCTTTAAATTAAGATAATGCTCAGTACGTCTGTACTTTGCAAACACCCAGAACAAAAGTATGACCGCTGCAATTAGAGCAATCACCGCCATTGTAGTTAACAATCCCTCAAACGAGGAGGCAGCGGTAAATGAACCGGCAGATCTCCACTTCTCAAGGGGTGTTAACGACAAAGAAATAACGTAAAGCTCTTGTAAGGTTATGTTTATCATATCTCAAAAAATATTATCGGCTCAAAAAAGGAGGCACTTTTGTTTTTTATATATATGAACTCTTTTTTCTACATATTTATTGACTCTGTCCTTAAGCTCATCTGGCAATGTGGTATGGATCATGCACAAATGACCTGCAAGCCTTAGTGCTGTTTACAGAGCTTGTAGCTAAGCATATCGGCGTATTTGAGACAGACAATAAGCAGAGACAGCCTCAGCAGCTAATCTTATTGATAACAGGCAGGAGGGTTTAGAACATCTCAGAGAACAGATCAAGTTATTGGAGCAAGTGGAGCAGGGCCGGGGCTGCCGATAAAAATCTTCTGAAAGATGCTTTAGCTTAAACTTTCTCTTTGAAGGTCTTGCCGTTTTATTATCCATTGTATTTGTCCCCTTTTCAAATTAGGACAGTACCTTATTTTAACCTTGCGGCTGTAATAAATGCGGTTAACGTAAGCTCTTTGAAATATGAAGATTATAGTAAAAACCGTTTATTCCGCGTAATTTATGCCATAGGTATCCGTGGTTAATTTGAAAAAACAAAGCCAATTCAAAGGCAGATGACGGAAAACAGAGGACAGAAGGCAGAAGACAATTTGAAAAAACAAACCCAATCCGGCTTCGTCTGCGAATACCTGTGGCACAAGCTTCGCCGGGACAAGTTTCAAAATAGTGTGCCCGCAAACGGATTACGGTAATTCCCCGACTCTCGGCCAGCCGTTTTCCCATACCATAGTGGATATTTTCAGTTCAGACCTGCCCGTTTGGCCGTGGTAAGCGTGAAACAAAAGATAGTCTTCGCCCGGTTCCTGGAGTACGGCCTGATGTCCGGGGCCGCGCCAGCTCGGCGTTGTTGCTTCAATGACAACAGTTCCGCCGCCCTCGGTCATCGGCTTGCCGCTTTTATCAACATACGGACCTGTAACTTTTCGTGAGCGGCCGACGACGACGTTGTATGTGCTTTTAGTTCCGCGGCAGCAGAAATCGAATGATACGAACAGGTACCAGTACTTGCCGTGCCGGATTATGAACGGCGCCTCGACGGCGCCCTCGACCGGAGGAGTCTGGTGCTCTTCTGTTCGAGAACGGCTTGACAGGGAATATAATGTCGTATCTTTGGTGGAGAGCTTTCCTGTTTCGGGATCGATACGCTTCATCTTAATTCCGCTCCAGAAGCTACCCCAGCAGAGCCAGACATTATTTTCATCCTCGATGACCAGGTTGCCGTCGATAGCGTTCCAGTCGTCCTTGTCCTCGTACGACCGGACCACAAGACCATGATCAATCCATTTGTAATCAGGGCTGTTCGGGTCTAATGTTTGGTTGGTGACCAGTCCGATGGCGGAATTGTTTCTGCCGAAGGTGGAAATCGAATAGTAGAGGTGATATTTGCCGTTGTAGTAGGAGATATCAGGGGCCCACGCTCCCCTTGTACCGGAAATTTCTTCTGTGCACCACTCGGGCAGCCTGTCGAATACGTGTCCGCAGAGGGTCCAGTTATACAAATCTTTCGAGCAACGTATAGGTATGATTCCTCCGGATCGTCGCCCGCCGCCGGTTGAGAATATATAGAATGTATCATTCTGGCGTATAATGACCGGATCGTGCACTCTCAAATCGCCGTCAAGCTCAAGAACTTCCGGTTCCGGCGAAACAGTCGTACTGCGACAGGATAAAACCGCGCCTGAAAAAACTGCGAACAGAATAATCGAACAGGTCACTAAGAGTACTCTTGTGATGTTATAACATGATTTGTCGTTGCTTATCAGACGGTCATTGTCGGTAATGTTTTTCCTGTGAGCATTCTTCATTTTCAAAAGTAGCATGATTACCTCCTTGTATTTTATTTGGTTTGGCTTTCGACATAAAACTAACCGTATTCTACGGGAAAATTTACTTTTAGCGTATTATACATTTATATTGAAGCAACTCAAGTATTCCAGAGGAATGTTGCTCGATATCCCGTCAGAATCGAATTGGCGAACATCTGATTTGATGCAGTCGGCCTGACCCGGGGATTAGCTTAGTCTGAATTCTGTGCGGGGTGTGTAAAGTTGTTAAAAATAAAAAAAGGGCTTATACCTTTTTTCGGCATAAGCCCCGAACTGTAAATTTATAATCCGGCCGATTGCCGTCCCGTGCGTTACAGAGTAATGCTCTGCAATCTCAGGTTTTTATAACCATATATCAATGCCGAATAGCACACCGATTATAGTTGCTATTCAGAAACGCTGGGCAGATACAGCCGGATATCGTCAATAAACAACACACCTGTACCTCCGGTTGTGCCGGTTCTTTCCAGACCGATAGTAAAAGTCGTGACATTACTTAAATCAATGCCTAAAGAAGCCAGGTCAACATGAAACTCCTGCCAATCAGGTTGCCTCAAGTCACCATCGTATATCACCTTGGCACTATTAACTTTAACATACATCTGCTCCGTGGCGGGATTATTCGGATCGCCATAGAACCAAAGTCTCAGTTCCTGGATGCCGCCTTTGGTCCAGTCCTTTCCCACAGACAGGTCGCTCGTATTCACTGTGACCTCGGAATAGCTTGCAGTGCTGTTGTCGTAAAATAATGGAGCTGATTGACTGCCGCCGTGAACAATTGTAATTTCGACAAAGTGTTCACCGTCGGGGAAGGAGGGCTCGGGATAACCCATTGTCGAACCATTTACCGTCGGATTATCATATCCGTCTAACCACTTCAGGTATATCCTGTTGCTGCCTTTTTCTCCGGGAGTAATGTCATTGTAAGCCTCGAAATCTTCCACAACGGCATAGTCATAAATTGTAAAGCTCCATATCCTGCCTTTGCCGATTGTACCGTCGGTATTGTATTCATCGATACGCCAGTAATAGGTCTGGTTCCAATCAAGAGATTCGGGTAAAGTATAGTTGTTGGCATCTTGTCTGCCCCGGTATATATCTGCGGTTGATATATCGGCATTTGCCACAGCCTCTTCGTCTGTGCCGAAATATACATCATGCTCAACTGCATTATCTCCGGGTACCCAGCTTAGAGTCGCTGCACTTATTATATCAGCGGTTGACCTGTTAGCAGGTTTGGGATCCCCGGCAAGGAGCGGGTAACCTCTCGAGACGGTTATGATCTCATCTTGTGAAAGTTCGCGATTATAGATGCGGAAATCATCCAAAGTACCGCTAAAGAATGCATCGTTAGGCCACTCCGGTTTACCCAACCAGTTCTCATTGGTCACTCCAAGATTACTTAAGGCATAATCTGTTACCATACTCCCAACGGACTGGCCATCAAGGTATAGCTGCATACTATTGGATTTTGAGACTACGGCTATATGATGCCAACCACCGGCAAGTGTGCCGGAACCTGAATCTAAATCAAATGGTGTGTTGTCAGCGGTTATTGCTACATGCATTGCCCCGTCTTCTCCAAATCGTGGGCTGAGGTATGCGTAGTTCGTTGTATCCGTACCGAAATTAAAAATGGGGCGTAATACTCCACCTTCCGGATTGGTGAAATTTGCCCATATTGCCAGGGTGGCCTCATTGAGTGTGCTGATGAGCTGGCCAATGGGTAGATCCACATAGTCATTGGTTCCGTCGAATTGTAATGCACCATCTACCGGTCCAAGTGTCCACTCAGGGCCGTTCATCAAAATGCCGTGATTGTAATTGCCGGACCAGTCAATGGCAGTTGTTCCCTCTTCCTCATCAAGCTTCCACCAGCCGACAAGGCTGGGATCGGTAACCAGTATCTCAAATATTGTTGTGAAACTCCAGACTTCACCTTTCCAAATTGTGGCATCTTTTACACCGTCAATCCGCCAGTAATAGGTCGTGTCAAATTCCAGGGTTCCCGGATCGTATGTCTCACCGCTATAGAACGTTTTGAATTGTAAGCCTGCATGGCTGGCTCTGGTGGCGTTGTTAACATCTTCAAAACTGGTGCCTAAATATATATCATACCGCGTCGCCTGGGCACCCGGGCTCCAGGCAAGCTCCACGTCGGGGCGTATATAACCGGCTCCATCCGATGGGCTTGGATCATAGGATATATACGGTTGAATTCTAAAGCTCCAGATATCGCCTTTCCAGGTATTGACGCCATCGGTCTCGTCAATCCGCCAGTAGTAGGTTAGACCCTGCACAAGACCAGTCAGGGGAAATGTCGTATTGCTGGTCAGGCCTTTGTCCGTACTTGCGGCGCCTTCGTTGACATCGTCCCAATTGTCACCAATGTACACATGATGGCCATTGACATCAGCGGCATAAATACTGGGGTCCCACTGTAGGGTCACGTCGGTTTCGTTGATTACTTCGCCGTCAGCCGGTACGGGGACAGATGCCTTTTCAGGCTCTGCCACCTTGCTTAACTCACCCTGAGACAGGACTCGGTTGTAAATACGGAAATCATCCAAAGTGCCCTCGAAGTAAGGATCGTCGTATTGCGACCTGCCGAGCCAGTTGTTGGTGGTTTCTCCCAGATTGTTTATACTGTTGCGGCAGTTGGTTTTTGAGCCGACTATCTCATTATCTACGTAAAGAATCATAGTCGTATTGCTCTCACTGACGGTAACGGCTACGTGATGCCATCCGGTAGGTAGGATACCGATGCTCGCATCGAACTCGTCCCATATGCCGGTACTGGCATTGACAATGGCCAGGCGCATCGCCATGCTCGTCGTGCCCGTGCTTGGACAAACATAGATGTAGTTACTCTGACCTGAGCCGATATCGATGAATCGTTGCCAGCCCAGCTCGTCATCCGGACCAGTTCGACCGGCCCAGTTCACCCATATCGAAAAGGTACACTCATTCAGAGTAGGGATGAGCGAGTCGATGTTTAATTCGATATAGTCATCTTCATCAGACGGGTCGAATTGGATTGCCCCGTCTCTATAGCCATCGACCCATTGAGGATTCCCCATAAGGAAACCGTTGTTGCTGTTTCCGCTCGAGTCATAAGCAGTGCCACCGAAGGTCTCATCGAACTTCCACCAGCCGACAAGGTTTTGATCTTGAGCGTAGGCTATGTTTGAAAGAAACAGGCCGACCAGCAGACAAAAAGAGGTTAAATAAAACAGTTTTTTGTACATAATACTCTCCTTCAAACAAATAAAATAATATCCATCCCAAAATCCAGGGACGGTCAAAATCATGAACCGATATTCTGGTAACGCACCAAAACAATAATTGCTCTTAATTATCCTGTACCTTCCATGCACAACGTTTTATATTCCGACTTTACCTCCTTCCCTAATAACTCGTCATGAGTTGAAAAAGTTAATCATAACCGTTGTAATAAAGAATGATTTTAAATGGCTAAAATTATGTGTTGTCCTGCCTCCCTATCAACGCCCTAATAGAACGCATATAAAAACGAGATGCTGCCTCTTAATGTAAGAAAATCCACAGGTTCCGGTTTATATAAACTCCACTTCTAACAGATTACTTATATCATACCGGCTGGCTCGTTGTCAAGGATAATTTATGATTGAAAATTACTGAGAAGGTGCAATTAAGAAAATATGATGGGAAAGATATTTGCATTCAAAAAGTTGGACGGGAAAGAGGATTAAACTTTGTTGTCAGAGAAGTTAACGCGCCCGGCAGGACTCGAACCTGCAACCTTCGGATTCGAAGTTTGAATCAAACCATCATTATTTGAACGCAATGGCGGTTTCTTCTCAGTATCGTTGTTTTGTTTGTCCATGTTTGTACAATAAGAGTTATTTTGTCCACTTGCGGGACAAGATTTTGACAAGATTTCTCCATTGACATTTCTGTCGTCTGTCCCTGATTTGGCTGCTGCCTGTGATTCTCTGCTCGGCTGTGTCAGGTCCGGCATGGACTCTATCGCTTCCCGCTGCTGATCCTCAAAGGCGTGGCTGTAATGTCGCGTCATTGCCGGCGTTTTGTGTCTCATGGCCTGCTGCCGTACTGATTCCGGAGTGTCCGGATTCATTGCAAGCATAGAAGCGCATTGGTGACGTAAGCTATGAAAATCGAAATATTCTCCATGCTCGTCTTTATCTGGTATTGCCGGCAAAACCTCTTTGCCGTTTGCGTCCTTGACTGCCGTGTTCGCAAGGTCGAATCGAACCATTTTGGCGGTTTTGTCAGTAACGTAGAAAATAGGTGCGTTCGGCAATTTGTTCCTGCAATATTGTTTTAGCTCTGCCGCCGTTGACGGCTTTAGGTAAACTGTCGCATCGCTTTTGTTTTTTGTTCGTCCGGCTTTGATATTAAGTTTACGCTCTGGGAAGTCAAAATCTTTAACCATTAGCCGGCGTATGTCCACACTTCGCAAACCTGTTTCGGAAGAAAATCGGTATAGCAGATTTCTTTCATATCCAGTTAATCCATACATCTTAGGTCCTGTCAGGGCTGCTTCCAGGAACCTCCTGAAATCATTAAGGGCAAGAGCTCTTCGCTGGTGACGTTGATCGGTTTGTTGATGATCCATCCCCTCCAAATATTCTATCGGCGAGCTGGTCGCCTTTTGCTGCCTTACCATCCACCGGCAAAAGCTCTTCGCAGCACCCAGTAGTCCATTATAACGACACTTGCTAATTCCATTACCACCGTCTCTAAGTTCATCCAGGTGTTCTTTTAGCCGTGTCGCTGAGATATCCGACCAAGTTGTAAATTTGCAGTCTTTGAATAACCTGGTTAATATTCCCTCAACTTCTTTGATATAAGCACGAGCCCGCTCTTTCTTTGTCAGGAAATCTACATACTCAGTGACATGCTCCGAAAGAGGCTTACCTATTTCCGCCTGCTTAGCATCCAATATCCCAAACTGAATCAACTCATCACGTATCGAAGATGGTATCTGCTCAAGCCATTCCTGAATTTCCTCTGGAAGCGGTACTTTGTTAGCCTTGAAGTTAAGCAGGTCCTGAATCTTGTCAGCTAACCTCTGCGTTGCCTGGTGGTCCGTGTAAGCTTTCAATTCTCTACGAATACCCAGATTGTCCTCGAACACGATATGCCAGAGCTTTGTTTCGACAAGAATTTTTTTGCCGTTCTTAGTCAACCGCTCCGTCTCGATGTGACCTCTTTTGTCCGTGAATTTGGCAAGTCTCACACCCTTATCTTTACCGCTCCTGGGAGTGAACTTCGTCGCGCCTGCAGGAAGCGGCCTTGTGTATGTCGGTTTGTATATTCGCGTAATGTCACCTACTTTCTTTAACTTAAAAAATCATCAAATAGACCTTTGCCTCTCGGTCTCAAAGCCTCAAACTCTGCCCTGAGAAAATCCTCTTTCGTTTTACCCATAGCCTTGCCCTTCACCGTATGGCAATCATAGGCATATTCAGGTATTTCCATTCTGTCAGCCTCTGTCACTGACTTTAACAATACATCAACCTTTTTCTTGCTGATCTTCTCACGGTCGTAAACATAGATTATAAGATGATCGGCGTCCCTGCATTTGAAAGCCTGAGTCAGCAGGATCACCGCTTTGGCGATGAACAGACGTCCTTCCGGTTTGTCCATCTTCTTTCTGCCCTGGTTTACATGCAGGAACGCCCTGTGCAACGCTTCAATTTCCTGCGTGACACAACCGGCGATATCCTCTGCCGATATTACGAAAAGCCTTCTCCATAGATATTTGACATAGCCGCTTGCCTCAAGTTCCAGGGCGAAATATCCTGCTGTTTTTGTGTCACCACGTCTAATTGATTTCTGCAAAACGGATGCCACATCGAATAGATCGTAACCGCGTTTTGTGAAGATTCGATATGCCATTTTCAATATTCTCTCAGGGGCCGGCAGGTGCGGAACAGGCCCCTGTACCTATCTGGTTCAGCCCTGGAGAATCAATTCGATTTCTCTGACAAACATATCTTCCTCGGCAGGCATCCCATCAGTTTGGATAATGTCTTTCTGCAGGCGCTTCAGAATGTTCCGGCCAATCTCCGAAAGCCGATCTGAATTTGAGGTCAATAAGCTGTGCAGCAGACATGCCGCGAGTTTCGCCGGCCATTCGGCCCGCTCAAACCAATCTTGGAGAACGATGCTATTACGTTCGATGTTTAGCGGGTTTGCCGTTTTCTGCTGCCCTCCGGCCTCGGCTCCGAATTCACCCTGTGTGGTTTGGGTTGTTTGTACTTTTTCCATAAGATTCTCCTTTCGAGAGAAAAGCGGTCCGGGCTATGGACACAAGTACTGTGCAGCCGTCCTTGCGGATAGACTCACCCGGACCATGATTGGTTAATTTAGTTTGAAATGGGTTTGGCTGCGTACTTGTATCCATGTTTTTAGTTTCCCATATATATACGCGTAGGTCAATTAAAAATTCGAAAGTTTATGAGATTTTATTAAAAATTTTAATCCCGAACTGCTTCCGAGCGTTGCGGATCGGTTCAAGTAACTCATAGAAGCCTCATTGTAGTTCCGTGTAGCCTCCTGGCTGGCCGATTATCTTCCCAGGGGGTTTGTTTATTCACCAGGATGCCCGTCATACGGCATCAAATTCGCAGTCTTCGAGAGTTATTGGATGACCCTCGGTAGCTGACTTTGCCGATACCAAATCCCATACGGCAATTACCTGCCTATCGGCGATTACTACATTATCATCGGTCAATACCGCGTACCTGGCACCATCTCCGGAATCCATTTCAATAATATTTGTATTATATCCTGGACCTCCATCGCTTCCATAACTGATATCATCCGGAAATCTTACCTCGTGAAAACCCATTTAACGGCCTCCGTTTGCTGCTCTCAATTCGTTCATAATCTGCGTCTTGGAACGCCTGAAACTATCGGCGTTAGGCGTATTTATTGTCATATGATAATTGTAATGATTGACAGTAGTTGCTCTTCCTTTTCTTACATCTTCTTTGCTGCGGACCTCTTCGCCTACTTCCAATATTGCCCGCCGCTCATTACTTTTTAGTCCGGAATGCAGTCGTGGTGCATGTTCAAAAAAATCGGAAGGAATCAATCTCGTCGGAAAATTAGTTTCCCCAATAATACCGCCGCCGTGAGTAATCATAGACCGTGATGCTCCACCTGTCGGTCCACCGCCGCCCGTACCGCCATAAGAACCACCACCTGTCGCCGCATTCGAAGCACTGCTAAATTTTATATTCATAATCCCTGTCATGGCCGCTTTTGCCGCCATATCGGCGGACATCCTTGAAAATGACCTGCTTACATCCATAAAGAAATTACTCATTGCATCTCGCCACGTAGCGCCGCCGGAAATCATTGAATCGAATGCCCCGCTCATTGAGCCTTCAATACTTCGTGCAGCCTCCGCATATTTTTCACTGGCGTAAAGTGCCGAGTTCTGCATATCATCTCTTAGCTCTGCATTATATACCATCATCGCATCGAGACGTGACCGGTCAAGATTTTGGATTTCTTCGTTGACCAATCTATTCGCTTCCGATACCGATCCAAGCGTATCTGCGTTGGCTGCCTGGTAAGCCTTCAAATTCATTATCCGCTCGGTGCGTGTCAGATAATCCATAGTCCGCATCTGATCGAGTGCGTCACGTGTATCTCCTAAAATCTTTTGATTCTCAGCCCTCCTGAGTGACATATCATATTCTGTTTTTGCTTGATCCCTGAGAGTTAAAAGGCTCGGCATTGCAGGAATTTTAAATGATTCCAGATTTTCAATTTGTTTTTGTGTTTCTTCTTGAGGCACTTTCCAATATACACCTCCATATCCACCCTTAAAAATATCCTGCCTTTTTTGCAGAGCCTCAATCTGCTCATTTATGGCGGCATTATGCTTATATATTGCATCCGCCTCTTTGTTAAGGGCCTCTATTTCCTTGAGCCTTTCCTCATAAATTAGCCTGGCATTTATAGCATCGTAATTTTCTGCCGCTCGTTGTAATCTGAGTGACTTGCCAAGACTCTCAGCGATTTGCAAATAACTTTTTTCAAATCCGCCCCTTACAGTTTCGATTTCTCGCAATTCAGCCAGGCCGCTGATCTCATCGGCGAGATTTCTTGCGCTTTCCGCTAACCGATTCAAAATTGGAATGCCGGACATGAAAGCCTCAAACATATTTTGGCCTTCCCTTCCTGCTTTGTGCATTGCGGTTCCGATATCCATAACAGATTTCACAGCGTAAGTATAAAGCCCCGCCCTGAAAAAAATCCCTAGGGTTTTCTCAATGGAGAATTTACTTTGATCGGCATACTGTTCTATTACCTTCATGCGCTCTGCCGTCTCGGTCTTGGTGATTAAAGTAAGCATTGCCTCATTGTTCTGCCAGCCCGCTCTTAATTTAGAAAAATAATCATCATGGTCTTTGAGGTCCGTTTCCAGGCCGGTATGAGTAGCGGCGAACAAACGATCGTTCAGATCTTTCATCACCTTAAATTCTGATTTGAGACGGTCAATACCCTTTTCGTTAATTGCCTCTATCGGGAATTTTAAGTTTTTGTTCAGATTTCTTTGCATTCCCAAGATTTTGTTTTCGATATCACCAGCCTCGGCTTTAATTTGTTGCGACGCCTGGCTGAATTCACTTGCGCCCTGCTTCGCCCGCCGTGCATCGATTGCCAATCGTAAAGTTTTTATATCAGCCATCGTTTTTTTCTCCTTATCTGCCCATCAATGGATTATATATATTTTGTTTATGGGCGTTTTCATGCCTTAAATCGAGATTTTTCTCTAAATTTGTTTTTTAGTTATTTTTTCACTGTTCGGATTCGCCGACTGGCTTTGAAGCCATTTCTGGTATTCCGTAAGTTTAGAAGCTGCCTTTTTCCATCTCTCAACACTCATAGGGGCGTGCACGAGCAGCACACCCAATCCCTTTACATCCCCGCTGTGTTGAATGTCCTGCCTGTTTCTCCAATGTTTAGGATCGCGGTTGATGAGCCAGAAAACAAGTGCTCCCACATCTGGTGACACATGCCGAACTATCTTTTTGACAACTGTTTCCGTGACTCCATTTACTGTATTTTTGCGCTCTTCAACATGAATCTCATCATACTCGTTGCCGTTTGCTCGCTTGAACAAACTATTTACGCACAGGGCACAAGAGTCAAGGCTTCCCTTTTTTATAAGAGCCATAAAAGCCGGGAATTGAAGCTTATATTTCTTCCAGCTCGTGATGCCAACTCCCAAACTTCGAGCAATGCCCTTTTCCGTTTGGCCTGCTCTCAAATGACCGAGAATGACCTCGAAGTTAGGCTCAACGTGCGTCTGGTATTTCGATTTTCGTCCTGCCATTTGGCTTATCCTGTCAAAAAACCCGCCCGCCTTGAGGCCAAAAATCAGCGGGCGGACACCTGCAAATCGTTAAACGCGCTCTGCCCGTCCCGACAAGATTAGGACGGGCAGGAGCTTTATCGAAAATAGAAAGGTAAATATGGCCTCGAAAAATCATAATTCTGTTTCCGGCTCAGTCTCTTCTGGTTTGTCCAGTGTCGCACAGCCGGAAACGATCCGTTCGGCGGCATCGACCGGCCAAGCCCAGTCAAATTTCTTTTCGGACAGGTTCCAAATTTTAACTTTTCCGTAATTCACGTCCCCCGTTTTGCCGCCAGACATCGCTCCGGTTTTAGGGTCTTTGCCATGCACGCGGTTCGCCAAAGAGGCCAACGCTTGTTCCCTTGCTTCATGTTCTTTTTTTTGCTTTATGCCCAGCTCGCCTTCTGCATAATTTTCCATAATTCACCTTTCTAAATATTCATGTCAGTGTGTCAATTTTTATAGCAGCCCAAAATTTTCAAATCTTCTTGCCGGCCTGCTTCATTGCTTCAAGCCGTTGTCCATCAGACATCGCTGAAGCAGGCTGCGGCAACTTGCCAGGAAAAACCCCAGTGGCCATTGATTTTGTGTCGGCTGTTTTTTCAAAATTCCAATCGAGTTTTGGCAGAGACGACAAAATTTCCACTGCATCATTTGATTGTCCGGCATACAAAGATAGGTCATCCACAATCTTTTCGATATTATAACTGAGAATGGAACCGGCTTCTTCGCTTGCCAAAGCTTCCGGAGCTACCTTTGACAAATATTCACGCTTGCTTTTTTGGATATATTCCGGGTCCAGGAGCTTGAACAGCGTGGGTTTGTCAAAGAAAACAGACAGAGTCATCTCGTCATTGTCACTCAAAGCCTTTTGGAAAATCTCGACGCGTTGTTTTGTATAGATGGAAGCCATGTGTTGTTGAATCTGCATCCGTTGCACCGCCTGTACCGCATCGGTTGGCGGTCGAAGAGCCTGAGCTGTGGACCTACATTTATAAGCCGTTGTGATCGGGTCCAGAATCCGCCGCCAATTCTGCTTTAGTTCGGCAAGCAGGTTTCGAGCCGTCTCCTGAATCCGGTCTCTCTTGCCCTCTTCTGTTAGGCGATTATCCGTCTGTGCACTCTCCACGGTATCCATAAATTTTTTGCATAAAGTATGAAGGAAACGCTGGCCCATCTCGCCGCGGTGTGTCATGCTCTGTGTGTCACCTTCTTTTGCGCGTATATTGTTGCCGAAAGCATTTTCGCTGGCTCCATACCATTCAATGTGAAGTCGTCTCATAATTTTACCTTTCAATTTATGTTTATAGTTATGTCACTTAACGGCGTTTCGGTCCACCGCCCATTGGATTTATTTTTACTCTTATCTTTTTTGGAGCCGACCGAACGCCAGTTCGCTTGAATATTGTCACTGTCGGTAATTTGCTTCGTTTTATTTTAGCCATGAATTGACCTCGCTTTCTTCTGATCGGAGTTGCTTATTTCCTGCTTCATCTTGAGCGTCAAGAGCTTATAGCTTTGAATCAGCACGGAATTTCGGGAATGCTCGCAGCCGCCGTCCTCTTCCCACGTCTCGAGACGGAGCTTGCCCTCAATCAACACGAGATCGCCCTGTGCACAATGCTTATTTATCGAATTGCCCACGTGGCCGAATCCGACGCAGGCAACGTATAGCACCTCTTCATGCTCATGCCCATATCCATCGACCCAGGAATCTCGCACAGACAGGTAGATCTCGCACAAAGTGCTTGTTGCCATCTGCCGGCGTTGAGGTTCGCGGACCAGGCTGCCAACTAAAATAACTCGGTTATAGTTCATGTTTCGCTGGCCCTTTTTTAAACACGTCTCGAAATAACGATTTGTACTTTGTAATTTTTTGGATGATAAGGATATTTAGTATGTAGCGTTTCTGTATTTTTAGCGAAAAAAGCCACATTAACGCTGGAATCTTGCAAATTTCTTGTTTTTCTGTCGCCGTTTCTGACATTTTACCGCCTTTTTTTATAGGAGTCTCGAAAGTCTCACTTAGATCTCCGGTCTGGCCCAGTCATTTCGATTATCAGTGCGGTATTTAAGCGGCTGTCAATTCTGCTGTCAAAACTCAGGCCGAGCTGCTCAATGCTCTTGTTCGTAGTTATGAATGTTGGCAGCATCCGCTCTTGGCGTTTGTTAAGTATCGAGAACAACGTAACATAAACAAAGGGCGTTTCTTGTCCACTGCGTAGTCCCAAGTCGTCAATAAAGAGCTTGTCCACCTGTTTCAACGGCTCAATCATCTCATATTCCGTCTGCTTTGACGCTGCCCCCATAGTTGAACGGACTTGAACGCAGAAATCGTCAAAGTTGATCCGCTTACACTCAAAGCCCTCATAGACATAATGCCTGAATAGTGCCGCCATATTCCACGTTTTGCCAACGCCTACAAGCCCGAAAATAAAAACGTCCTGACCGGTCTCTAAAGACAGAAGTTTATCAGCTATATCCGGTTCGATACTTTCAAGCGTAGCATCAATGTAACGAGCGCCTACTGCTTCGGTGATAATCTTTTCAGCCGTCTCTGATTTTAGATTTTCCTTGCGATAGTAAACGTCTATGCAGCGTTTACACCACTTGCGATATTCGCCGTTTTCGAGGTGTCTGTATCCATAACCGCAGTTTTCGCATCGGTTAACGAATATACAATTTTTCAGGATTTCGTTTTTCTCGGTCTCCATTTTTTTCTTTCTTTATAATTTCTTTCTTTAAATATGCTTCTGCTTCTGCTTGGGCTGACTTTGGCTGACTTTGGCTGACTTTAGCTGACAACTTTCCCACGTTCTCTTTGTCGCGTTCTCTTTGTCGCTGCTTCGCTTCCCGATTTTGTCGTCTTCTTTCCTCAGGATCCCGCTTAGCTCGATACTTACTGTAATTTACGATAAGCCAACCGCCGTCAGCCTCGATAAGCCTCCGGCCATTAAACTCTTGCGAGCGAGAAAATTTGTCTGGGGAACATAACGCTTTGATACTCCGTTCGGCATCCTTCAAGTTCATTCTGGCAATTGTCGCCATGCCTGGTAATGATCCTGAGACGTGCCCATCGGCCGAGGCACTTGCAAGCATAGTGACCCACATAATGCGAACCTTATCATCCTCGGACCAAATGCTCGAAGTCACTATAGTGGAAAATAATTTAGTAAATCCATTCACTTGCTCATCTCCTTCAACCATCGTTCCCTTGACTTGCATCCGTCCTGAACCCAACTTTTAAATTCTGACACGGAAAACCGCTTGCACTTCGTACCGAAGCTGATTTTCCGAGGACCGATCCGGCCTGCAGATAGTAGTCTATGAAACATCGAGGTCGATATCCCCAGCATGGCAGCAGCCCCGGCCGCATCGACCAGGACCGGCTCGATCTCGATGCTTGGTTTGGTTTTGCTATGTTCCTGCTGATCAGTCACCATTATCCCCTCCGTTGGCTGCCAATTGGAGTAGCTTTTCATTCACAGATTCAATATTGAATAAAAAACGGTTGTTGATTATCAGGCAGGGGATCTCTTGTGCGATTGCTTTATCTTTGAGCCAATCAATCGGTACACCGCATTTGATTGCTGTTGATGTTAAGTTGTATAATCTGTTCTCCATGCCCTTAACATCGGACAGTTCAGCGGGAAAATAGAGGGAGGAAGATAGGAATAATATAGGAAAAAGCAGGAATTTACGAAAAATTGCTTTCGATGTAATCGCGACCTTTGCTCGATATAATAAATCCCATTTTTCTGTCGTCTGGTTCTATTAAACCTTCTTTTTTAAGGTAAGCCGCGTATTTTTTGTCGGTTTTTATATCATGTTCTTTGTAATCTTTCACGCGGCACACTTTTGGGTATTCGTCATTGAACCAATTCAGCATTTCAAGTTCAGGTATTTTTGGGTGGGGTATATCTATCAGAGCGCCGCTGTCCTTGCTTTCTGGTTGTAACCTGTTTTCTATAGGTTTAGCAGGTTCGGTTTTTACAAAATCGCTCATTTCCTCTTTTACAAACTTCCCCAGATCGTTGCTTATTGCACTCAATCGCTTTATCGCCTTATCAAGTGCCGTAGATAGAGCCTTTGCATATATGCCTCGTCTCTCAAATTCCGTAGCAGTTAAGACCTGGAGCCAAATTTTTTCTATAGTCTCGGATGGTTCTTTCAGAAGATTTATTACCGGTAAACCATCAAATACCGTCAACTTAAAGTCCCTGCTACAAAGACGAAAAGAATTCTTTACGGATTCCATTTGGGAATAGATTTCATCTGCATCTTCGTGTTGGATCCGTTGCCGGTTATAAATTTCTTTCAACTGCTCTGTTAAGGTTTGAAGATTGACACGAAAAATATCAATTCTGTAGAGGATATCGATATTTATCATTTTAACCTACTTTCTTCGGGCCGGCCGGTTCTGAGCAAGTGAAAGTAGGTGTTACAAGCCTTGCCCAAAACCAGGCCATTTAGCCAGGAGCTACCTGGTAACCCGATGTTCGCTATTAACTTTTTACAATATGAATTATGATTCGTTTTTGTTCTTCTGTCAAGTTATTCCACCGTTCGACTATCAGCATTAAATGAGGTTCAGAAAACAAGATTTGAACAAGATTTTGGTTTTCAGCCTTGTCGCTTAATTTGCCTGTTTTCGTAAGTGTTGTGTTTTTGGTGGTTTGTCCAACGCGCCCGGCAGGACTCGAACCTGCAACCTTCGGATTCGAAGTCCGCGACTCTATCCAATTGAGCTACGGGCGCAAAGAACCATTAGGCTTCCGACATTATATGTGTTTTTTATCCGAATTGTCGAGCCTTTTTTCAGCAATTGCAGCGATATTGAATCTCAGAAGTCAACTGCGATTTGTCCGGCCTGCCTGATGGCGTCGGCAAGTTTTTCCTGCGCGATATCGGGGCCGCCCTGTAAAGTCGGTTCAACTATGACGGATTTAGTATCCTCAAAACCGATAAAGCCGAGTATTAACTCGACGTACTTTTTCTGCAGGTCGAAGGCTTCGGCTCCGCTGCCGGCCTGGTATTGGCCGCCTCGCGAATAAACTACCAGAAAAGGCTTACCGCCGGCAAGGCCTTCGTAACCTTTTTCCTGGCTGTAAGTGAATGTATAGCCCGGCTGAATCAGGTTGTCGATATACAGTTTGAGCCGGTATGGAATGCTGAAATTCCACATGGGGACGGCGAGGACGTATTTGTCGGCGGATTTGAATTGCTCAATTAACTTCTCGACGTTCTGCCATGCCTTGAGCTGCTCTTTCGTATGTTCCTTGCCGTGCATAACCGCATATTTGGCTTGGACAGCGAAACCGTCGAAGGCGGGAATCTTTTCGTCAAAGATGTTTAATGTCACTATGTGGTCGTCCGGGTGCTCTTTTTTGTATGCATCAATGAATGCATCGGCGGCGCGAATACAATACGAAAGCTTGCCTCTCGGTGATGCCTGGATATATAACAGCTTGCTCATAATTTGTCTCCTTTCTTCTTTAGATGATCCTATAAGTTAATCCGTTAATCAATTAATTCTACTAATTTGATAGTATATTTGTTTGTTTTTTCCCAAAATCAAATAGATTCATTTTTTACAGCAAAGTTAAATTTAGGAGCAGGGAAATAAATATTGCTGTTTCGATGAAATCTTGTTAACAAAGACGCCTATGCCCGGGCAAAAGAAGAAGTATCGGATTTTTATCAGTGCCGCTGAGCCGAGCGCCGATGCCCACTGTGCCGGCTTGATAACTGCCTTAAGAGAAAGTAGTTACGACATTGAATTTGTGGGAGTAGGGGGGCCGAAGATGGCCGATGCAGGCTGTGAACTGCTCGAGGTTACTTCCGGCAAAGCGGTAATGATTTACAAGGCCTTTAGTCACGTAGTTCATTTCTACAGGCTCATAAAACGCATAAAACACTATCTTATAGGCAATAAAATTGATTTGGTTGTTGTCTGTGATTCACCTGCATTTAATTTTCATATAGCAAGAGCTGCAAAAAGAGCGGGAATAAAAACGCTTTTTTATGTCGCACCGCAGCTTTGGGCCTGGGGGCGCTGGCGTATTGGAAAATTGCGTAAAAGCTGTGACAGACTTTGCTGTATATTGCCATTCGAGCAGGAATGGTTCGGCAAGAGGAATATTGATACGGTTTTTGTGGGTAATCCCCTTTTGGATAAATTGGATATTGATTCTGCTAAATCCAAAAAGTATATCGATTTCAAGCCGGAGAATGCAAAGATCGCACTAATGCCCGGCTCGCGGGCCGCTGAGATCGATTCGTTGTGGCTTCCGATGCAGCAGATAGCAATGAAGTTGAAGATGAAATGCCCTGATGCCGAATTTGTCACTGTTGCTGTGGATTCCGAGCGGCAGGAGATATTAAAAGCCAAGCAGATTCCCGGGTTCGAATGTCACTACAGCATTGATTCGGTTCATCATACCGCGGCGGCGGCTGATTTTTCGATAGTGGCCAGCGGCAGTGCCACCCTGGAAGTGGCGGCAGTGGGGTGCCCGATGGTAATTATGTATCAATCCAGCAGGATTCTGTGGCATCTGGCGGGGCGGTTGATCATTAGAACGAAATACCTGTCGTTGGTAAATATTCTGGCCGGTCGGGAATTAGTACCGGAATTTATGCCTTATTTTAGTTCGATTGAACCGATTACCGACCGTATCGAACTGCTCATGGAAGACAAAAGTAAGCTGGCACAAATCAGCAGTTCGCTCATCCGGTTAGTTGAGCCGTTGGCGGATAAAGAGGCTCGCCGGGAGGTCGCAAAGATAGCTATCGAAATGTTATGTTAGGTAACCAGGTATTAAATAAGGTCTGCGGTTCTTATTGAAAAAATACAGTGACATTCGAAAAGTGGATTTTTCGGCAACCCTGGCCATGATCGGCACCGTTTCTTTTTGGTCGTTGGGGCCGATCTTCGTTACATACCTGACAGGGTATCTGGATTCCTGGACCCAAAATCTGCTACGTTACTCGGTGGCTTGTTTGTTCTGGCTGCCGTTCCTTTTTTTCGCCGTAAGGACAAAAAGGTTTGATCGAAGGATCTGGCGAAAAGCTGTTGTGCCGGCTGTGGCGAATCTTGCCATGCAGAGTTTTTACGCCGGTGCTTTTTATTATATCGGCCCGGCTTTTATGGTTCTGTTGACTAAAACGAACATCATCTGGATAGCGGGTTTTTCGCTCATATTTTTTCCGGATGAAAGGCCGTTGGCCGGGAGCAAACGTTTCTGGTTCGGATTGATACTTTCAGCAACAGGAGTATTGGGCGTAATGTATTTCAAGGAGGATTTCGCCACTCTAAAAACTATGACCGGTATAGCTCTTGCATTTGCAATGGCCTTTATGTGGGCGGTATATACAATATCTGTGAGGATTGCATTTAAGGACATCGACTCATCGCATGGTTTTTCGGTGATAAGCATATATACGGTTGCAGGGCTTTTTATACTTACGCTTTTATTTGGAAATCCGACCGACTGCATGCGGATAGGTCCCTTGCAATGGGGCTGTATTGTCGTTTCCGGCATCTTATGTATAGCGTTGGCTCATGTGTTGTACTATGCTGCGATAAGGCGTATAGGAGCCACCATACCGGCTCTGGTGATATTGGCGCAGCCGTTTATCGTTCTTGCTATTTCCTATTTTATTTACGGCGAGTCGTTAAATCTTGTGCAATTGTTTTTCGGTGTAGTTCTATTGGCAGGTTCGGCTCTTGCTATCTGGTCACAGCAGCATCTTAAAAGTACATCTTGATTCGTAATTCTCTTGACATTTAGATGGAAGAATGTATGATAAATGTAATATTTTAATACACCTAAAGACCTGAACAACAGGGGAGTGTATGCTTACCTTTTTATTATCTATGGACTTCTATAAATCTTAATGCGGAAGATTTTTCAAATCTGTTGTGTATTATGAAATATAAATTTTGGCAAAGAGTGGAGTGATGAAAAAAATAGTTGTTTTCAGCATTACTGTTTTAATCATTTTAATATGCAGTTTAGGATTCACCGGCATATCACAGGGTGCAACGCAGAGATTAGTTGATCTTAATCTGGATGGGATTGTAGATTTTACGGATTATTCATTATTTGCACGCGACTGGCTACAGGATGAGTTGCGTTTTGATATTGCTCCTGCAGCAGGAGACGGGATCATTGACTGGAAGGATTTTGCAATTTTGGCTGAGAATTGGCTCACAGAATATGGGGAAATTGTATATATACAGTGGCTGGGCCATGCGAGTGTCAAAATCTGGACGGAGAAAATGGTGATATATGTAGATCCGGTGTATTTAACCGAGTCACCGGGTGATGCAAACCTGGTGCTTGTCACTCATAATCATAGCGACCATTATTCAGTGTCGGACATAGCGAAGGTTTCAGGGCCGCAAACAAAACTAATCGCTGCCGCCAGCGTTATTACCAGTTTCGGCAGTGGTCAGGCGATTTTGCCTGGTGAGATAATCGAAACAGATGGTGTTCACATCACCGCCGTACCGGCTTACAATACAAACAAGCCGAATCATCCTAAGGCAAATAACTGGGTTGGGTTTATAATAAAAATCGGTTCGCAGCGGATATATTGTGCCGGTGACACCGACCTGACGGACGAAATGAAAGCTCTTGAAGATATTAACGTGGCCATATTACCCGCCGGAGGTGTATCTACAATGAATGCTGCAGAGGCGGCCGAGGCAACCGGGTATATCAAACCGGATTTAGCCATACCATATCATTGGGGAAGAAATATCGGGACTCTAAGTGACGCCCTGGAATTTGCCGAGTTGGCCCAGTGCCGTGTGAAGATTATGGAAGTAGGCGAAACAATAAGTTCCAATAGCTGGCTGGAAGATGCTCCTTTGATAGCACACTGGAAGCTCGATGAAACAGAGGGTAACATTGCTATTGACAATATTGGCGGTATTAATGGCACATTGCATGGCGGGCCAATCTGGCAACCTGAAAATGGCAGGATAGCCGGGGCACTGGAGTTTGACGGAACTGATGATTATGTGAGTACGGACTTTGTTTTGAACCCGGCCGATAGTCCTTTTAGTATCTTTGTATGGATCAAGACAGAGGCGGCAGGGCAGGTCATTGTCTCTCAGGCAGATGGCAAGAGCTGGCTTTCAGTGAATCCATCTGATGGCACATTAATGACCGATCTGAGGACAACCGGCCGATCGGGCAGATCGCTGACTTCGCAATTCCTTGTCACCGACGGCCGATGGCACCATATTGCTTTTGTATGGGACGGGTCACAGCGATACCTCTATTCTGATAATTCGGAAGTCGCTAAAGATGATTCCCTTATAACCGCTTTGGAGGCTTCAACTGGAGGGTTGTTTTTTGGAGCCGGAAGCACGCTTGGTGCGGAGGATTTCTATTCCGGCCTTATTGATGACATTCGGATTTTTAGCGGTATGATAAAGCCATAAATGTTCAGCCTGCCGGTGCATTTATTTCCCTCAAAAACGCTCTGCTTTCAGATTCCGAATTGTATGATTGACAATCACTAACAATGGACCTTAGAATATTACACTCTGTATAGAAATTCGTATGCAACTAAGTTTTAAATGGATGACCATGAATGTTTTTATAAGGGATCGATTATGTGTAAGTATTTAAAAGTGTTCATCGCAGTATTAACACTAATTACTGCACTTTCTCAAAATCAGGTTTTATCTCAAACTCGTGAGAGGTCGGAAGTCCCGGCTGAGCATAAATGGAAACTGGAGGATCTCTACGAGACGGATCAGGCCTGGAGGCAGGCCAAGGAAAAACTCGTAGCTCGGTTTGATGAAGTGGAAAAGTATAGAGGCAAGCTGGCCGAATCCGCATCCGAGTTACTGGCTTGTCTCGAGTTCAACACCGACATTTCGAAAGAGTTCGGACGTTTGTTCAGCTACGCATCGATGAAATCCGATGAAGACTTGCGCGACTCGAAATTTCTGGCGATGAAGCAGGAAATGCAGCAGCTCGGCACCGATTACAGTTCCAAGTCGTCATTTATCACGCCGGAGATAGCCGCGATGGACAAGCAGAAAATCGATAAGTTCATTGAGCAGGAACCGGGACTGAAAATATATAAGATGCCTTTGTATGATATACTCAGAATGAAGCCTCATACATTATCGGATAAGGAAGAAAAGATTCTGGCCGAAGCGGGCCTGTTGGCCGATGGGCCGTCCTCGATTTATAGCGTCTTCAGTAATGCGGAGTTGCCATACCCTAAAATCGAATTGAGCGACGGTACCGATGCTGAACTGACCAAGGCCGGATACGCCCGCTATCGGGCCTTGCCTAATCGTAGTGACAGAGAAGCCGTGTTCCAGGCGTTCTGGGAAGTATTTAATAAGTTCAAAGGCACTTTCGGAACGCAGCTTTATGCGAATGTTAAAAAGGACATGTTTTACACCCGCACTCGCAATTATGAATCTTCGCTGCACAGCGCGCTGGATCAGGACAATATTCCAATCGAAGTTTATATGGCCCTGATTGAAAATGTCACCGATAATCTCGATTCGTTTCATCGTTATCTGGATTTGAAAAAGCGAATGCTGGATGTTGAGACGTTGAAATATTCGGATGTGTATGCCCCGGTGGTCAAGGGAATAGACTTGCAGTACACTTATGATCAGGCAAGAGAGCTTATTCTCGATTCGTTGGCTCCGTTGGGTGAGGATTATCAAAAGGTCGTTGCGGAGGCATTCGAGAAACGATGGATCGATGTTTATCCCACTCCGGGCAAGCGTGCCGGCGCCTATTCCAACGGCAATGCATACGATGTTCATCCATATATCCTTTTAAATTACAACGGTCAGTACGACGATGTCAGTACGATTGCCCATGAGCTGGGCCATACAATGCACAGCTATTACGCCAACAAGAATCAGCCTTATCCCACGGCCGATTATTCTATATTTGTGGCCGAAGTGGCTTCCACTTTCAATGAGGCCCTTTTGATTCACAAAATGCTCGAAGAAATCCAGGATGATGACACCCGCTTGTCTTTGCTTATGAATTACCTCGATGGAATCAAAGGCACGGTTTTTCGTCAGACCCAGTTCGCCGAATTCGAGCTGCGCATTCATGAAAAAGCCGAACGCGGAGAACCCCTTACCGGGGACGTTCTCAACGAAATGTACGCCGATATCCTGAAGAGATATTACGGCCACGAAAAGGGAATCTGTCAAATCGATGACCTGTATAAGGTGGAATGGGCATACGTCCCGCATTTTTATTACAACTTCTATGTGTATCAGTACGCGACATCATTCACTGCATCGACCGCGTTATCCGAAATAGTGTTGAGCAAAGAAGAAGGTGCGGTCGAAAGGTATATCAAATTCTTGTCTTCGGGAGGTTCGGATTATCCGATCGAACTCTTGAAAAAGGCGGGAGTGGATATGACAAGTCCTGAGCCGTTCAAAAAAACGATGATAGTTATGAATCGAACGATGGATGAAATCGAAGCGATTCTGGAGAAAAAGAGCAATTAGGAACAGACGACCATTGCGACCGGCGGGAATAAGTATGGATTCTGATATCTTTGTCGAAACGGAAGATTTAACAAAGGTCTATTCGTCCGGCAGGATTGAAGTTGTTGCTCTCAAAGACGTGAATCTCTCACTCCGAGAAGGTCGGTTCCAGGGAATAACAGGCCCTTCCGGCTCCGGTAAATCCACCCTGATGAATCTATTGGGCGGATTGGACAGGCCCTCATCGGGTACTATTAAATTTCAGGGCAGATTAATTTCCGAACTGGACCCTGAAGAGCTGGCCCTTTATCGGCGTTATCAGGTCGGTATGATTTTCCAGTCATTCAATCTTATTTCATCCTATAGTGCTTTGGAAAATGTGGCTTTTCCTTTACTCTTTGCCGATGTGCCGAAGAAAGAAAGAAACGAGCGGGCGGCTGAAATACTCGATTTGGTCGGCCTATATGAAAGAAAGGACCATCGCCCGTCCGAATTGTCCGGCGGCGAACAGCAAAGAGCGGCTATCGCTCGCGCTTTGATTAATCGACCGAAGCTCCTTCTTGCCGACGAACCCACAGGCAATCTTGACAGCAAAACATCGGCCCAGATTGTACAGACCTTGGCCCGATTGAATAAAGACAAGGGCTTAACTGTGATAATGATATCACATGAAGAGAATTTACTTGCCGAATTCGCCAATAATATTATTCGGATGTGCGACGGGAAAGTTGTCGAACAGGAAACAACTGATAAAAACTTATGAGATTTTCCGACTATATAGAGCAATCGTTTTCCAACCTGTGCAAGAAGAAGCTGCGCACTTTCCTGACTACATTCGGGGTAGTTATAGGAATCGGTGCTCTGGTTTGCATGTTTGCTTTCGGTAAGGGAATGCAAAAGAACATGACCGATAGTTTCAACAAACTTGAGCTTTTTAACTATCTCGGTGTTTTTCCACGTTCGGAAAACGGCCGAAGCGGTCAATCCTCACAGGACCCCAACTCTCAGGGGGAGACAGGCCAACGGAATCGAAATTTGGATGACGATTTTCTTCTCGAACTGACTAAGATTGAAGGTGTGGAATGGGCCTTTCCGGAGATGCGTTTTCCCGCCATGATTCGATTCCGAGACGATGAAGAATACAGCCTGATACAGGTTCTGCCCGCTAAGATTTGCCAATCCGGGATTATGAACTTCAGGGCGGGGACGTTCTATACATCCGACGATGCAAATTCGTTGGTAATAAGTGATTCTCTGCTTCATCGTATGGAAATAAAAAAGCCGGAAGAAGTTGTCGGTCAGGAAATAGAGGTTTCCACTTTGGCAATCGATTTTAGCCTCGCTAATTTGCCGAACCTTCTGTCATTTCTCGGCGGAAAGGGACTGCCCTTTAGCAGGCAAACATACACCTTTACCATTGCAGGTGTGACCGAGAGAATGGGAATGGGCGGTCCGACGCTGATGCGAAGCGATGTTTGTATTCCATACGGCACTTCCAAAAGAATGAAAAAGATACCTTTGACAAATATATCCGATTTATTCGTATCGGCTAACCAGTCACAGGGATATCCCGCGGCTGGAATCAAGCTGGTTTCGCCGAAATATGTCGAGCCTGTAAGGAAACGGGTCAAAGAGATGGGTTTTAATACATTCTCTCTTACAGACCAGGTCGAAGAAATAAATACCGTTTTTATATTCATGGACTTGTTTTTGTTCGCCGTCGGGATGATAGGGATTGTTGTCGCTTCGCTGGGAATCATCAACACGATGGTGATGTCTATCCTGGAAAGATACAAGGAAATCGGAATCATGAAGGCCGTCGGTGCAAGTAACAGGGACGTAAAGAAGATATTCCTTTTCGAATCCGGGGTCATCGGTTTCATGGGAGGCCTATTCGGGCTTGCCTTAGCCTGGATTGTAAGTGTTATCATTAACGCCGTTATCAATGCCTTTGCAGTCAGGTATGGTACTCCTTATATGAGTTATTTCAGTTTTCCCTGGTGGCTGTGCTTAGGGGCGATTGTTTTCTCGATATTCATCAGCCTGGTCTCGGGGATATATCCCACCTTGCGAGCGGCCCGTGTCGATCCTGTCGTTGCATTAAGACACGATTGATATATCTTTGTTTGTTTAGCCGTGGCCGCTCCGGCCACGGTCAACCCCCAGAGCAGGTCTGGGGGCTGCTATGAGGCCATCTGTCAATGGTTATAATTTACTTTCTTGAATTTCTACATTGATGTACCTTTCTTGCTATCAACTCACTGCCGGCGGCTCAGTCTGCTATACGTGCTCTAAGGCACAAG
>Ga0315544_1000790_pt1 | contig 27105 bp, 22 predicted proteins | sample SalMarSW160130MG_2_FD_202543 | JGI IMG/M metagenome (GOLD analysis project Ga0315544, IMG submission 202543) | Salt marsh sediment microbial communities from the Plum Island Ecosystem LTER, Massachusetts, United States - Salt Marsh Sediment SW1601-130 ... | reverse complement strand
GTGCGACGTTTATAACAGGGTTACGAACAGGCACACAGGCAGAAAAATGGGTATGCCTATCCTGTATTACAAAGCCGACTCAACGAAGACCCAGCACAAATACTATGCAAACCCACCCGAACAACAGGATAAAAATATCTACGACACACGTGATAATCAGGGACTGGTTGACCTGGGCCTGCCGTGGATATCTGGGCCAATGCACCCTATGGCCTGGGGTGGCTTTACTACAACCGGTGCCCTGGCTACGCCTCAGGTTTTTTATGATGAAACAGTTAATCCGAACATACCCGGGGGTAAATGGCCTTACAGGAATGACTCGTATATCCTGTTTTCTGCGGGATTCGACGGCGAATACGGCACCAGCGATGACGTTTTTAATTTTGGAGACTAAACAAGGAAAAGGGCGGTCAGGAATGGTGATGAAACGGCTGATATTTGCTGCTTCGGTGATTGTAATTCTTTGCGGCGGTCTTTGTAATGCCGTCAGCGTGGTTAAAAACGGAAGTTTTGAAAATGACGGGGCTATGTTTTTGACGCCAACCCACATACCGGAATACTACTGTAACGTTGATTTCAACGATTCGGGTTTTTCGGCCTTTATCGACTATGACTGGTCTACGCACGGGAGTTTCTCTTTAACGATGTATTCTGATATGTTTGGAAGCTTCGAGCCAAATGACGCCGCCACAATTTCTCAGTCTGTGTATCTGGCGGATGTAAGTCAGCTCATCTTCGATGTGCATCTTTTTGCCACTTACGGTTATCCGTGGGACATCAATGTCGTTACAGCTCGCTTACTTATAGATGGCAATGACGTCTGGAATTCGGATGGTCTTGCATACACGGCTGGTCAATTTACCGGCGAAGTTGCGGTCGATATAAACGAAACCTTCAATGACGATAGCTTGCACATTCTGTCGCTTCAATTACGGGCCGACGCAGGGGACTTGCAGTTTGTCGAATACCGCGCGCAATGGGACTTCATAGTATTCAGTATGTCCTGCAGTTCGCCGGCCGATTTTACGGGTGATTGTATTATTGACATCAATGACCTTGAAATTCTTGTCGCCGGCTGGCTGGACCCGAACGGCCCCGACCTTACTGGAGATGATACAGTCAATTTTGCCGATTTCGCTGTTCTTGCGAATCTCTGGATGTCCGACGGTTCCTCAATAGGCGACCCCGTCTGGCTCGAGCCGGATTTTGTCTTCCTCGACGCGGATTTCAACGACGACGGGATTGTCGATTATTACGACATCGAGTTATTCAGCGAAAACTGGCTCGCCGAAGGCGGCGCGTGTGTAAGAGCAGACCTCGACGGTGACGGCGATATCGACCTTTTTGATTTTAATGTGCTCGCCGAATCCTGGCAGCAGACGGGCGACCTGTATGGATTGTAATAACCGGCAGCGTTTGGGACGCGGAGATTATTAGTAGAAAGGAACAACCGCGATGAATAAGCATAAGGCGTTTACAATCATTGAACTGTTGATAAGCATCGTCATCATTGCCCTGCTTGTGGGGATTCTCCTGCCGTCGATAGCAATGGTCCGCCTAAAGGCCAAAGAGACCGCTCAAAGGGTACAGTTTGCTTCCATCGAAATGGCACTGGATGCCTTCAAGCAGGATTACGGCGACTATCCACCATCGAATTTCCAGGATGGCTCCGGGATTCCCGGTCGATTTTACTATGGCGCTCAGAAATTCACCGAGGCGCTGCTCGGCTGGGACCTGCAGGGTTTTCATCCGAATACCGCCTGGCGACGCGATGGCTTTGATGCCGCAGGCGGCCCGGATACGTATGACCCGCCTTTGCCACCTACTATGACGCGGGTTAGAGGCGACGATACGCTTTTTGAAAGAAGAGGGCCATATCTTGAAGTTGCGAAGACCAATGTCTTTCGCCTCGGCGAAAGCGCAGCCGGTGCAAATGACGGCTTATATAACTATAACAATGCTACTCTCGCCGGTTTCTTTGACAGAAACCTGAAAAACTACGTCATTTGCGACGTATTCGGTGTCAGGAAGCTGACGATTCCCAAAGGGAGCACCGGGGAACATATCATAGCCACGGCAGGAAGTCCCGTTCTTTACTACAGGGCCAATACTTCCAGCAAAATTCTCGAACCGACATCGTTGCCTGGAGACCTGATATACAATTGCGATGACAATCTGGTGTTAATAAGACTCGGCAAGTTGCCTAACGGCGGAGTACATAAGCTCCAAACTGCTGATGGTGATTATTCCACAACCGGCGGGCGCTACTTATACGACTGGAGATACAAACTCGTTGACCCGCAAGCCACTGCCGCCGCAGGCGTACGATGGCCATACAGACCTGATTCATACATATTGATTTCTGCGGGTAACGACCACGAGTTCGGAACAGAAGACGACATCCTTAACTACTGAGGTCGCCAGCCCGGTTTCGGGGAGATAATCGATGCAGCGCACCGTGCCTAAATCCGGTTTCACACTCATCGAAATGGTGCTGGTGGTGGCGATTATCGTGCTGCTGGTCTCGATGGTAATCGGTATAGCCAAGCGCATCGACGACCAGGGCAAAGAACGGCTGTGCCGCGATACCCTGGCACTAATCGGCAACGCCCTTGAGCAGTTCCGCGACTTCGGCTACGAATACAAACATTCCGATTTCGACGGGCTCGATTTCCCACTTGATTGCAACGGCATGTCTGACACCGCTCTCGAAACAATATTGCGCAATGCCCTGTATCCGGCATCCTCGCCGATAGCTGTTGACATCAATCAGCCAGAGCCGATACATGACCCGACTTACTCCAGCTCAGAAGCATTATATTTTATCTTAAGCCAGGTTCCTGAATGTCGCACTACGCTCGACAAAATCGATAAATCACTGTTGGCAAACAAGAACAAAGATGGTGTGAAAATAGATGTTATTATCCTGACCTCCGGCGTCACTACTGCAAAGTACCCGTTTACGAGAATCGTTGACCCCTGGAAGAAAACTCTCAGGTACGACTACTACCCCGATCTCAAAGACTACGCTGGTACTCAGCCATATCTTGTGTATAGAGACTTCGCCAAGCGGACTTTTCCGGTAGTAACAAGCGCGGGGCCTGATGGGCAGTTCGATACCTTCGATGATATTTCGAGTCCATAGAAACGATGAGATTATATCACAGACAGTTCGGCTTAACGCTTCCTGAGATGACTGTTGTCATCGCGATAGCGGCGCTGCTTGTTGGCCTGACTCTGCCCGCGGCGAGAATGCTTTTCAAAGCGTTCGAGTCCGAAAGCGGGACAAAGACAATGATTAGCGCCGCATTAGCCAGCGCCCGCGCCATCGCCGCCAAAGAGCAGCGCTACGCCGGCATACGTTTCCAGAAACGCTATGCCCCGAACAACCCAGACCCCCTCAATGCACCGCAATATATGATTTTCATCATTCACGATGTTGACGGTACCAAGCTGGCTAATGGATTCCGCGCTGTTGAGGGGCTTGAACCAATGAAGCTCCCTGATTCAATAGGCGTAATGGACTTTTTATATAACCCGAGCTTAGGCGGCGCCACTCCTGATGCAAGCTTTGCTAATCCTAACGTTGTGCGGGATACTACGACCTTTTCAATTGTCTTTTCACCATCAGGCAAATTGTTAATTCACGATGTCCAGGTCAGAAACAGAAACGGAATTCCTGATAGTGCTAGTCAAGTTGGCAACACCAGTTATGACGACATTTTTAACAAAAAGATCCGTGTAGATGCTGGCTATGCGATGTTTTACCAAGATGATTATTTTAACCCAACCTGGAGCGCATATCCTGGCCTGAACCTTGGCCTCGGGCCTGAAAACAGCAGAAACAGATTTTACATTTATGAAACTAATCCATTCAAACAGGCCTACAAGGCCGGTAATGCATGGTCGAATTATCTGTTCCGGCTTAAGCCCGTTTATATCAATGCCTATACAGGGACAATCGTCGAGCAGTGATGAATATTAAATGCCCAATATCGAATGTCCGATGTCGAATTAAGAGAAGTGGTTTCTCGCTGACGGAGGTATTGATGGCCATCGGGACGCTGGCTGTGGGGATGCTTTTTATCGCGGGTGTATTTCCCGTCAGCATTTATTTCACAACTGTCGCCTCCGAACGCACAATTGCCGCAACTGTTGCCGACGAGGCCTTCGCAAAGATAAAGCTGTATAACGGTTATCTTCCTGTACTGAGCGATGCAAACCAAGCCCCGTTTGACCTGCCGGCCGCTCTTGTCGGAGAGTATGCATATCCCTCAATTCCGACGGCACAACCTTCATTAAAGCGATACTGGTGGTCGGCTGTATGCAGAAGAATTCCCGGCTCGGCCTCCGATGTCCAGGTGACGGTTTTCGTCAGCAGAAAAGTCGGCGCAAACACGCAATACCGGACCCGCGGTCTTATCATTAATCCTCTTATTCCTCCATCGCTTGGGACCATCAACCGGCCTGTGCCCATTTCCATCGTTGTTTCTAAAATCGCCGGCGGCAGGGCGGATGAGCTTAGGATAATTGACAACCTGCCCGATGGGATAGACGAAACAACCTTTGTCAGCGACGGCGTAACAATAGTGGATGACAAAACCGGACAGATATATCGGGTCCTCGAAAAATACTTAGACACCTCAGTTATACCAAATGTGTATGTGATACGACTTGATAAGAATTGGCAGGGCAGTTCCCTTGTCTGGGTTGTCCCGCCGCCAACCACCGTCGGCCGATATCCCTGTATCGCGGCCTATCAAAAGATAATCCGTTTCTAAAAATGAACGCCACTAAGGCGCTAAGACACGAAGAGATTAAAAAGTGAATTTCAGAAAACTAACAGAAAGAGAAGAGTTGATTGGTGGAAAAATAGTTGATGCCGCATACAAAGTTCATAAGGCATTAGGCCCCGGACTTTTGGAAAAAGTATATGAAACATGCTTTTGTCATGAGTTAGAAAAGGCAGGTCTCTCCTTTCAAAAACAAGTGAATGTGCCTGTTGTTTACGATGGTATTGAATTTAACGAAGGACTTCGTCTGGATATTTTGGTAGAAGACCTTGTAATATGCGAATTAAAGGCCGTGGATGAAATGAATCAAGTATATATGGCTCAAATTCTGAGCTACTTAAAAATAACAGGCAAGCGTTTGGGATTCTTAATCAACTTTAACGAGCCTGTGATAAAGAAAGGAATCAAACGAGTTATTCTGTAAATATTTTATTCTTTGTGACTTGGTGACGTTGTGGCAAAAAAGATAAGAAGGATGTTCTTTGTGACTTCGTGTCTTTGTGGCAAGGCGTTTACGCTCATCGAGATGGTAGTCGCCATAACGCTGCTGGTGATAATAATCGTATTCTCAGGGATGATTTTCAAATCCGGTATCGGTTCTTATCGTACCGCAACGGCCCAGGCCGAGATTATGCAAAAGCTCCGCGCCATAACCGAACAGCTAAACTCCGATTTCAAAGGCCTGCGAAAAGACGCACCTCTTTTTATATGGTTTCGACAGGACCCAAATGACGCGAATCAGCGATTCGACCAGATTATGTTCTTTGCTGACGGCGACTTCCAGGCGATTAAACCAACCCAGCCTCCCTTAGCAAGCAACCTTGCTCGAATCTTCTATGGCCAGGCGCGAGGTCCCGACCCGAAAACAGGTTTGTCAATGGACCCCTGCGACCTGCCGGTCAATAAACGTTTGCTCACCCGAAGACAACACCTCTCTGTTCCCATATTGTCTCCTTTTTTCCCGGTATTCGACAGCACAGGTGCACTCATAATAAACACGGTTGATAACAATAATCTTGAATACGACAACATCTCACTATCCCAGTGGCAGGCCGCCCTGCAGGTAAGTTCTAACTGCGACCAGCTAATCCCCATCTGCATGCCTAACAATCCACCGTATATCAATTTCGCAAGCGCCACCGGCTGGTATATGTTAATGGCCGAGGGGGTGGGCAGCTTCGCTATTCAGTGGAGCTACCCCTCAACTTTGCTTTCCCAGCCGATACTTTGGTGGCCCAGCAATGACCCGGATAGCGACCCCACAACAACTTCCTCCGATTTCGAGGATATGCTTACCAATCAGTTTGGTTTCTGCTTCAATGCCGCAAAACCTTCCTACTTGGTTTGGTTCTTGTATGATAAAGCAACCGGGCCTTATTATCCGACTACCAACAAACCTGTGTTTCCGCAGGCCCTGAAATTTACATTCACACTTTACGATTCGAGGGGCTTGTTCAAGGATGGCCAGACATTTACCCATATCGTTTATCTGGATGACTAAAATGCCACGGACGAATAAAATCCGAAATACCGGCTCTGCCATCATTCTTGCGGTGGTCCTGACGTCGCTACTGGCGATTGTCGGCATAGTCTTTCTCCTCAGCTCACGTGTCAACTCCATCGCCACCTCATCCATCAGTGAGAACAAAGACTTAAATTTAGCCGTGGATACCGTCGTTGCCCAAATATCTGAAACACTCTCGCTCGACGTTCCCGGCGTTGACCCAAACGGAGAATACTACGATTATCCCGACTCAAACTTCGACCCCTGGCTTGCGGCGCTCGAACCTTATTCTGATGCAGGCACTCCTCGCTGGAGCCAGATAAGCGATGTTTATAACGAGCTCCGGTCATATGCCACCTACCTTGACGAATTCGGCGACCGGATTGAGCCGAATCAGGTGCGTGCGAAAACTTGGAAGGACGCGACACCTGTAGGTGGTGCTGAGCTTAGCGGCTCTTACATAGATTTCGGCGGGCCTGCCGATGCCGACGGCGACGGAGTTACCGACAGCAGATGGGTAAGAATCCCCGAAATTACAAGCAATAAAGGAAAGCCCATTTATGCAGCAATTCGCATCATCGATAATGGCGGAATGCTCAATGCCAACACCGGCTACAAGTTCGACTCAAATACCGCGGACGGCTCAAGCCAGATGCAAATCAACCTTCTTGCTTTGGCCAGCAGAATTAACGATGTGCTGACGCCGCTTCAAATCCAGTTCAGAGAAAATTCCCTGCTTCAGGCAAGAGCCAACTACCCTGTGAGCGGACTTGACCCGAATAATCTTGCACTTTACGAGCAGGATGTCATCTGGCGATATGCCAACCCGGCAAATGCATATACGCCTTTTGATATCTCCGACGAGCTTGAGTCGCGATATAGATTCCTGCTAAACCAGGAGGATGTCGATACGCGATTAGAAGACTGGGGCTCCGAATGGCGTGACAGCACTATTTCAACTCCAGTTCCCAGTGGAGGTATTGAGCTTGATAAATGGTTCCGCAGAGCCGGCAGTTATGGTGATCCCGGTCCCGATCCTAACTATACCTATGATTACTACGCCTATCGTCACATTGCGACGATTCAAAACTTTGACCGGATTATCGATCCCAAAGGCGACAAGATGCTCAATATCAACAAGGCATACGGGCCGAATGATACCAATGAAATCGATGCACTTCAAAACACGATTAGAGAGGCATTAATAGCAGGGGGCTTCGCTTCGGCCTTCGCAGACTCCCGTGGCACACAGTTAACAGCAAACCTTGTAGATTATGTTGATGGGCCTGGTTATCTACCGTCTGACCCGGCATATGACCCGAATGATGATGTCACGACCGTCTACGATGACGCCGGGATACCGCACTTCGGCTTTGAGCAGCCGGCAATCTATATCTCCGAGCTGGCCCAGAATTTCTTCCAGGCGGATGCAAACGACCCAAATACCCTCGAGAGGTCCTACGCAATCGAGCTTTACAAGCCATATTTCGAGGATTTGGCGCCCCTGTGTCCTAACGGCGTCGGCTGCGACTGGCAGCTTGTAATAAGCGACCCGTGTTTTGGTGTTACCTCATTCGGAGTTAACTGGAGCGGCACGCGTCAGTTTCACGTTTTGCTCAACGACGAATTCCTGGTGATTGACGTTAATTTAGCCGAGTTTGAAGCCAACAGTCCCAGCCCTCTCGATGGTGCTATCGGCGTCGATGTCAATGTCATCCTGAGCTGGCCGGCCAAACCTGCAGCTACCAGCTACGATGTCTACCTCGGAACCAACCAGGCTGCTGTTACCTACGCAACGCCCGCCGATGCAAATATCTTTATGGACGACGTGCCCGATACGCAAACAACGTTTGACCCGCCCGGTCTGCTCGTGATGAACACAACTTACTACTGGCGCATAGACCACGGGACTGCAACCGGTCTCGTAAAAGGGCCCGTCTGGCGATTCACCGTCAGCGACGCTGATGTACAGAATGTACCCATTGTATTTACTAAAAGCTCCCTTATAGAGCTGCAGCGGCGTATTTACGACCCTGACCCATGCAGTCCCGGCTGGATATATGTCACCGTCGACAGTGTCGATGTTGCAATAGCTGATATAAACAATCTCTTCTGGCTCAGACCGACAACAGGAGACCCTAACGACCCTAACGTAAGGAGACGCACTCACAGTTTCCAGCGAGATATTTCCCCTCACAAACCAATCAGGCGACTCTGGGACATTGCTTTGGGACGAATCGATTTTCCCTCGGTGGGCTACCATGACATCCTAAATGATTACGTTGATCCTGACTCTCGAGTTATCCAGGCACACCCGGAAAATGAGATATTTACCAGCATCGGTGATTTTGGCCGACTCTTCTATAACACAACTTATGAGTATGGAGGACTCGGCCCGTTCGCAGGCATAACGGAGCCGCAACTGCGTATAGACCTCGGCTTGCCGGGATACCAGCAGCTGTTTCAATACCTGACTGTCTTCGACCCGACCGTTGACGGTATCGACAACGACGGCGACGGGGCAGCAGAGCCGGACATTGATGAACTCAAAATCAAAGGCAGAATAAATATCAATACCGCACCCTGGTTCGTTATCGCCCAGCTTCCCTGGGTCTCGGAAAAAATCGGTGTGTTGAATTATGACCTTGCTCGCAATATCGTCGCCTATAGAGACAAGGCGCCCGGGCCGGCAGGAAATTATTTCACCATCAGACCTGGGCAACTTGGTTTTCAAAATATCGCACAGTTGAATCTTGTCGTCGACCCGAATGTCCCGTTGGCCAGCATCGACTACTACTGGCGGGATATAAATGACCTCCAAACCTATCCCGACCTGACTTTTGCAGATAATGCTGTAAGTGATTTTGAGGAGCGTGATGTAATCTTTGCTCGCTTAAGCAATCTTGTCACTGTTCGTAGCGACGTCTTTACCGCCTATATTCTCGTCCGCATCGGCAAAGACGGCCCGCAAAAGCGAGTCGCGGCGATTTTAGACAGAAGCAACGTTTACCCGGACTCGACAGCAGCAGGGGGGTACCGCGGAAGAGTAAAAATCCTCGCAATCCACCCCGTCCCCGACCCAAGGTAGATAACACTTATTTGAGTAGTTCAAGTAGCTGTGGGTATGCCTTTTTATTTGCGGCTACGGCCTGATAGTCAGCACCCTCGTAAGCGTTGACATCAACGGGGAATGTCCTGTTGCCCTTCCAGTCGGTGACTGTCGCGCCTGCGCATTCGGCAATCACCGCTCCCGCTGCGATATCCCAGAGTTTCAGCCGGCTGAATATGGTCCCGACTAAGCCGCCCTTTGCCAGATATGCGAACTCCAGACTGCTGCTGCCTAAAGTTCTAAACCTGACCCGGCCCATAAGGTCAACCGCCCAACCGGGTACGCCCTCGTCGAAATGGCTGTCGATTCCGATACTCGAAAGCTTTTCAAGCCCGTCCTCGCTGGCCGTGATTCGCCTGCCGTTGAGTTGTGCCTCCTGACCCCTGACGCCTGTATACATCGATTCCGTAGCCGGGTCGAAAATCACTCCGACTACCGGCTCACCCTCGTACATCGCCGCCACAGCCACGGTAAACAGAAGCATCCTTTTAGATAAGTTATTCGTGCCGTCCACCGGGTCGATTACCCACCATATCTGCTTTCCGCCTCTGGGCTGCTGTTTGAACAGCTTGCCATCGGGGCCTTCCTCGCCGATAAAGCCATCGTCCGGATAGTTCTCTTTTATCCGGTTGACTATTATTTCCTGACAGACGATATCCGCCTGTGTAACTACCTGGTCGGGGCTTTTGGTCCAGCTTTTGATGTAGTTGATTTCCTCCATAGCCCGCTGGCCCGCCAATCGGGCCGCAACCACCGCCGTCTCTAACATCCTGCTCAAATCCTTCTGCTCGAGTCCCATACGCCGTCCCTTTCACATTCTGCGTAGCAGCGAATTGTCGCTGTGCAGATGCTGCTCAAACATTGACGTTGTCTGCAAATGACGCTATTTTAACGTGTCTGTGGACCAAAGCCAACAACCAAACCGGTTTTTTACGTGGGCATCGCCCCGTCAGCGGCTAATCGCGGCGGTGCTGTTGTTTCTCATCGTCGGCTCTTTTGCCGGCTTGTGGCTTATTGCTCGATACGAAATTCCAATATACCCTTACGGCTGTGGATTCAAACAGCGCTATGGCCTGCCTTGCCCGACCTGTGGTATGACCCACGCCGTTCTGGCCTTCGCACAGGGCCATATCATACGCTCTTTTTACACTCAGCCGGCCGCTGCACTGTTCTGCTCGCTCGCAGTTGTCGTCGCATTTTTAGCTTTCCTTACCGCCGTATTTGGGATATACTTCCCGTCTTTCCAGCGGTGGCTTAGTTCGCTGAAGTTGCGATACATTCTCGCAGCGATTTTACTTGTTCTTGCCGCCGGCTGGGCCGTAACGCTGGCAAGGGCACTGGCACAACGCGGCCAATACTGAAGTGAGCTGAAATGAAAATGAGCATAATATTCCGCTTGGCATGGGTAATAGCCTTGGTATGTGCGGGCTTGACTCTTGTTCTGCAGCCCGGCTGCCAGGCCATCTCGCTGCCTGCGCTTCTCGGCACACCTACGTCCGCTGAGAAGAAAATACCGGCTGAATATAATCTCACCGAGCAAAAGGATAAAAAAATCCTCGTGCTTGTTGACCAGCCGGCTTACTTTGCCACTGGTATCAACCTGCGATACTTCCTCACGGATATGATAATCAGGATGCTCCAGAGTAACGCCAAGCTTGGCTCCGAGCAGTTTATCGACTATGACGCCCTCGCTGAATTCCGGGCAAACAGTGATACCTTTTGGCTGCTTACACCCGAACAGGTCGGCTCCCGCCTCGGCGCTCAACTGGTCCTGTTTGTCATCGTCAGCGATTACCAGATTACCCTCGTGGGCGATACCGGCCTGAACAACGGCTTGCTCGAAGTCCAGGCCGCGATTGTGGACGTTGCCACGGGCCAGCGCCTCTGGCCTACACTCGAGCAGGCCAAAGTCATACAGGTCAGCTTTGAATCCAAACGGCAGGATTCGGAAGCCGCCGCCGTCCGCCTGGCTGTTGCAGCGGCGCATTGCGTTACAAGGTATTTTTATAACTGCCGTAAGGACAAGTTTACCATATCAGAGGAAAGAACCGGCCTCGGCTGGGAAGATTACGAATAACTATTACTAATCCTGTTTCGGAGTAACCAGTGATGAAAGTGCTTATCACAGACAAACTCGCAAAGGAAGGTATCGACCTGCTGAAATCCATACCCGGTGTCGAAGTAACCGTCAAGACCGGTGTCAGTGAAGACGAGCTTTCGCAGCTTATCCGCGAGCACGACGGGCTGATTGTCCGAAGCGGAACCAAGGTCACCGCGAAAGTCCTTGCCAATCCGGGCAGCTTAAAAGCCGTTGCTCGTGCCGGTGTCGGCGTAGACAACGTTGACGTCAAAGAAGCGACCCGCAAAGGCATCCTCGTTATGAACACCCCCGGCGGTAACACCCTCAGCGCCGCCGAACATACGCTCGCTCTTATGCTCGCTATGAGCCGAAACGTCGTCCCCGCCTGTAACTCACTCAAATCCGGCGCTTGGGACAGGAAAAAATATCAGGGTAACCAGCTCAATAACAAGGTGCTCGGCGTCATCGGGCTTGGTCGAATCGGTATGGCCGTTGCCAAAATGGCCGCCAAGGGTTTCGATATGAAGGTCCTCGGCTACGACCCCCTCGCCGTCCCCCCCGAGGCCGAGCAAATCGGCGTCGAGATAGCGGACAAGCTCGAAAGAATCTTCACAGAGGCGGATTATATTACTGTCCACGTCCCGAGAAATGAGCAGACGCTCAATATGATTAATACCGAGCAAATCAAGATGATGAAGCCGACTGTCCGGCTGATTAACTGCGCCCGTGGCGGCATCATCAATGAAGACGCCGTTTATGCGGCGCTGGCCGAAAAACGTATTGCAGGCGCTGCTCTCGACGTCTACCCGAAGGAGCCGCCGGAAAACACTCGATTCACTGAGTTCGACAATTGTCTTGTCACCCCGCACCTCGGCGCAAGCACCGAGGAAGCACAAATCGAGGTTGCCGTCGAAGCTGCGCAAATTCTTGTCGACGCCCTCAAGGGCGGCCCTGTCAGAAACGCCCTCAACGCCCCATCAACGGCCGGCGCGGTGCCCCCTCTGGTCGCCAAATACGCCGAGCTTGCCAGAAGAATTGGCGTTCTGCTAAGCACCATCGCACCAGGCCATATCAAGCGGGTCGAGGTCCAGTATCGCGGCTCTGTCGCCGAGATGGCCGTTCAGGCGGTCACGCTCAACTTCTCAATTGGTCTGCTCCAGAAACACTTTGAAATGCCGCTCAATATGGTCAATACCCCCGTTCTCGCAAAGGAACGTGGTATCAGTATCGACGAGACCAGGAACCCGACTCCACAGAACGTTGCTTCCAGCTTTTCCGCGAAGGTCATCACCGACAAATTAACACGCACCGTAACTGGCTCGGTCTTCGGCGAAAAGCTGCTGCGAATCATCGAAATCGACGGCTTCAACGTCGAGATGACCCCTCAGGGAGCCGTAGTCGTCATCTTTAACGACGACAAACCTGGGGTAATCGGCTCCGTCGGCACACTGCTGGGCAGGCACAAAATCAATATCTGCACGATGGGCGTAGGACAAAAACCGAAGGAACAAAAAGCCATCCTCGCCGTCTCGCTCGATAAGACGCCCGATACGGACACCGTCGACGACCTTGGCAAGCTTGATTTCGTCAACGAAATCTACGTCTGCATGCTCGACTAAGAGAAAAATCTTGCCGCTGAGAACGCTCGCCTCGGCGAAGTGAGTCGAAGCCGGGCAGAGACAGCGGAAATTATTTTGTATTCTTTTTCTCAGCGTTCTCAGCGTGCTCTGCGGTAAGAATTGCTGTGGAAAACGTGTAATGGCCAGCGAATTGATAATAACTGTTAGCGGCTTGCGGGGTATCGTCGGCGAAAACCTCACCCCGGCTGTCGCCGCCGATTATGGCTGCGCTTTCGCCTCGTTTCTGCATTCCAGCTCCGAAGCGGACGCTGAGTTGAACGTCTGCCTCGGCCGGGATTCACGCCCCAGCGGAAAATCCCTTGCTGACGCAGTAACCTCCGGTCTGGCGTCAATGGGCATAAACGTCATTGACCTCGGCATAGTTACCACGCCTACCGTGGGCATTATGGTTAAGCATCTTAATTGTGCAGGAGGCGTCATTATCACCGCCTCCCACAACCCGTCTCAATATAACGGTATCAAGCTGCTTTTGGACAATGCTATGGCCCCGCCCCCTGATGTCGCCGAGCATATCAAAATTTGCTTTGAAATCAGGGATTTCTTTTCGGAAGGTCCCCTCGAGCCCGGCAAAGTTTCCGTCAATAATAAATCCGACGACGTTCATATCGCCAAAGTTCTTGATATCGTTGACTCAAAGGCAATCGCTGAAAAACATTTCACTGTCGTTTTAGACAGTGTCAATGGGGCAGGGGCCCGGCCGGGCGGGAAACTGCTCACACAGCTCGGCTGCAAAGTCATACCGCTAAATAGCGAGCCCACAGGCCTGTTTGCCCATCCGCCCGAACCGACCGCCGAGAATCTCATCGGGCTTTGTGATGCCGTTAAAAAGGCCGGCGCCGACGTCGGCTTCGCACAGGACCCCGACGCAGACCGCCTGGCCATAGTAGATGAAACCGCAAGCTATATCGGCGAGGAATACACGCTCGCACTTGCGGCCAAACTTGTCTTCAGCCAGAAAACCGGTGTCGCTGCTACAAACCTTTCAACCTCTCGTATGCTCGATGACATTGCAGCAGCGGCAGGGGGGCAGGTTATCAGAACACCCGTCGGAGAGGCAAACGTCGCGATGGCTATGCTCGAAAATAACTGCATCATCGGCGGCGAAGGCAACGGCGGTGTCATCGACCTCCGCGTCGGCCCTGTTCGCGATTCGCTCGTTGCTATGGCCCTGGTCCTGCAGCTTCTTGCCCGGACAGGCAGCACCGTCAGCAAGCTTGCCGCCGAAATAGGCGGATACTATATGACCAAGCATAAAATCCCCGCCGACAGCAACAAAGTCAAATCGCTAATCGAAGCCGCCATGAAGCTGTTCCCGGACGCCCGCTTAAACACCAGCGACGGGTGCAGATTCGACCTGCCGGACGTCTGGCTGCACATCCGGCCAAGCAATACCGAGCCGATTATGCGAATTATCGCCGAGGCAAAAGACAAACAAACCGCACAGAGATATATCGACGCGGTCTTGAAACTGACTAAGTAGCGAAAGATTGTTTATGGGCACAGGTTTGCAATCCAAACATCAGGCAGCATCCAGGCAGATAAAAAACATCACGTATCTGAGCATTGTCATAAACGTTATCCTCGCCGCAGGTAAGTTTATCGTGGGGTTACTCTCCGGCTCGCTGGCTGTAGTTGCCGACGCCGTCCACTCCGTATCGGATATTATTACCGACGCAGCAGTAATTCTGGGCGTTCACTTCGGCTCAAAGAAGCCGGACTCGCAGCATCCTTATGGTCACGGAAGAATAGAAACCTTCTCCAGCATCTTCGTCGCACTGGCGCTTCTGGCGGTCGGCGTCGGTATGGTTTTTTACGCAGCCATCAGGATTACAGGGAACAAAGTCCTGCAGCCAGGCATCGCAATGTACGTTGTGACAATCGCATCTCTGGTCCTGAAAGAATGGCTCTATCAGATGACCAAAAGAGTCGCCCTGAAAACCCACAGCAGCGCCACATACGCAAATGCCTGGCATCACCGCAGCGACGCATTAAGCTCGGTTGCGGTGCTGATTGGAATCATCGCAATGCAGTTCGGATTCCATTTCGGCGACCAGGTGGCCGCGATTGCGGTAGGAATAATGATTATATCGGTAGCCGCCGATGTAGTCGGCAAATCGATTAGTGAGCTGGCCGAAAGTGCCGTCGATGAAAACACCGTCCGGCAGATAAAGCAGATTATCAGTGCCGACGACCAGATTCGACAGTATCACCACCTCCGAACCCGCACCGTCGGCAGGGAGGTTTTTCTCGACCTGCATATACTCGTTGACCCGGCCCTCAGTATCTCCGCCGCCCACGAAATCTCGGAAAAGCTCGAAAACACCCTTCACAGCCGGCTCACCCGCCCCGTCAACATAGTCGTCCACATTGAGCCCGACCTGCCCGAATTGCGAAAGTAACCGGTTACTCAATCCTGCCTTAATCGGCAACCGGGCCAAGCTCCCATTTGTCATTACAGACACGATTCAGAATAAAAACACCCCTCAGTATATTACCCTCAAATCTCAACTGCCGCTGGTTATCGCCATCGGTCACAACTCGATACGTGCCCGCGTCGGCTATAGTAACTCTGCCTTTTCCCCTGTTTACGGCGCCCTCGTAGCTGAGAAACTTCAGCGGATGGTCGAAAATCTTTACTGCTTCTACTGGTGAGTTTTGCCACTCCTCTGGCCCAACAGCAACACGATACGTTTCCAGAACACTACTTGCCTCGATCATCAAATCCCAATGCGTCGGCTCATGCTCTCTTTCGTGCCGTTGTATTACGAATCTTGCCTGCTCACTCATAATTTGCCTGCGATTATAAAGCAACTGCCTACAGGTCAACAAGCCACAAAATCATTACAAAAAGCTTTGCACTTGACGCGACCATCGAATAGAATCAGCCCCTTCTTGAACTAAACCACCCGGGCATTGTGCCGCCCGGATGGCAGGTCGGGGCTTGAAAGGTAGTTACTTCTGAAATGCTTGAGAAGTTCTTCAATCCAAAATCGGTTGCCATAGTTGGCGCCTCAAGGCAGGCGGGCAAGGTCGGTTATGAAATACTCAAATCGATGCTCGACGCTGGCTTTGCCGGCAAAATCTTTCCCGTCAACCCACAGGCCGATTCAATTGAAGAATTGAAATGCTATCCCGACCTGCGCTCCATCGGCGAGGTGCCGGACCTTGTTGTAATCGTCGTGCCCGCCAAGGTCGTGCCGGCGGTTATGCAGCAGTGCGCTGCCATCGGCGTCAAAGCCGTCATCATAATCACCGCTGGCTTCAAGGAAGTCGGCGAACAGGGCAGACGCCTTGAGCAGCAGGTCGTCCAGATTGCAAAGCAAAGCGCTATCCGTGTAATCGGCCCAAACTGTCTCGGTCTTATCGTGCCCCGAAACAAGCTAAACGCAAGCTTCGGCGGCACTCTCCCCGCCGTCGGCGCAACCGGCTATTTGTCTCAGTCCGGCGCCCTTATGGCCGCTATCCTCGATATGGCCAACGCCACCAGAATCGGCTTCAGCGCCCTCGTCAGTATCGGCAACAAGGCCGACGTCGACGAGCTCGAAATCATCGAGGCCTTCGCTGACGACCCCGACACCAAAGTAATCGCCGGCTATCTCGAAAGTATTACCGACGGTAACGCCTTTGTCCGCCAGGCCGAACATATCTCGTTGAAAAAACCCGTACTGCTTATGAAATCCGGCGTAACTGCCGCCGGTGCCAAAGCCGCTTCCTCGCATACCGGCTCTCTGACCGGCAGCGAAACCGCCTACGAGGCCGTCTTTGAAAGGGCCGGCATCATCCGTTGCCTGTCTCTTAGGTCACAGTTTGACTTCGCACAGGGTTTTGCCTATCAGCCGCTCCCCGTAGGAGATTCCGTTGCCGTTATCACCAACGCCGGTGGCGCCGGTATTATGGCCGCCGACGCCGTCGAAAAACTTCAACTCACATTCGCAAAACTCGACGAAAAAACAGTAAAGAAACTCGCCGAAAAGCTACCCCCAGCCGCCAATGTGCATAATCCTGTCGATGTCCTCGGCGATGCAATGCCTGACCGTTATCAGTTCGCCCTCGATGTGGTTCTCGACGACCCTAACGTCAACGCCGTAATTGTTCTTCTTACCCCGCAGGCAATGACCGATGCCACCGCTACAGCCAATGCCATCGCCGCAGTCGCAAACAAAAAATCCGGCAAACCAATCCTTGCTTCTTTCCTCGGCGCAAGCAAGGTCGCTGAGGCAACAGTTGTTCTTCGCAACGCCAAAATACCTCAATACAACTCGCCGGAAGCGGCGGTGCTCACACTCAAGGTAATGAATGACTACGTCCGCTGGCTGGCAAGGCCCAAACGGGTCGTCAAGCTTTTCAGCGTCAATCGACACAAAGCCGAGACCATCATACAAAGGCATCTTCGTCAGAACCTCACGCAAGTTGGTGAGGCCGAATCAAAGGAAATCCTCGAAGCATACGGCTTTGTCACGCCCAAAGACTCCGTCGCAACAACCTCCGAACAGGCCGTCAACATCGCTGAGCAAATCGGATTCCCCGTCGTTTTGAAAATCTGGTCGCCGGATATCATACATAAATCAGACGTCGGCGGGGTGAGAGTCGGACTCAAAACCGCGCAGGAGGTTATGGACGCCTTCGACCTGATGCTCTTCCGTATCCCGAAGAGTATGCCCGACGCCAAAATCCTCGGCGTTCTCGTCCAGCAAATGTGCAGCACTGGAAAAGAGCTCATCCTCGGTATGCACCGCGACCCGCACTTCGGCCCGGTCATGATGTTCGGTATGGGCGGAACTATGGTCGAGGTTATGCAGGATGTCTCCTTCTATCTGGCGCCGCTGACCGCAGTTGAAGCCCTGCAGATGCTAAAAAGCACGCGAACATACAAAATGCTTATAGGAGCACGAGGCGAGAAAGGCGTCGATATTGACGCTATTGCTGAAGCTCTCCAGCGGCTTTCGCAGCTTGTTACTGAATTCCCCGAAATTAAGGAAATGGACATCAATCCATTTGTGGTCGGCCATCAGGGCACCGTCCCCGTCGCCGTCGACGCACGTATCAGAGTCGAAAAATCGTCGTAGGGGCGAATCTGCGTATTCGCCCAATTCGTCGGTTAGCCACGAAGCCTGCTTCGGGGTCTGTTATTCCGCACGTGATGCGGAATCCAGTTTTTTCCGAAATCGTATTTAGCCCCGTCATCATCGCCGAAGGCGTGTGACGGGGTTTTTCTTTTCGTTTATCAGCCGAAATCCGAACTACAAACGACTATCGACTTCTTTTTCCCGCAAAAGGATTATCGCAAAAGGTTCGAAACGGGATTTTTTTGCCACAGAGGACTCGGAGAATTGTTTTTTACACTTTTTCTTCCGTTTTCAATGCCACAGAGCAAGTGTTGTAATCTACCCTATCCGATAAACTGCGTTCCTTCTTGTGCGTATCAAAAAGGCAAGAAATTCCCTACCAATTTCTGTTATGGATAAAATTTCCTCTTCTTCATGAATCAAGTTGTTGGTTTTTAAAAAACCGAGGTATTTTTCGAATGGATAGTCCTTCAGAATTTTAGGGTAGAAAGCTGAAGCCGTGTTATATATATCCTCGGCCATCTGCCTTGGCGCAGATGGATTCGAATTTAAGAACTCAAGAATTTTAAGTTGACTTTGATATATCAGGAAGTCAATACGCGTAAAGACAAGAGTTAATTGGGAAGCAGCAAGGTGGCGTATCAGCACTTTTTCCTTATCGTCTGAAGTGTTAATGCCTTCTTTTGCCAGAAAGTCTCTTATGACTTTCTCCGATTTCAGAAGGACAGGGCTATCTAACGCCTGCAACAATTTGTCGGCAGAACCAACTTTGACCTCGGCTGGATCTTGAGGCAGAGGGCCAGCTTGAATCTCAACGCCGGAATACTTTAGTCCCCTTGCTCGGTTGATAAAAGCTGCAATGCATCGACGAAAGCACACAATAGCAACAATTCCTACAAGAGGCCACTTAATAATCTCAAGTATTTTTAGGAATGTTTCCATCATCAATATCCTTCCTTTGGCTACAAAACTCCTGATTGTATAGGCCCATTTCTCGTTGTGTTTGATTCCGAGCATTCGCCTGCGTTCTATTTTTCAAGTATTCATCTGCTATAAACAAAGCAAATTCTTTCAACTCCTGCTGGTTGAAGCGTACTTCTAAATCTATGTTACAACTGTTAGGAGGGAAGTAATTCTTTATGATAACACCTGCGAACTTTGCGTTTTCATTGACCGGCTCAATGTGCTGATGAGCCAATCCATGTCTGATTTTCTCCAAGAGTACTGCAAGTGTTTTAGGATGGTATTTGACTCCAGACTTCTTTTTTATGTGTTCTATTGGTTTAAAAGTTTCCAATCTGAAAGACGGTAGGTTAGTAATCTTGTCGAGTTCTGTGTCCCACAAAGGGGGAGGGCTTTCTTGTGTGGCTTCATACGGGAGAATGATTAATCCAAGTGTACAATTGATTAGAATGCTCATATCCCGCGAGCCATCGTATTGCAACAAAAGTTCTTTTGTTCGCTTGACAAACTCTATTTCAAAATTTTTCATTGTCATGAATTCATATTTCTAAAAATGATATACAATCTGCATAAAGCAGTTTTCGAAACCGCCATCACCTTTGTCGCTTTTTTCTTAACCACACTTTTGCCTTACAATGATTTACTTACCACTTAACGTATTCAGCGTATTTTTTGCTATCATTGGCCTTTATCAAAATAGAACTTCCGCGAGCGTTGGCAGCCGAGGATGAAAATGTACCTTTGAAACAATTACTATCTTCCGCCATAGTCCAATCAAATTCACCGGAAGATTGTCTCTTTGTTCCCTGCTCCACATAAGTCGCATGGATTGTATTGCCTTTTATAATGCCTTTTAGTGTTATTGGAGTATGAGCAGCACCCCTGACTTCATAGCCGTTTTCCCACCATTTTTCTCCATCGCCTACTATATTTTTGCCGGACTGAGTGAAGAAAACACGATAACCGAGTTTCAAATCTTGAAAGGGTTCGTGCTGTGTTTGCTCTACTGTCTCAATGATAATCCACGCCCCGGAGATGTTGATATCTGGATTTTCTGTTGAATGTTCCAAAATTCCAATGGCACACGCGATAATTCCTGTAATCACTCCTATGAGCGTAAGGAGTGGCAGCTTATGCCATATTTTGGTACGTCTATATTGCATACTCTTTAAACTGCCTCCGTCCTAAGAGGCATTGCAATTATATCCTTTGCCGACTAAAGCACAAGTTTTTGCGATTTAATTTCCCCCCAACCGCCCTTAACTGTCAACCTTCCCAATTTTTAATCTCGCCTCGCCGCACATCGTCGGGCGAGGTGAGTATCTTTTGCTCGGCTTTAAGTTTCGGCCGGTTCCGCGGACATCACAGCTCGTTGACGTGATTTTTGAAGCTAAGGGCATTATTAAAAAAACCTGGCGAAAGCTCCGTCGCACTTCAAAATCCCCCTCGCTGCATCCCGCCGCCCGCACGTTCCAGGCACTGCGCATATTAGTCAATGATGAGCTTGGCTGCTTAAAAGAACTTTTAAGAATTGCCCCATACTGCCTGCGCCCTGCAGGCCGAATCGGCATAATCAGTTTTCACAGCGGCGAAGACCGCATTGTCAAAAAGGCCTTTCGTGACGTCCTTAGAAATGGCATATACCAGTCAGCCGCAGAAGAACCTGTCGTGCCGCAATTCAAAGAAATTATCTCGAATCCCCGCAGCGCATCAGCCAAATTCCGCTTCGCCGTCTTTAAATCCATCTAATAATTATAATTTTTCTATGGATGCAATTCGAGAAAGACTTTGGTATAATTGTGAAATTGGAAGATTTGGTTGCTTAGCGAGGAGTGTAATATGAGAATGCCGGTCAAATATGCACCGGAGAGGGTCCCGCTGTTTGTCTGAACTTTGGGAGGATTTAGGATGACACCCGCAAAAGACAATGAACAGGGGTTTAGAAAAACGGGGATACCTGCACTGGGAGATGTTCCCTGGGGTACTCATGTGTGCCAATTCTACCATACAAAGGAAGATTTAATTGATATTTTGGTGCCTTATTTCAAAGCGGGATTGGAGAGTCACGAATTATGTGCCTGGATTACTTCTGAGCCTCTTTGTGCACAAGAAGCTAAAGAAGCATTGGCAAAGAGTGTGTCCGGTTTAGAGGAATATATAAGAAGCGGGCAAATTGAAATCATTTCGGCTGGCGAATGGTATCTTAAAGAGGGCGCTTTTGACCCACGACGAGTTCTGAAAGGATGGATCAATAAACACAACAAGGCGTTGGGCAGCGGTTATGAAGGTATCAGAGCAACAGGTAATACGTTATGGCTCGAGAAAAGACTCTGGAGGGATTTTATGGATTATGAAAAGGAGCTGAATGAAATAATCCGCCAGTATCGGATAATTGCCCTTTGTAGCTACTGTCTTCGCGACTGCGAAATATCTGAAGTTATACAAGTGTCCAACAACCATCAATTTGCCCTTATCAGGAATGAAGGTAAGTGGGAACTGCTTAAGGACAACGAACGCAAACTCGCGGAGAGAAAGCTTCTTGCCTATCAGGGGCGACTCAAATCCCTGGCTTCGGAATTGGCGTTAGCCGACGAGAAGGAAAAGCACCGCGTCGCAGTACAAATGCGGGAAATGTCTGCCCAGACTTTGATAGCTTCCAAAGTGAAGTTAGAAATGCTGTCTAAGTCTATGAGTTCTGAAGAGTTTCGCAAGATAGTGGACGATGTATGCCAGATGCTCATCGCAACAACTCGCGATCTTCAATCATTGTCACTTGAAATTAATAGTCCCACATTGTACGAGCTGGGTTTTGAGAAGGGGGTGGCTTGCCTGGTCGAGGAGCAAATTGATAGTAAGAGTGCGATTAAGTCCAACTTCGAGGATGATGGCCAGGTCAAGCCCCTAAGCAATGATGTTAAGATTCTTTTGTTTCGGAGCGTAAGGGAGTTGCTCTCTAACGTTATCGAGCATTCGCACGCACAAAATGTAAAGGTCTCTATTCGCAAACTTGGGAGTCAGATAAAGGTCAGGATTGAAGACGATGGAGTTGGGTTCAGCCCTTCTGAAATGGCTCAAAGAAAGGGCAAGCAACAGGGCTTTGGGCATTTTAGTATTGGCGCGCGATTGAGAGAGTTAGGTGGATATCTTGAGATTGACTCTATGCCTGAGCAAGGGTGTAGAGTCACGATGACGGCACCACTTACCAGCGTCAATTAAAATTGCCAAATCCGGGAACACCACAGCTATTTTATTGCACAGCATCCCTTACACCATTGCGTCAATTTTTCCGACTGTGATGCCGAGGTGGCCGCGCTTCGCGAGAAATTTGAGCAGTCGAAAGTAGAAAGTTGACGAAATACTAACGACAAAACCATTCGTGCCTCCGCGTCTTCGTGGCCAAAAAAAATCTCTGTGACCTCTGTGGCTATAATTCGTCGCTCGTCTCTAGTATCTCGTATCTCGCAACAAGAATCCGTGTTAATCCCTATCAGCCGGTTCGCTGGCTTGCCCTGAGCGAAGCCGAACGGGTAACAGCGAGGGCGATTGTATCGCTCGGCGGATGAGTCGCGGGCGTTAGTAGATACTCGTATCGAGAAACGACTGCGACGAGTTCGCCTCCCCGGCTGACTAAAACAGGGTAAATCTGTGCTCATCCGTGGTTAATAAATCTTCGTTTCTTCGTGGTAAAAAATCCGTGCAATCTGTGAAATCAGTGGTTAAAATTCTCTGTGTATTCTGTGGCAAAAAAATCAGTGTAATCTGTGAAATCTGTGGTTAAAAAATTTGGTGGCTAAAAGGACGAAAAACCACTATGACTGAGTTTGACTGGAAGCAAAGATATAAAAGCAAAGTGGCTACTGCTGAAGCCGCTATGAAAATTGTCAAGTCCGGCGACCATATCTTTATCGGCACCGCCTGCGCGCAGCCGCAGCACCTCGTCGCCGCCCTCGTCGAGCACTCCGCCCATATTTACGATGCCCACATCGTTCACCTTCTTACTATAGGTGCTGCTCCTTACACCGAAGAAAAATTCCGCGAAAAATTCAAAATGAATTCCTTCTTCATCGCCGATAACGTTCGCGACTCGCTCAGCAAAGGCATAGGCGACTACACCCCAATGTTCTTATCTGAAATACCCTCCGAATTCGAAAGCGGCAGAATACCTCTCGAAGTTGCCCTGATTACCGTTACCCCGCCCGACGTAAACGGCCTGTGCTCCTTAGGCGTATCGGTCGATATTGTCAAGTCCGCCGCCGCCAACGCCAGGTACGTCATCGCCCAGGTCAACTCCCGTATGCCGCGCACCCTCGGCGACTCTTTCCTTCACGTAAACGCCATCGACTCTCTCGTCCCCTTCGACGAGGACATCATCGAGGTTCCCGTCCCCGAAGCCGACGAGACGCTGCGCCGCATCGGCGAAAACATCGCCCGCCTCGTCGAGGATGGCTCCACAATCGAGTGCGGCATCGGCCGCGTCCCACAGGCGCTGGCTGAATATCTCAAAGAAAAAAAGGACCTCGGCATCCATACCGAAATGTTCGGCGACTGGATTATCGACCTCATAGAGTGCGGCGCTATAACTTGTGCCAGGAAAAACGTCAACCACGGCAAAATCGTCGCCAGCTTCTGTATGGGCTCACGACGTCTTTACGACTACATCGACAACAACCCCTTCTTCGAGTTCTATCCGACCGAGTACGTTAACAACCCATACCTTATCAGCCAGCACGAAAAAATGGTCGCCATCAACGTCGGCCTTGAAATCGACCTCACAGGCCAGGTTTGCGCCGACTCACTCGGCTATCAATTCTACAGCGGCATCGGCGGACAGGTCGATTTCATCCGCGGCGCCGCACACAGCAGGGGGGGCAAGGCCATTATCGCTATGCCATCTACCGCACGCGCAGGACAGGTCAGCAGAATCGTCCCGCATCTCACCGAAGGTGCCGGCGTCGTCACCACCCGCGGCGACGTTCATTACGTGGTTACCGAATTCGGAATCGCATACCTGCACGGTAGAAGCATCCGGGAACGTGTCCTCGACCTCATCAATATCGCTCATCCCAAATTCAGAAACGCCCTCATTCAGGCCGCCAAAGCTCAGAAATACATCTACGAAGACCAAATCGAGCTTGACTGGGCCAAGGTCAAATATCCAGCCGAGCTTGAATGCTACGACACGCTCCGGGACGGAACCGAAATCTTCTTCAGACCCGTCAAGCCCAACGATGAGCAGGAGCTGTCGGAAATGCTTTACTCCCTTAGCGAAAAAAGCGTCCAGACGAGGTATATGACTCACACGATGACCTTCCCGCACAAAAACGTCCAGCAGTTAACCAACATCGATTACCAGCAGGACATTGCAATCGTCGGGGTCGTCCCGGGCCCGTCCGGCGAAGAGCACATCGTCGCCATCGCCCAGTATTTCCTCGACCCCAAAACCCAGTCTGCCGAGGTCGCCTTCATCGTCCAGGACGAATGGCAGCAAAAAGGCATGGGCACATATCTGTTGGAATATGTTACGAAAATAGCGAAGCAGCGGGGCGTCAAAAAGTTCTACGCCAAGGTGCTGCCGGGCAATAAACCAATGCTGGCCGTATTCCATAACTCCGGCTACAAGGTCAATACGGAATTCGACGGCGAGACATACAGCATATCCTATGAACTCACAGATAGAGAGAGGCAGTAGCAGCCGTGAAATCATCCGCCTTCATTTATTCCACTAGGCTCGAAAAGTACTCCTATCCCCCGGAGCACCCGTTCAATACCATTCGCGCCACGAAAACTCGCCAGATTCTCGATTCGATGCAGCTTCTCTCCGGCGACGGCAGAAGCGAAGTGCCGCCTGAGCCGGCCGACAGGGTCGTCCTCAAAAAGTTCCACACCGCGCGTTATCTTCATACCCTCCAGAGGGCCTCCACCGGCCGATGGGAATACGAAGCGCTCGGTATGGGCCTCGGCACTACCGACTGCCCCGTCTTCAAGGGAATGTACGAATACGCCGTGCTCGCCGTCGGCGCCACCCTCACCGCCGTCCACCTCGTCCTCGACGGCAAAGCACACGTTGCCTTCAATCCCTCCGGCGGCTTTCACCACGCCCACCCCGAACGCGCCTCGGGCTTTTGCTATATCAACGACGTGGCGCTTGCCTGTATGGTCCTCGCCGAGCAGGGCAAAAGGGTTCTATCCCTCGATGTTGACGTTCATCACGGCGACGGTGTCACCGCCGCATTTTATGACCGCTCGGACGTTATGACAATATCGCTGCACCAGAACCCGCGAACGCTGTTCCCCGGAACCGGATTCGAAAATGAAATCGGCACAGGCAGTGGCCGCGGCTACTGCGTCAATATCCCATTGCCCATCGGCACATTCGACGAGGCCTATTTGCTCGCTATTAAAACCGTTGTTCTGCCTTTGATACACGCCTATAAGCCCGACGTTTTCGTATTCGAGCTTGGCGCCGATGCCCTCGCCAATGACCCGCTTGCGAACTTGCGCCTGACCAATAACGTTTACGTGGAAATCATCAACAATCTGCTTTCCTTCGGAAAGCCCGTTATTATGACAGGTGGCGGCGGCTACAATATCGAGAATACCGCCCGCGCCTGGGCGCTGGCCTGGACCGTTCTTTGCGGGCAAGCCGACTTGTTAGACGTCAATATCGGTGCCGGCGGCGTTATGCTCCAGAATACCGAATGGCAGGGCGGCCTGCGCGACAGGGCTCTGCTCGTAACCGCTCAGCAGCGTGATTCCGTTCTGCCCTCCTTGAATACAACACTCGATATTCTCAAAGCCACCATTTTCCCCATCCACGGCCTGTAATTTCCCCGCGTTTTTGGCGGGTTTGTCTGCCGAATTAAACGTTTGTATTAAACATTTGTATTAAACATTTGTTCAACAAAAGCGCGCAAGTCGAAAACCCTTAGAAGCTGACTTTTTTAAAAATTTTTTTACTCTTTTACTCACAAGCACTTAAGTGTATTTCGGCCCTTCGTTTTCCATCAGGAAATCCCTTAGTTTTCGTCAAATTCGCGCAAGTTCGCGCCATAGGGTAGAGGGGCAACTATGGTTTTGCACCCTATGGCGCGAATCCTGAGCAAGGCCCGCTGCCTTCTTGCGGGAGCAAGATGAGGGCCGCGTCGAAGGATCTGGCCTGCGAAGGTCGGGTACCTCGACTTTGCTTTGCAGTGCTCGGGATGACATTGGAACATTAATGGGCGCCTTGGGATGGAGGCTTCTTGCCTGCCCCTGCATGTTGTAGGCAGGGGTGGTGCTCCCTGGGCAAATTTAGCCCCTCAATTTATTGGGGGGTTCCCGCCGTAGGCGGGCAGAACGGTTTGTGGTTGGTGGCAATGAACTCTGAACAATGAACTATGAACTAGAAATAATGGGTCCCCTGTTGCGGAACCAATGGGGGCAGGTTCCCGGGGATCTGCGCTCCGCTACGAGAGGGGTGATTTATGAAGGTTAAGTTAACAATAAGTATTCTCGATTGGCTGGACCTTATTTTCGTCTGGCCGGTATTGCTTTATCGATATTTGAAATTCGGCTACGCCTATCGAAGAATCTATTTAGGCCAGGACGAATGGACGCTTGTCGAGCCGGCCGATTACTATCCCCTGAAAACCTTCAACTGGTTCCTCTGCGGTAACGGAAAATTCTTCTATGCCTTCACAACCCTCAAAATCGGCCCCGGTAAAACCAAATTGGCCAGTATGCACCGGATGCTTATGGACCCGCCCGCTCATCTCCTGGTTGACCATCACGATAACAATTCGCTCGACAATCGCCGTGCCAACCTCCGCCTCGCCACGCACTCCGAGAACTGCTGCAACAGGCAAAAAATCAGAACCAAAACCTCCTCCAAATATATCGGCGTCTATTTCGAAAAACGCACCGGTAAATGGACCTCCAAAATCAGAATCCCCGGCAAGCGAATTTGGCTCG
>Ga0315544_1000789_pt1 | contig 27118 bp, 27 predicted proteins | sample SalMarSW160130MG_2_FD_202543 | JGI IMG/M metagenome (GOLD analysis project Ga0315544, IMG submission 202543) | Salt marsh sediment microbial communities from the Plum Island Ecosystem LTER, Massachusetts, United States - Salt Marsh Sediment SW1601-130 ... | reverse complement strand
GCCGTCGCGATCGGGGAGATCGGCCTCGACTACTACCGGGACCTGTCCCCGCGGGACGTGCAGCGGAGGGCCTTCCGGGAGCAGCTCGAACTGGCGCGAGGAGTCGACCTGCCGATCTGTCTCCACAATCGGGAATCGACCGACGATCTCCTCGCGATCCTCCGGGAGGCCGGCGACGCGCACCGGGGCGTGGTCCACTCGTTCCTCGGCGACGCGGAGCTTGCCCAAAAGTTCCTCGACCTCGGCCTTCACCTCGGAATCGGGGGTCCGGTGACCTACCCGAAGAACGGCGCCCTCCGCGAAGCCGTCAAGGTCGTTTCGTTGGAGCGGCTCCTGGTCGAGACGGACTCCCCGTACCTGACGCCGGTCCCGTACCGCGGCCGCCGGAACGAGCCGTCGTACGTCGCGTACGTTGCGGAGGAGATCGCACGACTCAAGGGGCTCGATCCGGAGGACGTGGCCCGAAGGACGACCGAAAACGCGGCCCGGCTGTTCGAACTAAAGCTGTGACATCCCCGACGGCAGGCCCGCCGTCCGATCGCGGGATGTCCGGCAGGAATTCGCCTTTCGCCCAAGCGGTTTGTTGGATATGATCCGGCAACTACGGCCGGCCGCGAGCGCGGCCTGTGCCGATACGGGTGAGATCGAATGGCATTCGAACGTGATCTGAGCGATCTCCTGTCGCGCGGTCCTGTTGTCTCGAACCCGTGCCGGGAGGACATGATCCGGGCGGCCGTCGACGGCCGAGAGGCGATGGTGAGCGCCGGGGGAGCTCTCGCCACGTGGACGCCGCCGGAGTCCACCGGCCGCAGCCCGGCCGACACGGTCATCGTCCGCCGACCGGCGAGCGAGGAGACCATCGACTGGGACTCGCCGAACAACCTGCCGATCGATGAAGCGACCTTCGATGACGTGATCGAGGACGTGTTTCGGACGCTCGAGGCGAAGGAGCGCCTCTACGAGGTCGACCGCGTGGCCGGCGCCGACACGAGCTACGCCCTGCCGGTCAAGCTGGTCACCGATCGGGCGCTCGCCGCCCTCTTCGCCGACAACATGTTCCGACCGATTCCCGATCGAGTCGAGCAGAGCCTCTTCTCGGAGCGACCGTTTCGGCTTCTCGTGCTTCCGTACGACAAGCTGAATCCCGCGCGCTACGAGGGGCGGCTTCGGATCGACCCGCGTCTGGGCGGGACGTCGACGATGGTCATCGGCATGGACTTCGATCGGCGGATCGGCGTGGTCTACGGCTCCGCCTACGGCGGCTCGGTGAAGAAGCTCATCTTCACCGTGATGAACTACCTCCTTCCGGCGGAGGGAATCCTGCCGCTGCACTGCTCGGCGAACGAGGGGCCGGAGGGCGACATCGCTCTGCTGCTCGGGCTCTCCGGTACCGGGAAGACGACGCTTTCCGCCGATCCTCGCCGCGCGTTGCTCGGGGACGACGAGCACGGCTGGAGCGATCGAGGGATCGCGAACTTCGAGAACGGCTGCTACGCCAAGCTGATCGACCTCGATCCGAACAAGGAGCCCGAGATCTACCACGCGATCATGCATGGGGACGCCGTCGAACGGCACGGAGCGATCGTCGAGAACGCGATGGTCTACCCGGACGGAAGCTTCGACCTGTTCGACGACCGCATGACGCCGAACTCGCGGGGATCGTACCCCCTCACCTACCTCTCGAACGTGAAGCCGTCGTCGACCGGTGGGCATCCCCGAACGATCCTTTTCCTCACCGCGGACGCGAACGGGGTCCTTCCCCCGATCGCTCGTCTGAGCAAAGAGCAGGCGATGCTCTGGTTCCTGATGGGCTACACGAGCAAGCTCGCCGGGACCGAGACCGGCGTCGTCGAACCGAAGACGACCTTCTCCCGGTTCTTCGGCGAACCGTTCATGCCGTGCAACCCGGACGTCTATGCGCGGATGCTCGGCGAGCGGCTCGACGCCCACGGGACCGATGTCTATCTCGTCAACACCGGGTGGAGCGGCGGGCCGTACGGGGAGGCGGAAAGGATGGACATCACGCTGACCCGGGCGATGGTTCACGCCGCGCTGTCGGGCGGGCTTCGGGACGTGGCGTACGATCGCGATGCGCTCTTTCACGTGTCGATTCCGCGATCCTGTCTCGGGGTGCCCTCCGAGATCCTCCGGCCGGAACGCGCGTGGGCGGACGCGTCGAAGTACCGGGAACGGGCGTCGAAGCTGGCCGGTGAGTTCGCGGCCCACTTCGAGACCGCCTACGGAAACAAGGGGATCGATCCGGCGGTCGCCGCACAATGTCCGGGCAAGTGACCCGCCGAGGCGGTTCACTTGAACCGGGCTTTCCATCCGTTCACCGCGTTTAGCGGAACCGCGACCGGAGATCGTCCCACAGCGCACGGAGGGCGACCTGTAGCTTGCGCAGAAGCGGCAGGTGCGGGCTTCGCGGCCACTTCCAAACGACGCCGACGATCAGGAGCACGGCGAGAACGGTGAGGAGGAAGTGGAGGAATCCGGACGAGAGGCTGAGGATGACCGCGATGATCACGATCGCGAGGCAGAGGGCGAAGTCGGTCGCGGAGCAATGGCGCAGCTGCTGGCGGAACGCGTTTCGCAGACCGCGGTAGGCCAGCCGGATCTTCGCCGGGAGCGGCGCGCGGATCCCACGCGGCCACTTCCAGGCGATCCCGATCAGCGTCAGGACGATCAAAACGTCGACCAGCGTCCCGAGGACCCCGAGAATCAGCCCGAGGACGACGGCGAGCGCCAGCAGCGCAAGCGCCAACGAGAGGAGCGCGATCGGGATCGGGGAGAAGACGAACGCACCGGCCAGCGCGCCAAACGGGATCAACAGCGGAAGAAAGACCGCGAGCAGAACGAGCCGTAGGATCCAGATGATCAGCATCGATGTGTTCCCCCTCTTGGGCTCGGCGCGCGAGACAGGTCGACACCGGCCGTCCTTCCCGTATGCGTCTTCGGCATTATCGATCTCGGTGCGACGCGGGACAAGCGCTCCTCCGGCGCACGACCGGGTCCCGCCAACCCGGATGCGGTCTGGCCGCGAGCGGTTCCTGAGGCGTTCCGAGTCGTCCCCCTTGACAACATAACAATGTGATGTTATACTGCCGACAACTTCTCTCGTGGAGGTGAATCGGATGGCGCTGACGTACTACGATATGGAGAAGCTCATGCGGATGGTGTACGCTCAGAAGCTCTTATCTAGTCTGGAGAAGCTCGATGTCGAGCGGAGCAGAGTCCGGCGGGATCGCGAACCGGCCTGCGATCGGGTGCTGTGTCGGGTCCGCCCGAGCGGCGCCACGGCGAAATAGAACAGTATGCTGTTGCTTAGGGGAGAGCCATGGACGAAGAAAAGCTGATCTCGAAGAAGGAGGTCCTCGAGAAGATGGGGATCTCCTACGGCCAGCTGTACCGATGGAAACGAAAGGGACTCATCCCGGAGATCTGGTTCGTCCACCGGTCGACGTTCACCGGGCAGGAGACGTTCTTCCCTCGGGACAAGATCATCGAGCGGATCGAGCGGATCAAGGCGATGAAGGACGAGCACCCGCTCGACGACCTCGCCGAGCTGATCACCACGCACGTCAACGCCAAGCTGAGAGTGGCCCTGTCGAAGCTCGAGCGCCTCGGTTGGCTCGACGATGACCTGCTGAGGACGTGCTGTCCGGCCGAGGCGTCGGACGAGGCCGTTTCGATCTGGCAGGCGTTCGTTCTCGGCGTTCTCAGTCGGCTGCGTCGCTCCGCGCGGGACGAGGAGATCGATCTCGTTCGGAGGACCCTGGAGGGCGAGCGCGGAGGCGGCCTGCTGGACCGCGTGTCGGAGAACGGGCTCAACTTGTACTTGCTGCGTAAGCGGGTCGCGTCCGGCGGCATCTCGGCGCAGATCAGCCTCGTGGCGCTGACGGAGGAAGGCGCGGTCTTCGATCCGGCGATCGAGGTGGTGGCGACCGTCGACCTGTCGACCGTGTTGCAGCGGATCAAGCTCGACCTCGCGCGGAGCGACGAAACGGCGTCCGGCGAGGGCAACGCGCGCCGAGAATCGGACGAACGTGAGGTGAAGCGATGAGTGAAGAGCGACGATCAGTGAGCATATCCGGGTCCGGCCGCCTCGGCGGGGGGGAGTATGGGCGGGTCGCGGTCTCCGGGTCCGGCAGGGTCGACGGCGATCTGACCGCCGAGGAGCTGAGGATCTCCGGATCGGGCCGGGTATCGGGACGGACCGAGGCGGGGCAGATCACGATCTCCGGCAGCGGGAAGTTCGGCGGTGCGGTCAGGGCAGACGAGATGCGCGTCAGCGGATCCGCCAAGATCGAGGGGCCGGTCGAAGCGAAGGAGTTCAAGTCCTCGGGCCACTTCCACGCCGAGGGAGACATCGCCGCGGAGTACTTCAAGAGCAGTGGGAGCTTCCGCGTCGGAGGCGACGTCGAGGCCGACATCTTCAAGGCGAGCGGGGGGTTCGACATCGAGGGCCTCCTGTCGGCCGACAAGGTGGAGATCCGCCTCGCGGGTCGGTGCACGGCGCGGGAGATCGGCGGGGAGAGGATCCACGTCGAGCGTCCCGAGTCGCTCGGTGCGACCCTGCTCGGCGGCCTGGCGAAGATGCTGACCGGCGGAGGGACGGCCGAGCTTCGGACGACGCAGATCGAGGGGGACGAGATCCACCTCGAGAACACGATCGCCGACGTCGTCCGCGGGACGCGGGTCGAGATCGGTCCCGGCTGTCGCATCGGGTCCGTCGAGTACACCGAGACGCTCAAGGTCCACGACGACGCGGAAGTGGAGCGGCAACAGAAGGTCTGAACGCCTCCGTTGAACCGGATGCGGGCGCGCGTCGACTGACGAAGCGAAGCCGATGGAACGCGGAGAACGAGTGGAAACCGTGGCCGGGCGCTGGAAGGGTCGTTTCTTCACGATCTGGACCGGCCAGCAGCTGTCGATCGTCGGCAGCCGAGCGGCTCAGTTTGCCCTGGTGTGGTGGCTGACGACGACGACCGGCTCGGCCACGGTTCTCGCCTCTGCGGCCCTGGTGGCGATGATCCCGCAGATCGTCCTCGGACCGTTTGTCGGGGCGTTGATCGATCGGTGGAACCGACGCGCGGTGATGATCGTCGCCGACTCGTTCATCGCGCTCGTCGGCCTGTGGCTCGCGTACCTTTTCTGGTCGGGCACGATGGAGGTCTGGCACGTCTACGTGGTGATGCTCGCCCGGTCGTTCGGCGGAGCGTTTCACTGGCCGGCGATGGCCGCGTCGACGACGCTGATGGTCCCCGAGCAGCACTACACACGGATCGCGGGCCTCAATCAGACGATTCACGGGCTTCTCAATATCCTCGGCCCGCCGCTCGGCGCGTTGCTGTTGTCGCTGCTTCCGCTACACGGCGTGATGATGGTCGACGTGGCGACGGCGGCGTTCGCCGTGGCACCGTTGCTGTTCCTGTTCGTGCCCCAGCCCGCGCGGGAGCACGTCGAGGCGGTGAAGGCGAAATCGTTCCTCGCCAACGCACGGGACGGCCTCCGGTTCGTCTTCGGTTGGCCGGGACTCCTCGCGCTCCTGGTCGGCGCGTCGATCCTGAAGATCGCGCTGATGCCCGCGTTCTCGTTGTCTCCGCTGCTGGTCTACGAGCACTTCGGAGGCGGTGCACCGCAATTGGGCTTCTTCGACGCGATGGCGGGTGTCGGGATGCTGGTCGGCGGACTCGTGCTCAGTACATGGGGCGGATTCAAGCGGAAGGTCTACACGATCCTGACGGGGCTCCTCGGGATCGGCGTCGCTTGCGTCGTCCTCGGGCTGGCCCCGGCGCACATGCTCTGGCTCGGGATCGCCGGCGTTTTCGTCGTCGGGGTGATGATCTCGCTGACCGACGGCCCGATCTCCGCGTTGCTCCAGGCGACCGTTCCCCCGGAGATGCAGGGACGCGTCTTTGCGCTGCTGGGAAGCTTGTTCTCGTTGACCACGCCGATCGGGCTGGCGATCGCCGGGCCGGTCGCCGACGTGACCGGCGTGCCGTTCTGGTTTCTCTTGGCGGGTCTGATCTGCACGGCGACGGCGCTGATCAGCTTCTTCGTCCCCGCGCTGATCCACATCGAGGATCAGACGCCGAACGGCTCTCCGGCGAGCGAGCCCGAAGGTGCCGCCTCGTCCGAGGTCGAATACGGCGTCGCGGCCGATTGATCTTACGTTCAGCGATTCACGGTGTGGATCGCCCGGCCGAGGGCGTTCTCCGCCGCCTCCTTCAGCCCCTCAGGCAGCGTCGGATGCGGGTGGACCGCGTCGGCGATCGCCTCGAGCGTCAGCCCCGCCTGAAGCGCGACGGCGGCCTCCGAGATGAGATCGGACGCCTCGGCGCCGACGATCTGCGCCCCGAGGACCCGATGATCCCCCGCGTCGGCGACGATCTGGAAGAAGCCGGAGGCGTCGCGCATCCCGAGCGCCTTGCCGAGCGCCGCGTACGGGAACCGCCCGACGAGGATCTCGCGTCCGCGTTCTTTCGCGGCCCGCTCGGAGAGGCCGACCGACGCGATCTCGGGGTCGGTGAAGATCGCCTGCGGGATCGTCTCGTGGTCGAGGACTCTCGTCTCGCCGCCGGCGAGCGCGTCGGCGAGCGCGACGCCCTCGGCCGACGCCTTGTGGGCGAGCATCGGCCCGGCCACCAGGTCGCCGATCGCGTGGACGCCCCGGGCGCGGGTCTCCAGGCTGTCGTCGACAGCGAGGACGCCGCTCGGCTCCGGTTCGAGGTCGACCGACGCCAGCCCGAGGTCGGCCGTGTTCGGCCGGCGTCCGACCGCGAGGAGAACGCGGTCGGCCTCGAGGCTCTCGCCGGAGTTCAGCCGGACGGCAAGGGCGTCTTTCGCCGGCTCGTACGAATCGGCCGCCGTGCCCGTTCGAACGTCGATCCCTTGTTCTGCCAAGGATCGCTTCACCACGCCGAGGGTCCGACGATCGAGGTCGACGGCCGAGAGGATTTCCGGCAGAAGCTCGATCACGGTGACCGAGCTGCCGAGGCGACGGTAGATCGTCGCCAGCTCGAGGCCGATCACCCCGCCGCCGATGACGACCAGTCGGTCCGGGATCTCGGTCAGCGCCAGCGCGTCGTCCGACGACCACACGAGCGGATCGTCGAACGGGAAGCCCGGGATCTCGATCGGCGACGAGCCGGTGGCGAGGACGATCCGTTCGGCGGTCAAGGTTTCACCGGACGCGAGCGCGACGCGCCCCGATCCGTCGAGGCGACCACGGGCGCGGTGCACGTCGACGCCGTTCTTGTCGAGGAGGGTCTCGATCCCGCCGACGAGCTTCGAGACGACGCGCGCTTTCCACGCGGCGAGCTTCGTCAGGTCGATCGAGGGAGGCGGAAAGCCGATCCCCATCTCGTCTGCCGTGCTCGCCCGCTCGATGAGCTTCGTCGCGGCGTAGAGCGCCTTGGTCGGGACGCAGCCCCAGTTCAGGCAGACGCCCCCGAGCTCCCGCTCTTCCAGCAATCCGACACGGAGGCCGAGTTGGGCACAACGGATGGCGCACACGTACCCTCCCGGCCCTCCACCGACGACGACGACTTGATAGTCCATTGGTCCCTCCGCGTAAACCGTACCCGTCCCGGCGGCGTCCGGCAAACCCTTCGGTTGAAGGCCCGAGCGGGCGGCTCGATAATCGTCGGCGACGATGAACGGCTCGGACGACCGGTTCCTCCTCGGATGTCACCTCTCGATCGCCAAGGGATTCCCGCGTGCGATCGACGAGGCGGAGGAGCTGGGGAACAACGCGCTGCAGGTCTTCACGCACAGCCCGGCGGTGTGGCGGATGAAGGAGATCACCGACGAGGTCGCGCGCCGGTTTCGCGACCGTCGGGACGCCTCGTCGGTCCGGTATCTCGTCGTCCACACGATGTACCTGCTGAACCTCGCCAGCCCGGACGAGGCGCTGTACGAGCGCTCGGTCGACGGGCTGATCGAGGAGGCCCGGCGGGCCGGGCTGCTCGGGGCCGACGCGCTGGTCACCCACCTCGGGGCGCACGTGGGGAGCGGGGCGGAGGCGGGGATCGACCGGATCGTCGGCGCGCTCGATCGCACGATCGAGTCGACGGTCTGGGCCGAGTCGCCCGGCGTGCGGCTCCTGCTGGAGAACACCGCCGGATCCGGGACGACGATCGGCGCCTCGTTCGACGAGCTCGCGGCGATCCTCGCCGGGGTCGCCGACGCGTCCCGGATCGGCGTCTGCCTCGACACGTGCCACGCGCTCGCGGCGGGGTACGACCTGCGGACCCGCGAGGCGGTCGACGGGACGGTGCGTCGGTCCGATCGCACGATCGGCCTCGATCGGCTCGAGATGATCCATCTCAACGACTCGAGGTTCCCGCTCGGCTCGCGCCGGGATCGCCACGCCCACATCGGGCGCGGGGAGATCGGCTCGTCCGGGATCGGCGCGGTCGTCAGGCACCCGCGCCTTCGGGGCCTGCCGTTCGTGCTCGAGACGCCGAAGGTGATCGATGGCCGCCCGGACGCCGACCCGCTAAACTTGGCGACGGTCCGGAAGCTGCGGAGCGAAGGGGAGGGGACATGAAGCTGTTCATCGACACGGCGAACGTGTCGGAGATCCGCGAGATGGCCTGGCTGGTCGACGGCGTGACGACAAATCCGACGCTCGTCGCGCGGGAGAAGCGGCCGTTCGAGGACGTGATCGTCGAGATCTGCGGGATCGTCGACGGTCCGGTCAGCGCCGAGGTCACCGCGCTCGACACCGACGGGATGACGTCCGAGGCGCGCGAACTCGCCGCGATCCACGAGAACGTGGTGGTCAAGATCCCGATGACCGAGGCCGGAATGGAGGCGGTCCGGCGGCTCTCCGAAGAGGGAATCCGGACGAACGTGACGCTGGTCTTCTCGTCGAATCAGGCGCTGCTCGCCGCCAAGTGCGGCGCGACGTTCGTGTCGCCGTTCGTCGGGCGGATCGACGACGTCGGCGGGGACGGGATGGGGTTGATCGCGGAGATCCTCGAGGTCTACGCGAACTACGCGTTCCCCGCCGAGGTCCTCGTGGCGAGCGTCCGTCACCCCCGGCACGTCGTCGAGGCGGCGACCCTCGGGGCCGACGTCGCGACCGTTCCGTACGCGGTGCTGAAGAAGCTGTTCGACCATCCGTTGACCGACGCGGGGATCGAGCGATTCCTCAAGGACTGGGAGGGGGTCCCGAAGTGAGCTTCGATCGGACGGAGGGGACGCGCGACGCGTACGGGAAGGCCCTCGCGCAGCTCGGGCGCGAGGACCCGCGGATCGTCGTTCTGACCGCCGACCTCGCGGGGTCGACGAAGACGTCGTCCTTCGCCGCCGAGCACCCGGATCGGTTCTTCAACATGGGGGTCGCCGAGGCGAACATGATCGGGACGGCGGCCGGTCTGGCGATGAGCGGGTATCGGCCGTTCGTGTCGACGTTCGCCGTCTTCGCCGCCGGGAAGATGTGGGAGCAGATCCGCCAGGTCGTCGCCTACCCCAAGGTGCCGGTGCGGATCGTCGCCACCCACGCCGGGCTGACGGTCGGGGAGGACGGCGCGAGCCACCAGATGCTGGAGGACGTCTCCAACATGCGCGTCCTCCCGAACATGCGCGTGGTCGTCCCCGCCGACGCCGTCGAGGCGGAGGCCGTGACGCGGTTCGTCGCCGCGTGCGACGACGGCCCGATCTACGTCCGACTCGCGCGCGCCCCGTTTCCGGTGATCCACGGCGAGCGGTTCTCGTTCGAGCTCGGACGGGCCGAGCTCCTCTGCGAGGGGACCGACGTCACGATCGTCGCCTGCGGGGTGATGGTCTCGGTCGCCCTCAAGGCCCGCGAGCGGCTCGCGGAAGGCGGGATCTCGGCCGAGGTGATCAACGCGTCGTCGATCAAGCCGCTCGACGCGGAGACGATCGTCGCCTCCGCGGCGAAGACCGGAGCCGTCGTCACGGCGGAGGAGCACCAGATCACCGGCGGATTGGGAAGCGCGGTCTGCGAGGCCCTGTCGGAGCGCCGCCCGACCCGCGTCGTCCGGGTCGGCGTCGACGACCGCTTCGGGCAGTCGGGGGACGCCGACGCCCTGCTGTCCCACTACGGGCTCGACGTCGACGGGCTCGTCGCGGCGGTCCATCAAGTCCTCGCGTCCTAGCCGTCGTCGAGCGACGAACGATCTCTCGAGGAAGGGGAGACCTGCCGGACGCGTCGGACGGCGACGCCGAAGTGGGCCGCGATCTCCTCGATCAGCCGGTCCCGGTTGCTCAACTTCATCCTGAACAGCGTCAGCTCCCTGCGGACCCTGTGGGCGATCGGGTGGTCGGCGTTGGCGTGGGTGGAGATCAGCAGCGACTTGTCGCTCGCCAGGGCCTCCTCCACGGCCGGAACGAAGCCGGGCGAGGTCAGCTCCATCGGAGCGATCTCGTCGACGACCACGAGGTCGCACGCGTCGACGGCGTGACGGATCGCGCGGACGCCGATCTCCACGAGCGAACGAAGGTCGACCGTGTAGCGGCCGACCCTCGGACCGTCGCGGCGGTGCAGGTGCGCGAGGACGCCCTCCTCGCCCGTCGCGACGTCGACGAGCGAGAAGCCGACCCGGCGCCCGCAGACCCGGATCTCCTTGGTGATCATCCCCCCGGCGGAAAGGGGGAGGATCCCGAGCAGCCGCTCGATCGCCGTCGTCTTTCCCACCCCCGGTCGGCCGGTGATCGCCACGCGTCCCTTGATCGGCATTTCGCCCGATTCTATCCTCACCCCCATGGCCGACACGAACGCCCTTCTCGACGTGATCGAGGTGGAACGGGCCCGCCATCCGCGCATGGACGAGCGGGACCTCCAGAAGCTGATCTACCAGTCCGTGTTCGGGGGAGACCACCTGCTTGTCGATCCGGAGCGGTACGGCCGCGCGTTTCGCGAGGAGTGGGATCGGCTCCCGGTCGACGACGCGTGGGCAATCGAGCCGGCGCTGCAGACGATCGATCCCAAGGGGAGGGTGGCCCGGATTCATCTCGCCGCCTGCAAGCGGTCGGGCGTCGAGGTCGATCGGTTGATCGAGCTGCTCGTTGGACAGCGGCGGAGGAACGGTCGGCGGCCCGACTTCGAACGCCGGTGGGACGAGACGATCGCGATGGCGAGATCGGGGCGGATCCCGTTCTCCGTCGACGCGCTCGAACGGGTCGGCTACCCGAACCGCGCCCCTCGCCACGGGCCGGACTACGGCCCGGCGTCGTATCGGATCGTCAACGACGTCTCGGATCCCGCGATGGCCGAGCGGTTGCGGCGTCTCGGGGTGCGCCGATGAAGGCGGGCGCGCAGCGGCGGATCGGCCACCTCGACATGGACGCGTTCTTCGCCGCGGTCGAGCAGCTCGATCGGGCAGAGTACCGCGGGAAGCCGGTCATCGTCGGCGGCCTCGGTCCCCGCGGGGTCGTCTCCACCGCGTCGTACGAGGCGCGGGCGTTCGGCATTCATAGCGCGATGCCGATGGCCGTCGCGCGGCGGCGATGCCCGAGCGGGATCTACCTCTCCCCCCGGTTCGCCCGCTACAAGGAGATCTCGGACGTCGTGCGGAGGATCCTCCGTCATTACTCCCCGGTGGTCGAGACGGTCTCGCTCGATGAGGCGTTCTTCGACCTCTCGCGGCACGGACAGGAGCCGGAGCGGGCGGCGGCGGTCGCCCGGGAGATCAAGCGCCGCGTCGAGGGCGAGACGAGGCTGACCTGCTCGGTTGGCCTGGCACCGAATCGGTTCTTGGCGAAGCTGGCGTCCGAGCTGAGCAAGCCGGACGGGTTCCTGGCGATCGAGCTGGACGAGGTACAGGAGCTGCTCGACCCTCTCCCGATCGACAGGCTCTGGGGGGTGGGGAGGGTCACCGAGCGCCGGCTGAGCGGCCTCGGCCTCCTCCGGATCGGCGACCTCCGTCGCGCGCCGCTCGAGCTGCTCGTCCGCGAGTTCGGCAGCAACGGGCGACGGCTCCAGCGGCTGGCGTGCGGGATCGACGAGACGCCGCTGCAGGGCGAGGCGGAGTCCAAGTCGATTTCGCGCGAGGTGACCTTCCCGTTCGACATGGTCGAGACGGCGGAGATCGAGAAGGAGGCGCGGCGGCTGGCGCGCGCCGTCGTCTCGCAGCTGCAGCGCGAGTCGCTCGTCTGTCGGACGGTGCGGATCAAGGTTCGATACCCCGACTTCCGGACGATCACCCGCCAGACGCGGCTCGGTTCGGGGACCGATTCGGCTCACCTGATCGCGGCCCTCGCCGTCCACCTGCTGCGCGATCGAACCCGTCTCGACGAGCGGGGGATCCGGTTGATCGGCGTCGGCGTCGGGAGCTTGAGCAAGACGCGCGAGCGGCAGCTCTCGCTGTTCGGCGACGTCGCGTAGGGCGGTCCGGTCCCCGGGACATACCGCACCTCGGTGGGGGAACGATTCGGTTGAGCGCTTCCTCGGCCCGATCTAGGCTTCGAGCGAGGTGATCGCGATGCGACGGTGGTTCTTTCTGGCGTGGGTGCTCGTCGTCGGCGTGAGCGTTGCGGGCCTCTCGATCCCGCTGTGCGAATACCAGTCGCCCCTGACCGACCTGTCGTCGTTGGTGCTCAGCTTCTCGTACCAGTATCACAACGATCCGTACGGGCTCGAGAACTTCGACGTCAACGACGGTCTGTTCGGGACCGAGTACGTCCGGCTCTACGACACACCGGAGTTCGGGTTTGACGTCTCGCTCGAGAGCGAGATGCTCATCTCGACGGTCGACATCTCGACGTCTTCCACCGTCGCCGACGGCAACTACAAGCGCTACTTCTCGTCCGAGGACGCGTACTTCGCCTTCGCCGGAGCGAGCGCCCGCAGCTCGTCGTCGTTCGATGCGGTCGGTCTGTCGTTCAACGTCGGTCTCGGGTACGGACGGTTCACCGACGTGACGCCGCTGGCGAAGGCCGTACGGATCGACGAGTACCTGGTGGAGCGAGGGAGTCTCACCGATCACCTCCATCCCGTCGATCAGCAGATCATCGCACGCGAGATCGGCAGTGCCGCCACCTACGACTCGCTCGCCGATCTCCTCGCCGTCGTCCAGGAGATCATCGAGGGATCCGGACTGGTCCGGACCGGCGGCCTCGATGCGCTCGACATCTCGGAGATCACGCAGTTCATCCAGGAGCGAGGGTTCTCTCGCTACTGCGGATGGGATTTGAAGTTCGGCCTCGGCTACGCGCTGCTCGATCCGTCCGGCGGCGGGGCGGGCCTGCTGATCACCGGCGCGTTCAACTACGCGTTCACGGCCACCCCGCAGGTGCAGTTCCTCGTTCAGGGGTCGTTCTCCGGGCCGATGGACCTCCTCGAGACGAACCGGGTCGACGTCACGGTCGCGTACGATTTCCTGATCGCGGACTTCCTCAGCCTCGTTGCGGCGTACGACTTCTCGCGCGAGACGTGGGCCGGTGAGACGACCGACATCCACAACCTGGCGTTCGACCTCCTGTTGACCCCGGTCGATACGGCCGACGTCGTCCTCGGCGTGACGCTCGAGCACCGTCCGTACTACCTGGAGTGGAACGTCGACGTCAAGCTGTCGATTCAGATGGATCTGCTCTAGGGAACGCGAGCGATTCCCGAGATGAAGCGAGGTCGGCGATCCTCTCGATCGCGTTGCACATCATCTCGTCCGAGACGAGCTCTCGTGCCTCGGCAAGCTCGACGAACCGAGCCTCGGCGATTTCGTCCGGGTTCGGCACCGGCTCGCCGTCGATGCGGACGCGGTAGAAGAGCATGACCCAATGCAGGTGCGTGTGCTCTCCGAGCTTGGAGCCCGCGTCGATGAGTTCTTCGACCGTCGCGTCGACGCCGACCTCCTCGCGCACCTCGCGCAGGACGCCGTCCCTCGGGCCCTCCCCGAAGCGGAGGAACCCGCCGGGCAGGGTCCAGCGGCCCTCGGTCAAGCCACGGTTCCCCTTCACCAACAGGATCCGGCCCTCGCGGAGACAGACGCCCTCGACCACGACGCGCGGCATCGTCGCGTGGACCGCTTCGCGCACGAGCGGCGTGACGCGCTCGATGGTGGGCACGTCGTCCTTGCTCGGCCACTCGCTCGGGTGTCCGTCGAGGTGCGGGACGCAGAACCAGACCGGCTCGGCCGTGCGGAGTCGCGCGATCGGTTCGACCTCGAACGGGATCTCATCGGGGAACGGGAGATCGAGCACCTCGCCCCGCCGGACGAGGTAGATGCGGCCGTCGCTCTCCACGTAGTAGCGCGTGTCCAAAACGGCCGGATTGTACGCCGGACGCGCAGGGTTTGAGAAGGACGAATGCAGCAGGGATAATCCGGCGTCGGCCGCGGCAGGCCGGCAATTGTCTGATCGGAGGCGTTGTCGGCGTGTACGAAATCCTGAGCAAGGAAACCCTCGCCCCAGCGATCCGGGAGTACGTGATCCACGCCCCCGAGGTCGCTCGGAGAGCAAAGCCGGGTCAGTTCATCGTCCTGCGCCTCCACGAGCGGGGCGAGCGGATTCCGCTGACAATCGTCGAATGCGATCCGGAGACCGGCGGCGTCACGCTCGTCGTGCAGGAAGTCGGGAAGAGTACCCGGGAGATGGGTGACCGATTTCACGTCGGGGACGCCGTCCTCGACTTCGCCGGGCCGCTCGGTACCCCGTCGGAGATCGAGAAGTACGGGACGGTCGTCTGCGTCGGCGGCGGCGTGGGGATCGCGCCGGTCTACCCGATCGCCCGTGCGCTCAACGAGGCGGGGAACGCCGTGATCGGGATCATCGGCTACCGGAGTCGCGATCTGATCTTCTACCACGAGAGGTTCCAGGCCGTCTGCGACGAGCTGTACGTGATGACGAACGACGGAACGTTCGGGGGGAAAGGATTCGTCAGCGATCCGCTGCGTGAGATCCTGGCATCCGGGCGCGCCGTCGACCGCGTCTGGGCGATCGGTCCGGCGATCATGATGAAGGTCTGCAGCGAGATCACACGCGAGTTCGACGTGCCGACGATCGTCAGCCTCAACTCGGTGATGATCGACGGCACCGGGATGTGCGGCGGGTGCCGCGTCGACGTTGGCGGCGTCGCCAAGTTCGCGTGCGTCGACGGTCCCGAGTTCGACGGCCATCGGGTCGACTTCGATCTGTTGATGGCACGGCAAAGCTACTACGCCCACGAGGAAGCCTGTGCGCTCGATCGGTACATGGCCGAGGCCGGCGAAGGAGCGGGACAGTGATCGTCGAGAAACAGACCCCGATGCGCGAGCAGCCGCCGGAGGAGAGGATCCATAACTTCTTCGAGGTCCCTTTAGGATACTCCGAGGAAGAGGCAATCCGGGAAGCGGAGCGGTGTCTCCAGTGCAAGACGGCCCCGTGCGTCGAAGGCTGTCCGGTGGGGATTGACATCCCGCGGTTCATCGAACAGGTCAAGCACCGGCAGTTCGCCGAGGCGATCGCCACGATCAAGGCGGCGAACGACCTTCCGGCGGTCTGCGGCCGCGTCTGCCCGCAGGAGACCCAATGTCAGGGCGTCTGCACGCTCGGCGTCCGATTCGAGCCGGTGGCGATCGGCCGGTTGGAGCGCTTCTGCGCTACCTGGGAAGCGGAGAACGAGCCGTGCTGCCCGGACGTCGCGCCCGACACGGGACGACGCGTCGCGGTGATCGGCGCCGGCCCCGCCGGGCTGACCGCCGCGGGCGAGCTCCGGAAGCGCGGACACGCCGTGACCGTGTTCGAGCTGCTGCACGAGGCCGGTGGCGTGCTGATGTACGGGATTCCCGAGTTTCGTCTCCCGAAGGCGATCGTCAAGCGGGAGGTCGACGCCCTCTGCCGGATGGGGGTCGAGATTCTGGTGAACAAGGTCATCGGCCGGATCTGCACGGTCGATGAACTGTTGGAGGACGGATACGACGCGGTCTTCATCGGTACCGGCGCCGGGCTGCCCCGATTCCTCGGCGTTCCGGGGGAGAACCTGAACGGCGTCTACTCGGCGAACGAGTTCCTCACGCGGACGAACCTGATGCGAGCCTATCGGTTCCCCGAATACGACACGCCGATTAAGATCGGCGAGCGCGTCGTCACCGTCGGGGGGGGGAACGTGGCGATGGATTCCTCGCGGACCGCGCTCCGCCTCGGAGCGCGGGAGTCGATCATCGTCTACCGCCGCAGCGAGGAGGAGCTTCCGGCGCGCGCCGAGGAGGTTCACCACGCCAAGGAAGAGGGGATTCGGTTCCAGTTCCTCACCAACCCGGTCGAGCTGATCGGAGAAGACGGGCTGTTGAAGGGCATGCGCTGCGTGCGGATGGAGCTCGGCGAGCCGGACCAGAGCGGGCGACGCCGTCCGGTGTCGATCGAGGGCTCGGAGTTCGTGATCGAGGTCGACACGGTCGTGATCGCGATCGGCAACGGGCCGCATCCGCTCATCCCGAAGACAACGCCCGATCTGGAGGTCACCCGCCGGGGAAACATCGTGGCCGATCCGGAGACCGGGCGCACGAGCAAGCGGGGCGTCTTCGCCGGCGGCGACATCGTCACCGGCGCCGCGACGGTCATCGAGGCGATGGGGGCCGGAAAGCGGGCCGCCGCAGCGATCGATGCGTACTTGCGGCAGGACGGCGGGTAGTCAGGACGGCCGCGGCGAGCTCGGTTCAGCGGTGTCGGATGTCCCATCTCGTTTGGCCTCATGTCCCACTGTAGATATAGGTCAAGTGGCATCATCATCGAGCAGACAGCTAGCACCACCCGGTGCCGACGAGCGGAGAAGCGTTGCTTCTCCGCTTGTCTTTTGCCCGCGGGCCGCTAGGCGTCCTGGAACGTCTCCGCCTGCGAGTCGGCGAACAGCCCGGGGACGCCGCCGGTGTGCAGGAACACGACGACGTCGGCCTCTGCAAAGCGGCCGCCCCGGATCAGATCGATCAGCCCGGCCATCGCCTTGCCGGTGTAGACCGGATCGAGGACGATCCCTTCGGTCCGCGCCGTGAGCAGGACGGCCTCCTTCATCCCTTCGGTCGGGATCCCGTACCCGGCCCCGACGTAGTCGTCGAGGATCCGGATCGCCGAGTGCGGGATCGTCAGGTCGAGCTCGAGTCGGGCGACCGCTTCGTCGAGCTGCACGGCGATCCGTTCGGTCACGGGCTCGGCCGGGTTGGCGACGGAGATCCCGATTACGTCGATCTCGCCGTGCGCGTAGAGGCAGGATCCGAGGATCAGCCCGGTCAGCGTGCTCGACGTTCCGACGGCGGAGAGGATCGCGTCGGGCGCGACGTGAAGGTCGCGAAGCTGCGAGACCGTTTCGAGAACGCAGCCCGCGTACCCGAACGCACCGTGAATCGCCTTGCAACCGTTGGGGATGATGTAGGGGACTTCCCCTTCGGCGCGGAGCCGCTTCGCGATGCGGTCGGCCTCCTCGTCGGCGATCCGGTCCAACTCCCCCTTGCTCGGGAACCCTTCGGCCCCGACGAAGTGGATCTCGGCGGCGCCGAGGATCCTGTCGACCAAGAGATTGCCGGTCGCAGCGGGCGGCTCGTCCCCGCGGAGGACGAGAACGGTCTTCAAACCGAGCCGGTTCGCCGCCGCCGCGGTCAGTCGGACGTGGTTGCTCTGGGGACCTCCGATGGTGATGACGGTGGTCGCGCCCAGCGCGCGCGCCTCGGCCATCGCGTACTCGAGCTTGCGGAGCTTGTTCCCGCCGAGCCCGAGCCCGGTCATGTCGTCCCGCTTGAGGAACAGCCGGGGACCTCGGAGCTGTTCGCTGAGCCTCGTCAGCTCCTGGAGCGGCGTGGGAAACGTCCCGAGAGGCATCCGATCGAGCTTCGCGATCTGCATCGGGCCTCCTTTAGCGTTCCGGAGTCTACCGCGAGGGTCGGCCGGCCGCACGCGCCGCGGTCGTCGCGTTCGAGCCGAGTTCCAGCGATTGATCCACCGGGGTCCGTCGCCTAAGCTGTCCGGCATGGATCGGCGGCGGACCGGGAAGCGGAGAAACGAATGACGGCGGGCGGGATCGTCGGCGTGCTCGGCGGAATGGGACCGGCGGCGACGGTCGAGTTCTTCCGGCGCCTCGTCGCGGCGACGCCGGCCGAGGCCGAGCAGGAGCATCTTCACGTCCTGATCGACGACGATCCGTCCGTTCCGGACCGGACCGACGCGATCCTTCGACGCGGGCCGAGCCCGGTCCCGCGCCTGCGGGCGATGGCCCGCCGGCTCGAGACGGCCGGGGCCGATCTCCTTGTCATGCCGTGCAACACGGCCCACGCCTACATCGAGGAGATCCGCGCTGCGGTCTCGGTTCCGGTTCTCGACATGATCGACGAGACGGCCGCGACGATCGGCCGATCGGCGGTCGGCCTGCTGGCGACCGACGGAACGATCGGAGCGGGGCTGTATCAGGAAGCCTGTGAGGCCCGTGGGATCCGCCTCGTGCTCCCGGCCTCCGCCGACCAGCGCGCCGTCATGGGCGCGATCGCGGGGATCAAGCGAGGGAGGGCCCCTCGGTCCGTCGAGGGGGAGATCGCGGCGATCGTCCGACGGCTCGAGCACGGCGGGGCAGAGGCGGTGATCGCGGGCTGCACGGAGATCTCGCTCGTCCGCGGGGACGGAATGGCGGTCCCGTGGATCGACGCGCTCGACCGGCTGGTCGAGGCGACGTTGAGGGACGCGCGGCCGAGTGACCGGCCCGGAGACGGCAAGGAGGCCGAATGAGCGACTGGAGGACGCAGGTCAGCGAGGCGATCGATCGGATGGAGGAGCGGCTGCGTGACGTCGGGAAGGACATCTTCGATCATCCGGAGGTCAAGTTCGAAGAGGTCCGCGCGTCGAAGCGGCTCGCGGACGAGCTGGAGGAGGCCGGGTTCGAGGTCGAGCACGGCGTCGCCGGGATAGAGACGGCGATCCGCGCCGTCCACCCGGCGATCAATGAGGGCCCGACGGTGGCGATCCTCGGCGAGTACGACGCGCTGCCCGAGATCGGCCACGCGTGCGGCCACAACCTGATCGCCGCCGGCGGGCTGGGGGCGGCGTTGGCGGTCGGATCGATCAAGACCGAGCTGCCGGGCAAGCTGCTGTTCCTCGGGACGCCGGCCGAGGAGGGAGGCGGCGGGAAGGTGATGATGATCGACGCCGGCCTGTTCGAGGGGGTCGATGCGGCGATCATGTTCCACCCGTCGGCGAACACGACCATCGGCCGGGGGAGCCTCGCCATCACCGAGGTGAAGATCGAGTTCCACGGGAAGCCGTCGCACGCGTCGGGGAGCCCGGAGAAGGGGATCAACGCGCTCGACGCGGTCATCCAGACGTTCAACGGGATCAACGCGATGCGGCAGCACATCAAGGACGGTGCCCGGATTCACGGGATCATCGCCAACGGCGGCGCCAAGCCGAACATCGTGCCCGAGTACGCCTCGGCCGAGTTCTACGTCCGCGCGCCGGAGAACGACTACCGCGACGAGTTGCTCGAGAAGCTGAGGAAGTGCGCTGAGGGCGCCGCGCTGGCGACCGGGGCGAGGCTCGAGTTCGGACGCGTCGGCCACGAGTACCGGGCGATGAAGCCGAACAAGCTCCTCGGCGAGCGGTTCCTGAAGCACCTCGAGGCGTGCGGAATTCCGTACAACCCGCCGAAGGACAAGTCGATGGGATCGACCGACATGGGCGACGTCAGCCAGGCCGTCCCCGGGATCCATCCGTACGTACAGATCTGCGAGGACGACGTCGCCGGGCACTCGCGCGAGTTCGCCGCGGCGTCCGACTCCGAACGGGGCTACACCGCGATGCTCGCCGCGGCGAAGGCGATGGCGATGACCGCGGTCGACGTCCTGACGGAGGACGGCTTCGTCGAGCGGGCGTGGGAGGAGTTCAACGCCACCTGAGTCTGTCTGGGCGGCCGGTTCCTCAATGGCTTCAGGCGGCACCGGGCATGGCGGCTGCCGGGACGGCGTAGCAAAGCCGTCTGCGGGATGATTTCAGCGTCCACGCTCCTCGGCGAGACCGAATCGCTGAGACAGGCTACGGTACCGGATCGTACCCCCCTCGATGAAGCGGGTGGCACTTCAGGATCCGTCGGACGGCGAGCCACGAGCCGCGGAGGACGCCGTGCTTGCGGATGGCGAGGATCGCGTACTCCGAACAGGTCGGGACGAACCGACACCGCTGCGGAAGCCACGGGGAGACACACCGCTGGTAGAAGCGAATCGGCGCGACCGCAAGCCTGCGAAGCATGCTTCGATTCTACCGGTTCGACGCCCCCTTGACAACTGGCAGTCAATATGCTAGACTGCTAATTAGCAATCTCATGGTGAGACTGCCAGGAATAATCCAGAAGGAGGGATTCGAGATGATCAAGAGACTTCCCGCCGTAGGGCGCAAACCCTTCCTCCTCGAGAGCAATCTCTCGCGCCTCGTCGATGAGTTCTTCCACGACTTCGATCGCGTCGGGTTCGATCTCGCGCCGAGCTTCGGGCGAACCGACGTGTACGAGAAGGAGAAGAACTTGGTCTTCGAGACCGAACTCCCCGGCGTGAAGAAGGAGGAGCTCTCCATCAAGGTGGAGGACGACCAACTGACGATCGCCGGCGAGCTGAAGCGAAACGAGGAGATCGACCGGGAGAACTACTTCCGGATCGGTCGCCGGTACGGACGCTTTCAGCGGTGCTTCCCGCTCCCTTCCGACTTGATCGAGAAGGACCGGATCAAGGCCCGGTTCGAGGACGGGATCCTCATCGTCACCGCGCCGATGAAGGAGTCGATCAAGGAGAAGGAGAAGCCGATCGAGATCGCGGTCGAGTAGAACGGATCGTCGGCTTCGTGACGGGCCCCGGTGTGACCACCGGGGCCTGTGTTTTGCTAATCGCGGTACGCGTTCGTGATCGGCATCTTCCGCCCGATGCCGAACGCCTTCGGCGTCACCTTGATCCCGGGTGGAAGTTGGCGACGCTTGTACTCGCTCGCGTAGTAGCGAGGAAGGACACGATCGACGAGCTCCGGGTCGAATCCCGCTCCGACCAGCTGATCCCGCGACATGTTGGCCTCGATCACCTTCGCGAGGAGCGGATCGAGCTCGGCGTACGGCGGGAGATCGTCCTCGTCGCGGTGATCCGTTCGGAGCTCGGCCGCGGGGGGGCGCTCCAGGACGCGCTTCGGGATCCGATCGCCGAGCGACGCCGCGAGCCGGTAGACGTCGGTCTTGTACAGATCGGCGATCGGCGCGAGGGCGCCGGTCGTGTCGCCGTACAGCGTGTTGTACCCCACGGCGATCTCCGACTTGTTCCCGGCGCAGAGGACGAGGGCGTTTCGCTGGTTGGCGAGGGCCATCCAGATCGTCGCGCGGACGCGCGGTTGGAGGTTCTCGTCGACGAGGCCGGTCGGCCTCTCCGGGAGCGCGTCGCGGAGCGCTTGGTGGATGTCGGCCACCGGGATCTCCAGCAGCTCGATCGAGAGGGAGCGAGCGATCGCGCGCGCGTCCTCCCTGCTTCCCTCCGACGAGAACTCGCTCGGAAGATAGACGGCCGTGACCCGCTTCGGCCCGAGCGCCTCGGCGGCGAGGGTCGCGACGAGGGCGGAGTCGATCCCGCCGGAGAGGCCGACGACGACGGACGAGAAGCCGTTCTTCGAAACGTAGTCGCGGATTCCGAGGACGAGGGCCGAGCGCAGTTCGCCGAGATCGTTCGGTTCCTCCGGCACGGCCCGGGGCGGCTCGGAGAGATCGACGACGTACAGACCCTCGGTGAACGCCGGGGCCTGAAACACGAGCCGACCGTCCGCGTCGACGACGAAGCTGGCCCCGTCGAAGACGACGTCGTCCTGCCCGCCGACGAGGTTGACGTAGACGATGCCGACGCCGTTTTCCACCGCCCGCTGTCGAACCAGGCGGTGCCGGATCGCCTGCTTGCCGACGTAGAACGGCGACGCCGAGAGGTTGATGACCCAATCCGCCCCGAGGCTCGCCTGGAGCTCCGTCGGCCCGCCGTCGACCCACAGGTCCTCGCAGACGTTGATGCCGATCGTCCGCCCGCGAAATCCGAACACCTCGGTCCCGAGGCCCGGCGAGAAGTGGCGCTTTTCGTCGTAGACGTCGTAGCAGGGAAGATGGATCTTCGACGCCCGCCCGAGGACCCGGCCGTCCTCGATCAGCACGGCGGTGTTGAACCGCTCGGTCTCCCCGACGTCCGCCAGGGACGAGAGATCGTACCGGTTGACCGCCTCGCGCCTCGGTCGGGCGTCGATCGAGCCGAGCGCGACGCCGATCCCTTCCGAGGCGGCGCGGATCGCCTCGACCGCCTCTTCGCACGACTCGACGTATCCGGGCCGCCACATCGAATCGAGCGGCGAGTAGCCGCAGACGGCCAGCTCGGGGAAGACGACGAGGTCGCAACCCCGATCGCGTGCCTCGTCCACGCGGGCGAGGATCCGATCCCGATTCCGGTCGATCGCGCCCACGTGGGTGTTGATCTGCCCGATTCCGACGCGCATGGGCGGATTATAGGAGCGGCTTCTTCGCCGATTCAATCGGTCTCCGGGCCGGCGCGCTCGCGGGGAATCGACCGGCGAAGCCGCTGCTCGTCGGCCTCGGGAAGCCGTTCGATGGACCCCGGTGCGAGCCGGCCGAGTTCGATCGGGCCGATCTGCACCCGCACCAGCCGGACGACGGCGAGGTCGAAATGGGAGAACAGCCGCTTGATCTCGCGCTTCTTTCCCTCGGTCAGCACGAGCCGCACGTAAGGCGGTCGCCCCTCGACCCGACCGGAGAGGATCCGGAGCGCCTCGCCCCGATCGGTGATCCCGTCCTGCATCTCGGAAAGGATCCGATCCATCGCCGGCTTGCGCGGCAGCCGGTCGACCGAGACGCGATAGACCTTCTCGACCTGGTAGCGCGGATGGCTCAGACGGTGAACGAGGTCCCCGTCGTTGGTCAGGAGAATCAGCCCCTCGGCGTCCTGATCGAGCCGCCCGCCCCAGTTGTAGCCGATGAACCCTTCGGCGCGGAGGATCCGCCCGACCGTGTTTCCGTAGTGGGGGTCGTCGTGGCTGCACAGGACCCCGGCCGGTTTGTGATATCGATAGACGCGGCGCTCCGGCGGCTCGAGCGACAGGGAATGCCCGCGGAGGCTCAACCGTCCGATCGACCCCGCCGTGAGGGCGAGGAACGGATCGCGAACGGGCTCACCGTCGAGCGAGACCTCGCCGGCTTCGATCAGCTCCTGCGCCTTCCGCCGCGAGACGCCGCCCTGCCGCTGGACCCACTGGAGCAGCTTCGCCTCCTGTCCGGACTCGTCCATGTCGCCGTAGGGATACCGCGCGTCGACTTCCAAGTCAACAGGAAGCCGCCTCGTCCTGGTAGGATCTTCCGGTACGCGATCCGCGCGGAGCGGCGTTGGGCGGTGACATGGGCTACACGATCGACCGGATTCCACTCGGCGACAGGCGCTTGCGGGCGTTCGTCGACGTCCCGTGGTCATTGTTCCGGGGAGACCCGCACTGGACCCCGCCGCTTCGCGCCGAGCTGCTCGGGAGCCGCCTGCTCGGACTCACCGGGTTGCTGACCCCCGCGCACCCGTACCATCGAACGGCCGACGTGACGCACTTCGTCGCCCGGGACGGCCGCACGCTCCTCGGCCGCGTCTCCGCCGCGGTCAACCGTCGGTACAACGACCATCACGGTGTGGAGATCGGATTCTTCGGGTTCTTCGACGTCTGCGAGGATTTTCGTGTGGCGACGGGGCTTCTCGACCGCTGCCACGAGTGGCTCGTCGCTCGAGGGATGAAGACGATGCGCGGGCCGGGCGGCTACTCGAACGCGACCCACGAGCCGTATCAGGGGGTTCTCATCGACGGGTTCGACGCGCCCCCGACCGTCGAGCTGACCCACAACCCGCCGTACTACGGCGAGTATCTCGAGCGGTACGGCTTGAAGAAGGCGAAGGACTACCACGCCTACCGGATCGAGATCGCACCGGCGAGCGAGCGGCTCCGCCGCGTCGCGACCGCGGTCCGGCGACGCCGGCGGATCGAGACCCGCCCGATCGACATGCGGCGACTCCGCGACGAGGTCGGCCGGATCGTCGAGATCTACAACGAGGCCTGGTCGGACAACTGGGGATTCCTGCCGCTGACCGACGCGGAGGCCGAGACGATCGCCGACAGTCTCCGACTCGTCACCGACTCCGGGCTCCTCCGCTTCGCGCTCGTGAACGGCGAACCGGCCGCCGTGCTCGGTGCGGTTCCCGATCCGAACGTGCCGCTCCGACCGAGGTGGAATCGGTTCGCCGACCTGGACGTGGTCCGGGCGCTCCGGCTGATGCGGACGCGGCGCCGGATCCCTCGCACGCGACTGATGTTCTTCGGTGTTCGCCCCCGCTTCCGGAGGCTCGGGGTCGATGCGGTGCTCTACCTGGAGGTCCTCGATCACGCGCTCCGAAGGGGCTACGCGACCTGCGAGCCGTCGCTCCTCCTCGAGGACAACGAGCTGATCCTCCGCGCGTCGTCGTTCATGGGCGGAGTCCGCTACAAGACGTGGCGAATCTACGAAATGCTGCTGTGATCGGGCGGCTCGCTGACGGAATCGAACTCGTTGCTCACTGCCCTACGCGTTCCGAACGAAAGGGGGCCGGCGAACCGCCGGCCCCCGGCCTTTGGTGTCGAGGAGGTGCGGGCTCAGAGATCAATCACCGCCGAAGTGGAAGACGATCCGCAGGTGCCACCTTCCGTCGGAGCCGAAGTACCAGTACCACCCGCTGCTCGGCGTCCCGAAATGCCACTCGCCACCCTCGTAGTACCACGTTCCGCCCGGATACCCGAAGAACGGCGGATAGAACGGCGGGAAGGAGTAGCCCGGTGGGTAGTAACCGTAGCTCTGCTGATAGATCGCGAAGGAGGTCCATGCGGTCGCCCAGACCGGCTCCGGGACGATCCCCAGGATCTGCGCCTGAATCTGTCCGGAGGCCGAACCGGGGTCGCTGCCGGCCATCGGGAACGGCTCGCCGAAGTACGGCGGGGCGAGCCCGAGATCGACCGGACTGGCGAAGATCTGCAGATGCTCCGTGCCGATCGGCGGTGCGACGGTGAACTTGTACAGGCCGTCGGGAAGCGAGTGCGTTCCGGCCGACACGAAGTTCGCTTGCGAGTAGGCGTTCGGGAAGATCAACCGCACGATCCCGTCCGGCTGAATGTCGTAGACGTAGATGAACGCCGGCTGGCTCACCGAGAAGAAGATCGTCACCGTCTCTCCGACCGCGTAGCTCGACTTGTCCGTCCAGAGGTTGACCGTCAGCGGCTGAGGCGTCGGTTGGGGGACGATCCCGAGCGGGGCGGCGGTTCCTTGGCCGACGGCGAGGCCTGACGCAGCGATCAGTCCGACGACGAGGAGGATTCCTATGCGAGTCGCGTGGTTTTTCATCTCGATCACCTCGCGCCATGTACACGGGGCCGACCGGGAGGTTTCAAGGCGCCGAGCCCGTCGTGAAGCCTATTTCAGGCAGCGGACGACGACGTGGAGGTGCTCGGTGCAATCGCGGTACGCGGGGTGCTCGCACGTCTCCCCGACGAGGCGGCGGATCGCTTCGTACGCGGTCGGGTCGTCCTCCGCGATCTCGGTGACCGGGCCGAGCGCTCCGGAGGCGAACCCCTCGACCCCGGCGCGCGCCACGACCGCGAACCCGGCGTCCCGGAGCTCGCGCACCGCCTGGGGCGGGGTGATGAACGCGGCCTCGGTGAACGCCCGCTGCTCCCCCGCTTGGACGTACGTTTCGGTCAGCCGGCTCACCGTGGCGTAATCCGCGAAGAGGTCGCGAAATTCGGTGAGCCCCGCCCGGAGGACCCCCCACGGATTGATGAACCCGACGATCGCCGGCGCACCCGGCTTCAGAATCCGATGAAGCTCCCTCAGCGCGGCGTTTCGGTCTTCGGCCGTGACGATGTGGTACATCGGGCCGAGGTGGAGCGCCGCGTCGAAGCCCGACGTCGCGAGTCCCGACAGATCCCGCGCGTCGCCGCAGCGGACCTCTTCCGCGCGAAGCCCCCGTTCCGCCAGCTTCTCGCGCGCGAGGGCCACCGCCCGATCGGACAGGTCGACGAGCGTGACGCGATAGCCGAGCCGGAGAAGCTCGATCGCGTACCGCCCCGGGCCGCCACCGATGTCGGCGACGTGGCCGGCCGAAGGGAAGTGTTCTTCGATCAAGCGAAGGGTGCTGACCCACTCGAACCGTCGATACGGGTTCTCCAGGCGCGTCCATTCCGTGTCGACTTGCCCGTCGTAGTATCGCTTGACGATCTCGCTCATCCCTCTCCTCCTCGCGCCGTCGAAGCGAGCGTAGGAGATCGCCGGGCGGGACACAAGCTTGTCCGCGTCGCGGCCGGGGACTAACGTCTAGGCCATGGCGACGCGGGTGATCGGACTGGCCGGCAAGCCGGGCTGCGGCAAGAGCGCGGTGGCGGAGGCCCTCGCCGGAAGGCCGGGCGTCGAAGCGATCGACCTCGACCGCGTGGCGTGGGAGACGTACGCCCCCGAGACGTCGACGCGCGACCGTCTCGTCGAGCGGTTCGGCCGGGGGATTCTGTCCGGCGACGGGCGGATCGATCGGGAGAGGCTCGGGAGTCTCGTGCTCGCGGACGCCGCGGCGCGGCGGGATCTCGAAGCGATCGTCCATCCGGCGGTCAACGAGCGCCTCGACGAACTCGTCCTGGACGCGAGGCGCCGCGGGGTCGAGGTCCTGCTCGTCGAGGGGGCGCTCCTCGCGAGCTCGCCGCACGTCGACCGGTCGATCTTCGATCGGATCCTCTGGCTGGAGGCTTCGGACAGGACGCGGCGGGAGCGGCTCCGCTCGGAAGGCCGCGGGGGCCACGCCGACCGTCTGAGCGGGGTCGGGCCGGGCAAGGCGACCGTCGTCGACGCGGAGGGGCCGCTCTCCGAGGTCGCCGAGCGCGTCTGGCGGTCGCTCGAACGGTGAGCGGGCTGCCAGCAGCCGGCGTCGCTTCGGTCACGAAGCGGGTCTTCTCCCCTTCTCGACGCGTCGCCTGACCCGTCGCGGTCAGGCGGAGACGGCTCTTGACACGCCATTTCGGTCCCGATACATTGCTGACGTTGTTGGAGGTCGGCAGTGGGTTTTCGATGGAACGCGGCTCCGATCGCCTCCGCGCAAGCACATTGCTACGATGAGTTCTTCCAGCAATAAGGAGG
>Ga0315544_1000787_pt1 | contig 27180 bp, 16 predicted proteins | sample SalMarSW160130MG_2_FD_202543 | JGI IMG/M metagenome (GOLD analysis project Ga0315544, IMG submission 202543) | Salt marsh sediment microbial communities from the Plum Island Ecosystem LTER, Massachusetts, United States - Salt Marsh Sediment SW1601-130 ... | reverse complement strand
AATGGTCGTTGATTTCTTATCTGGGGAGGATTAATTACGTTTATAAAAGCAGATATTATCTTACTGCTTCTTTGCGTACAGATGGATCATCCCGTTTCGGTGCTGAAAACAAATATGGATGGTTTCCTTCAGCAGCTCTGGCGTGGCGCGTTTCTGAGGAAAATTTTTTAAGAGATGTGAATTTTCTTGAAACACTTAAATTAAGAGCAAGCTTTGGCATAACAGGTAATAATAATATCGGTAATTATGAGCATTTAGCTACCATCAATAATATAACATACCCTCTTGCAAATCAACCCATTGGAGGCTTTTTGCCTCAAAGACTTTCCAATCCTAACTTGACGTGGGAAACACAAAAATCAATTAACCTGGGCTTTGATTTGAGTATTTTTACTGGAAGATTAAGTCTGGTAGTGGATTATTTTAATTCCAAGAATGAAGATTTATTATTAGATGTAAACATTCCTTCTATTACCGGGTTTTCAAGCACTATTCAGAACATAGGTAAAGTACAAAATACAGGTTTGGAGTTTTTAGTAAATACAGTAAATATACAAAGTAAATTTAATTGGACAACCGACTTTAATATTTCTTTTTATAGGAACGAAGTATTGAAATTAGGCCCTAAAGGCGATCCAATCATCAGTTCTCGGCATATAACAATGATCGGTGAACCTATCGGAGTGTTTTATGGTCTGACATATGATGGTATTTTTGAAACTCAGGAAGAGTTTGAAGAGGGTCCAATTTATAATCCGGGTGCAAGAAACAGAACTCGCCTTGGCGATGCAAAATTTGTGGATTACAGTGGTCCGGATGGTGTGCCTGATAATGTCATAAATAGTTATGACAGAGTAATAATAGGTTCTCCATATCCTGATTTTTATTATGGGATGACCAATCGTTTTTCGTACCAAAATTTTACTTTAAGCGTAGCTTTACAAGGTGTTTATGGGAATAGTATCGGTAGTCTGGCAAGAACAGTAGGCCTTCGTTCAGAATTCCGAGTGAACCAATTAGCTTTGGCAAATAATTTCTGGATATCTGAGGAGGAACCAGGTGATGGTAATACGCCAAGACCAAACGATGAACCAACTGGCGGTATTCGTGAGTGGAGCACACGGCACCTTGAGGATGGGTCATATCTAAGGATCAATAACATATCATTGAGTTATCAGTTGCCTAATAGCATTTCTCAAAAACTTTCGATTAATTCACTTAGAGTCTACATAATTGCAAATAATCCTTTTATTTTCACAGACACTGAAGGTTTTAATCCAGATGTTAACAGGAGTGGTGATTCCCTTTACCCGGGAGAGGATAATAATAACTATCCTTTGGCAAAAAGCCTTAGTTTGGGATTTAATATAGGATTTTAATTATCATAGCTTTAATTTTAAAATTATACACTTATGAAAAATACAGTTATAAAACAATCGATTAGTATTGTTGTATTGATATTAAGCATACTAGTGTTGTCATGCAAAAAGGATTTCCTTGAGATTTTACCTGAATCCACAGTTACCGTTGACTATTTGTTTAAAACGGACAAAGATTATACGGATGCAATGCTTGGTGCTTACCGAGTGCTTCACGACGTATATGATGATTTCTGGGAGTTTGGTGATCTTCGTGGCGATGATTGTATACAATCGGCCCTTCGTCAGACTGATAGAGTGCGTGTAGACCAATTTATAGTAGATGTTAATGATGCTCTCACTCGCAATTTTTGGGAAGATAATTATCGGGCTATCACTCAGGTCAATCTTATTTTGTTCAAACTTGAAGAGGCAGACCAGGCTATTATAACAAACAAAGAACTATATATTGGAGAAGCAAAATTTATTCGTGCTCTTTCATATTTTAATTTAGTAAGAGTATTTGGGGATGTTCCAATGATCACTGCTCCTATTACTAGTGAAGAAGCGTTGGTTACACCACGGGAAGATACAGATAGAATTTATGATGATATTATAATCCCAGATTTACTGGAAGCTGAGGCTAAATTACCTGAGATCCATTCGGGTGAAAATATGGGAAGAGCTACAAAAGGTGCAGCAAAATCTTTGTTAGGAAAGGTATATCTTACTGTTCATGATTTTGTTAATGCAGAAGCTAAATTACTGGAAGTTACTTCGATGGGTTATGCTCTTTTAGATAACTTTGAGAATTTATTCAACTTTGATAATGAACACCATAGCGAATACATTTTTGATATCGAATATATAGATGGGGATATTGGGCTTGGCAGTAGTTTTACAAGAGATTTTATTGGTGAATTCCAAGATTTCGGTGCAGTTTTTCGTGATAAATTAATGGAGCTTTACAATATTCAGGGAAGAGAAAGTGGGGGTGCAGGTACTCCTAGTCTGGATTTTATAGATTTATTTGAGCCAAATGATCTTCGTCAATACAGAACCGCGACAACAGGTATTTTTGATATCAATGGTGTTTGGGTGGAAATTCCTGTAGGTTCTCAAGTAAAAGCTATCTGTCAAAAATATTGCGATGCTGTTGTAACCGACTGTAGGACAAATTGGAGAATAATACGCTATGCAGATGTTTTATTGATGTTAGCTGAGGCAATGAATGAGAACGCAACGAATCAGGGCGAAATCAATGAGGCTCTTAACTATTTAAATCAGGTCCGCACAAGGGCTGGTTTGGCAGGATATTCAGATTTAACACAAGCAGAAGCACGAGACAAAATACTTATGGAAAGAAGATTAGAGTTATATTTAGAGGGTCATAGATGGTTCGATTTGGTAAGAACGGGTAATGCTATGAATTTTTGTGAACCATTTGGTATGCAGCCTTATATGACTGTTTTTCCCGTTCCTCAATCACAAATAGAAGTAATAAATGATCCTACCATATTTCCTCAAAATCAAGGATATTAATAATATTTATATCTAATATTTTGATATTAAAATAGAGGAAATTAGTTCAATTTCTTTTAATTTAAAATGGGGTGGTGCACGTATATAAATATTAATTTGAGTTAAGTGCATTCCCCATTTTTTCTGTAATAAATAATAATAAATTATGAATAAAATAGTTTTCAGCATTCTGGTGATAATCATTATAGTCATGACTTCAGTTAGTGCGCAACAGAAGGAAGGAAATCCGATAGATAATTTACCTCCATATATAAAACGAATCACACAATTTGGCGAACGAGCTGATTGGTCTCACGATGGTAAAAAGATACTTTTTGTTGAAAAGACCTATGGTGATGTTTATGAGGTTGAAATTGCTACTGGTAAGATATTTCTGCGTACTAACCATTTTTATCATGGAGGTTTTACCCGAGCCTTATATCTGGCCAACGACGATATATTACTTTCTGGTTCTACAAGCTTCGATGCTGCTAATCCACATATCAACCGGGGAGAAAATGCTGAACTTTTTGTACTTGATAAATCTTATTCCAAACCCCCGATTCCTTTGGGTGTCAAATGCTCTGAAGGACCTGCGCCATCACGAAAAAACATGAAAATTGCCTGGACTGTACAGTCCCGACAATATCCTGAACTCCTGAAAAGAGGGCAATACCTTTTTTATTTAGCCGACATCATCTATGTGAATGGCATACCTATGTTATCAAATAAAAAGGTAATACTTGATAATCAAAATGTATCTTATTTAAGATCTATTGAAGTACAGAATTTTCTCCCCACCGATGAAAACATTTTAACATTTAGTGCTTATGGGTTACAGGGCACTGAAGTAATGATTTTAAATATTGAAACAGGCGAAATCATTAATATGTCGAATGCCGACAAGCAGTATGATGAGCCCGAAGGAGTGTTTCCCGATGGAAAATGGTCTCTAGTTGAAAGTGATAAACACAACTTACAGGGCTCCAGATATGCTGATATGTGGAAGGTAAGACTGGATGAAAGTGGTGAAATGGAGCGTCTCACCTATTTTACTGACTACAAAGGATGGAGGGGATCAAATGGAGTTATTAGTGATGATGGCAAATTTATGGCATTCCAACTGGCACGTTCCGAGGATCGTGCGGGTGTAGGCTATGGAATATTTATAATGGATTTGGGAAAAGCTCAGAAATAGAATAATTTGTCAATTATCAATTTAAAGTGTATTATATATATTCTTGAATATTTTAATGGCAGTTATTTATTTATAATCGAATGTAATAATTTATAGTGCAAGAATGATCGTAGATGAATTATTACATTTTTTGAACATACAATGAATACTAATTTATAATTACAACTTTTGAAATAATATATTTTCATACCAAAAGATTATGAAGAAGTCTGTTTTCACTATTCTGCTAATATACATTATGTTTGCTATGTCTGTCTATGCACAACAGAAGGAGGGGAATCCTGCAGATAATTTGCCACCAAATATAAAGCGTATAACTTACTTTGGAGAAAGAGCTGACTGGTCACATGATGGCAAGAAGATTCTTTTTGTTGAAAGAACCTATGGTGATGTTTATGAGGTTGAAATTGCTACTGGTAAAATATTTCTGCGCACTAACCATTTTTATCATGGAGGTTTTACCCGAGCCTTATACCTAGCCAACGGCGATATATTACTTTCTGGTTCTACAAGCTTTGATGCTGCAAATCCGCACATTAACCGGAGTGTTAACGCCGAGCTATGGATTCTTGATAAGAGCTATACTAAACCACCTGTAAGGTTAGATACAAAATGTTCTGAGGGTCCAGCAGTTTCCCGAAAAAACATGAAAATCGCCTGGACGATTGTGCATAATCAATATCCTGATATACTTAAACCCAATCAATGCCTGATTTACATGGCAGATATTGTTTACGATAATGGAGTACCCAGGTTAGCAAATAAGAACCTATTGATTGATAATATGCAAACATCTTATTTAAGAAGTATTGAAACACAAAATTTTGTTCCTCCGCTGGAAAAAGAGATGACATTTAGTGGTTATGGTTATCAGGGCACTGAAGTTATGCTTTTTAATATTGAGACAGGTGAAATCACTAATATGTCGAATGCCGACAAACAGTATGAAGAGCCGGAAGGAATCTTTCCTGATGGGAAATATACACTTGTTGAATGTGATAAACAAAACTTGCAAGGTTCTAATCATGTTGATTTGTGGAAACTAAAACTGGATGGCAGCGGTGAGATGGAACGACTTACTTTTTTTAGTGATTACAAGGGTTATAAAGCATCAAATGCGGTTATAAGCGATGATGGCAAATTTATGGCATTCCAGATGGCGCGTTCTGCCGATCGTGCTGGCGTTGGATATGGAATATTCATTATGGATCTGGCAGAGGCAAAGTAATAGAATAAAGGACAGAGTATAAAGTCCGGAAAGATAGACACTTACATATTATCTTGATAGCAAATTATTGACAATCATAAGATTTATTTAGCCGCATTGGACTAAATATTGGATTAATATTAAATTATAACTATATATTAATGAAAAAAGTAACTCGTTTTGTAAAATTATCGATTATCATATCAGTATTATTGCTTATGATAATAGGTTATTCGTGTTCTACCAGGGAAAGTTTGGAGTTATCTATAGTAACGGACAAATCATCCGGAGTATCTGTTTTATATGCTCTTACTAAGTTAACAGATGCATTGGAAACGAAAAATATCTCCTTTGAAAAAGTTGGGACAATTGAAGAAGCTAAGGGGGAAGTAGTTATTGTAGCAGGGCTGTCAGATGGAGATGGGTCGGCTTCGCAGATGTTGAAAGCCGGAAGTCATACCGTACCTCAAGTACCTGAGGCACTGACTATATGGAAAACAAGTTGGCAAAAGAAAACTGTTTGGGTCATAAGTGGCTTTGATGATCGGGGTCTGATGTATGCTTTATTGGATGTGGCTAATCGGATAGGCTGGAGTAGCAGCCGAAAGTCTCCAATGAACGAAGTTAATGAAATCACGGAGCAACCGGATGTAAGCGAACGTGCTATTTCTATTTATACAATGAATCGTGCCTATTGGGAAAGCAGGATTTTTGATGAAGCCTACTGGGCCCGTTACCTGGATGTACTGGCACAAAACCGGTTTAACACGCTAGTAATAATTTTCGGATATGAAAATGGCGGTTTTTTAGCTCCTTGTTATCCCTATTTCTTTGATGTGGAAGAATTTCCTGATGTTCGAATGGTGGGTATAACTCCAGAGGAACAGCAACGTAATCTGGAGGCGTTCAAAAATTTAATCAAGATGACTCATGACCACGGCATCAGTTTTACAGTCGGAATTTGGGATCATATTTATCGTGGCGGTGTCCAGGGAGGAGGTATACCAGGTACAAGGGATGCCCCTGATGAACCGGTTCCGGGCCTGGTATGGGGTGTTACATCCGATAATCTTACTGCTTACAACAAAACAGCGATGGCTAAGTTTGTAAGGCTTGTTCCTGAACTCGATGCCATACAATTCCGTATGCATAATGAATCTGGCCTGAAAAGGGAAGAACAGGATAGTTTTTGGTCAGATGTTTTCCGTGAGATGAAACAAACTGCTCCCAACCTTCGTCTCGATCTGCGTGCAAAGGAGTTGCCCGAATCAGTAGTTCAAAGCGCAATAGATATTGGCATAAAATTCAGAATTACAACTAAATATTGGATGGAACAGATGGGAATGCCGTGGCATCCGACACAGATAAATCCGGAAAGAAGTGCCCGACGTCACAGTTATGCCGACATGCTCCGGTATCCTCAGCAATACAAAATGCATTGGAGGTTATGGAATGGAGGCACATCCCGGGTACTTCTCTGGGGAGATTCTGAATATGTACGACGATTTGCTGAAAGTACTCACCTTTATGATGGTGAGGGTTATGAGGTGAATGAGCCATTGGTAACCAAAATGGAAGCCCAATCACATGATGCTAAACCATTTGAATTATTGAACTCTCAATACCGTTATTATGATTACGAGTTTGAACGATATTGGCATTTCTTTCAGGTTTTTGGCAGGATTGGTTATAATCCCAAAACATCTCCTGAAATATGGAAAAAGGAATTTGAATTGCGGTTTGGCAAAAAAGCTGCTCCATATTTGGAAACAGCCCTCCATCAAGCCAGCTGGATATTGCCGAGAATCGTGGCCTCATGCTATCCATACAGTGGTTTCCCAATGACACGAGGTTGGGCCGAAAAACAGAGACTTGGTGATTTACGTTCTTATGCCAGGGCTGCAGGAAGCGACCTGCGTCAATTTGCCAATTTCGATGAGGAAGCCCAGATACTAATAGAAGGCGGGGAGACTGCAAAGCTTCTGCCTTCGATGAATAGTATATGGTTCGAGCAGACATCATCGGATTTAAATAATTTAATTAAAAAAGCCGAAAAAGCCATTGGGAAAAATCGGAACAAAGAATTCAATTCAACTGTTACAGACCTTAAGATCCTGTCGAACCTTGCACTTTATCATTCGCGGAGGATACCTGCAGCGGTCAGCTATCGTTTGTTCGAACGGACCAAGGATGTTACAGCACTTGATGAAGCAATTGCCCATGAACGTAATGCAATTGAAGCATGGCGCCAGATTGTGGAAGCTGCTGGTGATTTTTATACTGATGATTTAATGATGGGTGTGCGAACAGCTGATCTTTGTGGTCACTGGAAGGATGAACTAATTGCCTTAGAAAAAGGACTGGAAGGTCTAGAACAGAGAAGAGGAGAATTCAAAGACGAAGAAACCATCAAGAGTGCCCCAAAATATAAGGTTGCAACAAATGCAAATAACGATAGACTTTTTAATGTAAACCATCAATCTGTTGACAGCGCTCCGGTTGGCAAACCAATTACTATAAGTGTAAAGGTAACTGCTTCCGCAGGCGTTAAATGGGTTCATTTGCTTTATCGTAGTGTAAATCAGGACGTTGAATATCAGACTTTGCCAATGCAATCTTCAGGAGAAGAAGATATATACCAGGTAATTGTTCCTGCTGAACAAATCAATCCCAAATGGGATTTTATGTACCTCATCGAAGTTATGGACAATAACGGCAAGGGAAAAATATATCCCGATTTTAATAAGGAGACGCCTTATATATTTACAAAATTAATTAGATAATATAATAATTTGTTGTGTATAAAGTACAGGAGCTCAGATTTTTACGAGTTAATTTAATTAGAAATTATTTATAATCAGTCGTTATAGCTAATAATTAAATACATTATACATTTAAATAGCAGATTATTATATTTTCTACACATGAAGAAAAAACTTTGTCTGGTAAAATGGTTAATTGTCATATTTGCCTCATCTATTCTGATAATAAGTCTATATTATTGTGCAACTGATGACAATCCTGATTTATCCATTGTAACGGACGAATCACCTGGAGTATCCGTTTTGCACGGTCTGACCAAGTTAACGGATGCATTGGCAGCGAAAAATATCACTTATGAAAAAGTGGGATCAATTGGTGAAGCTCAGGGTAAATCGATTATTGTAACAGGTCTGGCTTATGGAAATGGTACGGCTTCCCAGATGCTGAAAGCCGGGAATCATATTGTTCCTCAAGTTTCTGAGGCATTGACAATATGGAAGACTGATTGGCAAAAGAGAACGATTTGGGTCATAAGTGGCTTTGATGATAGGGGTCTGATGTATGGTATGTTAGACGTTGCTGACCGTATAGGATGGAGCTCAAGCCGTAAATCTCCAATGAGAGAAGTAGAGGAAATTACTGAAGAACCAGCTGTAAGTGAACGTGCAATTTCTCTATATGTTTTGAACAGAGACTATTGGGAAACCAGGTTTTATGATGAAACCTACTGGACCCGTTACCTTGATGTACTTGCAAAAAACAGGTTTAACACTTTTGTGATAATTTTAGGATACAATTATGACGGATTCCTGTCACCGAGTTTTCCATATTTCTTTAATGTTGAAGAATTCCCTGATGTTCGAATGGTGGGAATAACAGCTCAGGAACAACAACGTAACCTAGACGCATTAAATAAAATAATAAAAATGACCCATGATCGTGGAATGAGGATCACTATAGGCTTCTGGGATTATATTTACCGCGGTAGTGCTAGGGGAAAAAGCCTTCTGGGGAGGGTAAATGATGTACCTGATCAGCCAGTCCCCGGTCTAGTATGGGGTGTTACCTCCGATAATCTTGCTGCTTACAACAAAACAGCACTGGCTAAGTTTGTCAGGCTTTTTCCGAATATTGATGGCATACAATTCCGTATGCATTGGGAATCCGGACTAAGAAGAGAAGAAATGGGAGGATTCTGGTTAAGTGTTTTCAAACAGATGAAAGAGTCTGCTCCAAATCTTCGTCTCGATCTTAGAGCCAAAGAGTTAACTGATTCAGTGATTCAAAGTGCAATAGATGTTGGGTTGAATTTCAGAATTGTAACAAAATACTGGATGGAACAGATGGGAATGCCCTGGCATCCAACTCAAGTCAATCCCGATAGGGAGTATCGTCGTCACAGTTATTCCGATATGCTCCGCTACCCGCAACAATACAAAATACATTGGAGGTTATGGAATGGTGGGACATCACGGTTACTCTTATGGGGAGATCCGGAATATACACGCCGTTTTGCCGAGAGCACTCATCTTTATGATGGTGATGGTTTCGAAGTGAACGAGCCATTAGCCGGTAAAATGTTTTACCAGCCTAGAGATTCTAAACCATTTGATTTATTGAACTATCAATACTGTTATTATGATTATGAGTTTGAACGATATTGGCATTTTTTCCAGGTTTTTGGACGGATTGGATATAATCCGGAAACATCACCCGACGTTTGGCAAAAAGAATTTGAACTGCGTTTTGGCAAAAAAGCTGCACCGTTAGTTGAAGAAGCTCTCCATATGGCCAGCTGGATACTGCCACGCATTGTTGCCTCGTGCTATCCTTACAGCTATTTCCCAATGTCACGAGGTTGGGCTGCAAGACAAAGGCTTGGTGATCTACCTAATTATGCCAGGGCTGCAGGGAGCGACCTGCGGCAATTCGCCAATTTCGATGAAGAAGCGCAGATACTCATAGAGGACGGAGAGACTGCAAAGATTTTGCCTTCTATGAGTAGCTTATGGTTTGAGGAGACTTCTTCCGATATTAATGAGTTAATTCAAAAAGCCGAAAAAGTCATCGGGAAAAATAGCAACAAGGAATTCATTTCTACTATCACAGATCTTAAGATTCTTTCCAACCTGGCGCTTTATCATTCACGCAGGATACCTGCAGCGGTAAGTTATCGCTTGTTCGAACGCACAAAAGATATATCTGCCCTTGATGATGCAATTGCTTATGAAAACAATGCAATTGAAGCATGGCGGCAAATTGTTGAGGCTGTCGGCGATGTTTATACTTATGATCTAAAAATGGGGAATCGTAATAATGACCTTTGCGGTCACTGGAAAGATGAACTCTTTGCCTTAGAAAATGGGTTGGCAAGTTTGGAACAGAGGAGAGCAGAATTTATAGCTGAAAGCACAGTAACGAGTTCACCAAAATACAAAGTTGCAGCAAATTCAAATAACAGCATGTTTTTTAAAATCAACCACCAGCCTATATCAAGCGCTCCGGTTAATAAACCAATTACTATTAGTGTAGAGGTAACTGCTTCGGCTGGTGTCAAATGGGTACACCTGCTATACCGCAGTGTAAATCAGGATGTGGAGTACCAGATGTTGCCAATGGAAGCTTCAGGAGAAAAAGATACATACCAGGCAATTGTTCCTGCTGAACAGATCAATCCCAAATGGGATTTTATGTACCTCATAGAAGTTATGGACAATAATGGTAAAGGTAAAATATATCCCGATTTAAATAAGGAAGCACCATATATAGTTGTAAAATTAGAAAGATAAGATAATTACAAGTTTTGCTAATAATTGTTATCAGAATACAAGTATATAAGAATAGTTATAAGACATTTTATTTTTGGAAATAAATAAAAATCTGATAAAAATTCACATTAATTGAGTTAGTTAATATAGAGATAAGGGTAAATCTGGAACTGCATTTTACTGGAAACTAGGATTTAGAATAGTATCTCTACTCGATAAATAGTGGCGGAATTACAATGATAATGTATAATAAGAATTGCAATGAATAAACAAGTAAAAGATGAAAATTTCATCAGTGACATAAAAGGTGTCAGCCGTCGGCACTTTGTGAAAGTAGCTGGAATTACTGCTTTAGGGGTATCCTCCTTTGGCTTTCAAAAATTCAGTGCACAAGGAGTTTCTATTATAGCAGACCCTGCTGATCCCGTAGCAGGTACATCACCATCAAAATGGGCTATGAATGAGTTGGAGAAATCTCTATCTTCACAGGGAATCAGTGTTTTTAGATGTGAAAAGCTTTCCCAGTCCAGAGCCGGCGATTTTAACATTGTTGCAGCAGGTTTAAGAACTTCCTTAGCCCGGCAGCTTCTAAGAGCTGGAAAGGTAAATTTCCCTGCTGTACCCGAATCCCTTGGTTTAGTTCCGGTTACATATACTGGTAAACAAGTGCTATTGAGCTGTGGGAATGATGAGCGGGGGCTTGTTTATGCTCTGCTTGAACTTGCTGACCGGGTTAATAACTCGACTCGACCATTAGAATCACTTGAAATACAAAAACCAATTGTTGAGAAACCTGCTAATACCATCCGCAGCCTCAACAGACTCTTTGTAAGCGATATTGAAGATAAACCCTGGTATAACGACCGTGAGATGTGGCCCCAATACCTCACTATGCTTACTACTCAACGTTTCAATCGCTTCAATCTAAGTTTTGGGATTGGCTATGATTTCCTCGAAAATGTTACTGATGGATATTTTCTTTTTGCTTATCCATTCCTTTTATCGGTCCCGGGGTATAACGTAAGAGTACCACAGTTGCCTGATTCAGAGCGTGATAATAATCTTGAGATGCTCAAGTTTATCAGTGAGCAGACTGTAGCTCGCGGTATTCAGTTTCAACTGGGCTTATGGATGCACGGATATGAATGGCTTGACAGTCCAAACCCTAATTACACTATTGAAGGACTGACACCAGAAACACATGGTCCATATTGTCGCGATGCTGTGCGGGAACTTTTGAAAGCATGTCCAGCTATAAGCGGTATTACTTTCCGTGTTCATGGAGAAAGTGGCATAAATGAAGGTAGTTACAATTTTTGGAAGACAGTATTTGAAGGAGTAGCCACATGTGGCCGCAAGGTTGAAATCGATATGCATGCCAAGGGAATGGATCAGCCCATGATAGATTTAGCAGTAGCTACTGGAATGCCAGTTAACATCTCTCCCAAATACTGGGCAGAGCATTTGGGGATGCCATATCATCAGACCGACATCCGACCGCTTGAAATTCCAAGATCTGGCAGGGTAACAACCGGTTTAATGAAATTAAGTAGTGGTTCACGGAGATTCATGCGTTATGGTTATGGCGACCTTTTAAAAGAAGATCGCCCCTATGGAGTACTGCATAGAATATGGCCAGGCACACAACGTCTTCTTATATGGGGTGATCCAACCGTATCTGCAGCACATTCAAGGGTATTCAGTTTCTGTGGTAGTGTGGGTGTGGAAATGATGGAACCCCTTTCGTTCAAAGGCCGTCGTGGATCCGGTATTGCTGGTGGTAGATGCGCTTATTTGGATACTTCCTTAAAACCAAAATGGGACTGGGAAAAGTATTTATATACCTTCAGGGTATTTGGTCGACTGACATATAATCCAGATACTGAGCCAGATGTGTGGCGTCGCTATTTGCGTAAACAGTTTGGGAACGGCGCCGAGGCCATTGAATTGTCTCTCTCAAAAGCAACTCCTATCCTTCCAATAGTTTTGACTTCTCATGGAGCATCGGCAGGAAACAATAGTTACTGGCCAGAAATGTATTTTAACCATTCAATCCCTGATCCGACGAAGAGAAATCCATACGGTGACAACCATTCACCAAGGGTATTTGGCAACGTCAGTCCGACAGATCCACAAATGTTCCTTCGGATAAATGATTTTGCAGGCGAATTGCTAAAAGGTGAACGAAGTGGTAAATATACTCCTATTGATGTGGCACAATGGATAGAGGATTATGCTGACGCAACGGGCAAACAACTTGCACTTGCAGAATCCAGGTCAGAAAACAAAAAGAGTCCGGAATATCGTCGTATGGCAATAGATGTGGCTATGGTAGCAGGTTTAGGACGTTTCTTTGGGGCCAAATTCCGATCAGGTGTTCTGTATGGAATCTTCGAACAAAGTGGTGATCGGACTGCCCTGGAGGAATCGATAAAATTTTACATAAAAGCTCGGGCCTTCTGGGCGGAGCTAGCAAATCGCGCCAAAGATGTCTATAAACCTGATATTACCATAGGTGAAAGAGAAGAACTACGTGGCCATTGGCTCGACAGACTTCCAGCAATAGATGAGGACATAGTTTTTATGACAAATATCCTTACCCAGACGCAAAACACTGGAGTTCCTCAACAGGAGAACGTGCATTTAGCGATACAGGAAGCCATAGGACGACCTAATCGTGCATCAGCAATATGTAATCATATCCAGCCTCAGCAATTTAAAGCCGGGAAGCCCTTGAATATTGAACTGTCGTTTAAAAAAATGCCCAAATCGGCAAGTTTATTTTATCGTCATGTGAATCATGCTGAAAGATTTGAATCAGTTGAGATGCAGGTTGTGGGAAAAAGTTACATGGCAACCATTCCGGGAACCTATACCGATTCAATATATCCGCTACAATATTACTTTGAACTGAAGGACGGACCAAAATTGGCCTGGATGTATCCAGGCTTTAATGCTGATTTGACAAACCAACCTTATTTTGTTGTCCGTAGAGGCTAAAAGAATATTTTAATACTTCTTGTCATTAATTTAAATTATCATGAAAGAAAACATACTTATTTATCTGCTGTTGATAAGTTTTAGTTGTTTATTATCAAAGCATGAACTGCAGGGACAGGGTTGCTTTCCTCAGGACAAATTACCTTCATATATTACATCACTCACCGATTTCGGTCAACGGGCTGAATGGTCGAATAATGGGAAACAAGTATATTTTGTTGACAAAGCAGGAGGTGAGGTTTGGGTAGTAAATATCAAAACCAGGAAAGTCAGGCAAATAACAAAAGCTGAAGATCGCCCACTCGGACATGGTTATTACAGGGTGAATTGTTTGGCAAATGGTGATTTATTGTTATGTTGCGGAACAGAGAGACACAGGTTATATTTTCAGGTTTTGGATAAAAGGTTTAAAAACCCTCCTAAGACTATAGAAGGAGGGGGATGGGATGAAGGAGGAGAGGGATGTGATGAAGGCCCAGCCGTTTCAAGAACAAGCATGAAAATTGCCTGGACTGAACCCGGACAATTACAGATTTATGTGGGAGAAATTGCTTATTCCAATGGACAACCAAAAATTATAAATAAAAAATTAGTGGTAGACTATAAAAATATTGTTACGGTTGACGGTTTGAAATATGAGAATTCGATTGAATCTCAAGACTGGAGGCCAAAGAATGAACAAGATTTAATCTTTGCTATGTATAATACGGTCTGGAGAACGGTAGAACGTAATAAGCCTACGGTTTCAGTTCCTAGGAAACCTCGGACGAGCGATAAAGAAGTTAGTGAGATTCTTGGTGGTAACTCAGGAGGTTGTGAAGTTTTTGGTATCAACCTTATAACAGGTGAAATTATCAATTACTCAAAAGACCCGGTTGCATATGATGAGCCGGAAGGAATATTCCCTGATGGAGAATACACATTGATGGAATCAAATAAGCATAAACCTTCTGGAGGAATAAGAATAATTGAAGTATACAAATTAAAACTTGATGGAACAGGAAAAAATTATGAAAGACTAACCTATTTCACAGATGTGGAAGGATTCAGAGCTAGCAACCCTGTTGTAAGTGATAATGGAAGATATATTGCTTTCCAGGGTTCACAAGCTCGCTCGGCGGCAGGTGCCGGATGTGGCCTTTATTTATTTAATATTAAACAATTTGAAAAGTCAAAATGAAGAAATAGAAATAATAATTAGTAAAAATCATAAAGTAAAATTCAGACAATCTTATAGATTTTTATTATATGCCTTATTGCCAACAAGTTGGCATATATAATCGAAGTTTTACAAAGTTAGAATCATCAAAATTAATTATGGTTCAAATCAAACTATAAACCATAATGAAGTGAGCTTAATTAGATAAAACACTATGCAAAAAAGGATTTTCATAATGATCTGCTTAATTGGTTCATTCGAGTTTAACTTCTCTCAGAATGTCTCATTGGTACAACTTTATGATTCACCTCAGATGACTTATGCTATTCAGAAGCTTAAAGAATCTCTTCTGGAGGCAGGATATCGGCTTGAGAAATTTCCTGTTGATTATACTATTAATCTTGCTATTGATTTACATAATCTTGCCAGTGAGGCATTTTCAATTAAACCAGAGCGAAAAAAAATTTCTATAACAGGTGGTGACGGGAAAGGCATTATATATGGCTGCCTTTCGTTGGCCGAAGACTTGCGAAATGGCATTACTCTCAATAAAGTTAAAGAAAGGAGCGAAACTCCCAATCTATCTTTCAGAGCTATTAAATTTAATCTGCCATGGGATGCTTATAGGGAGGGTTATGCTATTAAATTGCATACCAAAACCTGTCGTGATGTTAATTTTTGGCTGGAATTTCTTGATATGATGGCGGAGAATCGTTTTAATATGCTTACATTATGGAATCTTCATCCTTTTCCTTTTATGATAAAACCCAGGAATTTTTCTGAAGCAAATTCATTTTCCGATGAAGAAATGAAAGTATGGCACGATTTATTTGCCAGTATTTTTCGAATGGCCAGAGAAAGAGGCATTGATACTTATATTGTAAACTGGAATATTTTTGTAAGTCCTGAATTCGCTAAAGCACACAATGTTACTTTAGATAATCTGGAATATCGTATTCACTATGGAAAAGGGGATACATCCGAAATAGTGAAGCGCTATACGCGGGAATGTGTTACACAAGTACTAGAGGAATACCCTGACCTATCTGGCATTGGATTTACTCACGGAGAGGCTATGAGAGGAATGACCCCACAACAGTCGCAGGATTGGTTTGAAGAAACAATTATTAAAGGTATGCGTCTTGCTAACCGCAAGTCAAAGCTCATCCACAGAGTTCCTCTTTTAGCTACAGTGGAAGCTGAACAGATAACCCGGAAAGCAATGGAGAGATTAGATTTTTTAGATGGGCCGATATGGGCGGAAATAAAATTTAACTGGTCACATGCTCATTCTTCACCAAAATTAATAAAAGCACATGGAGGTAAATTGAGCAATATATATTTTAAACCAGAACCTAAAAACTATAAAATAGTCTGGATGGCTCGAAATGAAGATTTCTTTTGTCTTCGTTGGGGAGTACCCGATTTTATCCGTGAACATATAGCTGCCAATACCCAAAGTTATGTGGGTGGATATTTTATAGGATCAGAAGGTTATATTCCCGCGATGGATTATTTTACTAACTCCGAAGCTCCTGTTGATTGGAAATATGCTTTCCAACGTCAATGGTTATTTTATAAATTATGGGGCAGATTACTATACAATCCTGCTACCATAGATGATGTATTTAGATCAGAATTTATTTATCGTTATGGGGAAAAATCGGCGGCTCTATTAGATGCATATTCACATGCTGGAACCGTTCCCTTACGTTTAGCTTCTTCATTCGATTTCACCTGGGATTTTTCACTTTACAGCGAAGGATTTATGGCTATGCATAGACAAAGTATGGACTATATTTCTGTTGACAGACAGATCGAACAACCACCAGCGGATCCTGATTATGTATCAGTTGCTGATTATGTAAAAACAATTTTATCGGGAGGTTCATTTGGTAATAATAGAATTACCCCCCCTATTCTTGCCAGGATGCTTGAGCAGGACAGTCAAATAGCCTTACGATTAGTGAAAAACATAAAAACAGCTAATAATCATTCACTGTTTTATGAAGTTGCTGATGTGAAAACATGGGCAAATCTTGGATTATATTTTGCTGAAAAATTAAAAGGGGCATTGGCATTGCAAACTTATCGATTAGAAGGTGGTGAAGAGAATAAGCAAAACGCTGTGAACCACTTAGAAAATGCCCTTCACTACTGGGATAAAGTAATTGACATAACCCGCCCAATATATAAAGATATGCCATTGGCGGCTTACAGTTATCCTCATGAAGGTAATCGGTCAGTTATTGATGATTCTCGTCGTTTCCATTGGGAAAAACTTAGGGCGGAAGTAGCAAAAGATATTGAAATTGCTGTGAAAGCGGTTGTTAATCAATGAAAATGATTGAACGATATAAATGTTTATTTGTATTTTAGTAACATAAAACATCAGATCTGACTTTCAGTTTTTTCTTACAATGATTTCAGGTTTTCAATAACTAGAAATTGAAAAATTGTTTTAATGTTTAATTATATGTGATAAAATTATGAAGAATATCTATTTCAACATGATGATTCTTGCTATGATGCCTTTTATACTAATCAATGCACAGCAGAAGGAAGTAAGTCCGGCTGATAATTTGCCGCCATATATAAAGCGAATAACACAATTTGGTGAACGGGCAGATTGGTCTCACGACGGTAAGAAGATTCTTTTCATTGAGAAAACCTATGGTGATGCTTATGAAGTAGAGCTTGCGACAGGTGAAATTACTCTTATTACAGGTCATTTTTACCATGGAGGTTTTACCCGCGCATTGTACCTGGTGAACGGAGATGTATTACTATCTGGTTGTACAAGTTTTGATGCAAGCAATCCGAATGTTAACCGGCAAATTAAGGCTGAGTTGTGGGTATTGGACAAGAGCTATTCTAAACCTCCTGTCAGATTGGAGACAAAATGCTCTGAAGGACCAGCAGTATCTCGTAAAAACATGAAGATAGCCTGGACAGTCATGTTCAGACAATATCCTGACAATTTAAAACGCGGTCAGTACCTCTTTTATATGGCCGATATCATATATGAGAATGACAAACCAAAATTGGTTAATAAGAAAATGATTCTGGATAATTTACAAACTGTTGGTAAAGAAGGGGAAATTGAAACACAGAATTTTGTTCTTCCCGATGAAAAAGCACTGACTTTCTCAACTTATGCTTATCTGGGAGGCGAAGTAATGTTATTGGATATTGAAACAGGAAACATTACTCGTATGACCAGCGGTGATGAAAGATTTGAAGAATGTGAAGGCATTTTCCCTGATGGGAAATCAACATGTATTGAAAGAGGAAGTATCCCTGGAACTGCTGACATATGGCAACTAAAGCTTGATGGAAGTGGTGAAGCAAAACGCCTGACTTATTTTAATGACTACAAGGGTTATAGGGCTTCAAATCCAAGCATAAGTGACGATGGCAAATTTATGGCATTCCAGCTGGCTCGTACCGGTGATCGGGCAGGGGTAGGATATGGAATTTTTATTATGGATTTGGAAAAAGCTGAAGAATCAAAATAGAGGTGTCGTAATGAAATACATATTGACAGGCATTCTATTATAATGTTCAATACTTATCGTTAAAGTTATATTATCAGCATTTTTAATAATTATTAAACTGAAACACAATGAAACGCAGAAATTTCTCAAGAAGTATGTTATTAGCAGGCCTTTCAGTACCGGCATTAAATCTGAATTCCATTGCAGGTACGATTGACTCTGAAATGATGCAAAATACAGTAAAAAGAATGCCAACAAGGGAATTTGATGTAGTCGTTGCAGGAGGAGGTACAGCAGGTGCAGTGGCAGCTACAGCTGCTGCCCGACAAGGTGCAAAAACTGCTCTGATAGAAGCGAAGGGTTATCCGGGAGGAACAGTAGTTGAAGGTGGAACTGCACTACACAGTTATTTTAATCTCTGGAGAGCTTTTCCAGGAGTTGAAAAACGTCAGGTTGTAAGAGGTATTGCACAGGAAATAATCGATCGTTTATTATTTGTAGGTGGCACAACAGGTCATGCTGATACGACGACACGATACAATTATGATTCTGTCTGCACGGCAATTGACACAGAGTTATATAAACTAAAAGTATTTGAGATGCTCTCCGAATCCGGTGTGTTCCTATGTATGAATACTCTTCTTGCCGGAGCTGTTAAAAAAGGTTCGAGGGTAGAAGGTGTCATTACACAAAGTCGGATGGGAAGCGAATTTTTCAAAGCCAGGTGTTTTGTTGATTCTACAGCCTACGGCGATCTTTCTGCATATGCAGGGGCTAGTTTCATTGAATTGAATGACCATCCCGTTTGTAATAGCATGGGTTTAGGTAATGTCAAAATAGAAAAGCTTTACGACTTCCTTAAGGTAAATAATGCTGTTGGTGATCTTGCACTCGGGCTGCGGTCTGGTAAAGAGAGTCAGATTATCAGAATGGGTGCTGAAGGAGCAGGATCTCGTAGTGCCACACTACCTGCGGGATTTGTAGAAGGAATAAGAGAATTGGGATCAGGGCTCATAACTACTACAGTTCATGATAATTATTTGATGTTTATAAAAGTTAATTATAGGATGCCAGTAAGCCCTACCAATAGAGATGAAGTGGCAAAAGCTGAATTAATAATCAGACAAAATCAATATAAAACACTTGAATTATTTAGAAAATACCTACCTGGATGCGAAAAAGCTTTTATTGCCCGTACAAGTCCTTCTTTAAACATCCGCCGCGGAAGAACTATAGCATGTGACTATGATATAACCTCAGAAGATGTTCTTGATGGGAGGCATTTCGACGACGATATTATGGCTTATGGTTTCCATGATGAGGCACCTCGGTTACAAATTAAAAATGGAGGTACATATGGTGTGCCATATAGAGCACTTATAGTAAAAGACATTGAGAATCTGTTAGCAGCAGGAATGCTTATCACTACAAATCGTCATGCACATATGTCCACAAGGAATACAGTATGCTGTATGGGCCAGGGGCAGGCAGCAGGAACAGCTGCGGCTTTATGTGCTACTAAAAAATGTGGAACCCGTGAATTGCCATACTCTGAATTAAGAGGAAAATTGGAAAAGGATGGAGTTTATTTTGAAAGCTGAATTTAAAATGGTTATGAACATATAATCATTTCACATTATTAAAATCTCTCTTGTCTTTGAATATATCCTATATATCATTGATATTCACATTATTAGGATGACAGAAGTGAAGTTATTACTTTTATTATTTGAAATATGAAAATAAATACTAAAAAATTGAGACAAAGCATTAAAAAAGTAGTTTTCCTTCTTTTTACTTTCTTGAATGCCGGGCTGCTAAACTCTCAACCTGGAATAAGTAATGAATGGACAGATAATCATTTTCCATCGTATATCAGACGCTTAAGCCAGTTTGGTGAAAGGCCTGATTGGTCTCAAGATGGTAAAAAGATTTTATTTGTTGCAAGGTCCTTTGGCGATGTATATGAGATAGATATTCCAACAGGAAAGATAACCCCATTGACTCATCATTATTATCACGGGGGTTATTTGAGGGCTTTATATTTAAGTAACGGTGATATTTTGTTGCTTGGACCCAAAAGTTTTCCTTCAGATAATTGGCAGGAAGCGAGATTCAAGCTCACAGAATTATGGGTATTGAGTAAAAAACTGGATAGTCCGCCGGTTCGATTAGGTGAGTTTATTTGGGAAGGTCCGGCCGTGTCGAGAACACAGTTAAAAATTGCATGGGCTCAACATCATGGAAACTATCCTGCTCAAAAACGTTACTGGCAGATTTGGGTAGCTGATATTGATTACTCAACAGGGAAACCTCAGGTAAAAGACCAACGGGTTGTGTTTGATAACTCTACAGGTGAAGTGAAAGGTGCAGTACTTGAACCTCAGAATTTCCGGCCAGGTAATGAAGATGAGCTTACAATTCAATCAAGTAATGATGGAACGGAAGTTTTGAAGCTGAATCTAAAAACCGGTGAATTGATCAACCTGTCTAATTCTCCCGGTTCTTATGATGAACCGGAGGGTATTTTCCCGGATGGGCTATATACTTTAGTAGAATCCAGCAGACATAGTAAAAAAGGAAGCACTGGGAGCAGTATTGATATATATAAGCTAAAGCTGGACAACAGTTCAACTTGGGAACGGATAACCTGGTTTAATGAAAATGGAGAGTTCAAAGCAACAAATCCGGTAATCAGTGATGATGGAAAGTATATGGCTTTTATGGTCGCTCTATGTGGAGAAACAGCAGGCATCGGACATGGAATTTATATACTGGATATTGAAAAGTACGAAAAGGCTAAACAGTGAATGAAGTTGGAATATACTGCCAACCAGTAAAATTGATTTTTCTAATAATTAATGCATGATAAGACCTCGTAATATAGTAAATCCAAAGAAAATCTAAAATGAAAGAATGGAAATGAATGTTAATTATAAAATTGGATTATTTATACCATGTTATATTGATCAGTTTTATCCGCAGGTAGGAATAGCTACACTTGAATTACTGGTGAAACTTGGGTTAAATGTTGATTACCCGCTGAAACAAACTTGCTGTGGTCAACCATTGGCCAACAGTGGTTGTGAAGCTGATGCCAGAAGTATATATTTGAACTTTGTGAATAATTTTAGGGAGTTTGACTATGTTGTCTCTCCTTCTGGTAGTTGTGTATATCATGTCCGGGAGCATTACAACATCCTTGAACAAACTGAAGAAGTAACAAGAATCAGGCAAAATACATATGAATTGTGTGAGTTTATTGTTGATATTTTGAAAGTTGAAGATTTAAAGATAAGTTTTCCGCACAAGGTTGGAATTCACCACAGTTGTCATGGTTTAAGAGGATTAAAGTTGGGCGCATCCTCTGAGTTGGTTACTACTCGATACTCGAAAGTTCATCGTCTTTTGGAAAAAGCAGACAAAATAGAATTAATAACGTTAGAACGTGAGGATGAATGTTGTGGGTTCGGGGGAACATTCTCCATTTTTGAACCAGATATTTCGGTCAAAATGGGAACAGAAAGAATTCTTGATCACGAACGAAACGGAGCTGAAGTGATTACTGCAACAGATATGTCATGTCTAATGCATCTGGAGGGTATAGCCAGACGAAACAAAAACAAGGTGAAATTTAACCATATAGCAGAAATTTTAAACCAAAGCCGATTATGATGAATCATGCAGCAAAGGCCGGTAAATTTCTGGCAGACCTGAAGCGGGCCGATTGGCACGACCAGACATTATGGATTATGCGCAAGAAGAGGGACAAGGCAGTCAGTTGCGTCCCTGAATGGGAAGAATTGCGGGATAAAGCATCACAAATTAAAGAACATGTTTTGTCAAATTTGGATGCTTATTTATTACAATTTGAAGTCGAAGCTGTTAAAAATGGAGCTCAGGTGCATTGGGCATTTGACTCAGAATCATTTAATCAGAAAGTCTATTCCATTATAAACGGCTATCAGGCTCAGAAAGTGGTAAAGAGTAAGTCGATGCTTACTGAGGAATGTGGCCTAAACCCTTATTTAGAAGATAAAGGAATCGAAGTTGTTGACACTGACCTGGGAGAAAGGATAATTCAGTTGAGAGGCGAGCCTCCGAGTCATATGGTAGTACCCGCAATTCATTTGAAAAAAGAAGAAATTGGTGAATTGTTCCATTCGAAATTAGGTACCGAAAAAGGATTGGCTGATGCCCAAAAACTTACATCAGCTGCCAGGCAACATCTGCGTAAAAAATTTCTTTCTGCTGAAGTAGCTATAACAGGGGTAAATTTCTCTGTTGCTGAAACAGGAACAGTTGTAGTATGCACGAATGAAGGTAATGCGGATATGGGGGTGCAGATAGCACCTGTACAGATCCATTGCATGGGGATTGAAAAAATATTGCCACGTGTTGAAGATTTAGGAATATTTATTCAAATGTTAGCACGTAATGCTACTGGACAGCCAATTACTACATATACTTCTCATTATCAAAAGCCAAAACCTGGAGGAGCGATGCACATAATAATTGTGGATAATGGAAGATCAGAACATTTGGGGAATAGTAAATATCGAGACTCATTAAAATGTATCCGTTGTGGTGCCTGCCTGAATACTTGCCCTGTATACAGAAGAAGCGGGGGGCATAGTTACAACTATGTTATTTCTGGCCCCGTAGGTTCTATTCTGTCACCGATATATAGTATCAATAAATATAAGGACTTGCCATTTGCCTCATCTTTGTGTGGTTCTTGTACAAATGTATGTCCTGTTAAAATTAATATTCATCAGCAATTATATAGCTGGAGACAAGAAATATTTGAAAAAAGGTTGATTCCCACATCAAAAAGGTATGGATTCAAGTTTGCTGGGAAAATTCTGGCAAGCAGTCGGTATTATAATTTTTTCGGGAAAAATATACGTTGGGCATTAAAACACCTTCCCCGAAAAGTCCTTTACCATAGGATTAATATTTGGGGGAGATGCAGAGAATTACCTCCTGCCCCTGACAAGACTTTTAATCAATGGTATCAGGAAAATTACAAAAGAAATTAATATTCATTTATATGTATAAGGATAAAATAATACAACGGATTCAGAAGAATAAACATAGCTTGCGACCATTACCAGAAAATCCTCCGAAAATGGAAGATAAAATAGATTTGTCTGCTAAATTTTGTGAAAATCTTAAGATAGTTGGCGCTGATGTCTTCAGAATCGACGATGAATCGTTAGTCTCACCTTTCATTGATTTGCATTTTCCCAATGCCGTTGATTTTTCGGATCCAGAGACCTGGAAAGAATATTCATCAACAGATCCTATTGATAAATTTAATAAGCTAAATACGGTTATTCTAAGAGGTCAGTTTGGTGTAGCAGAGAATGGTGCCGTTTGGCTTGATGATACATTTTTTTCACAACGGATAGTCCCATTTATTGCTCAACATCTGGTAATAAAACTTTCAAAGAAGAATCTTGTCGGAGGTATGGTCGAGGCATACCGCAAAATCAATTTAACAAAAACAGGTTTTGGTGTATTCATATCTGGTCCGTCAAAAACAGCCGACATTGAACAAGTTTTAGTGTTTGGCGCTCACGGGCCATTGAAGCATACAGTTCTACTAATTAATTAAAATTGATCTTAAGAATTCATCAAATTATGGTAGTAATTAATCGAAATCTTTGTATGACTAACTGTTAGCAAGTTTAAAATAGTTAATATCTTGATTATTAATATCCTGTAGTTTAAATTTATATATTATTAAAAATGATTATAACCTTAGCATATGGTAAAAGAGGACATACAATTGAACTACCAAATAGTTATAATATAGATTTAATTGAACCTCGATGGAATGTTGGCTTAGTTGATCCAGAAAGTTCTATTATTGAAGCAACAAGGAATCCTTATAATAGTAAACCTCTTAGAGATCTAGCCAGTATTAATGATAAAATCGGTATAATATTCAGTGATATTACAAGAGCAACACCTTATCATATCATAAATCCTGCAATATTAAAAGAACTAAAACATATTCCTCAAGAAAATATCTGTTTTTTTTGCGCCAACGGAACTCATAGGTTGGCAACAAATGATGAATTGATTAAAATTCTCGGTGAAAATATTGTGAGGAACTATAAAATAATCCAAAATGATGCAAACAATTTGGATTTACACGAATATGTTGGTACTACTCTCTCCGGGAATAAAATTTTTTTGCATAAAGAGATACTTAAATGCAAAATTAAGATACTTACTGGTTTTATCGAACCGCATTTCTTTGCTGGATTCTCTGGTGGAGGGAAATCACTAATTCCAGGATTAGCATCAGTGGAAACTATTAAATATAACCATTCAATACAACATTTATCACATAAAAATGTCAGATGGGGTATTACTTATGGGAATCCTCTTTGGGAAGATATAATGGAAGCTGCAGAATTTGTTACGGGACTGTTTTTATTGAATATAGCCTTAAATAAGAAAAAGGAAATTACTAGTATTTTTGCAGGTGATTTAAGAGCAGCCCATAAGGCTGGATGTCAATTTGTCCGAGAATCTGCAATGACTCCTGTTAACAGACTATATGATATAGTGATTACAAGTAATTCAGGCTATCCGTTAGATTTGAATATATACCAGACTGTAAAAGGAATGAGTGTTGCAGCAGAGATTGTAAAGGTTGGTGGTAATATAATTATTGCTGCTGAGTGCTGGGATGGAATCCCGTCAAATAGTGACTATGAAACAATTCTCAAATCCGTAAACAATGTAAATGATTTAATGCAATTCATTAAGGTAAATGAAAAAACACTAAAGGATACCTGGCAAATTTATTATCAAGCATTAATTCAAAAAAAGGCTAAGGTATATATGTTTAGTAAGAAATTAAAAAGTGAAACAATAAAAACAGCCTTTCTCCATCCTGTTAATGATATCACAAATCTAACAGGAAAATTGATTAAAAAAATTGGGCCAAAAGCTTATATTTGTGTATTACCAGAGGGACCACAGACAATGCCATATCTAAATATTGAGTAACCAATATTCTTGAGATATGGTAAATGGATCAATTTAAAAATTATTTCAGATGATAATCGCAACAAAAAATATATATTTAAAATTGAAATCTAATAGGTCGTTTAATCTACTCGTCAATGAGGAAGATAGCATAAATAAGTGTATTTATAATAATTAATCTAAATGTTAAACAGCTGACTACAATTTTAAATATAAATAATAAAAAAGTGCAAGTCGTTAAATTAAAAACTTCCAAATCAATTCAAAAAAAAAATTATGGCAAAAGAACTTAATCCAAGAGCACGATTTCTTATGGGACCTGGACCAAGTGATGTAAATCCACGAGTATTAAAGGCCATGGCAACACCGATGATTGGTCACCTTGACCCGCAGTTCATTCAAATAATGGATGAGGTGATGGAGATGACCAGACAACTTTTCAAGACAGGAAACCAGGTTACTTCCGTTATTTCCGCTACAGGAAGTGCAGGAATGGAAACATGTTTTGTTAATATTCTTGAACCAGGCGACACCGCCATGGTTTGTGTAAATGGAGTATTTGGCAATCGGATGTGTGATATTGTAGAACGCTGTGGCGCTAAATTAATAAGGATTGATGCCCCCTGGGGAGAACCCATTGATCCTGGTCAGGTAAAAGAAGCACTTGAGCATAGCGACCCTAAAATTGTAGCAATAGTGCATGCCGAAACTTCTACCGGAGTTCTGCAACCATTGGAAGAAATCAGCAGAATGGTTCATGACTCAGGGGCATTGTTTGTTGTAGACACAGTAACCTCTCTTGCAGGAACTCAGGTTAAGGTTGATGAATGGGGCATCGATGCAGTTTATAGTGGAACACAGAAATGTATATCAGCTCCTCCGGGATTATCTCCGGTTTCATTTAATTCTAGATCCTTAGAGGCGATGGATTCCCGAAAAACTAAAGTTCAAAGCTGGTATCTTGATTTATCGATGATTCGCAAATATTGGACAGGGGCCAAAAGAGCCTACCATCATACTGGTCCAATTTCCATGGTCTATGCTATTCATGAAGCTCTAAGAATTGTTCACGAAGAAGGGCTTGAAGCTCGTTTTGAGCGGCACATACTTAATCATATGAAGTTAAAAGAGGGCCTCGAGGCTATGGGATTTGAGTTTCTTGTTGCTCCTGAATTCAGACTGCCGATGCTGAATGCGATAAAAATTCCAGATGGAATTGAGGATGCCACAGTTCGTGGCCGGCTACTTGATGAATACAATATTGAAATTGGAGCAGGCTTGGGAGAGTTTGCAGGTAAGGTTTGGAGGATTGGGCTAATGGGAGAAAGTTGTACCCAAAATCATATTAATATGTTACTTGGTGCTCTGAAGAATATTATTGGATGAAATAAATATATAAATCTGTTTTATACATTTTAAAAGCTATTTTCAAATCAGCGTATTTAACTTGTTATTTCAGGAAATTAGAGTTTTATAATCGCTCATATTTAAATTTTTTTAAACTGTATCAGTAGTATAAATATAAATAAGATCAGAACGGTTAATAGACTGTCTTATATTTTAAATAGTCATTAATAACTTTAACTAAAAGCCACTTATTATGTCAGAAGGAATTCTTGCACTAATAGCCGTGATTCCTATTGCAGCTATATTTGTTTTAATGGTCGGTTTTCGCTGGCCTGCCACAAAGGCTATGCCTCT
>Ga0315544_1000786_pt1 | contig 27182 bp, 23 predicted proteins | sample SalMarSW160130MG_2_FD_202543 | JGI IMG/M metagenome (GOLD analysis project Ga0315544, IMG submission 202543) | Salt marsh sediment microbial communities from the Plum Island Ecosystem LTER, Massachusetts, United States - Salt Marsh Sediment SW1601-130 ... | reverse complement strand
CGCTCAAGCGGGAAACCTGTGGAAGTACCTCTTGTTGAGGGGCGAAATCGGCTCTGGATATTGCTGGGAGTCGGTGGGGTTTCTTTCGCTGTTATTTTCCTGGAAATAGTCTTCTATCAGGTCTTGTCCGTCTTCAGCAGTTACCTCACGGCCAATTCCATAATCTCGATAGCTTTATTGGGAGGAGCTATTGGTGGGTTGATCGGATACTTCACTGCGCACAGAGCTCCCTTCCCAGCTATGATTACAGCTAGTCTCATACTTCCGGTGTCTATTCTTTCGGTTCTCGCCTACTTGTTTACGCCAATGGATAATATCTCATCTATTCTAATCGTCTCTTTGCTTATGATGGTTCCGTTCGTCTGCGCCGGTGTGGTGATTTCCATCACACTGGTGAGACTCGCCTCTCACGTAACCTACTTTGTGACATTAATCGGGTCCGGGTTGGCGGCGTTTCTGGTGAATATGTCTCTAGGCAGTTTTCGCGAAGAGAATAGCCTGATATTTCTGGCTGCGCTGACCGGTTTGGCAGCGTGTTGCTTCATCGTTCCTTATCGTGTCGGTCAGGTACGGCGGTGGCTGATGTGTCTGGCTATCCTGGGTGTGTTAGGCATTCTGGCCGGCGGTATTCTAAACATGACTTATGACTGGTTTAATATTGTAAGGACAAAACTCACCAGAGATAATCCGCAGGCACAAGTGCTCTTCTCCAGGTCGTCATATGTGGGTAGATACGATGTGCTTCAAAGTAGTCCTCATCCAACTCTGTTGCAATCATACGAAAACGGGCACAGGAGTGACACAATCCGCAAATTGCCTGCGGAGAACTATCAGATAGACCCACGGCTTCCAAATTGTCTGATTGAGAATCCCGATATTCTCATCATCGGTCTTGCCGGCGATGGCATTACCAAGACTGCAAAGTTTCTGGGCGACAAGGTCTATGGAGTGGAGATTAATCCAGCCATTGTTAGCATGCAGACAAACGAACTGGTGGAATGGAATGCGAATAGCTACGAGGGCATAAACGTATCCGTAATGGATGGACGGAGTTATGTGGAACAAAGTGAACTTCAATTCGACATGATTACGCTGGAGAACACACACTTCGATCGGGGATCGGGTACGGCGGGCGAAGGTCGCGAACCAACCCCTGAGTACCTGTACACTGCCCAGGCACTACAAAGCTATTTGGACCATCTTACCACAAACGGAGTTGTGGTCGTAGAAGAACCCGTGTTCAATCGCCCACGTGAGGTGCCGGTCTGGAAGTTATTGTATACGATGCGCCAGGTTCTACTTGAAAGAGGCTGTGCGCAACCCGAGCAGCACTTCTTTGTTTTTCAGTGGACAACCAGAACCGCCAATTTCATCCAGATTCTCATGAAGAAGACACCTTTTACCGAGCAAGAAGCGTCCGACATGCTGAACTGGCTTGCTGATATAGATAACATACAAACAATTGAACAGATTACTGGGTATCCAGTAGGGCCGATAAATGCAAAAACAACCGTATTCCATCATCCGTACCAGGCATCTTCTACAACCGTGTCCCAGGTATTGCGCGGAGAAGTTGACGACGATTTCCTGCAGGAACACAACATCCAGGTGATAACGGACAACCGTCCGTTCATGTTTGACGTCGACCCATCTCATTCTAATCTAAAAAAGGCTTACTCCTATATTCTGTATCTGGTGTTGCCGCTGGTGCCACTACTTATCTGGTTCCTGAGGCGACGTAAAGGGACTTTGCCTGGTGTGCTCCCGCACATGTTCACGGTCGCTTTGACTGGCTTGGGTTACCTGCTGATAGAGATTGTACTTATCCAGCGTTACGAACTATTCCTCGGTTCGCCCGTGGCCACTTTCTCAAGCGTTGTCGGAACATTGCTGATATTTTCCGGTCTCGGCAGCCTATGGAGCGGTCGTATTGGTAAAAAAGGTGTGTACTATTCTCTGGGTATTATCATCCTATTGCTTATCCTATACCAATACCTGGCCCCAGCATTCTTTTCACTGGCTGCGCAACTATCTTTGCCCGTTAAGATTTCTCTGGCTGTGGTTTCAATGGCGCCCCTCGGTTTTTTTACAGGGGTACCTTTCCCATATGTACTGAGGTCAAGCAAAGTAGAGGCCTCTGCATCCGTTGTTGCCATGCTCTATGCCGTCAATGCCGCCTTCATGGCTTTAGCCGTGCCTCTGGCGTTCAATATTTCGACCAACTGGGGACTTGCCGTAACGTTCTTGGTTGGCACATTCATATATGGCGCCGTGTGGTTGCTGCTGGTGGCAATACACGGAGGTGCCACACGCAAGATGATAAACCTGCCGGTCGCTTTGTTTATCATTCTGTTACTCGTTTCGCCATGGTTGCCCAGTATGATGAGCTGATAGATCGCTACTATTCTTTGTGTCGGCCCCGGCGCAGGTCACAGTAACGAAACTTGAACCAACAGGCTCCCATTCACGAGCTACGAGAGGAGTTAGATAACCTGTCGATTTTCCCGTACCGGGTAACAGAATAGTAGTCTGGTGCCTCACTGCACAAACCAGCGTTAAGTTGTGTTTCTAAACCACATGTGCGGCCATCTCGAGGTCAAACGGCATCGGTGTTACGTTGCTCACCCTATCTTGGCCGCCCGGGATGCGGCCTCCTTGAGTTGCCCCAGGAACGTCGGTTCGTGTCTTACATCTACCGGTATGGGGTATCGAACGCCGGTCTGGTGGGTGGCTTCAAGCCCCCTTATGACCGGGTCAAGCCAATTTGATGGCATGGCGAAGGCTATCTCCTCATCCTGCACCATCGCCCAGACTCTATCGCCATTTCCGGGTAGCACTACCTTCGGCTGCCCGATCTTGAATGTCTGCAGAACTCCCTCGGTGCAGGTCCCAGCCCGGCCGCTGAACACAGACTGCACGCTCACACCCGTTTCCTGGGTGGCTCCGTGCACCAGCCGCATCAACTGAGCGGGATTGCAGAATATCATGACTAAATCCGGCACCATTTTAGTCCTCTCCAGTGGCGAGAAGACCACGCCGGCATACTCGCCCTTGCTCAGCTTAACCTGCTCTGCACCTTCTAGACTGGTCTTGGCCGCATTCTCGTTAGCCGCGTATTTCATTACAACCATGAAATCGGTCAAGGCTTTCTTGCTCTCAGATTCAGGCTCGCTCCACCCGTAGGTATAGGCGGCAATTAGACAGGCGTTATCATCGGCCGTCATTCCCACTGTCCAGCCATACTTCCGGCACATCGTCATAGCAACACAGGGATTGGTCTTGAATCCCATGTCCTTAGAAGGACGGCGGGTCTTTTCCGGGAATTCGTCAATGCTTTTAACCAGCTTAACGGCGATAGGGAAAGTCAGGGGTCTTATGAGTCTATTCAGTGCTTCCGCTTGCTTGGTCCAGTCTGTCACGATGTCACCTCCAGGTTCTTGTAGTGCGACCCTTCAGGGTCGTGCAGCGCGAGGCTAAAGCCTCACACTACGTTCCTAGACACCCTCTGGTCTATTGAGTAACAATCTATAATGCACAGCCTCTAAGCGGTGCTTACGCTACTTTCAGATAGGGCTCCAATACTTCGGGAACTAGTACCGTGCCGTCAGCCTGCTGATAGTTTTCCAGCACAGCGATAAGGACCCGGGGCAGAGCCAGTCCTGAGCCATTGAGCGTGTGGACAAACTCTGATTTGGCGCCAGGCTCAGGGCGGTAGCGGATATTGGCTCGTCTCGCCTGAAAGTCACAGCAATTGCTGCAAGAGCTGACCTCAAGCCATTCGGCGCAGCCCGGAGCCCACATTTCAATGTCGTATGTCTTGCAGGCGGCAAAGCCCAGGTCTCCAGTACATAGCTGCACCACTCGATAAGGTATGTCCAGCCTTCGACATATGTCCTCAGCATCAGCTACCAGTCTCTCCAGCTCCTGCTCAGAACTCGCAGGGTCGGTAACCCTGTATAGCTCCACCTTGTCAAACTGGTGCCCCCGCTTGATACCCCTGGTATCTGAGCCGGCAGCCATCTTCTCCCGACGGAAGCAGGGAGTATAGGCAACGTAACGAAGCGGCAAATTATCGGCACTCAATATTTCATCGCGGTGCAGGTTAGTCAACGGCACCTCCGCCGTGGGTATAAACCAGAAGTCGTCTTCTTCGTCGTGATACAAATTATCACCGAACTTGGGTAGATTTCCGGAGCCGACCATACACTCTCGCTTCACCATAAAAGGAGGATAGATTTCTTTGTAGCCATGCTCACGCACATGGATATCAAGCATAAGTGAGATAAGCGCCCGCTGAAGATGTGCGCCCAGTCCTTTGAGAACATAGAACCTGGTGCCTGACAGCTTCACCCCCCGCTGGAAGTCTATGATGCCCAGCTTTTCTCCCAACTCCCAATGAGGCAATGGCTTGAAGGCAAATTCCGTTGGCTTGCCCCAGGTACACACTACCGCATTATCAGCCGCTCCTCCACCTAAAGGCACGCTGGGGTGGGGTATGTTCGGCAGTTCCAGCAACAAGGAATCAAGCGCAGCCTTGGCCTCTTTGGTCTGCTGCTGCAAGGAAGATATCTGTTCTCCCAGTTGACGCATCTGGGCGATAAGCTCAGGTGGTTTTTCCTTGCTTCTGCTCAGTTGTTTGCTGGCCTCGTTATGTCTGGCACGGAGTTCCTCGGTTTGGCGAAGCAAACTACGATAACGGCCGTCAGTGTCAATGATGCCATCAAGAGCAAAGCTATCACCCCTTCTTTCCAGAGCCTGACGAACAAGCTCAGGATTTTCACGAATCAGCTTAATATCAAGCATATGTAAGCTCTAAATCCTGATTTCTAAACTCTAAACAAATCAATTCAAAAAGCAAAAAGAAAAGTGCAAAATGACAGAGCAAAAGTTAAAAAGTTTTGCGTTTTGAGTTGTCATTTTGATTTTTGACCTTTGATTTTTAAATTTCTGTATTGTTCAGGATTTCGAATTTCGTGCTTAGGATTTGCCCCCATCTACCCTGCATTCTATATCCTTACTCTTTCGTCTTCAGCTGCGGAAAAAGTATCACTTCGCGAATGGATTGTTGTCCGGTAAACAGCATCACCAGGCGGTCAATACCTATCCCCAGACCACCGGTAGGTGGCATCCCGTACTCCAGAGCCTGCAGAAAATCTTCATCGGCGATTTCCATTTCCTCATCTGCAGTTTGTTCCTTTAGCTGCTGCTGAAATCTTTCCCTTTGCTCCACGGGGTCATTAAGCTCGGTGAAGGCATTGGCAACCTCCCTACCACCAACAAATCCCTCAAATCTCTCGACGAGTCTGTTATTACCTCGCTTTCTTTTGGCCAGTGGTGACATTTCCAAAGGGTAATCCAGAAGGAAAGTTGGGTGAATAAGGTTTGGTTCAACAAAAGTGGAAAGTAATTCATCTACCAACCTACCCCGCCCTTTACTGGGGTCGATTTCCATTCCCTTCTCTGCCATCCGTGACCCAAGGGAAGCAGCATCCGGGTAATCTTCAAAATCAATGCCACAATAATTCTTTATTGCCTCGCGCAGGTTAAGTCTCTGCCATGGAAGACTAAGATCGATGGTTTTACCATTGCAAGCAAGTTTGGTGGTTCCCAGGACCTCCTTAGCTATATGAACAAGCAACTCCTCAACCAATATCATCACGTCATTGTAGTCGCTATAAGCTTGATAACACTCAAGCAATGTGAATTCCGGATTATGTTTAACAGAAATGCCTTCATTGCGAAAGGTGCGCCCGATCTCGTAGACTTTGTCAAAGCCACCTACCACCAATCTCTTGAGGTGGAGCTCCAGGGCAATTCGCAGATAGAGGTCTTCATCAAGGGCATGATGATGGGTGACAAAGGGGCGTGCCAGTGCTCCACCAGCATGAGGTTGAAGCACAGGAGTCTCTACTTCCATAAACCCCTGTTTATCGAGAAAACTTCTTGCCGTGGTGATAATCTTGCTGCGCAGAACAAAGATGCTTCTACTTTCTTCGTTGGAAATGAGGTCGAGATATCTCTGCCGATAGCGTTTTTCTACATCAGCCAGTCCATGCCACTTCTCTGGCAGCGGGCGAAGGGATTTAGAGAGCATGGCGAAATCAGATACCGCCAGAGTGAGCTCTCCGGATTTTGTTCGGAAGAGCTTACCTTTTGCCCCGATAATGTCACCAATATCAATATCCTGAAGAAGTTCGTACCTCTCCTCGCCCAGGAGATCGTAGCGCAAAGAAAGCTGCACCTTACCCGAGCTATCGCGAATATCCAGAAACGACATCTTCCCTATAGAACGCTTGGACATGATCCGGCCGGCCAGTGACATGTCCGGAGAACTCTCTCCCTGCTGTTCAAAAAGAGTTATCGCCTCTCGAATAGTATGGCTGGGATGATAGGAATGGGGATAAGGGTCTATGCCGCGAGCCCGGATTCTGTTCAGGCTGTCCAGCCGCTGTTCAGTTATGCGTTCCAATCTTGAAGTCATCGCAAATCAGAAGCCAAAAACCAGAATGCCAACCTGGAATAGAGCAGAATTCAGCCATCACGACTCAAAGCTGCAGAGTTAATCTCAGAACTCATCCCTGCGTTCTCCATTCTGCAATTCGCAGTCTGCATCCCTATTATCCGCTTCCCCACTGGTTTTCAGAATCTCCTTAGCTTCCTCTGCCAGATCCCGGGGCACCATTATCTTAACCTGGCCCAATCCATCAATCGTAAGCCCGTAAATCAGGCCAGCGCTCTCATAGCTGAGGAGGACCGGGATGCCCTCGCTCTCCAGCCGCCCCTTGATTATCTGTGCCTCCATATACTTGGCGGTGCGCACAGTGACTAATGATTCGCTTGCTGACATACGTATCGCTTCCGTTTATTTTAGCAGAAAGCCTTAGAGTATTGCTAAAAGGATTCACATTATATAAAATTTGCGTTGTTGCCCAAAAAAGGCAACAAAAAAATCCGAAGGAGGAAGGTGATTTGTATGCGCTTGGAAGACATCTGTTACTAGAACTAAAAATCTGCAATCAGGAGGTGTTAGATGACTTAGATTTTCTGAAAGAGTGTCTTAACGAAGCCGCCATTCAATGTGGCGCTACCGTAGTTGGTGAGTCCTTTTATCATTTTTCCCCTCATGGAGTAAGCGGAGTGGTCAATATCGCTGAATCACACATCGCCATTCATACCTGGCCTGAACACAAGTATGCTGCCGTAGATGTTTTCACCTGTGGGAACACTGTAGACCCGGAGAAGGCCGTCAAGCTGATAACAGAGAGGCTAGGAGCACAAACCCACTCCCTAATCGAACTTCGCAGGGGGATTATGGAGGATAGCCAAGTTGAGTGCGTAAAATGAAAGACAGCGACCCTGATAAACATAGATGCTTCTCTGATTATATAAGTCCTGACCTTACTGTGTTGCACAGCGTTAAGGAAAGGATATATTCAGGGCGAACCAAGTTTCAGTCCGTAGAGATTATCAATACGGGCAGCTTCGGCGTTTGTCTCGTCCTCGATGGCAAGATCCAATCCAGCGAGGCGGATGAGTTCATTTACCACGAAGCTCTGGTACACCCAGTTATGCTTACGCACCCCCGGCCGGAGAAGGTATTCATTGCCGGGGGAGGTGAGGGTGCCACCTTAAGGGAAGTCCTGGCGCATAAGACGGTGAGAAAGGCTGTCATGGTGGATATTGATAAAGAAGTAGTAAGCCTTTGTCGTCGTTTGTTGCCCTCGTGGCACCAAAAGGCTTTCGATGACCCTAGAGCAGAGCTTCATTTCGCCGACGCCAGAAAATACCTGGAGAACAGCAGCGACAAATTCGATGTCATCATCATTGACCTGGTTGACCCTTTAGAGCAAGGGCCAGCGCGCTTGCTATACACCCGTGAATTCTACCAAATAGTTGAACAGAAACTGGGGCCTGCTGGCATTATGTCAGTGCAGGCTGAACCTGCTGAATGGAAGAACTTAGATAATTTCACCGCTATTGTCAATACTTTGAGAAACGTCTTCTCGATAGCCCGCCCTTACCAGGTACATGTGCCTTCCTTTTTTGGCTTATGGGGCTTTGTTGCGGCTTCTCAGAGCCTTGACCCCGCTAAATTGACTCCCGAAGAAATTGACACCAGAATCTCAACAAGGATCTCAAAAAAACTAACATCCTACGATGGCCTTACCCATCAAGCTATATTTACTATCCCCAAGCATATTCGCCGGAAGTTGGCAGCAACCAGAAGAGTCATCACCGACAAACAACTTATCTCTGCCTACTGATCCTCCCGCACCAACTACTCCCTCGCGGTTTCCAGTGTCTGCTACTAATTCCACCTAGAAAGCAACCGTTCGCCCTGATGTCATTGTCAGGTCTTCGGCTTCTATGCCTATTGCTGCTCCGGTTCTTTTGTCTCTTCCTGCGAAGAACCCGCCGCCGCCCCTTCCCTCTTTTTTTCCTCTTCTACCGTCGTAAGATACAGGTGGCTTGTGCTTGATTTCACCAGTGGCACTACTTTCCCGCCACAATGTGGACAATTCAGCTCGACATCTTGTCTCATGCTGAAGAAGATACTGACAATGCCCACAACCGCCAGTGCTATTCCTACGCCCATTACCACCCACCAGACTCCTTCCCCGAAGTCGGGCCTCTTCAGAAAAAAGCCGAGGATTATCAGCGCAGCACCCAGAATCACCCACACCAACACCGTTAGCATATCGTACCTTTTATAGGTCATTCTGCCACCTCCTGTCTTAGACTATAACAAAGTATCATCTATCGCCTGCGTTGTCTAGCCCTTGCCGCTTCTTCACCAACTTCCCCGATTTTGTAGTCTTCAACCCCTGGAGGTCACAAGAAGCCTGACATTCGAAAGCTAATTATCAGGGGTTTGTGGAAAGATGACATCATTTTACTTTCTTCTGTTGCCTGTCGTATATCATGTCCTTTATTATGCCTTTAGCCAGCACCCGTCTAATATCGGGCAGATTGCGGATCAACATGAAGAGGTCAACAGCTAATGCATAACGTACCAGTGACAAGGAGTCTTCCAGCAACCAGATAAACAGGGGCAACAAGGCAAGTCCAATGATTACGGCCCCCCCGAATTTACGACTGGCAAAGAACGGAATAGCTACTACTACCAGTGTGGCAAGTGTTGCCGTGGGGGCCAGCACGAGGAAGATACCTATGATGGTGGCTGAACCTCGGCCTCCCCGGAAACCTGCGAATACGGGGAAATTGTGTCCCACCACAGCCGCAAAACCAGCCCCGAAGATCCAGAGTTCTGAAACGTTTAGAGCCTGGGCAATTAGTATAACCCCTGCCCCCTTTGCGATATCGAACAGACCGACAAAGACGCCTTCGTGAGTACCAATCTCGCGCATAACATTAGCGCCACCCATGTTACCTGAGCCGATTGTCCGAATATCTATGCCTCTCCTTACGCGGGACACAATGTAGGCTGTAGGAATAGAGCCTAAGAGATAGCCGATGATCACGCTGAGAATAGCTAGTGGCATATCCTCACCTGGAGGGATGGCTCACACTGTATTCGCGGCAACACCGCATCCTTAGACTTGCTGAAATAGGTTTTGGGATAAGCTCAACCCGCTCTGTTTTCCGCCATCTTCTATCGCCGCTAGGGGGCAGATTGCCTGTCTCCCAGCACGGTAACAACGATGAGACCAGGCCCCGTATGCGTGCCGATGGCAGGGCTCGTACGCGAAAGGTAAATATGGATCTGAGGATACTCTGAGCAGAGCCTTTGGACTAGCTTGTTCGCTTCGTCTAAGTCAGCGGCGTACTCCACAGCCAACCCTTCAACATTGGCAAAGCTTGTGGCAAAGTCGTACAGGCGGTCTATTGCCTTGGCTCGAGAGCGCTCCCGACCAACGGGATAGACTTCGCCATCCTTAAGGCCAATGATCGGGTTCACCTTGAGTAACGAACCAAGAAAGGCCTGTGCTTTGCCTATGCGCCCGCCCCGTTCCAGGTATTCAAGAGTATCAAAGGCAGCACGTATATCTACCCGGCGCATGGTCCGACGGGTCGCATCCAGCACTTCATCAAGGCTGGCCCCGGCTCGGGCTGCTTTGGCAGCAGCAATTGTTATGAAACCCTGCGCCATAACCGCCCATTGCGAATCCAGGACTTCTATACGACATCGCTTCTTCATCAACCCCACAGCTTGTAACGCCACTTGATAGGTGCCACTGAGCCTGGAAGTCACACTAATAACCACGATCTCGCTTGCTTTCTCAGCCAGTTTGTCGTAGGCATCGGCGAAAGCCACTGGTGGGGGCACAGATGTCGCAGGCAAAGCCTTGCTGCCCCTTAGTCTCTCATAGAACTCGTCAGGACTGAGGTCGAGACCATCTCTGTAGAGGTCCGTGCCAAAGCGGACAACAAGCGGAACCACGGTAATCCCAAACTCTTCGGCCACCTCAGGGGGCAGGTCAGCTACACTGTCAGTCACAATAGCTACGTTAGGCACGACTATTATCTTCTCCTCCAGATAATATCATTTTGCAGCCTGAGTTGACTGGAAAAGCCCGGGGCATCAGTAGGTGTGCTATCACCTGCTCACGAGCTACGCGAGGAAATGACACCAAAACGGGGCGGGCGATCCGGGCGAGATAAGCGATTAGTCCAGTTGCGATATTATCTCCAGCCTGTAAGTTCGGCCTTTATCAGCATACTTCCCAGTGCCACTAACCATAGTGAAAAGGCGATTCCCACGCCTAAACCACACAGTCTTAACGTATCCTCTTGCTGGATATCTCCTATGACCAATTTGGACAATAAATAAACAAGACCAATCCCCGCCGCTGCTAGCATAGAGTATGCCGCTACGCGCCAACCTTTTCGTGTCAGAAGCCTGTTTATTAGCATCGGTCCCTCCTTGCCCTACTACTGATATTATACCTCATGGAGCGCATCCTGAAAAGCAGAAGAGGAAGCCAAGTCATTTTGAAATTGACAGGCGATGATTCGAAGGATAGGATTTCATAGACAGGGAAATCAACACAGAAACTAGAGTCATATGCAGGCTGAGTTAGTATACAATCCTTCCGGAGGACAGGTGGTCGTCAGGCACGAACTTGACAATGTAGTTGCCTTTCTAAGCCGCCACGGGTGGTCTGTCACTTTACGAGAAACCAGCAGGCCGCTGGAAGCGGTCGAACTAGCCCGCCAGGCTGTCGATAGGGGTGCACAGGTAGTTATTGCTGCCGGTGGCGATGGCACTATCAACGAGGTAGCAAACGGACTGGTGAACACCTCTGCGGCGCTGGGGGTGCTCCCTGTGGGAACGACCAATTCATGGGCATTACAGATGCGCATCCCGGCCCTGAACCCCCTGCTTCCCGGCACTCAAGCGGTCAAGATGATTGCAGCTCTGCAGGAAAGGGTTGCACGCCCATTGCTTGCCAACTACTACCGAAAGGTACTATTGGACGCCGCCCGAGTGCTCGTAGAGGGACGCACCGTTGCCGTCGATATGGGTGAACTCTCCGGCCGCTACTTCTTAATGTGGGCAGGCATTGGGTTTGATGCTGCCATCGCCCAGAGCATACCGCTGAAAGAAAAAAGGACGTTGGGTTCCTGGGCGTATGTGCTCCCGGCAATCGAGTCAGCCTCCCGATACGCCGGTACTGATGCCCGGCTGAATCTGGACGGGAAAGTTGTAAAGGTCACCACGCCGTTCATTGTCGTCAGCAATATTCAACTCTATGGCGGCATGATACCGATCGGGGCTAAGGCCTGTGTGAACGATGCCAGGTTGGATGTGTGCATTTTCAAGGGGGGCGGTTTCTTCACCTTTGTGCAGCAAGCCATGAAGGTGCTCACGCACAGACATCTAGAAGACCCGAAGGTAGAGTACTACCAGTGCCGTGAAGTAGTTGTCGACTCAGTGCCCTCATTGCCAGTTCATGTAGACGGGGAGCCTTTTGCCACGACCCCGGTCGCCATCCATACCGTGCCCTCATCGCTGAACGTGATAGTGCCCAAGACTGTGCCGGCTAACTTATTTAGCCCGCTAGCTTGCTCTTCCCATCGGTAAAAGTTTTAGCGCAGAAGATTTGGAGGGAACAGATATAAAAAGCGCCAACAGTGAAAGGCCGGCGCTTCTAGATTTCCTGGTGGAGGCGGGGGAGGTACAACTCTATCGTACCCAAATTATTCTCCACAACCTTAAAGAGCAGCGGGCTTCAGTACTTGTGTTCAACTAGTGTCACGGACACAACGAACGTAATTGTAGATACGGATTGCGTCACCTTGTGGGCCGCGTCCATAGGGATAGTCGGCCGGGTCGCCGCTTTTGGGGTCGCTACGCTGGGCACCGGCGCCGTGAACGTCAATCCAAGAATTACCCATATAACCAAGCGCCTCACCAAAGGCGATGTAGACAGCAGCACCACCGCCGCCTGCTGCGTCCGCATGGGTGGTACTGGTCCAGTAGAACGGATAGTTCATTTCGCCGCGCTCATCGATTATTGATGTTACCTCGAAGACAGGATCAATCGCAGCCGAATTTGTTGTTTGCGGCGATCGGGTGTAGTCAACTATGCTCTGTAGTTCCTTGGCGTTTGGTAGACGCCAGTCATTATAGCCGAGGTAACTCTCCTCATTCTTCTGCTGAACCCACGCCAAGGCATCTTCCCAGTCCATTCCCTGGCCACTATCATCCTTGGACCACATCAAGCCTCTGGCGTTATCGGTGATCGTTCCATCACCATTGTCCACGAATTCGTTGACGCCGTAATTCAAATTGCCGCGTACATAGCGGACGAATTCTGTCATAGGCTGTCCCTGAGGGCCGGTATCCCTGGGATAGCCCTTGATACGTCCGTCAGCGAAATTGACACCAAGGACGGTAGCAGCGCCATTCATAGTGGTTCCGACATATTCGGTCCCAGACCAGTACTGGGCATCAATAATCCGTTCACCGGCGCTTATATCACCATATTCGAAGTCAAAGTAGTTCGTGTCGATAAAAGGCACTGCGGGCTCGACGCTCTCCGGAGCGGGGTCAGTGCCGCTAAAAACTATCAGCGAGTATAGTTCCTTGATAGTCGGAAGCCGCCAGTCATCGTATCCGGCAAGATTGAAGTCATTAGCCCCCGCCACAGCATCATCGTATGTTACCTTGTCGCCCGGTGTCTTCTGCCACGTCAGCCCGGTATTAAGATCGGTAACGGTGCCGTCTCCATTGTCCTGATAAGCAGGCTGAATGCCTTGATACTGGGCATCCTGACCGTAGAATGCTTCACCAGGCTGGGGGCAGGCGATTTCTTGGGAGTTGTCATAGCATTTCTCCTGGCCGGTATCCACAAGAACATAACTTAGATTGAACTCTGGTTCTGGTTCCGTTATTTCCTCAGCACAGCCAGCAACGCCAAGCAGCAATGAGATGCTTATTGCTGTTACGAGAAGTAGTCTTACTATTTTGCCCATCCTGGTTTTCCTCGTTTTCATTTTACCTAACTGTGTAAGTGGTATCAAACAATTGACAGGTTCGGTTGACAGTTCTAGACTATTCACCACAGTAATTTGACTACGAACTAAGATTGTCTGAGAAAGGAAGATAGTCATGAAATGGAAGGACCTGCTTATTGATGGTTACAGCCGTGTCCCGGAATTCCTGGAAAACGTGCTCAAAGGCCTAACTCAGGATGATTTGGATTGGCAGCCGAGGTATGACTGTAACAGTATTGGTTGGCTGGTTTGGCACCTAACACGCCAGCAGGACGCCCAGATTGCCTCTTTAATAGGCGGGAAACAGCTCTGGGTTACGGACAAGTGGTATACCAAGTTCGGTCGACAAGCAGAGCCTGATGATGTTGGTTTCGGACATAGTCCGGAGCAAGTTTCAGCATTTAAATCACCGGAATCAAGAACACTATTAGGTTACAATCGTGCAGTGGTAGAACGCGCCAAGCAGTATATCAGCTCCTTATCCGAAAACGACCTCGACAGAGAACTAAATGAGCCGCAGTTCCAGCCGCTGCCGACAGTTGGTGTACGCTTGGTCAGTATACTAGATGATAGCGTTCTTCACGCCGGTCAAGCGGCCTATGTTCGAGGGCTGCGTCAAGGGAAGGGCTGGCAGAAATACTAACCATCCCCAGATTTCCCGGGGAAATAGTCAGGCAGAAGGTATATACCGATATCCTATATAGAATGGGCTATTAGCAAATTGAAAGAATGTGAGTCGAAAGTAGAGTGGCGAAAGGGGCTCTGTGGCATATGTCCGGCTGGTTGCTGGGTGGAGGTTGGGTTTGACAAAGATAAGCTGGTTGATATCCGGGCTGATAGTAGTCATACACTAGGTATGATATGTCGACGTGGTAAACATGCACCGGAAATAGTCTACTCTAAACACCGAGTCAAACATCCCATGAAGCGCGTGGGGCCCAAGGGCTCATACGATTTCAATCGTATTAGCTGGGACGAAGCATATGAACTTATCGCTACGAATCTTCTGAAAATCAAGAAGGAATGTGGACCCGAAGCGGTATCTATTTATACCGGGCGCGGAGCTCAAGAGCTGTCGTTGTGTGACCTGTATCAACCAAAAGATGTAGTCGTATCTTCGGCGTCCAATATTCTATTTCCGTTTGGATCTCCGAACACGACAGGAGTCGGTGCGTTGTGTTACGTATCTGTTCACATGATTGCTCCCCATGTGACTATGGGACGGATGCAAATGAACATGTTCCCCGATATAGAGAATGCGGAGATAGTGGTGGTATGGGGCACAAATCCCGCTACAGATTCACCTCCCGTAGACATGCAACGGCTGGAGGCAGCAGCCAAGCGTGGCGCAAAGATTGTTGTAATTGACCCCCGCCATACAGAAACAGCCATACGTACCGATGCTCAATGGATTCCCATTCGGCCCGGTACCGATGGTGCCCTAGCCTTAAGCATGATAGAGGTGATGATAGACGAAGACCTGTATGACGAGGATTTCGCTGAGAACTGGTGTCATGGCTTTGATACGCTGAAGACTTACGTCCAGCATTTCAAACCTGAAGTAGTAGAGAACACCACATGGGTTGCAGCGGATACGATACGAGACCTTACCCGGCGCATCTGCAATGCCGGCGGTGTGTCATTACTGATGTTTACCGGGCTGGAGTACTCCAATAGCGGCGTCCAGTCGGCCAGAGCAGTGCTAACCTTATTCGCCCTCGCCAACCAACTCGATGTACCGGGTGGTATAGGCCTCACCATGCTTAACAGTGAATTCCCCGTCAACCGTTCATGCAATCTAGATAACCCAAACGTTAATCTGGCTATCGGTCGAAACGAGTTCCCTGTCTACACCAGCTACCGTGGGGAAGCACACGCAATCGCACTGGTTGACTCTGTTTTCAAAGGACAACCCTACCAGACACGCGCCCTCATCATCCACGGCGCTTCTTTGCTGACATCATGGCCACAAACTCCGATTTGGAGAGAAGTTCTATCCAAACTTGACTTCGTAGTGTGTATTGATCGTCAATTTACAGCTGATGCCGCATACGCTGATATATTCTTGCCAGCTACCACAATGTTTGAAAATTATTCATATATGACTTATGGTCCGATTTTCCGCCTACGTGAGAAAATGATTGAGCCCGTGGGAGAGGCACGCAATGATTACCTCATCATGGCCAAGTTAGCCGACCATCTTGGCTATGGACATCTGTTTCCTCAGACTGAAGAGGACATGCTCCGATTTGTCCTGAAGGGTTCTGGATACACGCTGGAGGATGTGCAGGCATCTGGTGGGTGGGTCAGAATTTCGACACCTATGATGGAGTATAAGAAATGGCAGAAGGGTGGTTTAAGAAGGGATGGGAAACCTGGTTTCGATACTCCAACAGGAAAGTTTGAAATATTGTCCACTACTCTAGAGGAATATGGATATGGGCCATTACCTAAATACAGCGAGCCGACTGAAGGACCGCTGGGGAGCCCGAAATTGTTGGAAAGCTTTCCCTTGGTATTCAACTCCGGGGCAAGACCCCAAACTGACTTCAGATCTCAACATCACGGTATTGAAGGACTGATAACTGACACACCGGAGCCCCTGGTAGAGATTAACATTGAAGATGCTGAGAAAAGGGACATCAGAAGTGGTGATCTGGTACGAGTAATCACCCCGAGAGGGAGTGTGCTTTTTAGGGCTAAAGTCACGGATGGCATTGCCAAAGGATGCATTGAATGTATGTTCGGTGGCGGCACCCCTGTTGGACCCAAAGCATGGCAGGAATGGAACGTCAATGAACTTACGGATATTAGCAACTATGACAGCATTTCTGGTTTTCCCGTATATAAAGCACTCTTGTGTGACGTTCAGAAGGTTGAGTCTGGTACTGATGAGATTTGCTGCTTAGTAAATAGACAAGTATTGGACTATCAAAGTAATCTGGCAAATGCCCTGGAACCGCGAATAAAGCTCAAAGATCGCATATACCTTGACAATAATGCCACAACGCAGGTTGATAATGCAGTACGAGAGGCCATGATGCCATATCTGAGTGCAGATGCCGGAAACCCTTCCAGCATACATCAGACAGGCAGGATTGCCCGAGAAGCTTTAGAGAATGCACGCCGCCGGGTGGCTATGCTAGTAAATGCTCGGCCGCGACGGATTGTCTTCACCGGAGGTGGCTCTGAGGCTGACAATCTTGCTATCAAGGGAGCCACATTTGCGATGCGCGATAAGGGCAATCACATCATAACAACCACTGTAGAACATCCAGCTGTACTTGGCGCCTGTGAGTTTCTTGAGAGATATGGCTATAGAGTTACATATCTCGATGTAGATGGAGATGGCTGGCTGGACCCCGAAAAGCTACGCAACGCCATCACTGCAGATACCATCCTCGTCTCCATAATGATGGCCAACAATGAAGTGGGCACTATTCTCCCTATAAAGGAGTTAAGTTCGATTTGCCGCGAAAAGGGAGTCCTGTTCCACACGGACGCCGTTCAAGCCGTAGGTAAGATTATAGTGGATATACAAGACCTCAGTGTGGATATGCTCAGTTTGTCGGGACACAAGTTTCATGCCCCAAAGGGAGTAGGTGCTCTATATGTCAGAAAGGGAATCGAATTGGAGCCACTTATTCACGGGGGCAGACAGGAGAGGGGAATACGGGCCGGTACAGAGAATGTTCCGGCCATCGTAGGCTTGGGCAAAGCAGCGGAACTGGTCACGTCCGCCCTTCTAAACTCTGAGCGGATACGTGACCTCCGCGACAAATTAGAGGAAGGTATCAGGAATTTGGTGACAGACGCCGTATTGAACGGTCATCCAGAGAAGAGGTTGCCCAACACGCTGAACCTAACTCTCCCTGGCCTACGCGGGGAATCTATTGTCATCGCCCTGGATCAGCATGGCATTTCACTCTCTTCAGGTTCAGCTTGCAAGTCAGGTTCTCCCGAGCCAACTCATGTACTTACTGCCATGGGAAGAACTAAAGAACAGGCTCATTGCTCGGTGAGGTTCTCGTTGAGCCGCTATACAACTGAGGAAGACATCGATTACACTGTGTCAGCTCTTGAGCAAGTGCTCAAAGAGAAAGACTTGGTGCGGCTCATGCCGTGCAAATAGTTTACAAACCGTTAATGATGCTGAATTAGCCTTACCTTGTTATAAGGTACTGGACACTGAACCACTGCCGCTCATCTACCCAGACACGCTCCACTCTAAATCCAGCCGCTGCAGCCATCTGCTCGAACTCATCAAGGTTGTACTTGTACGAACTTTCCGTCCAGATACTTTCGCCCTTGATAAAAGAAACGGTTTCCCCATCTATATGAACCACCTGATCCCTCTTACCGATAAGATGCATTTCAGCCCTACTTTCCCGGGGATTATAGAAAGCATAGTGCTCAAATGCGTCCAGCTGGAAATCACAGTCGAGTTCACGATTGATTCGCTCGAGTAGATTGAGATTGAAGGCAGCGGTTACCCCCTCGCTATCATTATAGGCATTATGAAGCACGGCGGGATCTTTCTTCAAGTCTACGCCGATAAGTAGAGCACCATCTGATCCGCATAGATTAGCAACATGCTCTAAAAAATGCTTCGCGGGAATGGGATCAAAGTTACTAATAGTTGAACCAGGAAAATAAACGACTGTGCGTTTGCTCTCTTGCTTTGGAACCGGCAATTCAAAACTGCTCGTATAATCAGCGCAGACCGGAAGAACCTGTAGTTGGGGATAAATCGAGTCGAGTTCCTTCGCTACTTGTAGCAACTGCTCCTGCGAGATGTCAATTGGTATGAAGGCTACTGGATCGTGCAAGCGCTCCATTAAAAAGCGCACCTTCTCACAATTACCACAACCATGTTCAATCACGAGCACGTGAGGTCCGATTAGTTCGACCATTTCCTTGATATGAGCCTGCATAATGGACGCCTCTATACGAGGGATATAGTATTCTTTCAGTTCACAGATACGCTCGAACAACTGCGAACCACGTTCATCGTAGAAATATTTGGAGGGTAATTCTTTCTGCGGCTTGCGTAGTCCGATTAGAACTTCAGCGAGGAAATCCTCAAGCCTTGGTTTGAAATCGTATGAGATTGTCCTATCGACATTTTCGTCCTGCATTTACAATCCTGGCTACGTACCGTATGGTCTTCTTATTTTGCCGCTATAGAACAGGGTTCCAGTTAATTGGATATGCCTATAATGTGTGGATTTAGACTGAAGGTTAGTTGGTTCTTTTACTGCGATAGTCTCCAGTAGAAATGCCAGATGTAGGATGCTAGTCTAGTCACTATTAAATGGTGGAGGCGGGGGAGAGTTGAACTCCCCGTCCAAAAGAAGGTTGCCAGAATATCCTACAGGCTTAGTCAGCTCTTTTTGTCTCGTCTAGCTTTCATCTGCTGACCGAATCCAGCCGGACCAGCCAATGTTTCTTAGCCAATCCCTATCGGCATCAGGATTGGAGCGCCTCGATTTTTCTGAAACCTAATCCCAACCTTCGAGGAGAACTCGGGTTAGATTGAACCGTTAAGCGTAAACTGGTTCGTCAGTTATCTTTTGCCACCTGTTTTATGAGGTTAGTGGCACCTCAGCCTGCAATTCTGTAGGCCTCCCCCTGTCGAACCCACGCGCCCCCATGCTACTTTGGCCTCCTCTTCCATCACCTCCTTCTACGCTTCATCGCCCGCTCGATTTCCCTGTCTGCATCCCGACGGGCAATGGCTTCCTTCTTGTCGTAGACTTTCTTTCCTCTGGCCACGCCCAGCTCCAATTTAGCCACCCCATGTTTAATATACAGCTTGAGAGGCACCAAAGTCAAACCCTTCTGCACTACCTTGCCTGCGAGGCTATTGATTTCCTTTCTGTGCAGAAGAAGCTTGCGAGGCCTGGTTGGCTCATGTGTGTTGTAGCTGGCAGCATCATATGATGCAATGTGGCTATTATAGAGCCACAGCTCGCCGTTTTCCGGCCTGGCATAGGCATCACTTAGGTTTACCTTGCCTTCCCTGATGGACTTAATTTCGGAACCCTTAAGGACGATGCCTGCCTCAACGCTCTCCTGAATGTGGTAGTTGTGGTAGGCTTTCCGATTAACGGTTATTACGCTGGAACCTTTTGCCATATAGAAATTTTAGCACCGGGACGTAGGGCGAGCAATTTATGGTGCACCACCAGACTAAGTTAGCTGAAGCAATCCCGGGCGTAGCAAAAGGAAGGCTGAAGCACAAAGGGAGGGAAATCCTGAATCCCAAGCACGAAATCCTAAACAATATCAAATCAGAAAATAGCAATGCTCAAGGCGTTTAGACTCTTGGATTTTGATATTCGGATTTGTCTACGGTTTAGAAATTAGGATTTGGAATCTATGCAGCGAGATTACCACGCCCGACAAGTCGGGGCCTGCAATCACCGGGAGGGAGGCTCAATGGAATAGTCCTTCGACCCCCTTGTAGGTTCTTCCGGTCCGGCGGCGAATTCCCCCCACTTCAATGCGCTTGTTCTTCTCATCAATAAGGTAGATTATCCGGAAGTCCCCAACTCTTACCCGATATATGGCATCGTATAGCTTCTCACATCCTCGAGGTCTGGGAGTGTTCGCCAGTGCTCTTAGCTTGACTATGACACGTTCATAGTCAACTTCTTGCAAGGCATCAAGTTCCCGCTGTACTCTTTTGCTGCGAAGCCTAACCTCGAAGACGGGCTGCTCGTTGGTGCTCATAGTCCTCTAAACTGACGGCTTCCTCGTCTGGCACTGCGAGGGATTCCTTCATGGCCAGCAAATCCTCCATGTCCTCGAGCTTCCGAAGCAGGGCTTCGTACTCGTCGTAGCGTGCCAGTACCGCCTTTGGCTTGCCATGCTGGGTTACATACAAAGGCAGCCCCTGTTCTTCCAGTTCGGCCATCAGTGCACCCAATTTGACCTTGAGTTCGCTAACTGTCACGATGCGCGTGGCCATCGAAACATAACCTCCTCTCCACTTATGCTTGAACCAAGATTGTACCAACTTTGGTACAAGATTTCAACCGCTTCTGAGGGGTGTCGAGTCCCGATTTATCGGGATGAAGCAGTCTCTGTACGAACAGGGACCTGCCAGACGAACCTTATCCCTTCGATTTCGCTCACGACGGGCCTAAGCAAAAGTGAGGTTCTGCGCCTTCAGTTAGGAGCGAAGGGCTAGCAGTGATGATTCGAGCTGCTAGATTACTGAAGTTGTTCCTATTTCTTCTCCAGTCCTTTTTCCTTCTCAAATGCCTTTGTGCGCCTGTCTACCTCATCAGCCTTTTTGAGCAGGTAGATCATACCACCCAGGCACAGAAGGAAAATGCCCACGCCAATAGGTCCTGACCAATAGAGTACTAGCCACATATCCATTTCTCCTCCTTTAACTGAACTTCAAGTCTTATTACCAGATTGTATGTGTAGCTTTGTAGCAAAGTCAAGAGGCAGCGCCAAAACCTGTTTCGAACCAAGCTGAATCTGCTAGAGGAAGAGGTTGCTTCGGAATAAAGAGGAGCCATCATAGGGTCCTCTTTGGCCTAGGCTGGCGAAAGCGATTTTGTTGTAGAATATGATGTATGACCCTATTTATCGAGAAAGGAGCTATGCCATGAGCCGTGTCGATAGAGTTTACTTATTCATAACAGTCTTCCTGGTTATCGCCGCAATAGCTGGCGGCGTCATGCTAGGTCTGCAACGCAGCAGAAACGAACCTGTGGAGATTGTTCTGTCTCAAACAGAGCGTCCAGAGCTGAGCGGGGAGCTTTACGTCGGCGGCGCTGTAGCCAACCCTGGCATCTATCTCTGGCAAGAAGAGGATACCTTGCAGACGCTCCTTTCCGATGCCGGTGTTGAACCCGGTGCCGACCTCACCCGTATTGAGATCTATGTTCCACAAGCAGGCGAAACCGCCTCGCTCCAGAAGATAGACATCAACCGGGCCGAGCTCTGGCTCCTAGAAGCCCTGCCCGGGATAGGCGAGACCAGGGCGCAAGCCATCGTGGACTATCGCAGCGAAAATGGACCGTTTAAGCGCATTGAGGACTTGCTTCAGGTTGAAGGCATCGGCGAAGCGACATTTGATAAGATGAAGGACTTCATAGCCGTGTCGGATTAGAAGTCTTTTGGATGAAATTCCGAAATATGCGAAGGCTGAGACACATGGGTAACACTCATGGTATATCTAGCCATCATAGTTTACCATCGCTCGCACCAATCCCTTGCCTCTCTTGCTCCGGTAGAGTATAGGAAAAAACTTGCCAAAATTCCTAGCCCAGTGTTACCCGTGTGGTCACCCAAGATAAGCTATTGACACGGCAAATGTAGCTTTGTTAGTATGAAAGCGCCGATATCTAGGAGGAATCTTCTTACATAGGTCTGCCAAGGTGAAAGAGCAGCAAATTTGGATGGTTCTACGGCCAATGTGGTGGTTAGCCTTATGTACGACGGCGGAGACCACACTTCGAAAATCCTGACGATCAAAGCGAGTGGAATGAAACTTAACTTGGGCCTCAGTAAGACTAAGTGACCTCAAGCTGTTAAAGGGGGTGAGTTGAAATGAAGATGAACAGGATACTTATGCCATTTATAGTCTTTGTAACAAGGTGGGCAATTTGATAGCTTCCTGACGCCAGATGATAGACTAGTGTTTTGTGACTCCTTAACTCTCTCAACTCTATTGTATATCTTGAACACCGCACAAAAAACGATTGACAATCTTTTAGATAGCGGTATAACATTAGAATAGTCTGTGTAGAAAACAGTGCTCTAAGTACTAACATCAAGGTGGGTGGTCAAGTGTGTGCGTCAGAGAATTGCGGCAGTTCCCATCATGTTCAGCCCAGCACATATAGAAATGTGAACTGGGCTCTTTTTGTGTAATCGAAAGATTTCAGAGGAACCGGACTATTACGAAGAGGCTGAGGATATGTAGTGTGTGAAGGTCAGGTGTCAGGTGTCAGGTGTCAGGGATTAAGAGTTGTAGTGAACGAGTAAATGCAAGGAGGTAAAAAAGTGACAAGAAAGGTATTTTTGATCTTGCTAGCACTGGTCCTAGCTCTCAGCGTGGGTTTGGTGGCTTGTGGCGGGGCCGGGGAGGAGGAGGAAGAAGAAGAAGAAGAGGAGACATATGACCTCACTATCGAAAGTTCCGTTGGAGGGTCGGTAACCACCCCTGAAGAAGGAACTTCTACCTATGGCGAAGGAACAGTGGTCAACCTGGAGGCGACTCCGGATGCTGGCTACCAGTTTGCCAACTGGACGGGTGACATCGGCACCATCGCTCATGTCGACGCCGCCACAACGACCATCATCATGAACGGCGACTACTCTATCACCGCCAACTTTGTGGAGGTAGTGGTATATTCCCTCACTATCGACAAAACCCCTGGAGGGTCGGTAACCACCCCCGGAGAGGGGTTTTTCACCTATGACGCGGGGACAGTAGTCAACCTGGTGGCCGACCCTGCGGACTTCGGGGGCTACCGTTTCATCGACTGGACTGGCGATGTCGGCACCATCGCCAACGTTTATGCTGCCGAGACCACCATCATCATGAACGGCAACTACCATGTCATCGCCCACTTTTCTGAATACATGGTCTCCGCAGCCGTCGCTCACACGGTGGGGCTGAAGAGTAGCGGCGTCGTGGTCGCCACGGGATTGAACGACGACGGGCAATGCGATGTCGGCGACTGGTATCTGTGTAACCAGGTCTCTGCAGGGGGCTATCACACGGTCGCGCTTTTTGCCGGTGGTGGTGTGGACGCCACGGGATTGAACGACGATGGGCAATGCGATGTCGGCGGTTGGACGGACATAATCCAAGTTTCCGCAGCCGGCTGGCACAGTGTGGGGCTTAAGAACAATGGCACAGTGGTCGCGGCTGGCCGCAACAACTACGGGCAGCGCAATGTCGGCGGCTGGACGTACATCACTCAGGTGGATGCAGGCTGGGGTCACACGGTGGGGCTTGAAGCCGATGGCACCGTGGTCGCCACGGGATACAACGACTTCCATCAGTGTGACGTCGACGCCTGGACGGACGTCGCCCAGGTTTCCGCAGGCGGGCATCACACAGTGGGGCTTCAGGTCGACGGCACCGTGGTGGCCACGAGCAACAATGACTACGGGCAGTGCGATGTCGGCGACTGGACCAACATCACCCAGGTTGACGCAGGCTGGTTTCACACAGTGGGGCTTAAGGACGATGGCACCGTGATCGCCACGGGATTGAACAACCGCGGGCAGTGCAATGTCGACGCTTGGACTGACGTCGTCTGGGTTTCCGCAGGCGCCGGCCACACAGTGGGGCTCAAGGCCGACGGCACCGTGGTAAGTGTAGGCGACAACGACTACGGGCAGCGCAATGTCGACGACTGGGATCTGAGTAGTATAATCGTCATTACCTCGCGGTTCCACCCATGAGGGCGGAGGTGTGATTATATTGCCGTTGCGAGCCCTTCGCTTTTTGTCATTGCGAGCGCCCGCAAGGGAAGTGGGGGGAAGTCTGTTTTTCCTTACGCTCTGTCACTGCAGGGTTAGGAAAGTCAGCCAAAATAATCCGGCTGGTAGAGCATAGCTACTGGCGGCACGGGCAACGAGACGAAGGTCCAGAGTACATCTGAGGTTGAAATTGCACAGAAAGCCTGTTTTGTCACCTCAAACACGCACGCTGAACGGTAGAAGTTCTATGTTATTGTGTCCCCACAATCCCCATTAGCTATCTTGGTTCTGCTGAACCTCATCACCCTTTTGACCTTTGATTAGGCAGGCCCAGGTTAGTGCCTCATCCAGGTGAGCTCGAAGCACATCGAAGCTGAAGCACCTCTTCCCTACCATAATATTGTGATCAGTGATATCCAGCAAATTTTGAGGACACGTAAGGATTGACATTATCTCGTGAGCCGCTCGAGTGAGCACTATAAGGGGAATTTGAACAAGCCCCATTTGGTCTCTCTTCGGGAGAAGTCTGTCTCCAAGAGATACGATCTTAACGCCCCTCGGGGCAATATCCTCCTTGAAAACGGGATACTCAAAGACTGCTACGGGCAGCCCAGAGGCGAATGCCTCCAGAAGTTGGTTTCCAAATCCTTCCCATCCTGTGGGGTAAAGGACGAAGTCGGCCATAGCATAGAAATCAGGATACAGAGCATAAAGCCCTTCTTCTTCGGAACGATATGGGCGAACATCACCACCTACATATTTCCAGGCAATTCCCAATGTGTCAAACAGATCAAACACCTTCTTCTGGTAGTCAATGAAGGCCCGCTCAGGTCGACCTGCCAGAACCAGCACTACTCGATTAAGGTCAGAAAATACCCGGCCAGTGTATAGCTTCTTCCCTACCATCTCCGGACGTAACCTCTCCAAAGCCTCGGTTAGGTGCCCTGCCAATTCAGTCTGCTTGTTGGGCACAATGCGGGCCCCGACAAAGAGAACGATGTCATTTGGCTTGACATCGTATTTCCTACGAAGATTGGCTCGAATCCTGGCTTGCTCTGCCGCGTCAAGTCTTTGATTGAAATCCATAGTATCATGGATCACTTCGGCCTGGATGCCTTTGTTCTTAAGAGCCCTCTGATTGCGAGAGTTGATCGTCCAATGTCTGAGATTAGATAACACTGGTGGAAAGTATCCCTCAAGAATTGATTTAGCGAAATCGCATGTCGGGGTGAATTTGTAGGCGCCTTCGCTTAGAACGTCATGATGGATCGCAGCACAAGGCACCCGGGTCTCCTTAAGCAGATCGGTCAAAGTTACAGTCGCGACAGGATGCACAGGAAGAGATAGCATGTTGTGGGCAAACACTATGTCCGGCTTGAAATTCGTAATAACCTTGCTCAATTCCTGTCTCAGTTCCCGTAATGAGACATCAAATGCGCTTTTCAACTCTGCTTCGCTAGCAAAGTCCACCAGCCCAGATCTGAATAAATTGCGCATCATCAGCATCACTGCTTCAGAGTCAAATTCCAATGCCGGTATTGCGAAGTCTGCCCAATCATACGCTGAGCAAATCGCTACCTTATGGCCCATACTTTTGAGGGAAGCTTGGCGTTTAACTATCTCCAGGGAAACGCCGTCCATGCCTGCCGAGTCAAGAGGATCCACGTCTACGCCGTGTTTTTGCAGTCTCCCACCTGGGGCGGAGCGAAAATGAATAATAAGAACTTTCATTGTGCCGTCTCCTTTGGGTAGCTTCCTATCGGACTCATTTTCAGTATAAACGTTCTGGCTTGTAAAGGGAAGCGTCGTTGCTCGTAAGAAAGAGAGTAACAATGGCCACCAGAAACAATATTGCATAGGGGATGGCATGAATGCCAACATTTCAATTAGGTTAGTGGAATTAGGGGCAATGATACGGTGAAGCAGAGGTCTCGAGTATACCTGAGCGTGAAATTGCACAAAAACTTGTTTTGTTGCCTAGGCACGAACCACTTGACTGTACTTCTGACCTTTTGACCGGAATCCTTACATGTTGACCTCTAGGCAAATTCCCACTATTATTGCTCATATTGTTAAATAGTGAGGGCGAAGCTAAAGCTAAAGGTTCTGTCTATTGTCACCCCAGGTCCACCAATCTAGGCATTGATAAAACCGCGATAGACAAAGGAGTCACAAGATGAAAGTCATAGGCATAGTCGGCAGTCCCAGGAAAAATGGCAACACGGAACTGTTAACCAAACATACGCTTAAATCAATTTCTGAAGAAGGATTGCGTACCGAACTTATTCGGTTAGCCGGCCTGGAAATAAAACCGTGCACTGCCTGTATGGCATGCAAGAAACAGGAGACTTGCTCCATCGAGGATGACCTATTTCCGATATACCTCAAAATGAAAGAGGCCGACGGCATAATTCTGGCTTCACCGGTGTATTATGGTTCGGCGACGGCGTTGATTAAGGGACTTATGGAGCGCGCTGGCTACATCGCACGTTGGAATGGTGAACCCTTCCACGGTAAGGTTGGTGGGCCCCTGGTAGTGGCACGGCGTTCCGGCCAGAACTTCACAGTTGCTCAACTTACCTTGTGGTTTCAGATTTTGGGGTTTTATATTCCTGGTTCCACATACTGGAATGTGGCTATCGGTCGAGAAAAAGGCGAAGTGGAACAGGATGAAGAAGGACTCCAAACAGCCTGGAACTTCGGCAAGAATATGGCCTTTCTAATCAAGAAGTTGAGTACTTGACATAATCACACGCTTAACCGATTTGTGCGGATGACATATCACCTACCTGCTCACTAGACCTTCCACAAACCTGGCGCGGATATTGTTAGAGTCATAGTCCCCTGAGAAACTCAGGACTGAGGAGAGAAGGTTTTCTGACTGCCAAAACCTTTTCTAGTTCGCTAAGCATTTTCTCTCTGTCTCGTGGCAACTTTCCTGAGACGGAAAGATAGTTAGAGGCGAGTGACACAAGATGTATCATATTAGGTGGTTTCCTAACGGCGGAGCGTCGGAATTGGCAGACGAGCATGACTTAGGAACATGTGCTTGAAAGGCGTGAGGGTTCGAGTCCCCCCTCCCCACCAACCCAGAATTCGCTAAAGCGTTGTTTGTCCTATGTAAACGAAATGGTTTCGTAGTTGTCTCCGATATGCTATGGTATGATTCCAACAAATGAAAGAAATACTCCGCGATAAATCGAGAGACGAATTAGCTCGGAACCTCAACTCCTTGGGTATTAGAGCGGACTTGGCCGAACGCG
>Ga0315544_1000781_pt1 | contig 27288 bp, 23 predicted proteins | sample SalMarSW160130MG_2_FD_202543 | JGI IMG/M metagenome (GOLD analysis project Ga0315544, IMG submission 202543) | Salt marsh sediment microbial communities from the Plum Island Ecosystem LTER, Massachusetts, United States - Salt Marsh Sediment SW1601-130 ... | reverse complement strand
GGCTGATCGGCATCGAGACCTGCGAGGCCCTCCACCTGGCCGGCATCGAGATCACGGTCGTCGAGCTCCTGCCCCAGATCCTGACCTTCCTCGACTGGCAGCTGGCCAAGCTCGTCGAGCTTCACGTTCGGTCCAAGGGCGCCAACGTCATCGTCGACAACGGCGTCGCTGAGTTCCTGGGCCAGGACGGCCGCCTGAACGGCCTGAAGCTGGCCAACGGGACCGAGCTGGAGTGCGATCTGGCGGTGCTCGCCATCGGCGTGAGCCCCAACACGCGTCTGGCCAGAGAAGCCGGCCTCGACGTCGGGAAGACCGGGGGCATCCTGGTCGACGACCACATGCGGACCTCCGACCCGGACATCTTCGCCGCGGGAGACTGCGTCGAATCGGCCAATCTCATAACCGGGACCAAGGTCCACGCGCCGTACGGCGACCTAGCCAACCTCCAGGGGCGCGTCGCCGGGGAGAACGCCGCAACCAGCGACGGCGCCACCTTCCCGGGGGTCGTCCAGAGCGGCATCTGCAAGATCTTCGACTACTCCGCCGGCTCCACCGGTCTGTCGGAGGAAGCGGCCCGGGCCGCCTATTCGGATGACGTGGAGACGGCGATCAACGCCAGCACGGACATCCCCGGCTTCATGAGCGGCAAGCTGCTGGTGACGAAGCTGGTCGTCAAGCGCTCGGACGGCCGGCTGCTGGGGGCGCAATGCATCGGCCCCGGCGACGTCGGCAAGCAGATCGCCATCTGGGCCGTGGCCATCAGGGGCGGCCTGACCATCGATGACATGGTCAACGCCGATCTGCCCTACGCGCCGCCCTTCTCCCTGGCCATCGACCACAGCATCGCGACGGCCCACATCATGCAGAACAAGCTCAAGGGCCGGATGAAGGGCATCTCCGCCGTGGAGGTCAGGCACAAGCTCGACGCGGGAGAAACGCCGTTCATCCTGGACGGGCGCGGCCCGGACGAGTACGAGCAGGTGCGGCTGGGCATCGGTGAGCACCTGATACCCCTCGGCGCCCTGCGGGGCCGCCTCGACGAATTGCCGGCGGAGAAGGACAAGGAGATCATCTGCTTCTGCAAGATCTCCCTCCGCGGCTACGAGGCTGCCCGTGTTCTGGAAGGCAGGGGCTGGACCAACGTCCGGGTCATGGAGGGCGGCATCGCGGCCTGGCCGTATCCGCGCGAGAAGTGACGCCGGGCTAGGCGAGCGGGCCGGCGCTTACGATCCGTTTGCGCCGGCCCGCGCCGGCCTTACGAGACAGGCCCAGGATTCCGCCCATGTCGACCTCGCGCCGTCTCGCCGGTCTGATCTGTCTCGCGGTCGTGGTCCTGACCGCGGCTGCCTGCGGCCGCTCGGGGATTACCGAGAACGTGCCTTCGGCCGGGCTTCCGGCGGGAGAGAGCAGGCGCGATCTCAGGCATGACGGCCGCGATCGCAGCTATCTCGTGTACCTGCCCGCCTCCACCGACCTCGCCCGGCCCGTGCCGCTGGTCTTCGTCTTCCATGGCGGGACCGGCAACGCCCGCAGCGCTGTCCGCATGAGCGGGATGAACGCCGTGGCCGACGCCGGCGGCTTCGTGGCCGTCTATCCCAACGGCACCGGCCGCCTGCGCGGCGACCGGCTGCTGACCTGGAACGGCGGCGACTGCTGCGGCTACGCCCAGCAGAAGGACGTCGACGACGTGGGCTTCGTGCGGGCAGTCGTCGCCGACCTGGAGTCGTTGCTGCCCGTCGACGCCGATCGCGTCTACGCCACCGGGATGTCCAACGGGGCGATCCTGTCTCACCGCCTGGGCTGCGAGGCGGCGGACGTCTTCGCCGCCATCGCGCCGGTCGCCGGCACGCTCAACTTCGCCCCATGTGTCCCGTCGCGCCCCGTCTCGGTCATCGAGTTCCAGGGAACCGCCGACCGGCACATCCTGTACGAGGGCGGAAACGGGCCGGACGCGCTGGTGGATACCGACTTCGCCTCCGTCCGCGAATCCGTGGACTTCTGGGTGGAGACGGACGGCTGCGCCGCAGACCCGCAGACGGCGCGGGCGGAAGGGGTTCGCCACGACACCTGGACGGGATGCCGGGCTGGCTCGAGCGTGGAGCTGTACACGATCGAAGGCGGCGGACACGCCTGGCCGGGCGGCGCCGCCGGTCGCCGGCGCGCGGACAGCCCGGGCGACCTCCAGGCATCGCAGCTGATCTGGGAGTTCTTCGCCGCGCACCCCCGGGCGTAGCCCCGGCGCGGCGCGCTGGCAGACGATCGCGATAGCGCCGAGAATAGGGCCGACAGCCACAGCGCCCACGAGGTACACGCATGACCACTCTCGTCCTGCTCCGCCACGGCGAAAGCGACTGGAACAGGGAGAATCGCTTCACCGGTTGGACCGATGTCGACCTGTCGGAGAAGGGAGTCGCCGAGGCGCAACAGGCCGCGAAGCTCCTGGGCGAAGCCGGCTTCACCTTCGATATCGCCTTCACCTCGGTCCTGAAGCGCGCGATTCGCACCCTGTGGATCGTCCAGGACGCCCTGGACCTGATGTGGATCCCGGTCGAGAAGAGCTGGCGCCTGAACGAGCGTCACTACGGCGCCCTGCAGGGGCTGAACAAGGCCGAGACGGCCACCAAGTTCGGCGAGCAGCAGGTGCATGTCTGGCGGCGCAGCTACGACGTTCCGCCGCCGCCCCTCGAGCCCGACGACCCGCGCTTCCCCGGCCACGACCCGCGCTATCACGACCTCAGCGACGACGAGCTGCCGCGGACCGAATCGCTGAAGCTCACCGGCGATCGCTTCCTGCCCTACTGGCACGGAACGATCGTGCCCACTCTGCGTGAAGGCAAGCGCGTCTTGATCGCCGCCCACGGCAACAGCCTGCGGGCCCTGGTCAAGCATCTGGACAGCATCAGCGACGAGGAGATCCCGGGCCTGAACATCCCGACCGGCGTGCCGCTGGTCTACGAGCTCGACGAGAACCTGGCAGCGGTCAGCCACCGCTACCTGGGCGACCAGGCGGCCGTCGAGGCTGCCATGGCGGCGGTCGCGGCCCAGGGCAAGAAGAAGTAGGGCCGGCCGGGCCGAACGAAGCCCGCATCTTCGGCTGGCTGCCGTTCAGCCGCGTAGCTCGTCACTCGGTCAGGATCGGATCGCCCCAGACCGCCATGTCGCACGAGAACTCGCCGTTGTCGTCGACGATGAGCGAGAGCTCCCTGGACCCGAAGATCGGCACCTCGACAGACTGCGGCTCGTCCTGGCCCAACATCGCGGGGCTGCGGTACCACTCCTCGCCGTCCACCAGGACGACAAAGGTGGCGCCGTTTCCACAGTTGATCCACTCAAGCAGCCCCACCGTCGCAGTGAGCGTCTCGTAGTCGTTGTCCCCCAGGTCGAAGTCGATGCGGGAGGGCCCGTGGGCGAGGATGCCGTGCGGGTAGGCGACTCCGTGCATGACGATCGCGTCGCCTTCGTGGATGTTGTCGGTCGGATCCTCCGACGTGAAGGCGTAGGTACCCACCGAGTACTCACCGAAGCCCACCGAGACGTAGGTAGGGGTGAGGCTGGAGAGGTAGACCTGCCTGGCGGTAGGCTCGAGCGTGGGGATCGAGGCGGGCATGTCCGAGCTCTCCCACTCCGCCTGCCACGTCGCCGTGGGGTTCTCCTCCCAGTCCTTGCCGCACACGTAGACGCGGTATTCGCCTGAGGCGGTGGTTTCGCCCAGCTTGCCGCGCAGGAACCCTTCGGCCGAGGTGCCAGCCTGGGAGGCGAAATCGATCACGAACTCGCCATCGTCCCGGAGATCGATGCTGCTCAGCGGGACCAGGCATCTGCGGCCCGAGAACGGCGCCGCGAGGGACAGCTTCACGATCCTGCCGTCATCCGTCACGTAGAAGGTGATCTCGGGGTTGCTGCCTACCCAATGCCCGGCTCGGGGACCTGAAGGTCCAGCTGTCGCTGTCGCAGCCGCTGTCGCAGCCGAAGACGAGCACGCTGATGCCGCGAAGACGAGCACGATGGCAAGACCGGCGAGCCTCTTCACTTGATGACCTCCCTGGTGCATTTCGCCCGCCTAGCCCGACGGGGTGGGGGACGGGCACTGAGAGCCGAAGGTCAGGGCTCGGCGAGGGCGACGGCATCCGTCCCGCAATGCCGTCAGCGCCGGCATGGCGATGATACTGGCCGCGGATGGGCTGCGAGCGACGCTCAGGCGACGCTCAGTAGACGCGCCAGCACGCCGCCGGCGGCGAGGGCGATCGTCAGCGTCGTGGTCAGCATCGCCAGGGCCGGGCGCCAGCCGAACTCGCCCGCCATGGCCGCCAGCGTCGCGGCGCAGGGCATCGAGACCGAGGTCACGATGGCGAAGACGAACAACTGGCCGGGCGTCATGAAGGAGTTGAGGGTCGCCGCCGTGGCCCCGAGCTGAACGACGGCCAGGGCCACCAGTAGCTGCAGCGCCAGCTCCTTGCGCAGGAAGCCGAAGACCATCGCCAGGCCGGCCACGGAAGGCAGGCCGAGCCAGCCGATGACGATCGGATCGAGCACCTTCGCCGCCGGCCAGATCAGGCCGGTCTCGTAGGCCAGGCCCAGCACGATCGAGCCGCCGAGCATGATCGGGACGGCCGAGTGGGCGAACTCCGCGAAGCGGAACCAGGCCTTGCGCAGCACCTGGCGGGCGACCGGCAGTCGAAGCGGAGCCAGCTCGAGAACCAGCTCCGACTGGCGGCCGGGGACGATGGCGTTGGCGGCCAGGCCAGCGACGAAGGTGATGGCGCCGATCAGGACGAAGGCAGCCAGGGCGACGATCGGTCCGGCGAAGGGCGCCAGGGCGGCCATGACCACCGCCGACCCGGCGGAGCAGGGGACCATGGTTATCAGGAATGCGCCCAGGAGGCGTTCGCGCCGCCGCGGCAGAACCCGCGTGCCGTAGATGGCCGGGACGTTGCAGCCGGTCGCGGTCAGGAGCGGAATGGCCGCCCGGCCGGGCAGCCCCAGGACGTTGAAGAGCCGGTCGGTCAGGACGGCGGCGCTGGTCAGATAGCCCGAATCCTCCAGGATCGCCAGCAGCAGATAGAAGGTGAAGATGTAGGGGACGCCGACGGCGAGGACCGCCAGGATGCCGCCGTTGAGGCCCCACAGGACCCCGGCCGCAATCGGGCTACCGGGCGCCAGCCCCTCAGCGGCTCCGGTCAGGGCAGGCGCGACGGTGGCATCCCAGGACCGGGTGAGGAGATCGGACAGAACGCCGCCCACGACGAGCATCGTCACGAAGACCGAGATCGTGGCGCCGAGGAAGAGCGGCAGTCCGGGCCAGATCGAGGTCGTCCAGATGGACATCCGGTCCGCCAGCGACGTGGTCATGTCGCGGCGCCGCTCTACCTGGGCGGCCCAATCCCCTCCGACGCGCCAGCGCGCCGGCTCGAGATCGATGGCCATGGCCAGAGCCGCTGCGCCACGCGGCGACACTACTGACGCGGCGACGAGATCCCGCAGAGCGGGCGCCGCGACGGACGCTGCCCCGAGTGACCGGCCGGTCTGCATCTCTCGCGCCCGCTCCGTCAGGTGCCGCTCCAGGCCCAGGTCGTAGATGCGAGCCGGGACCGTGCTGCGGGGGGACGCCCCGGCCAGGCGTTCGCGCCGGTAGTTGGCCAGGCGGACCGCGTCGGTCACGGCTTCGCGGACGCCGCTTCCGCGGCGTCCGTCCGTCAGGTGGACCGGCGCCGCCAGCAGCTGCGAAAGCCGCCCCGAATCTATTTCGATGCCGTGGCCGGCGGCCTCGTCCACGAGGTTGGCGGCGAAGACGATCGGCAGCCCCAGGTCGCGGCAGGCCAGGGCCAGGGGCAGGTGACGGCGTAGGTCGCCGGCGTCGCCCACGAGCAGGATCGCGTCCGGGCGCAGGGCGGTCAGCGTCTTCCAGAACGGATCCCCTCCGGCCGGCGAATCCTGGAGCGACAGCGTCCCCGGCGTGTCGGCCAGCCAGGCCTTGCCTTCGGGGGTCCGGACGCGGGCCCGTTCGACCATGACCGTGGTCCCCGGCGCGTTGACGCTCTCGACGTAGCGACCGCTGGCGACGCCCATCAGGGTGGACTTGCCCACGTTCGGCCGACCGACCAGGGCGATCAGCGGCAGGTCGCCGTCCGCCCGGGCGGAGCGTCCGCGGCCGAGGAAGCGGGAGAGCCTCATCCGGGCTCCTCCTCGACGGTCTCGACTTCGACCTTGCCGGCCACGGCCCGAGCGATGGCCAGCCTGGCCCGCCCCAGCTTCACGATGACCGGCCCGCCGAGCCCGACTCGCCGCTCCAACTTCAACACCGTCCCCGTCACTATCCCCTCGTGCTCCAGCGTCGCCCGGGCCGCGTCGGACATGGCCGTCACGCGCACGCTGCGACCGATGGGCACTCCTCGCAGCCGAAGAGACGGCCCGCCGGCCGGCGGGGGCGATATCCTAGTAACGGGATCGGGATTGCTCACGATTAGGAGTATAGAGCCGAGCGGGCCTTCGGCGCCAGCCCGCGATATCCGATCGCGGGCGCGCTCGCGATCGGCGCCGGTTGCCTCGCGGCGGCCAGCCGGTCTCCGCACTCGACGCAGGTACCATCGTCTCAGCGGCTACCTGACCGCCGCCGGGGACAAACCTTGACCGGGGCTGCTACACTCGGCCAACCGAACCGCCCGTGCAGGTGGTGCGGTTGTAGCTACTGAGGACCAGATTGGGCCTGTTCGATCGCCGGAACCGCCGTAATGTGGCCGTCCTGATCAGGACGGATGGTCGGCGTGTCCAGGCGCCCGTGGACAACCTCGGCCTGGTCGATGTATCCCTCTTCGGTCTGATCCGCTCGTTCGAGCTGGGCATTGAGCGCGTACTCGGGCTCATTATCGGCTCCCGGCGGGAGACTGGACGACGGGACCAGCGCCAGTAGCGCTAACCCCAGGACGACCAGACCCTCGCCGGACGGCGAGGGTCTTTTTGATGGCTAAGAGAACCAGGCAGGGCAGAGCAGGAAAGGAAGGGCGGCAGCCATGGCGACCACGGACGAGAGTTCGGGCCGTTCGTCTACGGCGACGAAGGGAGCACGCCAACGCATCGATCACACGCCCGGGGCCGGCACGGCCCGGGCGGAAAAGATCAACGCCGGGCGGCGCGAGATGCTGACGGATTCCAAACGTCTCCAGATCAAGAGCCTGGCTGAGCGGGGCGTCAAGCGGCCGCGCATAGGGGCCGACGCGGTGTGCGAGTCCCTGCTCCGCCAGGGCGTGGACATCGTCTTCGGCTTCCCTGGCGGCGTGCTCCTGCCTCTCTATGACGTCCTGGGTGACTACCCTGAGCTGCGTCACATCCTGGTCCGCCACGAGCAGGGCGCTGCCCACGCCGCCGACGGCTACGCCCGCGCCACCGGCCAGGTCGGTGTTTGCATGGCCACGTCGGGCCCCGGGGCCACCAATCTGGTCATGGGCATCGGCAATGCCATGCTGGATTCGGTGCCGATGGTCGCCATCACCGGCAACGTCGTCTCCTCGCTGCTGGGAAGGGATGCTTTCCAGGAGATCGACATTACCGGCATCACCTTGCCGTGTACCAAGCACAATTACCTGGTCCGCGATCCCAACGACATCCCGCGGGTCGTCGCCGAGGCTTTCCACATCGCCAGCGTCGGGCGCCCCGGGCCGGTCCACATTGACCTGACGAAGGACGCCCTGATGGGTGAGTGCCAGGCCGAGCATCCGGAGACCCTCTACCTGCCCGGCTTCAAGCCGAAGTTCGATGGTCACCCGCGCCAGGTCAAGCTGGCCGCCCAGGAGATCGCGAAGGCCGAGCGGCCGGTCATCGTGGCGGGCCACGGCGTGCTCATCGCAGGCGCCACCGAGGAGCTGCGCCAGCTGGCCGAGAGGGCCCAGATCCCCGTTACCTACACTCTCTTGGGTATCAGCTCCTTGCCCGAGGACCATCCCCTGAGCCTGGGTTTTGTCGGTATGCACGGCTGGAAGCACGCTAACAGGGCCATCCAGTCGTCGGACCTGCTCATCGCTCTCGGCATGCGCTTCGACGACCGCGTGACAGGCCACGTGCCAACCTTCGCGCCCTACGCCCGCATCATCCACGTCGACATCGACCCGGCCGAGATCGGCAAGAACGTTGCCGTTGAGGTGCCGATCGTGGGCGACGTCAAACACGTCCTGAAGACCCTTATTCCGCAGGTCGAACCCGTTGCTTCGGAGAAGCGGGCGGCCTACCTCGAGGAACTCGCGGCCTGGCGAGCCGAATCGGAGAAGATGCCCTGGCACGGCTCGGGGGCCTGGCGCAACGGGCAGCTCTCGGCCGATTTCGTCGTCTGCAAGATAGCCGAGGCGTCCGGTCACGACGCCACCCTCGTGGCAGACGTTGGCCAGAACCAGATGTGGACGGCCCGATACGGCGGCTATCGGCGGGCCAACAGTCATCTCAGCGCCGGCGGTCTGGGCCCGATGGGCTTCGGTCTGCCGGCAGCCCTGGGTGCCGCGGTGGGCCGGCCCGACAAGGAGACGTGGGCCATCGTCGGCGACGGTGGCCTGCAGATGACGGTCCAGGAACTGATGACCCTGGTCCAGGACCGCATCCCGGTCAAGGTCGCCGTCCTGAACAACCACAAGCTGGGCATGATCCGCCAGTGGCAGGAGCTGTTCTACGCCGGCAACTACCACTCCAGCCATCTGCTCGGGCCGGACTGGCTGAAGCTGGCCGAGGCCTATGGGGTCGCCGCGTTCACGGCCGGGTCGCCCGAGGAGGTCGACAAGGCCATCGCTGCGGCCCGCGCGGTCGATGGTCCAGCCCTGATCGAGTTCTGTATCGCCGCCGAACAGAACGTCTTCCCCATCATGCCGGCCGGCAAGGGCCTGTCCGACCTCCTGGAAGAGCAGTTCGAGGAGCCGAACCAATGAGCGCCAATCCCACTCCCGACAAGGCACGTCCGGCGCCGGCTCACTCGGCGCCTCCGGCCCGTGCTCTGCCCGGCCAGGGCGAGCCCCATCGCCATGTCCTGGTGGCCATCGTCCTGAACAGGCCGGGCGTCCTCAATCGTGTGGCCAGCCTGATGCGGGCGCGCAACTTCAACATCGAGACCCTCGCTGTCAGTCACACTGATCAGCCGGAGGTCAGCCGCATGACCATTACGCTGCAGGGCGACGACGTCCTGGTGGAGCAGGTTGCCAAGCAGCTGTACAGGCTGATCGACGTGCTCAAGGTCCAGGACGTCACCAACGATCCGACAGTCGAGCATGAGATAGCCCTTATCAAGGTCCGCGCCGACGACCGCAATCGCGGCGAGGTGCTGACCATTGCCGACATGTACAAGGCCAAGGTTGTGGATCTGGCGGCCGAGTCGCTGATCGTGGAGGCGACCGGGACGGAGTCCGAGGTGGACGCGCTGATAGCGCTTCTGCGCGGCTTCGGCATCAAGGAGCTCGTCCGCTCGGGTACCGTCGTCATGTCCCGGGGCGCCGGGTCGATCGAGGAGGCAGTGAAACGATGACCGCGAAGATGTACTACGACGCCGACGCAGACCCGAAGGCGCTGGCCGGCCAGAAGATCGTGATCGTCGGCTACGGCAGCCAGGGCCACGCCCATGCCCAGAACCTTCAAGATTCCGGCCACGACGTCACGGTGGTCGAAGCCAACCCCAAGGCCCGCGCCCTTGCCGAAGAGGCGGGGCTCAAGACGGCCGACATGGCCGAGGCGGTCAAGGCCGCCGACGTGATCATGATCCTGGTCCCCGACACCATCCAGAAGAAGGTGTACGAGGAGCAGATCGCGCCCAACATGCGTCCCGGCCAGCTGCTGATGTTCGCCCACGGCTTCAACATCCGGTTCGATCGCATCAAGCCGGGCGAGGGGATCGACGTCGGCATGGTCGCGCCCAAGGGCCCCGGCCACCTGGTGCGCTCGGTCTTCGAGCAGGGCGGCGGCGTGCCGGCGCTCTTCGCCGTCGAGAAGGACCCCTCCGGGACCGCTCGGGCTCGCGTCCTGGCCTACGCCCGCGGCATCGGCGCCACGCGCGCCGGCGTGCTCGAGACGACGTTCAAGGAAGAGACCGAGACGGATCTCTTCGGCGAGCAAACGGTCCTGTGCGGCGGCGTGACGGAGCTGATCCGCAACGGCTTCGAGACGCTCGTCGGGGCCGGCTACCAGCCCGAGCTGGCCTACTTCGAGGTCATGCACGAGCTGAAGCTGATCGTCGATCTCTTCTATCGCGGCGGCATGAACTTCATGCGCTTCAGCGTCAGCGACACGGCCGAGTACGGCGACTACGTCTCGGGCCCGCGCGTCATCGGCCCGCAGGTTCGAGCGGCCATGGAGCAGGTGCTCAAGGAGATCCAGGACGGGTCGTTCGCGGCTCGCTGGATCGCCGAGAACGAGGCCGGCCTGCCGGAGTTCAAGAAGATGCGCGAAGCCGGGCGCGGCCATCAGATCGAGAAGGTGGGTGCCGAGCTGCGGGCCAAGATGCCGTTCCTGAACCCTGTCGAGATCGTCGACGGTCAGCCTCAGGCTGCCGCGAAATCGAAGTAGCGGCACTGAGGCCCTCATGAGCGACAAGGCGCCAGTAGACGTACCCCCGACGTATCGACTCGTTGTCGTCCCTGGGGACGGCATCGGCAGGGAAGTGATAGCCGGCGGCCGCCGCGTTCTCGAGGCGGCCGCGCAGGCCTTCGGCTTCGGCATCGAGTGGACCGAGATCCTCGTCGGGGGCGTGGCCATCGACGCCTACGGGACAGGCATCCGCGACGAGGACCTGGCTCTCTGCGCCGCCGCCGACGCGGTCTACTTCGGTTCCATCGGGGATCCGCGCTACAGCGATCCGAAGGCCAAGGTTCGGCCCGAGCAGGCCCTGCTCCGGATGCGCAAGGACCTGGCCCTCTACGCCAACCTTCGGCCGGTCACGGTCCAGCCGATCCTGGCCGCCAGTTCGCCGGTGCGCGAGTCGCTCGTCAGGGACGTCGATCTGCTGATCGTGCGCGAGCTGACCGGGGGCCTGTACTTCGGCAAGCCGTCAGAGCAGCGGGCAACGCCTGCCGGACGCGAGGTCGTCGACACCCTCACCTACACCGAGCACGAGATCCGTCGTGTGGTGCAACTCGGCTTCGAGCTGGCCCGCGGGCGGCGCAAGAAGCTGACCAGCGTCGACAAGGCCAACGTTCTCGAGTCGAGCCGCCTGTGGCGGACGATCGTCGAGGAGGTCAAGCCCGACTACCCGGACGTCGAGCTGGAGCACCGGCTGGTGGACGCCTGCGCCATGTCGCTCGTCACCCGCCCGGCCCAGTTCGACGTGCTGGTCATGGAGAACCTCTTCGGCGACATCCTCTCCGACGAAGCCAGCGTCCTGGCCGGCTCGCTGGGGATGCTGCCGTCGGCCTCGCTGGGCGAGCGGCGCACGGAGTATGGTCTCTTTGGGCTGTACGAGCCGATCCACGGTTCGGCCCCGGACATCGCCGGGCAAGACCTCGCCAACCCGCTGGCCACGATCCTGTCGGGCTCCATGCTGATGCGCTGGTCGCTGGGGCGGGCCGACGTGGCCGACGCCGTCGAGGCGGCCGTGACGGCCACGCTGAACGCGGGTTATCGCACGCCCGACCTCGTCGCGGCGATCGGAGATCAACCAGACACGAAGAAGGTGGGAACGCAGGAGATGGCCGACCAGGTCGTCTCCAGCTTGATTGAGTCCACCCCGTCCATGGCCGTTACGACTTCCTCGAACGCAGATGCGGGTGGATTCCAATGAGTGATCGCGTAGTTCTCTACGACACGACCCTTCGCGACGGGACCCAGCGCGAAGGCCTCATCGTCTCGCTGGCCGACAAGATCAAGGTCGCCCGCCGCCTGGACGAGTTCGGCATGCCCTACGTCGAGGGCGGCTGGCCGGGCTCCAACCCCAAGGACGTGGACTTCTTCGAGGCCGCCCGCTCAATCGCCTGGAAGAACGCGAAGATCGCGGCTTTCGGCTCGACCCGCCATCGCAGCAACAGCGCCGAGGCCGACCCGAACCTGGCCGCCCTGGTGGCGGCCGAAACCCCGGTCGTTTGCGTTTTCGGCAAGAGCTGGCTGCTCCACGTGCGCGAGGTCCTCCAGGCCACGCCGGAGGAGAACCTGGCAATGGTGGGCGACTCGGTCGCATTCTCCGTGGCCGCCGGCCGGGAGACGATCTACGACGCCGAGCACTACTTCGACGGCTACAAAGACGACCCGGCCTACGCCCTGGCGACCCTGCGGGCGGCTCGCGACGCCGGCGCCACGACGCTGGTCCTGTGCGAGACGAACGGCGGGGCGCTGCCGGACGAGGTCGCAGAGATCACCCGCGCCTCCATCGCAGCCCTGGCCGAGGACGGCAAGCCCGAGGTCGTGTGGGGCATCCACTGCCACAACGACTCGGAGCTGGCGGTGGCCAACTCGCTGGCCGCGGTGGCGGCAGGCGCGCGCCACGTCCAGGGCACGGTCAACGGCTACGGCGAGCGCTGCGGCAACGCCAACCTGGTGAGCATCCTGGCCGACCTGGAGCTCAAGACCAAGTACCAGCCCGTGCCGTCCGGCCGCCTGGGCGAGCTGACCGAGCTGGCCCGCTACGTGGCCGAGATCGTCAACATCACCCCCGACGACCACCAGCCCTACGTGGGTCGCTCGGCCTTCGCCCACAAGGGTGGGGTTCACGGCGCGGCCACGGCCCGGGCCAGTAGCGCCTACCAGCACATCGACCCGGCGGTCGTCGGCAACCTCAGCCGCCTGGTCGTGAGCGAGCTGGGCGGCAGGGCCAACACCCAGCTGCGGGCTGAGCAGCTCGGCCAGCAGCTCGACGACGTCGACCCCAAGAAGCTGAGCCAGGTCATCAAGCAGCTGGAAGCCGAAGGCCTGGCCTTCGAGGGCGCCGAAGCCTCCTTCGAGTTGCTGGTGCGGCGGCACAAGTCCAGCTACGCTCGGCCCTTCGAGCTGTGCGACTACACCGTCCTGGTGGAACAGCGCGGCGGTTCCGAGCTCCTGGCCGAGGCGACCGTCAAGGTGGAGGTGGCCGGCGAGGTGCTCCACACCGCCGCCGACGGGAACGGCCCGGTCAACGCTCTGGACACGGCCCTGCGCAAGGCCCTGGGCGCCTTCTACCCTCAGCTGGATGCCGTCCACCTGGTTGACTACAAGGTCCGCATTCTCGACAGCGAGGAGGCCACCGCGGCCCAGACGCGAGTCATCATCGACTCATCGAACGGGGCCCTGGAGTGGTCGACGATGGGCAGCGGGACGAACATAATCGCCGCCAGCTGCCAGGCGCTGATCGACTCACTCGAGTACGCCATCTGGAAGACGGGCGCGGAGGTGCGGCGGCGCGATGAGCGCCACTTCACCACTGTCGCCCAGAATGGCGCCAGCAAGTAGTCGTTTCGGCTCACAGGTGGAGGTTGGGATGGCATCGCCGAAAGCGGGCGCGCCGCGGGTCGCCTTCCAGGGCGAAGAGGGCGCCTTCAGCGAGGAAGGCGTCTTCTCGGCTTTCGCGGCGCCGTTAACTGTGGCTATGCCGACCTGGCGCGAGGTCTTCGAAGCCGTCAACAGGGGCGACGTCGAAGCCGGCGTCGTGCCGATCGAGCGTTCGGCCGGCGGCAGCGTGCGCGAGATCTACGACCTGCTGTTCGAGTTCGACGAGATCAGGATCGTTGCTGAGGTGACCGTGCCGGTCCACCTGGCCCTGCTGGCCATGCCGGGCCAGAAGGTCGAGCAGATCGAGCGCGTCTACAGCATCGCCCAGGCCCTGGACCAGGCCGACGCCTTCTTGCGCACCCGGCCGTGGCAGGTCATGACCAGCTACAACACCGCCGGTGCGGCCAAGGCCATCGCCGACAACAAGGAGATGGGCGCGGCGGCAATCGCCTCGCCGCGGGTGGCGCCGATCTACGGCCTGGAGGTGCTGGCCTCGGACATCCAGACCGGCCAGGCCAACCGCACCCGCTTCGCCGTCCTGGCGCGCGACCCGCTGGGCGACGGCTGGCTGAAGCCCGCCACCGTGGCCGGGCCGACGAAGACGACCCTCGTCTGGGCGGTGCGCAACGTGCCGGGCAGCCTGTACCGCTGCCTGGGCTGCTTCGCCGAGCGCGACGTCAACCTCTCGCGCCTGGAATCGCGGCCCAGCCGCGGGGTCCGCTGGGAGTACGTCTTCTGGGCGGACCTGGACGCCGAACCGGGCGAGCCCGATTGCTCGGCAGCGCTGGCCGCTCTCTTGCGGGAGGCGGTGATGGTCCGCGTCGCCGGAGTCTATCACCGCCCCGCCGAGGAGTAGCTAGGTCGAGCCAAGGCGGCCGGCCGGTCGCCGGGTCGAAGCCCCGTTCGAGGCCCGCCGGGACGCGCGACGCTTCGCCACGGGGCCGGGCTTGCCGTAGAGATAGCCCTGGCCCAGTTCCACGCCGAGCCGCCGGACCATGTCGGCCTCTTCCCCGGTCTCGATACCTTCCGCGACCAGGGTGCACCCCGCCGCGCGGGCAAAGTGCCGCATCCCTGTGACCAGGGCCTGTCTGCCCAGATCCGTGTTGACGCCGCGGACGAGGCCCATGTCGAGCTTCACGAAATCGGCCCGCAGCTCCACGATGTGGGTGAAGTTGGCGATTCCGGCCCCGGCGTCGTCGACTGCCAGCCGGGCCTCCGGAACTACGCCCCGGAACCCATCTCGAACCGCAGGGTAGTCTTTGATGGCTTCGTGTTCGGTGATCTCAAGAACTATCGGCCGATCGGCACGCGACAGGGTTGCTCTCAGGGCCTCGGGAACGGCGAGCATCCGGGGCGAGATGTTGAGGTGCAGCCACTGGCCGGACGGCAGGGCCCGGGCGGTTTCGATGGCCCGCTCGAGTGTCGCCAGCTCAAGTTCCACGCCGATACCCACCTGCCAGGCTTCCGCGAAGCATAGGTCGGGGGGCTGTCCGGACGAGAACCTGGTTAGGGCTTCATGCCCTACGATCTCCCCCGAGGGCAGGCCGACGATCGGCTGGAACACGGTCCGGAAGGCGCCTTCCTGGATGACTCGCTCGAGATTCGCCCGGGTTTCGAGTTCGACACGCCTGGCGTGGAGCCGGTCGGCCAGGAGAGCGCTGGGCGTGCTGGTCAGATCGACGACGACCGTAAGCCGTTCGACGAACATCCGCCCGAGATCGGGGTCGGAGGTCCCAACCATGAGCAGCCCGTCGGCATGGTCGCCGTGCACGATCGGCGCATAGGCGGCCGCCCGCAGATCCATCTCGGTCAGAGCGGTCTCCCAAGTCCCGCCCTCGGGGCAACCGGCCCAGTACTCGCCATGCGGCCCCCGTGCCGCCCGGTCGTGGAGCAGCCCGGTCCGCATGTCTTTGCTAGGAGCCCGGGGGAAGTCCGAGGGGGCACGATACGCCAGCGCGGTGATCTGATCCGGGAAGCTGAAGCCGAAGACTGCAACGAAGCACACTCCCGGCAGCGTCCACATCGCGTCACACAGCGCCTCGGCCGCCTGTTCGGCCGTGGCCTTGGGCTGCAGGCGCTGCAGGGCCTCGACCATGGCCGACTCGAGGCGGGCCTCGAAGGCCAGGTCGCTCAGGGCCTGCTGGAGCAGAGTCATGTCCGTCAGGAAGCCAACGGTTGCGGGCCCGTCCGGCAACTCGACCTCCGCGATTGCGACGTGCATCGGGAACTGAGATCCGTCTCTCCGGCAGCCCACCGTCTCGTACGCAATTGGTGCCGGCAGGCTCCGGGCCCGGCGCTGAGATAGCCCCAGCACCTGGCGGCGGCGCCGCGGCGCTATCTGCTCGGCAAGCGAGTGCCCAACCAGGTCGGCATCGGTATCGAAGCCGAACATGCGCAAGTACGCTTCGTTGACGGCGATGGTTGTACCGGCCCTGCTGACTCCGATCGCGACGGGAGCCTTGTCGATGAGCGTGCGGAATCGCGATTCACTCTCTCGCAGGGCTCGCTCGACGCGCTCGCACTCTTCGACGCTGCATGTCACTCCCACGGGATGCCTCGGCTCACGCTGCCCACCAGAGAGGATCTTGGCCGGGACCTCGGTGGCGGCGACCCGATGTCCTTGGACAGGCTGATCGACCCGTACGCGAACCGGACCCCACGCCGCGCTACCTGCCCCGTCGGCGGCCGAGCGCCTCACGAGGCAATCCTCGACGCGAGCCCAGCGGACTGCGGCGTGAGCGCGTCTGTCGCGGGCGCCGCCATCGTCCGCAGCCGAGTTACCGCCCCCGAGCAGCGTATATGCGTGGCCCGGGTCTTGTCGGCTGCCACCGTAGTCATACGCCTCGTTCTGCTGCGGCACGGATGGGGTTGTGAACATCGTGCGGCACGCCGCCGCGACTTCCACTAAGCCATTGGGTTGGGAACCGGGTCGGCATGCGTGGGACGAGCGAGTGGTACAACCGGGTGAGGCGGTGCCTCCGAGAGCCGCTCGGCCGGACGTCTGCGACGCCCGTCTCGCGTCGGCCCGGCGGATGGTGAGCCGCACCAGGCCGACCACTCAATCGCTTCGCTCCTCGCCTTTCTCTGGCGGTCGATCCTTTCCGCCTCTGCCCCGATGAGGCTCGGCAAGCCCAGCGTCCACCAGCCACGCTGGGGTGCGCCCGCTCGACGTCGCATCGCCCGAGCGAGCGGCGCTGGGCCGTATCCAGCCTTCGCGGATGGCGTGAAGGACCAGATCGGTCCTGCTCGGGACCCCGACCCGATCGAAGAGGGCACGCAGATGGCTCTCCACGGTGCGCGGGCTGATGCCCATGGCCGACGCCACTTCCACCGTCGACTGGCCGTCGGCGAGCAGCTCCAGGACAGCCAGTTCCCGAGCGGTCGGGATGCCCCCAGCGGCGCGAACGGCGTGCATCGTCGCCGGCGAGAAGCTGACCTCGCCGTCCGCGGCGGCGATGATGGCCGCGACCAGCTCGTCCGGTTCTGCCATCTTCAGAACGAAAGCCGCCGCGCCGCCCTCGAAGGCGGCCCGGTGGTAGATCGGGTGGTCGTGGGAGGTGTACATGACGAATCTCGGATGCTCCCGGCCGGCGCATTCCTTGAGAAGAGTGAAACCGGACTCGTCACCCAGCTGGATGTCGCACACGACGACGTCCGGGCTTTCCTGCGCGATCAGCCTTCTGGCTTCTTCCAGATCTAGCGCTACGCCGGCGACCCGCAGCCTCGGATTCGACGCCAGCAAGGCGGCGACCGCCTGCGCGACCATCGTGTGATCGTCGACTATGGCAACGCTGACCGCGGGCACGAGTTGTCGCGACACGACTGCTGGAGCATCTGGTCGTGCGGGGGCGCGGCCGGCGCCCAGCAGAACATCGCTTGGATGGGCCATGAAGTACCCCTGGCCGAAGTGGACGCCAAGGTCCACCAGGGTCGTGAACTCCGCCGCCGTCTCGATGCCTTCGGCAACCACAGCGATCCCGAGCTGCCGGGCAAGCGCAGATATCGCCGATGCCAGGGCGCGATGGGTCGTGTCCTTGTCGATGTCCCGCGTCAGGCTCACGTCCAGCTTGATGATGTCAGGCGTAAGCTCCAGGAGCCTGTGGAAGTCTGCCGAGCCGTATCCTGCATCGTCGAGTGCGAGCCTGATTCCTCTCGATCGCACCCTGGGCAGCCCGGCGCGGAGCGGCTCGTAGTTGGCCACTGCGGCATCGACGCCGATCTCGAGAACCAGGCGATCGGGGGGCAGGTTGCGCAGCATCTGATCCAGTTCGTCGCACACGGCAGTGGACGGCGAGACGTTCAGAGCCAGGTAAGCTGGCTCCGGGATATCGGCGAAGAGAGCAAGGTGCGCTCGCACGGCGGCAAGCTCCAGGAGACGACTCTGCGAGGCATCCATGTCCGGATGCGAGAACCACTCGGCCGGCTTGCGGCCAGGCTCTCGGTCGAACCGGGCTAGAGCCTCATAGCCGACGATCAGACCGGTGGCGAGCTCGAAGACCGGCTGGAGAACCGGCCTGATGCCACCGGGAGCCAGGGCGGCGGCCACCTCGTGCGGCTTCGGTCCGGCGCCCAGCCCCTCGGGCCGTCGACGCTTGCCGACGGACCGGTGCGTGGCATCTCGCGGAGTCGGATCTGGCCGTGGCATGGCGGACCTCACTCAGCACGGGAATGGACGGAGGTGTGCGGCACCCAGGCCCGCACGGTCGTTCCGTGTCCGGGCTCGCTCTCGATGGAGCACCAGCCGCCGGTAATGCTCGCCCTCTCCCTCATCAGGGCCAGGCCCAGGTGCCCGGGCTCCTCCGGGGCGCTGGCGTCGAAGCCGCAGCCGTCGTCACGCACGGTCAACAGTGTCCCGCCGTCCGACTTGGAGAGGGCAACCTCCACCGCTGTCGCGGAGGCGTGCTTGCGGACGTTGGCCAGCGCCTCCTGGGCTATTCGCAAGAGCATCGCCTCTGCCTCCCGAGGCGGCCTGTCCGAGGTCTCGATCTTCACCGTGCACGGCGGGCCTCCAGATTCCTGCACGCGTGCCAGGTAGTCGGGGAGAGCGAGAGCCAAGCCACCCTCGCCAAGAGAAGGCGTCCTCATGTCGAGCAGCAGCGTCCTGAGTTCCACCAGCGAATCCGAGATGGTGCCTTCGAGCTTCTCGATCTCCTCACCGCTCTGGCCTGAGATCTCGCGCCCCAGCATGCTCAAGCGGATACGGAGGGCAACGAGCGTCTGGACGATGCCGTCGTGGATCTCGGCCGCGATCCGCCGGCGCTCTTCCTCCTGATCGGACACGATCCGGATGGCCATGTTGTGTCGCTCTCGCGACACCCGCCGCAGTCGGTCCAGGCTCTCCTGCAACTCGCGCGTTCGCTGCTGGACGGCCTCCTCGAGTCGTCGTTCGTGGTCGCGGAGGTCGAGTTCCAGGTGACGCCTGGCCAGGAGGTTGTGCACGCGACACAGCAGCTCGCGCTTCCTGATCGGCTGGAAGATGCACTCCGTGGCCGTATCGCAGATCTCGTCCTCGGATTCGTCGCACAGCGCCAGGATCGGAGGCCGTGACCGATCGTCCTCCGTCAGCCAGGCGAGCAGCTCCGGCCAGCCGCCCTCTTGGCGGGCTGGGGAACCGACGACCACGAGATCGGGGGGCGTGTCGGCCTCACGGGCAAGCCTGAACCCCTCCTGCCCATCCACTCCAATTACGGAGCGGTGCCCCGCATCTTCCAGGATGCGCCGAAGCTTCCGAGCGGCCGCCCGATCGTCCTCGATGATGAGGATGCGGGCTTGAGTGAATCGATCTTCAGGCAAGCTTCTTCACCGGCGGCTCTGGTTCGCACCGCGTCACGGTCATCTGTGCCGGGGCAACCCTCCTCGACCCGGCGAGTTGGGTCGCGCGGCCGAGTCTAGCACGACCCTGTGGAGCGCCCGCCCGGTGTGCGACTGCACCTCGTGCACGTGGCGTACGAGTCAACTGCCCATTCGGGTGGGTTCCCCCGGTTACGTTGGTCACTAGGTCATCTCACCTATGGTCACCTTGTGACTGGCGGCGCCAGAAGGTCTCATTGACCCTGCGAGGGTGGGCGTTCGGACTGGCAGCAGACAAACCAGCACCCCGTCCCACCAAGTACCGGCCGCTCGGGCAACCGGGCGTCCCAAGTAGAAGGAATGGCACAGATATGGATTCGACGACTTCCAGCCAGAGAAAGCGCCGCAGGCGAGGTCTGTTGGCTCTGCTCGTGGCCGCGAGCGCCGTCGTAAGCCTCTCCGGAGGCCTTCTCTCATTGGCGCTGTTCACGGACTCCGAAACAGTCACGGGCAACGCATTCCAGGCTGGGACGATCGACATCTCGGTTGCGCCCGGGAGTGCGATCCTTTCGGCCACAGCCCTCATGCCGGGCGATACCGTCAACGGCTCGGCCGTCGTGTCGAATGCCGGTACGGCGCAGCTGCGCTACGCCATCACCGGTCTTGCGACCGACGCAGACGGACTGCATCTCAACACCGTCCTCGCTCTGACGATCAAGGACGAAGGTACGAGTTGCGCCGCCTTCGACGGAACCACGCTGTTCAGTGGCTACGTTCCTACCGCCGTCGGCAACCTTGTCGGCGATGCGGCGACTGGCCCCCAGGCCGGCGATCGGACCCTGAACAGCGGCGCCAGCGAGACGCTCTGCTTCGCTGCTGACCTCCCGATCGGGACCGGCAACGCGTTCCAGGGCTCCGCGACGACGATGACCTTCACCTTCGAGGCCGAGCAGACGGCCAACAACCCGTAAGGGCTGAAGAGTGAACAGGCGCCGGTCATGGCCCCTCATCGGGCCGTGACCGGTCCCTGTGCTGCACCCGGGGGGTGACTGATGAAGATGGCGCTCCGAATCCTGCGTGTGTCGCTGGATGGCGCCCTGCTGTTGCTCGTTGCGGGGGTGGTCGTTCTCGCGCTTGCCGCGGCGCTCGGACCCGCGATGGGGCATCAGCCGGTCGTCATCAGGGGCGGCTCCATGGCGCCCGCGATCCCGCTCGGAGCGCTCGTCGATGTCGTGGGGGTCGACCCGTCGGAGCTGGCGGTTGGGGACATCGTGACAATGAAGACCGCCAGCGGCGTGCTGGTCACTCACCGCATCGTTCGGATAGTCTCGACTGAGGAGGGGCTCTCGTTCGAGTTGAAGGGCGATGCCAACGCCGAGCCCGACGCGGGCCTGGTGCCAGCCACAGCTGTGCAGGGAAGAGTGGCCGTTTCCGTACCCATCCTTGGCTACATGCTGTACATGCTCACCTCTCCAACGGGTCTGGCGTCGCTCATCTGTCTGGCTCTGACCCTGCTGTTCTTGATCTGGCTGCTCGAGGACCTCGAACAGGGATGGGGACTCTCCAGGAGCTCCGAGCCCCGAGAGAGGTTGATAGGATGAGGCGCCTCGGTCGCCCGCGCCCGATCCTGCTGGCTGCGCTGGCCTTGGCCTGCTCGACGGTGTTCGTCGCCGGAACTGCGACGAGCATGGCCCTGTTCAGTGATGCGGCTGCGGATGGCGGCAACAGCATGTCTGCCGGCCTTTGGGCCTTCTACCTGCACAACAACCCGACGCCGCCCACTGGCAACACGAGGTTCCAGGCGGACCTGACCGCAACGACGACCGCTTCCACTCAGGCGACTCTGTACAACTACGACCGCATCGACTGCGACAATAGGACGGGTCGCCTGTTGCGGCGGCAGTTCTTCCCCGACCCCGGCAACACGACCACCTGCCGGTACGTGAACTGGAGGTTGCCTGTCCAGACGGTCGCCCTGAGCCTGACGGCGGGAGAGACGGTCACGGCCGACATCTGGTCGGCCACCCAGACCAACCGAGCCAACCGCACCGGATCCATCATCGCCTATCTGCGCGACTACGACCCGAGCACAGGCACGTACACTGAGATTGCGAACGCGACCTACACGGGCAACCACGCGGCAGGAAGGACCTTCTACGAGCGGCCCATCCCAATCACGATTGCCTCGACCTACACCGTGGCGGCGGGCCACCAGCTGGAGCTGAAGCTTGAGTGCCCCAGGGCCACTTCTCAACACAACATGATGGTCGCCTACGACACGACGGGCTACCCTTCGCTCCTGCGGCTGCCCTAAGCTCGGCCACCCGACTCCAGGGACCCAGCCACCCTCTCCGCCAGACTGGCACTCTGATCGCCGGCAATCGCCCGGCGATCAGAGTGCTGCTTCGCAGGCCCAGCGCCGGCTGCGTCCCATCCCCAATCGCGAGGGCTTCCAGGCGATCGTCGGCGCCTGGAAGCGGGGTCCTAGCCGACGCCTCGCTCCAGCCCCATCCGGAGCGCCGGGGCCCGCCATGAGCGGCCGCGGTCCCAATCACGCGAAGCGCCATCGTGTCCTGGAAGGGATCTGGCCGGCCTTGCGCGCGGTGCGCGGCGGCGGGAACTGTTAGGCAACCTGCAAACTCCGTACCTTGCAGACAGCCTTAACGTCCTGAGGGAAAGCACGCAGGCCGGTAGCGGTAGGCACGCGCTTGTGGCACGAAGGGCGTTCCCCGACAGTGGACGCATGAACGGGCACCGCTACGCAGCACGGGACGCACGGCCAGGAAGACGGCCCCATCGGTGCACACGGCGCGTACTCGGTGGCCCGCCGAAGAGGCTGACATGATCGGACGACCGGGATCCCTGCTGAGCATTGGCAATGGAGAACCCGAACGCGACCTGGGGGGCGGGGCCGGCTCCGTCTCCCCGGGCGCCCGCGTCGCAGCGTTGGTTGAAGCCGAGCTGGGCAGTCAGGTTGGCCCCGGCGACGTTCCAGGCTTCGATCCCACCTGGGGGACTCTTCGCCCGCCGCTGCTCCTGGAGAGCGATCCGTGGCTCACGCGACCGGGCGCGGGCGGAGCCGCAATCGAGGTCGCCTGCACAGATGCCGAGATCTTCTGCGACGGCTTCCAGGTCTCAGGGCAGCTGGAAACGGGTCAGTTTGGCCGGCTGTCGGACTGGCTCAAGATGCAGACGGGCTTCATCGCGGTCCTGAACGCGAGCATCAATCGCCTTGGCGGGGCCGATTTGGCCGATCTCCATGAGGGAGGGAACACACAGTGGGTTCGGCTTGACGGCATCGCCATCCTGGCGGAGCGAGCCCAGACGGAACACGGCCGGCCTTGGGCGCCTGTCGTTCCGAAGCAGGCCCACGGCGTGTCCATGGTGATGCCCGCCTACCGCCTGGAGGGCAGCATGCACATCCATGCCGACGGGTCCGTGCTAGAGTTCCTGGCATCGCCTGAGACGCGCTTCCTGCCGATCACCGACGTGCTCGTCCGCCTTCTGTCGGACCCGACGGTGGTGGCCCGCTTCCCCTTCGCGCTGGTCAATCGAGACCATCTGGTCTCCCTTGTGAACGGACACTAGGATGAAGCGACACGCGGCGTTCCTTCTGTCCGCGGGCGCACTGGCGTTGATCCTGATGGGCATGCTGGTGTCGGCTACGCTCGCTGCGACGGCCACGAGCATTGCCTCAGACCGCCACGACCTCCGCCTGACGGGCGGCTCGCCCATCGTGGTCTCGGGCGTCATGCCGGGCGACCAGGTCGCGACTCGTACGATCGAGTTGTCCGCCACCGGGGCGCTGCGCTACAGGATGCACGTCACCTACGATGGGTCTCAGGCCCTTGCCGAGGCCCTTCTGACGACACTCACCGGGGCGGATGGCGCGGTGCTCTACCAGGGCCCGCTAGCTAAAGCGAGAGTGGGTGGGATCGGCTGCCCATCGGCCGCCGATCCGGCCCTGGCCGACGGTCAGACGACCACGATCACCATTTCGGTGATACTCCCGCTCAGCGCCGGCGCCGAGACCCAGGGTGGCTCCGTGCAGTTCTCGATAGTCGTCGAGTCGTTCGAGGACGCCGGATAGAGTTCGCAGACGGCCTCTCGCCAGGCGCCGAGTCGCAGGCTCAGTCTGCGCGATGCCGCCCGACGGTGCTCGCGCCCACCCGGCTGGGCTGCCGGAGACGCCGGCGGGCGAGACTGCTTCCACGACCGGCTGCTCCGGGCACTTCGCGTCCCCTCGAGTGACGTGCCGAGCGACGATGCCCGCTACGCTCCTTGCACGAACGAGTGATGGCCTCCAACTACCATTGCCAGAAGGGGCGTCCTTCACTGTAATTGAGGCGGTTCGAGTAGCTCCCTCGAGTGACTCGACGATCCCGCCGCGGATATCTGGAGCGTATGAGGACTAGCCGAGCCCGAGGACTGGCCGGATGGTAGTCAGATCGACACACCCCACCCACGGGGAACACCATGGCCCAGGCCAACCTGACCGCCACCCTGACCGCGTCCACCGGGGCCACCCTCTACAACTACACGCTCGCGGCCGGCCACCGGCTGGAACTCGAGTTCGAGTGTCCCCGGGCGACCTCCCAGAACAACATGATGGTCGCCTACGACACGAGGGGCTACCCTTCGCTCCTGCGGCTGCCCTGGGCCCGGCTGTAGTGAAGTCGAGGTGAGCGGGTGAGCACGTCCGTGGCGCGGCAAACCGAGACGCTTCGGCAGCAGGCTGCCGATCTGGCGCGGAGCCTGTCCACGCAGGCGCGCGGCTCGGCGACCGTAGCCCAGGCGCGGGCCGTGCTGCGCATGGTTGGCGTGGATGGGCTGGATCGCGCCGGGCGGCCGCTGGCCGGGTCCACTTTGGAGCGCTTCTGCGGATCCGATCCGAGCCGGCTGGCGGAGGGGGTTCTCCTGCCTCTGGCGCTTGCGGCAGCGAGCCGCGAACAGACGCCGCGCGACGTGGCGCTCGAGGTGGCAGCTGGAACGGTCGATCTCGTGGCCGTGGCCGGATCGGCCGACGAGAGCCTTCGCGCAGCGGCTCAGGTTCGGGCCTCGGAGTTGCTGAGCGCGGCCGTCGCCCACTTCGACGCCAACCGCACTGCAGCCAGAATCCAGCGTGAGATCCTCGGCTCGCCTCGCCAGCCGTGGCTTGGCCTGGCCCTGGAATCGAGTGACACCAGTGCAGCGGCCGGGGAGATTCGTCGGCTCGCGGCGCAAGGCGTGGACGTCGTGCAGATCACCGTTCCTGCCAGCTGGGAATTCGCGGAGGCCAGACGAGCCACCGGGCTGGACGAGGGGACCGATGAGGCCGGCGGGTCCACCCGGGGGGCACGCCTCGGCCGACGTCACGCCGGGCGCGGCGCGCGCCGCCGCCTGCCATTGCCGCAGCTGCCGCGCCTGGACCGGCAGGCCATGCCGGCAGGAAGCCAGCGTGGCCTGGCCGAGCTACGACGCGTGGCCGATCAAGCGGCAGCGGAGCGTGGCAGCTACGTCAGCCTGATGACCGTTACCTCGGCCTTCGCCGCGCCTGAGCAGGCGGTCGTCGCCGCGTTCGAACGCATCGACTTCATAGAGGCCGATCCGATGCGGGAGATCGTGGAGCACAACGTGGATCCCGACCGCGCCATAGCGGACCACGCCTTCGCCCATCTCCTGCAGGCCCGGGCTGGATGCGGTGTAGTAGTGGGTGCCGGGCCATTGACACTGGGAACCGAGCTTGCCAGCGGCGTGCCGTCGGATCCGGCCACACGGGCAGGCCGAGCACTCGCCCTGCAGGCTCTGGGCGCCGAGCTTGCGCTGGCCTGCGGGCTGCCGGCCGAGCAACTGCTGCTGGGGGCCGTGCCGGGCTGGATGACCGATGTGTCCGGCGCCCTGCCATGCCTTGTGCAGACGTGGCTCCGGCGGGCAGCCTTCCCGGGCCACAGCCTGGTCGTAGAGATGCCGCGCCCGGCCTCCGCCAGGGGCGGGGCGTCCGCCAGCTGGGCCGCTCCGCTGGTGGCAGCCCTTTCCGGCGCCCCAGCGGCGCTGGTGATCGTGGCGCCGGGCAGTCGGGCAACCGAATCCGGTGCCGCGGATCTCGCCGCCGCGGCAGCGGCAGCGACGACTCTGCGGACGACGCTCGGTGATGGTGCGCTGCACGGCGACGCCCAAGAGCTGGCCGCGCAGACGGCCCGAGCTGCCCGTCGGACGCTTGAGCGCCTGGCGGGTGAGGGTTGGGCCAGCCTGCTGGGGTCGGCGGGTGCCGATCCGGCCTCCGGTCGTCTGGGCCGCTCGGCTGTCGTGGCCCGGCGCGACGGCCCCTTGTCGGAAGGCCAGCTGGTTTCGGACCTGCTACTGGCGCGATAGCGCAGAGCCGGATGCTAGGATGGCCGCCGGTTCAGAGCACGCGCGGAGGATCCCAGGCTGAGCACCCCCAGCGAAGGCATGATCGCGTTCGGTCGCCTGCGCATCTCCGCCGTCACGGCTGCGGGGCTCGGTGCCCTGGTCGCGGCCTGGGTCGCCATCGTCTACTTCGCCGAGCCATGGGGTGAGAGCCTGGCCCCATCCGGCATGGACGCGCGCTGCTACTGGGTGCCGAGCCTTTCGGATCCCTACGTCTACTCGAACTGGACCGAGCAGATCGCCTATCCGTACTCGCCGGCCTTCCTGCAGCTTCTGCAGCCGATTCGCCTCCTGCCATGGCAGGCTTTCATGGCGGTCTGGGCGGCCATCCTGATGGTGGCGCTGGTCTATCTGACCGGACCGCGGTTGATCCTCCTCGGTCTGGCCTTCTTCGGCCTGATGGAGGTTTGGGGCGGCAACATCGAGCTGCTCATCGCTGCCGCCATCGTGCTGGGGTTTCGCTGGCCCGCTGTCTGGGCCTTCGTTTTGCTGACCAAGATCGCGCCCGGGATCGGGCTGCTGTGGTTCGCCCTGAGGCGGGAATGGGGCTCGCTGGCCATCGCTCTGGCGGCGACCGCGGCCGTGGTCGCCGTCTCGGCTGTGCTGATGCCCGATGCCTGGCGGCGCTGGGTGGACGTCCTGACGGCCAATGCCGGCAAAGGCGGCACCTGGGCCGCCGTCCCGGTCCCGTTCCTGGTCCGCTTCCCGGCCGCCCTGGTGCTCGTCGTCTGGGGCGCTCGCTCGAATCGCCGCTGGACCGTGCCGGTGGCGGCGATGCTGGCCCTGCCGGCCCTCTGGTACGGCGGCCTGTCGATCATGCTGGCCGTCCTGCCGCTGACCGGTGCCCGAAGCTGGGGCCAGATGTGGGCGGTTCTGGCTCGGGGCAGGGCCGAGCTTGCCTCCTCGCTGGCGCACTCCCGGGCGGCCTCGTAGGATTGCCCCAACAGTCACCCGAGTCCCCGACAGGAGGAGCATCAGGTGCCCGATTCGTCCCCATTGCCGGTCCGTGATACGGCCTGGCCGAATCTCCACGTCTCGCGCCATCCGGCGATCCTCCACAAGCTCGCCATCCTGCGCGACGAGCGGACGGAGCCGAAGAAGTTCCGCGAGGTCGTGCGTGAGCTGTCCTGGCTGCTGGGCTACGAAGCCCTGGCCGACGTGGATGTCCGGCCGATCCGGATCAGCACCCCCCTCGAAGCCACCGACGGTCACCAGCTGGCGGTGCGCATCGGCCTGGTCCCGATCCTGCGCGCCGGCCTGGGCATGGTCGATGCCATGCTGGAGTTGATGCCGACCGCCGAGGTCTGGCACCTGGGCCTCTTCCGCGACGAGAAGACCCTCCGGCCGGTGGAGTACTACAACAAGCTGCCCGACTCGGCTACGGTGGACCTGTGCCTGATCCTCGATCCGATGCTCGCCACCGGCGGCTCGGCGGCGGCGGCCGTCGAGGTTCTCAAGCGCTGGGGCGCCACGCGCATCAAGCTCATCAACCTGATCGTGGCGCCGGAGGGCGTGGACCTGGTCACCAAGGCGCACCCGGACGTGGAGATCTACTGCGCCGCGGTCGACCGCCAGCTCAACGAGATCGGCTACATCATGCCGGGGCTGGGCGACGCAGGCGATCGTCAGTTCGGCACGGGGGGGTCGCAGTAGGGTTGCCCTCTGGCAAGATCACACTCGACAATACCAGAGTGCCCC